>Ga0066646_10000056_pt1 | contig 57803 bp, 55 predicted proteins | sample CryGeyCG2114_250_3_FD_59511 | JGI IMG/M metagenome (GOLD analysis project Ga0066646, IMG submission 59511) | Groundwater microbial communities from aquifer - Crystal Geyser CG17_big_fil_post_rev_8/21/14_2.50 | ecosystem: Environmental > Aquatic > Deep subsurface > Groundwater | place: USA...
GATGATGCGAACTCATCAATCCATTCCTCCTCAGAAAAAACCCTCCCAATCGGTGAAGAAATCCATGGGCAAATGCATGATTTGCTTGAGCACCCTGAGTCTGTAGAGCAATCTCAGGAGTCTGAGTACGTCGTTTCTCGAGCAGAGTCAGAGCTCATCGCAAAATATATGTATATTGCTCAAGAACACGTTGCTTCTCTCACTGATGTAGCGCATCTCTCGGAAAATTTTGAAGAGTTGTGCCGTTGTATGATGGGGCCAGTATTAGTGGGAAACTATGATCTATTTAATTCCATTGTAAAAACCTTGAGTGCAAATTTTACACTCCTGACTCCTGATCAACAAAGTATTTTTACGAAACTGAATATTTTGCTAGTTCAAAATGATAAGGTAGGCGCTCTTTACTTAGCCTTTGGAATACAGCAGTCCTAACTTCGCACCAATGGCCAGTCTTAATATGAATAGTTTGGAGTAAGAAGAAAAACGACTCCAGAACATGATTACACAATTCCAGGAAACCTTGGAAAGTACTTCGCTGGACGAACTTTGGGATCGTGGGGTGTCTTTGGTGATTGAGATAGAGGGAAGGGGTTGTGGGCTATCGTAAGTATATTTAGTGTGTGGAAATCCAATCAACTCTAGTCGTGACATGGCAGAGTGGGGGTGTGCAGATCTATGGTGAGCATGAGGTATTTAATGCATATTTACTTTAGTTGTTGTACGTCGTGGTGAACAAGACGGGACTCGGCCACCTCACGCACGTCGCATCGGCTCACGTAGCTCGCAGGCTCCTAGCTGCGGCGGACCCCCGTCGCTAAAAAAGAACGCTCGACATACATTATGGTATGTCTCGCTGCTTTTTTGCCTTCACCGCCAAGGCGGTTTGGCACGCTCTTTATTCTCGTCCCGTCTGTTCCGCCTTTCGGTTTTGGGACTGTATCAAAACAAGAAGCATATGCTTCCTACCGTGCGCGTCATATTTTTAATGGCGGAACAGACGGGACTCGAACCCGCAACCTCCACAGTGACAGTGTGGTGCTCTAACCAATTGAGCTACTGCTCCGTACGTGCCGAAGCGGATGGATTATAGCATTCAAGGTTTCCTCGGCAAGGAAAAATTTAGAAAAATGTGCGCAGAAAATGTACCGCTCGATTTCTCCATCGGGAACCCGCTCCTCCTCTGTTGACATTTTTTGTGACACTACCCTCGAAGCGGTATGCAACCTCTTGCTTTTGCACGCACTTACCCTTAGGCTAGGCCTATCTTTTGACCTATTCTATGATTGGTTTACTGGAGGGGTCACCCCTCGATATTTTAGAAAAAACAGTCATTCTGAGTGTTGGTGGCGTCGGCTACGAACTCAGTGTCACTGCCGAGGCGCGTACTGCATGTCAGCGTGCACTCTCGGAAAACGCGAACGTCGTTTTGCGTGTGCATACCCATGTCCGGGAAGATCAAATCAGCCTGTTCGGCTTCGCGTCTCTCCGCGAACGTGAGCTCTTTCGCTTGCTGATTTCCGTCAGTGGCATTGGCCCGAAATCCGCCCTGGATGTCTTGTCTGCCCCTAGTAGCGACGTCATCAATGCGCTTCGCGATGAAAATGTCGCCTTCCTTCTTTCGTGTCCAGGCATCGGAAAAAAAACCGCGGAACGCCTTATTATTGAACTCAAAGACAAGGTACTCACGTGGGAAACCGTTGGCACTATGGAAACGAGCGTCGGCTATCGCCGCCCCGTTGGTCTTGAGGAAAACTACGGTGATGTCATTGAAGCGCTTGTTCGCCTCGGATATGACAAACGTCATATCCTCCCCGTCCTCTCACGCTTTGTTGAAGAACAGGGAAGCACGATCCCCACAGAAGAAGAGTCCATTCGCTACTGTCTTGCCCATTTATAAATGCCTATGTTTGTACCCAAAAAATATTACGCGTTTCTACTCGCTACGTTTTTGCTCTTTGGTACGCAGTTTTCCTCTGTCCACGCCCAAACCGCAGAGGAAGAGATGGCTGCTCCGTCAGGAGAAGAAACGTCATCCGGCTCCACTCTTGAGCCGGAGTTTCTGAATCCGGAAGATGTCCGCGCACTGCCGTCAAAAAAATACGATGCAAACTACTTTTACGGTCGTATTGATGAGCTTTCGGAGACGGAGGCAGTGATTCCAGAAACAGACGTTGCGTACATACCGCAATTGGGGCCGAAACAAAGCCGGGTGACCCAAAAAGTCAAAGTGCATATTTTGAGCGGTCCGCACCAGGGTGAAACGGTCGACATGGTGAATACCTACGAAAATCAACCACGGGATCTGCGCCTTTCTCGCGGTGACAAGGTCGTGATTCAGCAAAATACTGTTGATGGTGTGGTAGATGAAACCATGATCGTGGACTTCTCCCGTACGACACAAGCCTGGATTCTCATTGTTCTTTTCGTGCTTGCCATCCTCATCTATGGCCGCCGGCAGGGCGTGAGTTCCATACTCGGATTTGTCGCAACCTTTGGTATCCTGTTCCTTGTCTTCATACCGGGTATTATTGCAGGTTGGAATCCCGTCATGCTCGCCGTTGTCAGCAGTATTGTGATTACCTTCTTCGTCCACTTTTTTGTGGGGGGCTTCTCTGCAAAATCCCTGAGCTCCACCATTGGTACGGCGGGAGGAACCATTCTTGCGGGAATTCTCGGCGCTATCGCAGCGCACTACGCGCATCTCTCCGGCCTTTCCAGCGAAGATGCCCGCAATCTCTTCGTTGCCGTACCTACCTACGATTTCAATGGCATCTTTCTTGCCAGTATTATTATCGGATCCCTCGGAGCCGTGATGGACGTGGGTATTTCCATTGGTTCCGCCGTCAAAGAAGTGAAAGACGTCTCGCCCAATGCGACCTTCAAACAACTGTACCTTGCAGGAACGTCGGTTGGTAAAGACATTTTGGGAACCATGAGTAATACGCTCATTCTCGCCTACATTGGTGCGTCCTTGCCCCTCCTCCTCCTCCTACATTCCTACAATAATCTCAGTATGTCCCTCGACTACGACTTTATTGTCGACGAAATTGTGCGGAGTATTGTCGGAAGTCTGGGGCTCCTTTCTGCGATCCCCATTACGGCATATTTCTCGGCGCTCTTTGAAATGCGTCCGAAAAAAGCCTCCAAAAAGTAATTCTTCACGCGTGTTTTTGCTATGCATATTTCCTGTCTTGGCATTGGTGGAATTGGAATGAGCTACGTGGTGCGCTATCTTCTTGCCGAGGGGCACAAGGTCTCTGGTGTTGATATGGCGGAAAATGAACCTGTACGCCGACTGCGCGAGGCGGGGGTACCTATTCATATTGGGCATGATCAGCCCTTGCCAGACGATGTCGATCTCGTGCTGGTATCACCAGCGGTGCTCATTGCACGTCCGCCCGATCTTGTGGAAGCGCAAAGTAAGGGTATTCCCGTGCAAACATGGCAGGAGTTTCTCGGTTCTATTACGGAACGTCATACAACTCTTGCGGTTTGTGGAGTGCATGGAAAAAGTACGACAACGGCAATGGCCGGTGTTGCCATGATGGAGCTTGGGCTTGATCCGACAGTGATGGTGGGGTCCTTTGTGCCCGCCTTTGGCGGATCAAATCTTCGTCTGGGAAAGTCTCCCTGGCTGGTCATTGAGGCGGATGAATATCATGAAAACTTTCTTTCCTACCAGCCTGCTCATATTCTCTGCACCTCCTACGAGCCCGATCACCTGGATTATTTTCAGACGGAGGAACGCTACGCGAAGGCCTATATCGATTTTTTTGCGAAACTGCCTTCGGAGGGTCGTATTTTTTACCATGCAGGTGACGCAAAGATTCAAGCACTCATCGAAGTGGCAGGAAAGGTTGGCGTACCTGTGCCCGACGAACCCCTGACTCTTGCTATTCCGGGTCAGCATAATCGTGCGAATGCACGGCTTGTGCGCGCTTTTCTCACCTATATTGGCGAGCCGCAGGAAAATATAGCGACGGCATTGCTTGCCTTTACAGGGACATGGCGACGTCAGGAAAAACTTGGAAGTTTACCTGATGGTACGCTGATCTACGACGACTATGCACATACACCAACAGAAATTGATGCAACGGTTTCCTCCATGCGCGAGGCCTATCCGGAGGCAGAACTTGTTGCCGTGTTCCAGCCTCATCAATATTCCCGCACACGGCTCTTTTTTGATGGGTTTGTGGAGGCAGCAAAAGGCGCCGATCGTCTGTATGTCATGGATATCTATGAAAGTCGCGATACCCAGGAGGATAAGCGCGCGGTGAGTTCCGCAATGTTGGTGGAAGCCATGCAAAAAAAAGGACGACCAGCAGTGTATGCGGGATCCTTAGAACAAACGGAAGCACTTCTGAGGGGGCTACCCACGAGCAGTGGACCGCGCGTGCTCATTTTTATGGGGGCAGGCACCATTACTTCCGTGGCGCACAAGATGCTTTAAGGTTTGCGGAAGCGAAGGGGAAGTCGCTGGCTCATGGCAATTTTATGGCGAATGCGGGTAAACCATCTCCAGAAGGGGGCAAAATAGGCGCATAATCCCAGAACACTGCCCACAAGAATCACGGAATCGTAACTCAGACGATGGTCGTAGTCGTCCTCCAAACGCATCCACAGTGCGGCTTCATCAAAAATCAGCCCGAGTCCTACACCATAAAGAATAGCGCTGACGTGCGGGTGTTTTTTGATATATTCAGGAAAGACAACACCAATAAACCCAATAATGGAAAGTATAACAATACCGTAGACAAGATGATGCACGTGAATGACATCGCCTTTACCTATACTGACGTATAAAAACATGGGCTGTAACGCGCCAGAATAGATGAGTCCCACTAAAATTCGCGCACCAAGAAAGGTAATGAGAAACGACAGAAAGATCAGAAAAGGAATTTCTTTTCGTCTCGCAATAAACAGCGAATGCAGAGTTTTTTTTATCATGGGGGTTGATCAAAGCTTGCATAATGTATCACGTTTTGTTTGCTGAGCAAGCTTCTCAGGGCGTAGTTTGTTTGTAGGAATGAGCCTTCGGTGGTATACTTACAAGATACATTCAAAGCATAAACCCCCATGGACATGTTTCGTCGCGTCGCCCTCGCTCTAGAAAGTGAATCGGAAACACCGCAGAAAAAGACTGCCTTGCCAGCACCGCAAAATAAACGACTGCATGTGCTTCTCCTTTTGCTGAAAAAGTACATGCAGCAATCGAAACGTTCCGATGATGGGCTTCCACTTGCCTCTATAGATCGCATTATCCACTTGCTCCGGGCAAACCTGCACCACTTTGAGAAAATGCGACTGGCAAAAGTTCGTGAAGAGGCCAAGCAGCGGACCATGGTACGGCGCTAAGAGTGTTGCGAAGAGATGGGATGCGACTATACTGTGGTCGCTTTTTTTCATTGTTCATGGCACTTTTTCAATTTATCAACGCGGCGACGACGGAGAAATCGGTCGTGACCTACTCCGATAGCGCTATCCTCCATGTTACCAGGTGGGATGTCTCTGGACGTGAAGCAGAGCACGTTTTGCCTGCCATGATGGAGGGGGCTACTGCTGTAGGTGCGACCTTGGCAGATCTTGATCAGTTGACGGTTGTGCATGGCCCGGGATCTTTTACAGGACTTCGTGTTGCTGTGACCGTGGCGAATATGCTTTGGGCAACCTACCCGCACATTGCCCTCTGTCCGGTGACGGCGGGTGTACTCCTTGCGGTAGCCGATCATTTTTCGGCACCACGGTATGTCTTTGCGACCTATGCCAGTGATGTATTTCTCTTTGATGGCGATGGTGTCCACAAAGGGCGTGTCTCAGGCCCTGCCTTCACGCCAGAAATGGGTGATGCAGGACAGCTCGTTTCCACCATAGCTGCGCATGAAAAAGTACGCCCCGTTGCTCTCGAAGAGGCGCTTGCGAGGCACGATGTACTGATGCAGCTGCATGAATATGTCACACCTGCATCAGGGCAACTGCTGCCTTTTTATGCAAAGGATGCAAATATTACGACACCGAAACACCACGCACCAGATTTGCAGCATGGGCAGGATCCTTTGCCTTCAGTATAAATGACCCGGAAATAAGGACATCAGCTCCCGCATCCCGTGCGAGGGGTGCAGTTTTTGCATTAATGCCACCATCGACACTCAGGACCAAGGAGGGTTTTTGTTGTTTCAGCGTACGAATTTTTTCAAATACGCTGGTTTGGCATTCCTGACCGCCAAAGCCTGGTTCGACACTCATAATCAAGATATGGGTGAGTTGGTCGAGCAGGGGAAGTATGTCCTCCACCGCCGTTTGGGGGTTCACCACAATACCGCAATTTTTTCCAAGACTCCGCACCTGATTGGCGCAGTCTAACCATATATCAAGCCCGGTTTCCGCATGAATATACACCGTATCACAATAGGCCGCGTATTGTGCAGCATATTGTTCAGGATTCGCAATCATGAGATGGGCATCAATGGGGAGCCGTGTTTTCAGCGAAGCAAGCACGGGAAAGCCAAAAGACAAATTTGGCACGAAATGTCCGTCCATGACATCAAAGTGTAGCCGGTCGCCTAGAGATTCGCACAGCTCTAAAGTAGAGCGGAGATCCATGAAGTCTGCACCTAGAATGGAGATGGCAAGTTTACGCATGGTGGAGTGGTTTATAGGTACCGGCTTCAAGGGCAAGAACTTTTTCCTTGCGGCGTTCATGCCGCCCACCTACGTAGGTATTCTCCAGATAGGCATCAATCATCGCCAGAATATCAAGTACATGATGTGCATCGGCACCAATACAGAGCACATTCGCGTCGTCAGCGCGAATGCTTTCTATCGCCTGCATAATGGTTGCTGCAAATCCTGCGCGAATCCCATGCATTTTGTTTGCCGCGATACAGACGCCGCCGCCACTGCGACAAAACAAAATCCCACGGCTGCCCGGGTGATTCAGCACGTTGGTGCCCACTGCGTACGCGAAGTCAGGATAGTCGTCATCGGGTGTAAAAACACTGTTGCCAAGATCCGTGACATCGTGACCCGCTTCCTTCAAGTGGGCAATAACCGCATCGCGAATGGAGAATCCTCCGTGGTCGTATCCGAGAAAAATGCGCATGGTGAACAGAAAAGAATATCATGGTAGTATACATGATTCTGCTCAATTAATCGAGTCTTCCGGTGATTCTTTTGTCATGGGGTACACCGCAATGGGAAATGCGCTGGTATCCAGTTGTGACGGGATATGCGTGGTCGTCAAAAACGTCTGTACCGTGGGGGGCAGGTTCTCTAAAAGACGCTGTTGACGCTCCACATCCAGTTCGGAAAAGACATCATCCATGAGGAGCATGGGCGCGGTTCCCGTTTCTTCAAAAATATAGGCAAGCTCTCCGAGTTTCAGGCCAAGGACAAAACTTCGTGTATCTCCTCGCGAGGCATAGGATTCCACAGGTCGGCCACTGAGAAGGAACTTGAGATCGTCGCGGTGTGGACCAACACTGGTGGATCCCAGAAGGATGTCCCGTTCCTTGTGGAGGTCAAGTAGGGCAAGTATCTCTTCTTTGGTGCTCTCGAGAGGTACCGAGGGCATATAGGCTGCCTCCACCTCCGCAGCAATACCCGATATAGCCATATAATGACGCGGCAATTCCTTACTCATGGTCACAAGAAGCTGGGAACGTTTCTGTATGAGGTGGAGCGCTAAGGATGCAAGTTGTTCGTCCCAATAGGGAAGTCCGCTTGCGGCACTCGGCTCTTTCTGTGTGGTGCGGAGCAGGGCGTTGCGTTGTTTTACAATTTTGCCGTAGGTTGCGAAGGTGCGGAGATACATTTTATCGGTCTGGCACAAAATGATATCCATATAGCGCCGACGGTTTGCAGGAGACGCGAGTAACATACTGATGTCGTCGGGCGAGAAAAACACGACGGTTTTCGTACCTACATATTCTTCCACGGCGGCGTCCCGGCCGTTCATGGAGTATTTTCGCAGTTTTTTGGGGCGTGAGGCCAGACCAACACCGAGCTCAGTTCCATCATCGAAACGCGCTTCAACACGCAGCACATGTTTGCCCCATTGCATCATTTCAGATGTGGTATGCGTGCGAAAGGATTTGAGGAGACACAGAAAATACAAGGCCTCTAGAATATTGGTTTTTCCGGCTGTATTTGGCCCTATGAAGGCATTAATGCGGGCATCCGCACGAAAATCGAGGGAGAGGTCCGTATACGTGCGAAACTGATGGAGAGAGAGGTGGGTGAGCATAGTGTCTGTATAGTGTGACCTCTCTCTTCCCTTGTCAAGCACCGAGGGTACAGGTACAACAAAGAAGACACTTTTCCCTCCTATGTCTGCTTCCAGAGAACATTTTGCCGTCCTTTCACCACTGGTGTTTTTCAGTCTGTTTGAGCGTGCACTCACGGTAGAAGAAGTGGTGCGTTGGCAGGCAAAGACGAACCACCCACCATACACGCCCGCAGAAGCCAAAGTAGCACTCAAGGCATGCCCCTTCGTTGAGGAACACGCAGGGTATTTCCGACTCCGGGGTGACTTTACCTATGCAAATCCACATGATCAGAAGGTCCTTGCGCAGCGGTATCTTCAAAAATCTGTGCAGTATCTCGCGCCGTTACGCTTTATCCCAGGATTGCGGAGTATCGCTATTGCGAACACCGTTGCTTTTGCTGCCGCTGATGCAGAAAGCGATATCGACGTGTTTATCGTGACAAAGCCAGGATTTCTTTGGTGGGTGCGCGCAATAGCCACCCTTGTGTTGCATGTGCAAGGCGTACGCCGCCATGGGAATCGCGTCGCGGGAAGGTTTTGCTTGAGTTTTTATGCGGATGAAACGGCGATGGACTTTCGCGCTATTGCACTTCCGGATGATATCTACCTAGCACACTGGATTGCCACCTTAATACCTATGGTTGGTGAGCCATGTTATCGAGCATTTTTGGCGCAAAATCAGGTATTTGTTCATGAGCATCTAACCTATCTTGAGCCCCTTGCTCTGCCTTTTCAGAAGGCGGGGAATACATTTCTGGAGATGCTCCTTGCAACGGCAGGCGCCCCCTTGCTTTGGCTGGCCCGTTTTGTGCAAAAGGCGAAGATGCAGCATTTACCCGTGACTCTGGGGCCTGGGGCAGATGTTGTGGTGAACGATCATATGCTGAAGTTTCATAACAATGATCGCCGGCGCTATTTTCGCGATGAATTCCATCGCCGTATGCAGCTTTTTCACACAGATGCGCAATGATAATACTCCTGCTTGCGGATACGCACGACCTCCACGACCATATTCGCCGCGCCTTTGACCAGGCAAGAAAGATCACGACGCTTGATGCGATTTTCCATGCGGGCGATCTTGCGGCCCCGGAAACCTTTGATGTGCTCATGGAGGCAAATCTCCCCATACATTATGTCATTGGCAATAACGAGGACGATCCGGATCTCATAGCTGAGGCCGCCACTCGCCATGGTATTCATTTTTATGGTGAGCAGGCGGAGTTTACTTTAGGTAATCGTCAGATTGCCATGACACACTACCCGAGGATTGCCGAGTCCCTGGCAACCTTTGGCAGGTATGATCTGATTCTTTTTGGCCACTCGCATAATGCGCTCAAACGCCAACTTACCCACGGTGGATATCTGGTGAATCCAGGCAACCTCGCAGGGTGGCGGGAAGCGGCGACCTTCGCCCTCTACGACACCCAAAACCATGCTGTGCAGCATCATGTTCTGCAAACACGACAAACATCGTGGAGTTTCTCTTAAGTAGTGGCCTTCGCAAGAAAGTTAAAGCCGCCCGCTAATGAACTGAGGGTACGTGATATAAAATCATGCATGGCATCTTTGGGCCCAATATGTTCCAGGAGAGCTCCACTAAAGAGCCCTTGATTCTCAGCGATAAAGGCAGTCTTTGAATCATCGCAAAGCATGAGATCCATGGCGAAGGGCATGTTGTCGAGGAGGTACACTTCGGCCCCTCGTTCTTCCAGTCGCTCAATTTGTGCTGCCGAGAGTGAGGTTTTTGTCGCAAAAATGTGTGTGCTGGGAGGCATGGATCGCTCTAAACTTGCTAAAAAGACCTCAAGCCAGAGACTGCGATAGGAATCAGATTTTCCCTGGTCACTCAAAACAAGAACCAGTTTTTGTGCGGAAAGTGCCTCTGAAAACAGTGTTTTGCATCCTTCGATGCCATGATAGGTCGCGGCTCGCAGTGGGGTTAAGTACGCCGTCTCCTGCGTGTCGACCTCTTCTAGAGCGCGCCGAAGTTTCCCGCGCAGCATATGCCATTCTTCCTCTTTTCGCTCCACATACTTCATGAGATTTTGCGGTGTTTCCACGGCAAAATATTGCATGTTGGAACGCATAGACGTATGGGCAAGGCCACGTTCCACCAGTTTTTTGAGCGTGCTGTAGGTTGTGACTCGGTTGAGGCCAAGTTTTTCTGCGATGACAGAGGCGGGTTGCATTCCCAGGCGAAGCGCAGTCATGTAAATGTCCACTTCTTTACCTTGAAAACCTATGTGCTTCAGAACGGCGCGTAATTCCATGGGGGTTGAGAAAAGATATACCATACCTGGAAAGCTACGCTGTGATACTCGGCAGATCAAAGAAAAGGAAAGAAAATTTATTCGCATTATGTCAATAACTTTTACGGCGCGCTAGCCGTGCAACCAAGCAGAACTTATGGCAAAGTGTTCGCATCATTTCACGTGTACCATGAAGAAACTCTGCCTTATTGCAGATGCTATCGACACACAGTATGCTGGTCCCTATACCTACGCATCCATGCTTATTCCTGCTCTGGAAGCAACCCGTCCAGCGGATTGGGAAATGACCTATGTGCACGCTCGCCCCAATAGCTTTTTTTCAGGACGAAATGCATGGCTTGTACCAACCACTCCGCGCTTTCCGGGAAGTAATACCTACCGGCGCTTGGTACGTCTTCCCGCCCTCCTTCGCAAAATCCAGTGTACCGTCGTGCATGATCTAGGACATATTGCACCCTTCCCACGAAAACAAGAATCCTATGGCAAAGTGCTGACTATTCATGATATCACTCCCATTCTTTTTCCAGGGTGGCATGTTTGGCAAAGCAGGTTTATGCATCGCTGGATTTTTCCCAGGATCGTAGCGCGTGCAGACCACTTGATCACTGTGTCAGAGACGACAAAAAACGATGTCGCGCGGGTGTTACATCCCGCAGTACCCATGTCGCCCATTCCACTCGCAGCAAAAAAACTGCCAGCGCCCAAAAAAAGGCTCCTTGATGCTCCCTATATCCTCTGTGTCAGTACCTTGGAGCCGAGAAAAAACCTGGATATGCTCCTCACAGCCTTTACCGCTTTGCGAAAAAATGGATCGTCGCTGAATTTGGTACTGGTGGGCAAGGTAGGGTGGCATGCAAAGGAGCTTCTGGCCAAGATACAGCAATCACCTGTTCGTGCATACATACACCTGCCCGGTTTTACGTCGGACGAAGAACTCAGTAGTTGGTATGCCCATGCCCGTCTTGCTGTCTATCCATCGCTGTATGAAGGGTTTGGTTTACCCTTGCTGGAGGCCATGGGTGCAGGAGTTCCGCTCATCTGTTCCGATATACCTTCCACACGGGAAGTGGCCGGTGACGCAGTGCTGTATGTGTCGCCAAAGGATCCCCGGGAACTTGCACATGCAATAGATATGCTCCTAACAGACTCCGATCTTGCTGCACGACTGCAACAAAAAGCGCAGGCGAGGGCAGCACAATTTTCTTGGGAAGAGACGGCGAGACAAACCTGGGCAGTTTACGAACAGGTTGCCTCTATGGCCTCTGTAAAGCGCTGACCGAGTTCTACCCAAGAAAGATGCTGTACCAATGCAGAGGTTGGCGTATCGTCCGATAACGCTTGTTCTAGTGCTACGAGCCATGAGTCTCCATAGGCAATTGCATGCACTGTCTCACCAAACTGTGCTTTCGTTGCAAGCATATCCGTTGCAACCACTGGAAGATCACATGAAAAATACTCTACGAGTTTCAAGGGAACGGCCATATCCGTTGTCGCATTTTTCCGAAAGGGTATGATCCCCACATCACTCTGGGAAAGGAGTTGAGGTAGCGCACTATGGGGAATATGGCCGAGAAAATGGATACCTCCGGTGAGACCAAGTTTTTCCGCCTCGCTTTGAATGCGCATAAGGTCCCCTTCATTCCCGGCTATGACGAGTTTCCAGTGCGCGGGCCATCGCACCATATCCAAAAGAACCCAGGAAAAGTCGACCCACTCACGCAAAGCACCAATAAACACGATCCAAACTTCGCCCGGAACTTTGGCTGGAAGGGAAATAGCCTGCGAGGGCTCCTCCCAAAAGTATCCGTTTGGGATAACGGAATACGCGCGCGGTGTGAGTGCAAAGTGTTCGAGAAGGAGAGGTGTCGTGACCGTCAGATGCTGTGCAGCCTTCACGTTTTCACGGAGATACCATCTGGCCATGGCACCTGCAAGAGGGCGAAGCACCTGGGGTACATGAATAGAATTCCGAGCAAGATCCGCAAGATCATCACAGAGATCATAACAAAATGGAATACCATGCCGCTTTGCTACACGCGAGAGAAGGGCGCTAAAGCCGAGTCCATTGTAGGAAACTATGACATCGACGGTGTTGATATCCACAAGAGTATGGAAACGTTGCGTAAACATCCACGGGAACTGGTCTACGCGAGCCGGCGAAACACCTTCTTCGTTGAGATACTGAACCAAAACACCACCGAGCGTATGCTTTTGCTGTGTTTTTGCATAATCTCTCAGTGCGACGACCGTGACGCGATGATGTTTCTTCAAACTGTCCAGCAACCAGTGAAGCCGGTTTTTTTCCGAGTAGAGAGGGTCGATTTCTGAAAAGAGCAGAATATGCATAGTTACGATGGTTTTTGAGCTCGGTCGAGGGCTTCAATCATTTGCGCAACGCGCGCCTGCCAGGTGTTTTCCTGCGCTTCCTTCATGAGCAGCTTTTGATACTCTAGATCATTCTTCTTTGCGATAGCTGCATCGAGCTGTTCGGCAAATTCCTTCGCCGTTTCTCCGAGATGCACAGATGCATATTTCTTACATTCCACCATAGGCGTGGTGACAATTGGGAGTTTTTGCGCCATATACTCGAAGAGTTTCACGGGTGATGTGGATTCCGTAATTTTGTTAATCTTGAAAGGAATGGTGGCGACATCAAAATGATAGGAGTATTTTCGTAACTCCTGATAGGACTTCGACCCGAGAAAATGGATATTTTTGTAATCGGACCAATCATAGGCATCCGAGCTCTTATCATATTTTGGTCCAATCAGCACGAAGGCATAGTCAGGGCGCATTTTGGCTACCTCCCGCACAAGGTCGTAATCGAACCACTCTGCGAGGGCACCGTAATATCCGATAACATGCTGGGCATTCTGTACGGCAACCTGCATATCGAGGGGCATTTGAGGGGGGTGATCCCACACAAAATCCGCGAGCATGACGCCGTTTGGAGCAAGAATAGCTCGATCATTTAAGGGCGCAATCTGTTGGAAGAGTTTATCTGCGGTGGCCACAGGAACATCTGCTCGCTGCACAAGTTCCTTGTGTTCTTTGACCATTTTCTCATCGTACATATGGAATATATCCAGTTCGTCGATGTAATCGTATATAAATTGTTTGTATCGATATTTGCGCAGATACGCTTTGTTTATAGACCAACTGATAAGTACCGTCGGATCAGGTGCATGCACGAGCACTTCGTAATCGTTTGTGACATACACCCGCTCCTCTTTCTTTTCAAAACCTTGAACGGAGTCGACGGAAAAATTTCCTGTACAGTAAAAACAAAGATATCCCGCTTCTGCAAAAGCACGGGTTAGTTGTTGGGGACGTTGAAACAAAAATCCCCAGTCGATTGTCGGCGGATAAATCAATATGCCTTTCCGATCTGGATGCTCGGCTAAAATTTCTAGGAGGCGTTTCTTGTTTTTATGCCGGGTAATGTAAAACCTTGGGTTAAACCACGCGAGGTTTATGAGAATGAAGTGCTGGACACGCATGGGGAGGACTTTTTTTGCGATGGTTGCCATGCCGCGATGAATACCGTAGAAAACTTTTCGTGGGATAGAAGTAATGGCTTGATACACACGAAGAAGTTTCCATGTGAGGCTTTGATGAATCATACGAATTTCTGCCTCACGTTCCTTGAGGTTTTTTTCCGTCCGGAGCAGGGCTTCTTGTGTGCGCTGGAGCTCCTGTGCACGTTTTTGTTCCTCCGCTTCAAGTCGCTCTATGTGCTGGCGGTGATTCTGCATGTTTTGTTCAAGGAGCGACTCCATTGATGAGAGCTGACTTTGCAGGTGCTTGAGATTCAATTCAATATTTTTCACGGTACTTGGTTCGTATTGGTAATCAGAATAAAACGTATCGGAGAGCGGGGCATTCTCATGGGCAGTGACCTTGCTCGACTTTTTTGCATAGATGAGGAGAATCTGTTTTCCGACCCATTTTGTGGTGTCGAGTTTACTCGTATCCATCCAGCGACAACTCACGAGGGTCAAGTCTTCCATGATGGGATGCAGATTGTCGAGCGTAAAGGTGACAAGATGCTCTTCTATGCGATCATATTCTTCAAAGGGCACAAGAATTGCAAGATATCCTTTACTCTTCTGCGTTAGCTCAGGGAAAAACGCAAAGGGGTCGCTAAAATGCTCGAGGGTATTCGAGCTAAAAACCACATCAAAGGTTTGATCCCCAAGAGACTCAGGAGTGGAGAAGGAATAGGCCGGCAGGGTTTGTTTTGCCTGATCAATGGCCTCTTTTGCTACATCGAGCCCGCTGTACTGGAGATGGGGAAACGCATCAGCAAAAACTGGTGCACTGTCGCCCAGAGCGCAGCCCCAGTCGAGCAAGGTTTTTTCACCTTCCTTTAGATAGGTAGAAAACCATGCGGGAAACAGGGAAAGGGCAATGTCAGCGAAAAAAGCCGTTTGTTCATGGCCTCCAGCTTCTGACCAATCTGTGGCGAAGCGTTCATTCCAGTAGGCCTCTGAATTGATAGGGTTGTTAGGCATGCAGTTCTGGATAGGTTTTTTTATTGATTTCCCAGGTATGTGCAAAGCGCATGGTTCCATGAAGATGCTCCGGACTATCCACAGTAAATTCAGGACCCTGGTCTATAAAATCGTGCGTTTGATCACAGTAGTCACTAAACAGCCCGATCTTCATGTAGAACCCTCCGCGAAGGAGAGGGAGTGTAGGAAAGGTGATGCTCCATGTTCCAGCTCCTGTGATGGGCGCGAGCTTGATTTGATTCAAGTAGGTGTTGCTGTCAAAACAATAGAGATTATCTGAGGTGCGATGAATCGCGATGGCAAAATTTGGCTCAGCAATTGGTTCCTTTGCTGTATAGGAAACCTCGATACGCATCGGTTCATCGGTGTGAAACAAGGTTGTTTCCTTTCCGTTTCCATCAAGAAGTCGAACAGCATCGATGACTGCTTTTCCATCACCCCAGCGCGTTCCTGGGTTGACCTGTGCATTTTCCACGACACGTTCCTCGTTCGCTTTCTCTGTCGCTTCTCGTTCGTCTTCCTGCAAAATTTCCTTATAAGCATAGAGCACCTGCTTTGGCGCCCCTTGCGCAATAATATTTCCGTGATCGAGGAGAATCGCTTTGTTGCAAAACCGTTCAATACTGTCCTTCCCATGGGAAACGAGAATAATGGTCGTTCCTTCTTCCTTCAGGCGCTCAAAAACGCCAAAACATTTTTCCTGAAACGCGGAATCACCCACCGCAAGCACTTCGTCAAGTATGAGCACGTCTGACTTCGCACGAATGGCAATGGAGAAGGCAAGCCGCACGACCATACCCGAGGAGAAGTTTTTCAGTTTCGCATCGACAAAGCGTTCCAGTTCTGCAAAGGCAAGAATTTCATCGAAGCGCTCTTCGATATCTTTTCGGCTCATACCCAACATCGTCCCATTGAGATAAATGTTCTCTCTGGCGGTCAATTCCCCTTGGAAGCCCACACCCAGCTCAAGAAAAGGCGCAACGCGACCTCGCACAGTCACTTCACCACTATCCGGGCTATAAACGCCCGCAAGAATCTTCAGCAGGGTTGATTTTCCACAGCCATTTCGCCCAATAATACCCAGGAAATCTCCACGTTCGACTTCAAAACTTATGTCACGGAGTGCGTTATACTCTTCATACGTGCGTTTTTTCATGAAGGAGAAAAGGTGTTCACGCAGCGTGTTCCTTTGAATATGGGGCAGCAAAAATCGTTTTTGTACCCCGCGAACGGAAATGATAGGTTGAGATGCTTTGGACATTAGAGTTGCTCGGCTATGGTACGTTGCAGGGTATTAAACACAATCCATCCGACAAACAGGGTTGCAAGGGCTATGGTCCCAAGGGGCATAACTTCCTGCATGGCGGGATATTTGTTTTCAATGAGCAGGAGACGGATGTGCTCAAAAAACGGGGTAAGGGGGTTAAGGTAAAACCATCCACGATAAGACTCAGGAATTGCAGTAATAGGGTAAATAACAGGCGTAGCATACATAAGTGCATTCAGCAGCACTTCCCAAATTTGCCCGAGATCGCGAAAACGCGGGAGTAACACTGAGGTGAGAAGAGAAAATCCAATGATGATGACAAAGAGTAGCACAAGCAGCGCCAATGCGTAGAGGAGGGCACCAACAGATGGAATCTTGCCATTACCCATAAAAAAGAGCACGAGAATGCCGAGGTTGATGAGAAGACTGAGGGCGGAGGTAGCAATGCTCGCGAGTGGGATAATCCAACGGGGAACCGACAGTTTGGTCACAATATTTGCCCGTTGCATCAGAGAATTCATGCCTGCGTTTGTGGCCTCAGCAAAAAAACTCCAGAGAATAATACCCGTCAGAAGACGCAGAGCGTAATATTCTACCTGCGAGCCAAACATAAACTGAAAGACGAGATAGAGAACGCAAAAAATGAGCAGGGGCTTCAGCAAGGCCCAGATATACCCAAGCAGAGACCCATGGTAACGAAGCTTAAAGTCGGTGAGACTCAAGGTTCGCAGTATTTCAAGATGATGGCGCAGCGACTGCATGGCGTGGAATGAAAAAAGCGCTGGTAATCTACCCAATAAATGGAGGATATGCAAGGAATGGACAAGAAAACTTGAGGAACGGGAAGAGATCGGTAGAGTGGGAGCGACAAACTTTCTTACTCGTCGTGTATGCATGTTGCTCTAGTGCTGGGAACCCGGCCGGAAATTATAAAAATGGCACCTATTATGCGTGCATGCGCGAAGCGCGGCATAAGGTGCTCGGTTATTCACTCCAATCAGCACTACTCCGAAAACATGGATAAGGTGTTTTTTGAAGAACTGGAACTGCCCCAGCCAACGGTGAACCTTGGGATTGGCTCCGGTACGCACGGTGATATGACGGGGCGTATGATGATTGCCCTCGAAAAAGAGCTTCTCGCACTGGCGCCGGATGTGGTTCTTGTGCAAGGGGATACGAATACGGTCATGGCAGGGGCCCTGGTGGCGACCAAGTTATCTATTCCTGTTGGGCATGTGGAAGCCTGTCTTCGTAGTTACGACCGCACCATGCCCGAGGAAATCAATCGCATTGTGACGGATCACATCAGTACCTGGCTCTATTGTCCCACGGAGGCACAACAAGCAATCGGCCGTGCTGAAGGAATCGCAGAAGAAAAGTTGCTCGTCACAGGAAATACGGTGGTCGATGCCGTCTATCAGACGCTACCTATCGCGGAGCGTTCCTCTGATTTTCTCGAAAGAGAAGCCCTGGAGCCGAAAAAGTATATTCTGGCCACCTGTCACCGCCCTGCGACAACAGACACAAAAGAGCTTCTAAGCAATGTTGTGGAATATTTGTCTGTCCTCGCACAAGAGTATGCGGTTCCCGTCGTATTTCCCATTCATCCACGTACGAAAAAAATGTTGGAGCAATTTCAGATTGCCGTACCGGAACATCTTCGTCTGCGCGAGCCCATTGGATACCTTGATATGTTACTGGCGCAAAAAAATGCCCTCTTTGTTGCGACGGACAGTGGTGGACTCCAGGAGGAATCGTGCATACTGCAAACAAAGTGTGTAGTCTTGCGGGAGAATACGGAACGACCCGAAGCCGTGGATGTTGGCGGCTGCGTGCTGGTCGGCGTAGAAGACCTTGCAGGTATGCTTGCGCAAACACGAGTCCTGCTCGAAAAAGAGGTTGCCTGGTACTGCCCCTTTGGAGACGGCAACGCTTCCGAGTATATTCTGGATTCAATCTGCTCCAAAAACGCGTAGGAACTTAATCGAGAATGGAGAGGAGCCGCCGGCCGTAGCCACTTTTCAGCAGTGGTGCGGCAAGGTGACGCAGCTGCGCTTCATCAATCCATCCATTTTGATAGGCGATTTCCTCAATGCCACCCACGAGCACACCCTGCCGTTTTTCAATGACTTCAATAAACTGGCTTGCTTCCTGGAGGGAATCAAAGGTCCCCGTATCAAACCACGCGCTGCCACGATCAAGTACACAGACGTGCAGGTTTTTCTCTTGAAGGTATTGCTTGTGCACGTCCGTAATTTCCAGTTCACCGCGTGCAGAGGGGCGTATGGATTTGGCTATGTCGACGACGGATGCATCATAAAAGTAGAGTCCAGGGATCATATATTTTGATTTGGGCTCGTCGGGTTTTTCTTCGATGCTGAGCACCCGCATCTGGTCATCGAATTCAATGACACCGTACCGCGATGGATCAGAAACCTCGTAGGCAAAAATGGTTGCGCCCTTGCTCGGAACGACGGTCTTGAGGCGTTTTCCAAGGTCGGTACCATAAAAAATATTGTCGCCCAAAATAAGGGCCACATGATCCCCATCAATGAATTTTTCGCCCAAGATAAATGCCTGTGCAAGCCCATCGGGCGATGGTTGTGCAACGTATTCAAAGGTACACCCGAGCTGCGACCCGTCCCCCAGGAGCTTTTGAAAGGCCGCCTGATCTTCTGGTGTCGTAATGATGAGAATCTCACGGATGCCCGCAAGCATCAGGGTAGAGAGTGGGTAATAGATCATCGGTTTATCGTACACCGGCATGAGCTGTTTGCTGACGGCGAGGGTCAGTGGGTGCAATCTTGTTCCTGTACCGCCTGCCAAAATTATTCCTTTCATGGACGACCATAGAAAATACGTGCAAATTCTAGACGGCTTCGCGCCATCTGGAAAGACGATTATTGCATAGTACTCTGTCTGTGGTAGGCTCCCACTAGATATTCTCACACTACTGTATGCATTTGCTCGTAACGGGTGGCCTAGGTTTCATCGGCTCGAACTTTGTTCGGTACTGGCACAAACACCATGGCGAGGACTCGATCACTATTCTCGATAAAAAAACCTACGCAGTGAACCCAAAAACCGAGGAACTGCTACGGGGAGAACTGGGGGATCGTTTGCATATTGTTGAGGGCGATATTTGTGACATGGAGAAAGTTTGGCCCCTTGTGGACGCCTGCGACATTGTCGTGCATTTTGCTGCAGAAAGCCACGTCGACCGTAGTGTGATGAATCCAAGCGTTTTTCTCACGACAAATGTGATGGGAACTTTTACCCTGCTTGAGGCGGCGGTCCGCGCAGGGAAAAAACGCTTCCACCATGTCTCAACAGATGAAGTGTTTGGAACGCTCCCTCTGGACTCCAAGGAAAAATTCACGGAGAAGAGCCCCTATGATCCCCGTTCTCCCTATTCTGCGTCCAAGGCGGCGTCGGATCATCTCGTGCGGGCCTATCACGAAACCTACGGCCTACCTGTGACCATCAGTAATTGCACCAACAACTACGGCCCATTGATGTTTCCAGAAAAGGTTATGCCACTCTATATCACGCGCCTTTTCGATGGAAAGCCTATTCCCGTGTACGGCAAGGGTCTTGCGGTGCGTGATTATATTTGGGTTGACGATCATGCCCGCGGTATTGAACTTTGTATACAAAAGGGAGTTATTGGTCAGACCTACCTTTTTGGCGGCGATGCGGAACGCACGACCAATGAGGTTGCCCAAACCATTGCACGTCAGCTTGGTGCAGATCCATCCCTCATTCGGCATACCGTTGACCGTCCTGGGCATGACCCGCGTTATGCCATTGATTTTAGCAAGGCAACGGCAGAGCTGGGTTGGTCACCCTCACGTTCCTTCGACGAGGGCATTGCTCAGATGATTGCGTGGTATAAAGCAAATGAAGCATGGTGGCGACCCCTCATGCACGATGCAGAGCAACTTGCAGAAAAGTATTTGCAGGGTGCGATCTAGGCGCACCCCGCTTAGTTCACGACAAAATTCACAATTTTTCCCGGAATGTAGATCTCTTTACGCAGTGTCCCTTCAGCGAGATATTTCGCCACAAGTGGTTCTGCCTTTGCTGCGGATAAGACATTTTCCTGGCTCTCGTCGGGACGGACACTTATGGTGCCGCGGACTTTTCCATTGACCTGAACGGCAATGGTGACCTGAGAATCCTTCGCGAGTTCTGCATCAAACTGTGGCCAGGGAGAGCAGTGAATAGAACCACTGCCTCCATGCATTTGCCAGAGTTCCTCCGTCATGTGTGGAGCAAAGGGGGCGAGGAGGGCAAGAAAGGTACGCAGTGTAGAAGAAGCAATTTGTCCCAGTTCGTAAAAAGTATTCACACAAATCATCATCTGCGCAACCGAGGTATTGAAGGACAAATTTTCCATGTCCTCCGTGACTTTCTGAATGGTCTTGTGCAGCATGGAGAGTTCCTCAGAACTTGCCTTTCCCTCCTGCGTGATCTCCGAAAGACGCCAGACACGACCTAGGAAACGATGGACTCCTTCAATGCTCGCGGTGCTCCATGGAATCGTCGAACCCATGGGCCCCATAAACATTTCATAGGTGCGGAAGGTATCAGCGCCATAGGCCTCGAGAATGCTGTCCGGGTTCACCACATTTCCTCGAGATTTACTCATTTTCTGCCCGTCCTCTCCGGAAATCATGGTTTGGTTGCGCAGACGTGCAAAGGGTTCTTTCGTTGGCACAACACCTTCATCGTAGAGCACCTTATGCCAGAATCGTGCGTACAACAAATGCAGTACGGCATGTTCTGCACCACCAACATACATATCCACGGGAAGCCATTTCGCAAGGAGGCCCGGGTCAGCAATAGCTTCACTATTGTGCGGATCAATAAACCGCAGGTAGTACCAGCAGGATCCCGCCCATTGCGGCATGGTATTGGTTTCACGCTTTGCAGGTTCGCCGCAGGTTGGACAGGGAACATTCACCCAGGCATCGATTCCAGCAAGTGGGCTCTCTCCTGTGCCCGACGGCTCGTACTGATCGACGTCTGGAAGCTTGAGGGGCAGTTCCTTTTCTGGTACGGGTACGACACCACATGAGGGACAATGAATGAGCGGAATAGGTTCTCCCCAGTATCGCTGGCGGGAAAACACCCAGTCGCGTAGTTTATAGTTCACGGTTTTCTCTCCAAGACCCTGTTCTTCGAGCCATGATGCCATGGCAGAGAGGGCTTCTTCAGAGGTCATGCCCGTAAATTCACCACTATTCACCAAGACGCCGTAGTCGGTAAAAGCGCCTTTTTCCGTATGTGTTTCTCCTGCCGTGCTCGCAATAACATACCGTATATCTATGCCCATTTTCTCAGCGAAACCGAAATCCCGCTCATCGTGTGCGGGAACACCCATCACCGCGCCTGTTCCATAAAAACCGAGAACGTAATCACACACAAACACCGGTACCGCATCACCCGTGAAGGGGTTGATCACAAACGACCCCGTTGGAACGCCCGATTTTTCCTTGGCGAGTTCCGTGCGTTCAAGGCTGCTCTTTTTTGCCGCCGCCCCAACGTAGGCCTCCACAGCAGACTTTTGCTCCGCAGTGGTAAAGGTCGCTACAAGCGGGTGTTCTGGTGCAATTGCGACAAAGGTCACGCCAAAGGCCGTATCGAGCCGTGTGGTAAAGACGCTGATTTCTTCTGCTCCTCCTGTCCACTGCATGTGAAAAATGGCTCCGAGACTTTTTCCAATCCAGTTTTTCTGCATTTCAATGATCGAAGCAGGCCAATCAAGACCCTCCAGATCTTCAAGTAGGCGATCTGCATACTCCGTAATTTTCAGCACCCATTGGCGAAGGGGCTTTTGCTCGACGGACGTACCGCATCGTTCGCAGGTGCCATCCTTCAGAACTTCTTCATTGGCAAGGCCGGTTTTACAACTCGGGCACCAGTTGATAGGCAGCTCTGATTCATAGGCAAGTCCACGTTCGAAGAGTTTGAGAAAAATCCACTGTGTCCACTTATAGTACTCTGGATCCGTGGTAGAAATTTCGCGAGTCCAATCAAAGGAAAAACCGATGGATTTTAATTGCCGCGTATAGGTTTCAATATTCTTTGCTGTCGTGATACTGGGGTGCACACCCGTTTTGATGGCGTAATTTTCCGCGGGCAAACCGAAGGCATCCCAGCCCATAGGATGCAGTACATCGTACCCCTGCATGCGCCAGTATCGCGCAATAAGGTCATTGGCAATATAGCCGCTGGGGTGCCCTACATGCAGGCCCTGTCCGGAAGGATAGGGAAACATATCGAGGACATATCGTTTTTCGCCACAGTTGGTGACACTATAGGTCTTTTGCTCCTCCCAATGAGTTTGCCAGAATGTATCGCGCGTTTTGAAAGAATAGGGCTGCATGAAAAATAGGAAAAACGATGAATGCGTGCTCATCATAACGCTCTCTAGAAGTGAGAGCAAGCCCTCAGAACTCCTCTTGACAGGTGACCTTGAGTGAAAATATACTTAGACTAGCTAAATAAACTTCCCCATAATGGACGAAAACCGATTAGTGAAAGATTTACTCGATTCGATGCATTCTTTGCTTCGGAGCATGCATAAGCTGAATATTCATAGTGATTGTGCGGATCTTTCTATGTTGCAAATGCATACATTGCTCTATATACGTGAACGTGGTCCTGCATCTATGAAAGAGTTATCAGACATGCAAAAAATGCAGCCTGCAACGACAACGGCCCTCATCGATCGGCTTGTTGCGAAAAATCTCCTCAAGCGGGAAACCGATGCAGTAGATCGTAGGGTGACTCGCGTCGGCCTCACGCCAACGGGTTTAGAGCTCCTCGGAAGCATCTACGAACAGAAACAACAACAGACGGCAACATTTTTAGAGATTCTCGACACAGCAGAGCAGGAAGAATTGGTGCGATTGATGCGAAAAATTGACGCACACTTCCTGGAGCTTCTGGAGAAAAAAGAGTATACTGAATAGATTATTTTGACCCCCACCATGAAAAAACGGTACATATTTGGACTAGGAACTCTCGGCGTTGTGCTCATTGGCGGTTTCATCGTCTTTGGGGGTAACAAGGGAAATACCCTCGAGTATGAAACGACCACTATGTCGGGCACAACCGTCCGCACATTGGTGAGCGTCGTTGGTTCCGTAAAAGCGGAGAAGGAAACCACCCTCGCTTTTGCTAAAAACGGAACGGTCCAATCCGTACAAATTAAAGAAGGCGCCCGTGTGTCCTCTGGCCAAATTCTTGCGGAACTGAAAAAAGACGACCTGACTGCTGACGTTGACCGAACGCGTGCAGCACTTGCCATCGAGAAAAGCACGCTTGCGAAATTGCGCTCTGGCCTTCCCTCCTCAGATCGGGCCGTGCTTGATGTTTCTGTTCGGAATGCGGAAGTAGCACTGAGTGCTCTTCGACAAACGGTGAACGCAACAAAATCTCGCCTGGAAAAAGAACTGGAGGAATCACGACTTGCTTATGACAATGCCCAGCAGCTCTATACAGCATCGAAAGCATCGACGCTGAATGTGAACAATGCGGATATTCGTTCGATTCAGGCTGCACTGTCGAGTAGTAAAGCTTCTCTCGCGGCTATTCTTACAACCAATGAGCAGAGCATTCGTTCAGCGGAAATCGCCTACGAAAATGCCAAAAAGGAACTGGCGGCAAACTCACCCATCTCCAACAAAAATCTTGCGGATGCGCAGGAGCGTTCCTTTTACGATGCGTCTAAGTACATGGATGAGGTCGATAAGTCTCTTCGGGCCATCAACGAAATTTTAACCATCGAGGATTACAATAAGGATACCAATGCAGCCTTCAAAAACCTTTTAGGTGTCACGAAGACCAATGCATATAATGACGCTTACTCATCGTACCTCAGTCTTCGTCAAAATTTTCAGGCAAATCGCAGCCTCTTTCTCATCACGGGTGGTGTGCTTTCCTACGAGGAAATTTTGCGCCGCATCGATACGGAGCGTTCCCTTTTGGATCAGTCCTACACGACCCTGACGGTTGCGTACACGATGCTGGAAAACAGCGTGACCTCCGTCGATCTGACCCAGACAAAACTCAACGCCTTCCGAGATTCTATTCTCCTGCAGCGTTCTACGGTGTCGAGTAGTATTTCTGCGCTTTCCACGGTGAGACAGAACATCGAAAATCTGGAACTCCAGAAAAACTCGTCCGTGACGACGTTGGAAAACCGCGTGAATGCAGCGGCCATTGCGCTGGAGGCGGCGAAGGCTCAGGCAAGTGCAGCGGAAACCAATGCACGTAGCAGCGTGACGGCGGCGGAGGAAAATCTCGCCAAAGCAACGGCGGGGCTTGGCGCGAAGGACATTGATTTGCAGCGTCTAGAAAATGCTGTACAGGAAGCACAAAAACGTCTTGCCAGCGCAGAAGCACGCTATACAGAACAAATTGCTTCTTCAGCGAAAAGCATTTCCGATCTCGAAGCACAAGTACGGTCTGCAGAGGCACAGAAATCTGCACAAATCTCCCTGGCAAGGCCGGAAGATATTCAAATTCAGGAAAGCCGTGTGCGTCAGGCAGAAATAGCACTGCGCTCTGCAGAAGATAATCTTGATGATGCCTATATTCGCGCGCCGAAACCGGGAATTATTGCCAAGGTTGCGATTGCAGAAGGAGAAATTGCCTCCCCGTCGGGGTCAGCCATTGCGCTCATTTCTGAAGATTTCTCCACCATCGAAACGAATATTGCGGAAAATGAAATTGCCTCCGTTTCACCAGGGCAAACCGTCATGTTGACCTTTGATGCCTTTGATTCTGAGACAATCTACACTGGCCGCGTGACCTTTATTGATCCCGCACAGACGGCTCTTGACGGTGTCATCTACTACCGCACGGAAATTACCTTCGATCCACTCGAGTTTCCTGGAAAAACTGTCCGTCCTGGATTCAGTGCTAACCTCGATATTATTACGGAAGAAAAGGAGACGACGGCTATTCCCGTACAGGCGCTCAAAGATGCGGGCGAAAAGGGAAAGAAAGTGGAGGTACTCGTGGGTGAAGGAAAGGAGAAAAAGACGGAAGAACGCTTTGTAACTACGGGGCTTGTGGGCGATGAATATGTGGAAATTCTCTCTGGGCTGACGCCTTCGGATAAGGTTGTTTTATCAACGACGGATCCTACTAAAAAATAAACTTTCGCCATGAATGATGCACCACGGAAAGACGAGAGCAATGTCATTGAAATGCGTGGGATTCGTAAATCCTACATGCTCGGGAACATGCCTGTGCCCGTGCTCCATGGTATTGATATCACGGTAAAACACGGGGAATTCGTCGCCATTATGGGGCCGTCAGGGAGTGGAAAGTCGACGCTCATGAATATCATTGGCTTTCTCGATCGGCCGACGGAGGGCGATTATTACCTCGATGGAGTACATATGCAGTCGTCAAAAGACAGCCGCCTTGCGGATATTCGCAATAACAAAATTGGTTTTGTCTTCCAGCAATTTTACCTGCTTCCACGCATGACGGCCGTGGAAAATGTGGAGCTGCCCCTCATTTATGCGGGCGTTGCCTCGGGAAAAGAACGGCGAGAACGGGCGGAAGCAGCGTTGCGCTCTGTGGGCTTGGGTGACAAACTACGCAACCGTCCAAACGAACTCTCTGGAGGTCAGCAACAGCGCGTTTCTGTGGCGCGGGCCCTCGTGAACAACCCCTCAATTATTCTCGCAGATGAACCAACGGGAGCACTGGACTCCACAACAACGAAGGAAGTCCTGGATATTTTTGAGCAGATTCATAAGGAGGGGCGCACAATTATCATGATTACCCATGAACCTGATGTGGCCGCCCATGCAGAGCGCACTATTCACATTCGCGATGGTCTCGTGAGTGACCGATAAATTTCATCATGATTGTACCTCTCACTTCAGCATGGAAGCAGGCTCTTCGGAGCCTTGGCGCAAGCAAACTGCGGTCTATTTTGACGATGCTGGGTATTATCATAGGTGTCGGTTCTGTTATTATGATGCTCACCGTTGGAAAAGGTGCGGAGCGACTGATTCTCAGTGAAATTGAAAATCTGGGCTCGAACCTCGTCTTTCTTATTTCTGGCCCGGAAGGGAGCAGATCCCTTGCAGCTGTGACGAAGTCGGTGACGGCGGAGGACCTTGCCTATATGGAGCGGAATAAGGGGCAGGTACCTTCACTCAAACGTTCAGCAGGTTTTACCTCGGTGTATCGCGAACAGTTTCAGGTGGGAAATAATCCGGAAGTAGGCGTTGGCGTTATGGGTGTTCAGCGCAATTATGTGTTTATGACCAATCTGGAAATCGGCCAAGGGGTCATGTGGTCGTTGGAAGATGAAGCCGCGATGAAAAAAGTTGCACTCATTGGCGGCAAAGCGAAAACAAATATTTTTGGAGAAAATGCAGGGAATGTAGTTGGCAAATCTCTGCGTATTAAAGGGCAGAACTATCGCATTGTGGCAGAACTGGCAGATACGAGCTCCAGTGTTGCGAGTGCGCTTGGCGACGATACAGCGGACAATATATATGTGCCCTTGAAAACAGCGCAGCATTTGCTTCTTGGTGTGGGCGATTACGTTTGGGGAGCTATGTTGGAAGCGACCAGCAAGGAAAGCATCACGAGCCTGACCAATGAAGTGACAGCGGTGCTTAGGCGTCGGCATAAGTTAAAAGAAGGCGTCGATAACGACTTTCAAGTGACGACCCAGGAACAGTTTACGGAAATTCTTGGGACAGCAACGGGCGTGTTTACGCTCTTCTTATCGGCTATTGCCGGTATCTCGCTCCTCGTAGGCGGAATTGGTATTATGAATATTATGCTGGTGGTTGTTACGGAGCGTACGCGGGAAATTGGGTTACGAAAAGCCATTGGTGCAAAACGATCTGATATTTTGGTTCAGTTCCTCATCGAAACTTTGCTCATAACCGGTCTAGGCGGTCTCATTGGTATTCTTGGTGGACTTGGCCTCTCCTATGTGGTGGCAAATCTTGGTGGTCTGGTCTTTATTTTTGATCCGATGCTGGTGCTCATGGCCTTTGGGGTGAGCGCACTGTTTGGTATCTTCTTTGGCATGTACCCGGCAAACAAGGCATCAAAACTGGATCCTATTGTAGCCCTTCGTTCCTGATTATGCTGATTCAACTTCTCATGACGCTGCGTCAGGCCTTTACCAGTCTGGCAAACAATACGCTTCGCTCTCTGCTCACGATGTTGGGCATTATTATTGGTATCAGCTCCGTGATTGTGTTGCTCTCTGCAGGTCAGGGGGCGCAGCAGCTTTTGGTGAGTCAGGTGGAGGATCTCGGCTCCAATGTTGTCTACATGTATGCAGGAGGTGATGGTGGCGCTAGGCGAGGTCCACCAGCGGCCGTTCGTGGTGTGGTAACGAAAACCATGAAGCTCTCTGATGTGGAAGAACTTCGTCGTCTCGAAAAAAATCTCGGTATACGCAATGTCTCTGCCATTACAACAACCTCCAGTATCACGGTGAAACGCGAGGGGGAAGAGAAGGAGATACGCGTGGGCGTTCAAGGGCGTGACCGTGCCTACGCTGCTATCCGTGATCTTGGGTTTGCAGAGGGAACCATGTGGTCGGCGGATCAGGAGTCGTCTCTCGCCAAGGTTGCCGTTCTTGGGGCGAATGCAAAAAAAGACATTTTCGGAGACAACGCGGGGAATGTTGTTGGTAAGCCCCTCCGTATCAAGGGGCAGACCTTTCGTATCGTTGGCGTTCTAGAAGAAGACAGTGCAGGAATCACGAGCCTTTTTGGGCAGGGCGAGGCGGATGTTATTTTGGTCCCTGTCGAAGTCGTTCAGCGCTACGTGCTGGGTATCGACTTTCTTTCTGGACTGATGTTTGAAGTGGTTGATGGGGACCGTCAGGAAGAGGTCATTGTCCGTGTTTCTGATGTGTTGCGTGCAAATCACAAGATAAAAGATGGAGCAGAAAACGATTTTTCCATACGGACGCAAGATGACATCATTTCGGTCTTTACCACCATCACGAGCGTCTTTTCTGTCTTCCTTGCATCCATTGCGGCTATTTCGCTGTTTGTGGGTGGTATCGGTATTATGAATATCATGCTGGTGTCTGTTACGGAACGGACCAAAGAAATTGGTCTCAAGAAAGCGCTGGGCGCACAACGTTCCAGTATTTTGATGCAGTTTATCATTGAGGCCCTTGTCCTCACCTTGGTGGGTGGATTCATCGGTATTATCGTCGGATTGCTTGGTTCCTTTGGATTTGCTCTTGCGGGTGGGTGGGACTTCATCATTGACCTTGGCGCTGTTTCCCTGGCGGTAGGCGTTTCTGCAGCCTTCGGTCTTGTCTTTGGCTTTTACCCGGCGTGGAAGGCGGCGAAGTTAGATCCTATTGATGCGCTTCGCTATGAGTAATCCTGTATAAAAAAACGCCTTCCGGACGTGGAAGGCGTTTTCGTTGCATTCTTATGCAGTGCGAGTTGGACCTGTCGTTGGTTTGTTTTGCTGTAGTTCCTTATAGCGAAGATCGAGGAGTGAGCGTCGCAGAGAGAAAAACTCAGGAGTGTTGACCTTGACCTGTGGCCAGTTTTTTACGATGGCCGTATTGAGTGCATCGACGGTGTACACAGGAAGTGTATTGCCATCGACCGTTAACGTCACCGTATCCAGTGCCGTGCGGAGGTCGCGGACGAGAATAGACTTCGCTTCAGGCGTCAGGTTTTTCTCAAAAGCCTTTGTTGCAAGGATCGTATCTATTGTGGAGGCAAGCGTTGCATCAGGAGTCGTTTCTTTTGGGCCTTCCTTGCTTACGGGTGCAGGCTGTTCACTTGGTTTTGTTGTGGCTCTCGCAGGTCCTGAAGGCCGCCCCTCGGCCGCTTTCTCACTTGTAGGTTTCGGTGGAGTGGACAGCTGTTTTGCGTATTTTAGCACGAGAGATGGTGGGTTACTCTGGCTATTAACGGCTATGTATGCGCCGAGAGCGCGCGTATATTCCCCAGCGGTTTTTGGATCCGCGAGTTCTGAACGGAGACCATCAAGGATTTCTTTACTTAGGGGTACGACTTTGTATTCACTTCCCGGTGTACGACGAATCAAAGCTCTACTACCGTCTGCCATCTGAAATCCAATCACGGTGGTTTTATCGGGCCCCAAAATGAACTGTGGTTCGTTGTTGACCATTTTCACATTGTGCAGATCAGGTAGTGTCTGTACTTTCACTCCTACTTCTCCAGGATTTTTCAATGTACTTTCGTACTCAACAGGCCCAAAGGCTCCATAATCATTTGTGGTACCTTCGCGAAGTGCATCGAAGTACGCCTGCTTTGCCTGATCTGCATTGAGTTTAGGATTTGTCTTCATGGGTACAGCGTCCGCGGCTCTCTGAATTTCCCCTAGGTAGCGAAGTGACGTTTCTTTCGTTTCTGGGGCTTTTTCGCTTGTTCCCGACCCTGCATTATCAAAGGCAAGTTGTCCTTTCATGCCGCCCTCCATCCACTTGACCAAAGCGTCACGATTTTTACCAAAGGCTGCATCGGTCAGGAGTGACTTCTGACCAAAGTTCAAAGTACGGAGCAGAGGAAGGACTTTTTCAATCATGGCTGTTTGCAGGCCAGCCTCGTTCAACGCTATAGGCATTTGGCCTTCCCGCACCTCTGCACCTGCGGCATTTTTCTCAGGTGCTGTCGCGGGTCCATTTGCGCGGGCAATAAATGTTTTCACATCGATGGTCTGCACTGCCTGTTCCAAAAACCGAAGTGTGTTTTGCAGTGCTGCATCCGTCAGCATTTTTTGTTGCTCATTACTTGCAGACTTCTGAAAACCGGAGAGGAGGGAAGAAAGAGTATGGAGAAAATTCTGCTTGATAGTTTTTGCCTGCGTTTCGAGAATGTTTGCTCGGGCATCTGCCTTTTCGTGAGTAATTTCTTGCTTTGCAGTCTCCTCTGTTTGCGTGAGTTTCTGATCAAGTTCTTGTTTTAAACCGATGGTTTCAGGATTTTGAAAGATGCCAGTGTGAACCACTTCGTCGAAATTTGGCTTATTGATTTCAACTTTAGGGAGCAACTCTTCTCCTCCACCTGTATGTTGTTCGGGGCCAAAAAACTTTTGCTTGTCCTGGGAAAAAGTGCGACGCATAATGCTGTGATAAAAAATGTATCACAACATTCTACCATGAAGTGTCGAGTTTTTACTACAATTCCCCGACTTTTTCGTGGAAGGCGGCGACAATGCTCGACGCAGCTTCTCTGGGGCTCAGCTCCGTTGCATCGAGATACATGGCGTCATCGGTTTTTGTGAGGGAATATATTCCCTTTTCTCGATCACTTGCATCGCGTTCGGCCATTTGCTCTGCAAGTTCGTCAAAGGTTATGGTATTGCCTTTCAGTTGCAGTTGGGTGAGTCGGCGCTGCACACGGATGGCGAAGGCCGTGTCGAGGTAGACCTTGAGGTCCGCATCAGGGAAAATAATCGTCGTGGCGTCACGTCCATCAATAATAAGGCTTGAGGTGCCTGCGAACTGGCGGATGATGCCATTGACGTGCGTGCGAATGCTGGGAATGCGGGAAATGCTGGAGACGCGCACAGAAATAGCGTTCTCGTGCAGCCTCGCCGTGACGTCCTGCTCATCGAGAAAGTACAGAACGCGGTTTTCCCGACGCTCCAGGCGAAAAGTATGGCTGCCAATGAGGTGCGGCACATGGCCTGCGAGGTCTTCTACAGGCATATCCATGGTCAGCAGGGTCCACATGCGGTAGAGCGCGCCGGAATTCACGTGAATAGTGTGCAGTTGCTCTGCAACGAGATCGGCAACCGTATCTTTTCCAGCGGCAACAGGCCCATCGATGGCGATAACGAAGGGAAGGGAACGTTCAGACATGGGGGGAGTTGGGGACAAAAGTGATTCCATACTACGGACCCTTGCGAAATATGGCAAGCTGCGCGACAATAGTTTTGTATCTTTCGAACAATTCCATGGTAGAACGTGCATCCGCAGGGGCAGATCTGGTGAAAATGCTGCAGGCTCGTGGATACGAGGCGTATTTTGCAGGAGGATGCGTGCGAGATATGCTGCTAGGCCTTCCACCAAAGGATATCGATATTGCAACATCCGCAAAGCCTGAGGAAGTGGCGCATATTTTTGCGCACACGTTTACGGCAGGGCGTCAGCTTGGCGAACGGTTTGGTGTGCTCTCTGTTGTGCACGAAGGGGAAATTTTTGAAATTGCGACTTTCCGTGCGGATAGTGCAGAGTCTGACGGGCGGCGTCCAGAATCCGTCACCTTTGTGGACGCGAAAACCGATGCGCTCCGCCGCGACTTCACGATCAATGCGCTTTTTTATGACCCAACAACCGACACGGTGCACGATTTTGTCGAGGGGCGGAAAGATCTTGACGAGCGCCTGATTCGGTTTATCGGAGATCCAGGGCAGCGCATTGGGGAAGATAGTCTGCGTTTACTGCGCGCTGTGCGCTTTGTTCACCAAATTGAGGGGCAGTACGAACCGGAAACCTATGCTGCCCTAAGAACTCATGCAAAGCTCGTCACAAAAGTTTCCTGGGAACGCATTGCAGCGGAACTACACCGTATGCTCATGACGCCGTCCCGTGCCCAGGCTTTGGAAGATCTACAGGATCTTGGCCTGTTGATGCACCTTCTCCCGGAAGTGGAAGCGCTAAAAGGGGTAGCGCAGCCACGGCAGTTTCACCGTGAGGGTTCCGTATGGAATCATGCTATGCACGCACTGCGTTCCTTGCCCGAGGACTCGACGCTGGAGGCAATTTGGGGGGCTCTCCTGCATGATGTGGGGAAAGCAACCACCTTTTCTGTCGAGGAGCGTATCCGTTTTGATGGCCACGCGGAGGCCTCCGCGGTCATTGCACAATCAATTCTGGAACGGCTGCGTTTTCCACGGAAAAGTCGCGAGATGATTGTTTGGGCCATCGAGCATCATATGTCCCTCGGGCATTTACTCGAGCCAACGGTGTCTGAAAAAACAAAAGCGTCCTGGTTTGGCCACCCTGCATTTCCTCTCCTTTTGGCTGTCCATCACGCAGATGCACTGGGAACGACTCCTCCAGACGATGGCATGTATCGGGAGCTCTCTGCAGCCTTCAACGCCTGGCAAGAAGCAGAACATGCGAGAGCTCCGGATGTGCTGACGGGGCACGATATCATGGAGATCCTGCAGTTGCCCCCGTCCCCCCGCATTGGGGAAATTTTACAAGCATCCCATGAGGCCCAGCATGAAGGACAGTTTCACACCTATGAGGAAGGGAAAACGTGGCTTCTTGCACATTTTGCAGGCGAGCGTTCTTAGCTTTTGGGGCCGCAGTGCCACGCCCAGAGGTGCATTTCTTCTACCTGTTCCGTGCCCCGCGCAGCTTCGGGCGGCGTGTTTTCGCGATAGAAGTAGATGTTCACATCCGAAAGGCGCTTTTCTCCCTGATGGGTTCGGTTCCAGCGAAGACAGTGATAATCTGCATAAAACTCCCGATACTTCTCAAATTCGGGTAACCACAGGTTGAGAAAGTATTTCCGCCAATTTTCCGTTGGAAAGCTCGTGGAGAGGTGGGCAGGTTTTTCCCGCGAGACCCCGAGGGTATCTGCATTATGCAGGAGGTTCAACGTCTCCCCATTTGCAAGGGTTCCTTCAACCACATACCATCCGTCATCTTTCAGCGGAAAGGGAGCAAACATACTCCAATATTGATCGAGACGAAGAAGGTAGGTGACATTGGTCACATAGGTTGGCAGGGGCATTTTTGTTACAGCTTGTACATTCCAGAGAAGGGTGAGAGCAAAGCAGATTACGAGACTAAGGAGTCCCACAGGGCGAAGCTGCCAGTGCATTTTTTTCCAGGGAAGCGGACGCGTGAAGGCCCCAAGAAGGGAGCGGTGCTGCGCAATCCAGCGGTAGCAATGCTCGCCGATCTGTGTCATCCATCGCCACCGCAAAAGAGGCGCACACCAGAAGAACAAGGGCGATGCAGCAAAAACCGTGATGATCCCTTGAAATCCAACACTCCGCGTTCCATCTTCACCTTCAACGACCCAGGAATTCTGCAACTGCATGATGTGCCATACATCATCTGCTGATTGTGCCGCACGTCTCCTTGTTCCCTCAAGGGCGAGAAAACTCTGCAGAATGGCTGTCACTTTTTCGCAAAAACCACAGGTGCCATCAAACCAGATGGTGCGGATCTTTGGCCGTTCTCCTTCCCATTTCCCGAGCATATCCCAGGCACGTGAGGGGAGAAAAGCAAGCCAGCCGATGATACTGATAAACGGAAAAACGCCAATGTGCATGGTTGCGAAAATACCGAGGTGGAGACCAACGCCAAGTATGACGGCAAGGAAACGCATAAGGCCGCGCCGGTCCGGTAAAAAGAGCAAGAGTGGCGCCAAAAACTCTATGCCAACGGTAAGCCAGGTGAGCACGTGCAAAATGTCGAGATTTTGTTCGCCCAGCCACTGTCCAAGCGATGTCGTGAGTTGCTCAAGGTGCAGCGCGTAGTAAAGAGCGCTTCCTTCAGAAAACCACTCGGGACTCTGGCGAAGCAGCAACGTCACCCAGTATATAACGACAATTTGGAGTATCCACCCAGCTCCTCCAAGATGGACTATAGAAGGCTTTTTTTCTTCGCCCGTATCCAGGGCATGATCAAGAGACCATCTTCCCGCCATGGGAAGAAACAGTGACCAAAACAAAAGCAGCCGTAGAAGGCCATCTCCTGCATTCAAAATCGCCATGTTTCGATTCTGCAGCGAGATGAGCAAAAGGAGGCTCACAATGGTCACGGTTTTTGTGCGGACGCCCAGTATCAGCAGAAGGGCAAAAACTGCAGCAATAACAAAAAGCATCGACTGAAACCAGAGATCACCACTGGCGAGATGCACGGAAAAGGTAAAGGGGAGCTGGAAAAAAGCGATCAGGGCACTTCGGGGAAGTATGCCCGCATCGGTGTAAAAGGTTTCGATAAAGCGGCTTTTTTGTTCCAGGTCTGCTAAAAGAGCTACGCCAAGCAAGACGCGTACAAGCGCCAAGGAACGCAGGTCGAAGGTGAAGAGGCCCCGTATGTATTGAAGAAGTCGTTCCATAGAAAGTGATTCTTTACAGTATACGCCGAACTTTTTTGCACTTCCTCAAAAAAACAGCACAGAATGGAAAAACATGGTACAATATCACCTAGAGAAAATCATCTTCATGTTTATGTACAAAATTCTTGTGACAAGAACCATACCGGAAGAGGGACTCACCATGCTGCGCAATGCAGGCTACGAGGTGGAAGTTTGGGATCGCCCTTCGCCAATGTCGCGCGAGGAATTTTTGCGCTCCCTCGGGGATGTACATGGGCTCATTTCCTTAGTCACGGAGCGTATTGATGCAGAAGCTATTGCAGCCGCACCACTCCTCAAAGTGGTTGCCAACTATCGGTCGCACTTCGATAATTTTGATATCTGGGCAGCGACGCAGCGCGGGGTTGCGCTGACCTATGTTCCTATGGGAATTCAAGATGCCATTGCGGAGTACGTCATTGGTACCATGATTACTCTCTCTCGTCAGATAATTGCAGCAAATACCTTTGTGCATGAAGGGCAGTACAAACGATGGGAGCCCATGAACTTTCAGGGTACGGGGATGAAGGGCAAAACCATGGGGATTCTTGGCTTTGGTAAGGTTGGGCGCCGCGTTGGGGAAATTGCAAATGCACTTGGTATGGAGGTGCTGTATACAGATGAGGAAACGAAGAAAGTAACCTATCCAGCAGCACGACGTGAACTTGCGGATATGCTAGCCCATGCCGATGTGCTCAGCATTCATCTTCCGCCTTTGCCGACAACCATTAGTCTTATCGGAGCGAAGGAGCTTCACATCATGAAGGAAGGATCCATCGTGATCAACTGTTCGCGGGGTCTTGCAGTGGATGAAAGTAGTCTCGTGCAGCATCTTCGTAGTGGAAGACTTGGTGGCGCAATTCTTGATGTGTTCCAGTGTGAAAATCTCCAGGAATGCGGCCCCAATGATCATACGGAGCTGAAAAACATGCCCAATGTGATCATGACACCGGAAATTGCCAGTTCAACAAAGGAAGCACGTGCATACATGAGTACGACCGTTGCTCAAAGTATTATTCATGTGCTCAGTGGAAAAAAGCCGGAGTTTGTTATTAACCCGGAAGTGTTCGACTAACGCTTTTTCTTCTTTCCCTTCATTTGTGCCACGACATAGGGGTCTGGTGCATTTTTTGCTGCCTCTTCTTTTTCTTTAGCGCGGTTTGCGTCTTTTCTGGTGATGAGGCGAAGGGTTTTGCGGAAGGCGACAAAGCGATGGTACAGGTATGCGATGAAAAGAATGCCCCAGAGGAGGTACAAGGCTCGCATGGAAAGCACGGGTGTTTCAGAAAGGCGGAAAATAACGAGAAGAAAACCGGCCATACTGAAGGAAAAAACACCAGTAATGAGCTTGCCCAGTTCTGTGCGGAGTTCTTTTCGTAGTGGCCTGAGCCGTGAAAAGATCATGAGGAGCATACTGGCGATGAGCGTACTACTGAAGAACGTCAGCAAAATGGGGAGACTTGCAAAGCTTTCCGTAGGCGCTAGAGCGAAGAGAGAGGAAAAATCCATAGGGAAGGAGGATAGGAGACTCTAAGAGTATACGTGCTCTACGTCCTTGAGGGCAAGAGAGAGAAAATGTTGACAGAATAAAAAAACGATGTATTTTACGCGCGGACAACGAAGGTTGGTCCAAAAATAAGCGAAAGTTAGGTAATTAAAGTGGTAGTATTGTATCCGGAACAGCACATTGCACATGCAAGAAGAAGTACGTTAGCCACGTATTATGGCGAAAAGTACACCATCGAAGGACTTTTTGAGAAAGTCCAAAGTGAACTACGCGGTATGGAAACAACCATACGATTCGGAATTCACTGCGCAAGCGATGAAGACCTTCAGCAGCGATTGCTGGCACATTGGTCTCGCATTTCGGAGCTTCATGCCTTGATGGCAGAACTCACCAGCCGCTAGTGCACATTAATCCCCACCCTCGGGTGGGGATTTTTTCATACAAAAAAAGAGCCTATTAGGCTCTTTTTATATATTCTGCTTCGTCTTACTTCGCGAGCATTTTAGCCAGTGCAGACTTTTGGCGCGCTGCCTTGTTTGCATGAATAATGTTTTTCTTTGCGCTGCGATCAATCATCGATGCAACTTTTGGGGCAAGTTTTTTTGCTTCAGCAGCGTTTCCACCGGTAATAAGCTTTTGAATTTCCTTCACTTGGTCCTTCACGCGGGACTTGAAGGTCTTATTTCGAATAGCATTTTTGCGTGATTTGCGAAGGTTCTTAATCGCGGATTTCGTTACCGGCATAGGGGCAAAAGAAAAGAGAGTTACGTACGATGGTGCAGTATAAGGAGAGGTTTTCTTTTGTCAATTGCTTTCCGTGCTTCTTTCCTTGTCACCTATCACGATGCCACCTACAATACATCTAGCATTCTATTCATCCCTATGGCAGAGCAAATTAATCTCAAGGACGACCATTCTGTTTTCGAGCCAAAAGCCCAAACGAATAAAAAGGCGGTGCGCGAAGTCTTTAAGTCACTTATTGAAGACGACAACATCGAAAAAGAACGTCTCGAACTGTTGGAAAATATCCTTCAGCGCTCGAATGTGCAGTTTGCATCTATTGCAGATAAAGTAGCCATCGACTTTTCAAAGTTTACACAAATGATCATGACCCATGATCTCACGCCGCTGATGGAGGCGCAGAAAAAGTTTTATGATGCGAAACCGGAAAATAGCTCCATGGTGGTTATTTCCTCAGACCTGCTTGCGGATATTTCCAATTGTGAACGAGTGATTGATGAAGATGAAGAAGATACGAATGTGCTCTCTGGTATCTTTATTTACGGCCTGTTTATTGGAATTATCCTGTCTCTCGTGACAGCGCTCATCATGCAGTTTGTGAATTTCAGTATTGGTGCCCGTGACCTGACGTTTATTTTGGTGGGATGTATTGTCCTCGTGCTTGTTCCCGTTGCGATTATCGTCTTTGAGCCCTACCTCAAAGGCATGCAGCGTAGCCATAATGAGTTTTTTGAACGCATCGTTCACTTGTTTAGTGGTAAATTGTAGTACTTTGCTTCACTCCTTGCATGGCTATTTCTGAAACTTTTGCTGCGGACTTATCGAAAATTTTTGCGACCTTTCCGGAAATTGAGGAAGTCTATGTTATTCCTACCTCGCGCAATCTCTCAGGGGAGGATATTGCGGTGTTATCTGCGAAAAATGCTGAAGAAACCCTGGAAAAACTCATTTGTGCGATCAAAAAAGAACACTTTGCGGTACCTCTGCGTATCCAAGACGTGAACGACGTTTCCGAAGATCTTTTAGACTCCATGGAGTCTATCTATGAAAAAGGGCGCGCATAAAAAAGAAGGATGAGGGCCGTGTTTCTACAGCTGCGGGTTAAGAAAAATAGATTCTTAGAACGCACACAAGTCAGTAGAAGGACAACGAAAGCCAAACTCATCCTTCAAAGTATTGTACCCGCGGGGGAGGTTTTTCGTCAAATATTTTATTGCGGGCAAGTTCCGAAGGGTTTCGCGAAACCCTTGCAATTTCCCACGTGCTTTGTAGGCTAAGGGCACTGTTTTTTTGATCTGCGCACACCATGGCTAGATTTCTTATAGAAGGCGGAACCCCGCTCATGGGGGAAGTTCGCGTGAGTGGCTCAAAGAATGCGGCACTGCCCATTTTGGCTGCGGCGCTATTAACGGAGGAACCGTGCGTGATTCACAATGTTCCGGATATTGCAGATGTGCGCGTGATGATGGATATTGCCCGCGATTTGGGAGCTGAGCTGACTTTTGAGAACAATACCGTTCGTATGCATACGCCCAGCATTGCCACCCATGAAATTGATAAGGAAAAGGCGAAAATGCTCCGGGCAGGGCTCATGTACAGCGCGCCGCTCCTTGCCCGCGCCGGCGAGGTGAAGATTCCTTTTCCTGGAGGGTGCAATATCGGAAAGCGCCCCATTGATGCGATTTTGAACTCGCTCACGGACCTTGGCGCGCAGGTGCATCGGGCGGATGAACTGGTGCATTTGTCGCTTCGTGATTGGCAGCCTGCCTCGACCCGCATTGAAGCCTTGTCGGTTATTGGTACGGAGATCGCCTTGATGGCTGCTGCGGCAGCGGACGGGAAGTCGGAGATTCGTCTTGCTGCGTCCGAGCCCCACGTGCAGGATTTATGTGCCGTGCTGCAAAAAATGGGCGCAACCATTGAGGGGGTTGGTGGAAATATTCTGTCCGTGACGGGTACAAAAAAACTCCGCGGCTTCGAACATACGGTAACCTCCGACTACATTGAATTGGGCACCTTTGTCATCGCTTCTTTGGTGACGAAGGGCCATGTAAAAATTACCCACTGTGATCCGACCCATTTGGATATGTTCTGGCACTGGCTGGACGTGATGGGTGCGCGCTATGAAGTGGGGAAAGACTATGTGGAGGTGTTTCCTACGGAGCATCTTGGGCACGTCAAACGCGTGCGCTCCGGGGTATACCCCGATTTTCCGACGGATTTGCTTGCGCCCATGGCGGTGTTACTGACACAGGCAGAGGGAATCAATCGCATTTTTGAGACCATTTACGAGGCACGACTCAACTACATCATCGAGCTGGAGAAAATGGGCGTGAAGGCGGAAATCCTCAACGCGCACGAGGCCATTATTGTGGGGCCTGCCCATTTGAAAGGGGCACCCGTGGCCAGCTGGGATCTGCGCGCAGGCTGCGCTATGGTATTAGCAGGTTTAGCGGCGGAAGGGACAACAGAGGTGTCACAAATTGTGTACATCGATCGAGGGTACGAAGCCTTTGATGAAAAACTCCGCGCCCTGGGCGCAAAAATTACCCGTGCACCGGAACTTCATGAAATGTCCTAAATGTGCGCAAACGGATTCGCGCGTCATCGATTCCCGAACGATACAAGAAGATAAGGTGATTCGTCGTCGTCGCGCCTGCGATGCCTGTGGTTTTCGCTTCACAACCTTTGAGCGTGTGGAGGGCATTTCCCTTGTGGTGGTGAAAAAAGACGGTCTGCGGGAACCCTACATTCGCAGTAAACTGGAAGAGGGGATCTGGCGCGCATGCAGTAAGCGCCCGGTGAGCGTTGCTTCCATCAATGACATGATGAACACCCTCGAAGAATCCTGGATGCGGACGGGCGAAATTGCCTCAAAAACCATTGGTGAAGATGTCATGAATGCGCTTCATGCATTAGATGATATTGCCTACATTCGATTTGCTTCCGTATATCGCCGCTTTCAGGACGTGGATGAATTTCAGCGGGAAGTGCTGGAACTCTTTGAAAAAAAGAAGCGGGGAGAGCGCTAGTGTATGATACAATGAGCATGTTTTCATTTTCTTTGCAGTCCTATGTTGCACGCCATACGAACTTCACATCACCAGTTACAGGAGGGGCTTTTGATCGGTCGGGCGACGAAAATTCCTGAAGGGGAGTTTCGCCATGTGGTATTTGCGGGTATGGGTGGGAGTAGCATTGCCGCGTCGCTCATAAAAGAGTACGTGCGGGAGGAGGTCTCCATCGACATTATTCAAGACTACGAGGTTCCGAATGGCATGCTGACGGACGGAACGCTCTTTGTCGCCTTCTCCTATTCAGGAAATACGGAAGAAACCATTCGTGCTCTGCAGCAGGTCCATTTACTGCAGCGTATTCCCATTGTGGTTGTCGCGCATGGGGGCGAGCTGGAACAGATTGCCAAGGACTGCTCTTTTCCCTTTTATCGCTTGCCGCAAACGGAGCACCCAAGGTGTGGCATTGGCTCCGGTTTAGGTGTTCTCCTAGGTATTATGGAACAGACGGGACTCATTCCCGACCAGGAAAGTATCGTCGCGAATACCGTTTTATTTATGGAAAATTCCATAAAAGGGTTTGAGGAGGAAGCAAAACTGCTCGCAAAAAAGCTGGAAAATCGTGTGCCGATTTTTTACGCAAGTACGCAGATGCAGGCACAGGCGCGGTTGTTTAAAATTCATATGAACGAAAATGCGAAGGTCCAAAGTTTTTACGGTGCCTTCCCAGAGGTCAATCACAACGAAATGGTGGGGTATACCAAAATGATTATGAAGCCGGTGATAGTGTACCTGCGCAGCAAGTACGATATTGCCCGCATACAGGAGCGGATGGATGTTATGCGCGAGCTCCTGACCGAGGAGTGTGATATCCCTTTTGTGGAGCTCCATGTGGAGGGGAATTCCTGGCTCGAGGAAATTTACTACACTCTTGTGCAGGCCTATTTCAGTTCCTACTATCTGGCGGAACACTATGGTGTTGATCCGAAGCCGCTGAAACTGGTCGATACTTTTAAAACCCGCTTAAAAAGCGGCAAATAGACAGGACGCAATAGTGCGTCTGCCAATTCCGTTGTCATACGAGGGCCGCACGGTATACTGCCTGTGATATATGATCACGGCAACGTATGATTGATCGCGCAATATTGGACAGTATTTTTAAGGCCTATGATATTCGGGGTCTCGCGGAAACGGAACTTTCTGAAGACTTTGGCTATGCTTTTGGCCGGTGTTTTGTGCAGGTGCACGGAGTGAAGACGGTGGCACTGGGGCGCGATATGCGCACAAGTGGTACGTGGCTTCATGATGCCATTGTGCGCGGTCTCACGGAGGCAGGTGCTGATGTGCTGGATCTTGGTATGGTATCAACGGACATGCTCTATTTCGCTACGGGCACGTATGATGTGGATGCGGGGATCATGCTGACGGCAAGCCATAATCCAAAGGAATACAATGGAATAAAATCCTGTCTTACGGATGCAGAACCCATTGGCATGGACAACGGTAATGGGACCATTAAGGAACGCCTTGCAGAGGGTGATCTTGGCGAAAAGGCATCGACGCCTGGTAGCGTTAAAGCAAAAGATATTCTGGACGACTGGGTATCTTACCTCCTAAAATATGTGGATACGTCGCTCCTTCGCCCAATGAAGGTAGTGGTGGATGCGGGAAATGGTATGGCAGGACCTGTTGTGGAAGCGCTCTTTGCTCGACTCCCGCAAATGACGCTGATTCCCATGTACTTTGATCCCGACGGGAATTTCCCAAATCACCCGGCGAACCCTTTGGATGAACTGAATCTTGTGGATCTCAAGGGACGAATGGAGCAGGAGGGGGCAGATATTGGGCTTGCCTTCGATGGGGACGCAGACCGCTGTATTTTGGTGAATGATCAGTTCGAAACAGTGAGCGGTACACTCACGACCTGTATGATTGCAACCATGTTTCTGACGAAGGATCCTCACCAGACTATTTTGTATAATGCGGTGATGGGGAAAGCAGCCAAGGAGACGATCGAGAGCCTTGGAGGTACGGCGCGTATGATTCGCTCGGGCCATACCTTTATCAAAAAGGCCATGAAGGAATACGGCGCTGTTTTTGCGGGGGAACATTCCGCCCATTACTATTTTCGCGATTTTTGGAATGCGGATAGTGGCATCATAGCGGCACTCATGGTCATGTCCTATTTATCCATGGAGGGAAAAACCTTATCCGAGGCGACGAAAGCCTTTGACCGCACCGTACAATCCGGAGAAATCAATTTCCGACTTTCTGACGTGGCTGCAAAGGCGAAGTTTTTGCAAGAACACTATGCAGATCACCCGCAGGAAACCATTGATGGCGTCAATATTCAGGGCGATGGCTACTGGTTCAGTATTCGTGTGAGTAATACGGAGCCCCTCTTGCGCCTCAATATGGAAGCCGATTCAAAGGAAATTTTATCTCAGCGACTTGCGGAGGTGCGTGCACTTATAGAAGCCTAACACCATTATATGTTAACAACTGTTGCCCTCGTTCCTGACCACCCGGTGTGTATTCCTGATATTGGTGGAGACCATATTCGCGAAGTAGAGCAGAGTGTGAATGGAATGATGAAGCTTGCCCTCAAATTGCATGCGGAAAAAACCGATTTGCTGGTGTGTGTGAGTGCAGGTCTGCCCATGTTGCATCATCGTGTTCTTTTGGGGAAAGGACGGGAATATGTCCGGTTTTTTGGGTCGAATACCCATCCGGATCGGGAGATTCATCTGCAGTTTCCCGGAGCCCTGGAGCTCTACACGCCCCTTGAACTCATGATTTCTGATAAAAAGGTTCCAGCGGAAGCCTACGTGCAGGAATCCGATGCCATTGCCATCGATAATGGTCTGCTTTCTTTTTTGTTTTACTGCAGCAGTATTGGTTTTTTGCCGCAAATCGCTCTCGTGGGGCCTTCGGACCTTTCAACGGAAAAACATCGTGCAGTGGGCCGCGCCATTGGCGAACTGTTAAATGTGCAGGAAAATGTCACATCCGCAGTGATTTTGTGTGGATCGTCTCTTGCGGGAACAACCATAGAGAATGGTTCGACCTGGACTAGCGACACAGTCTTTGACGGCACGCTGACCAACCTCTGTCCTATTGGTTATGGTGTTCTTTCTACCTGGGAGAAGGCAGACCCCATAAAGGTGCTCGGGCAGGAGGATTTTGAAGGGCGATCCTTCACTGTTGGCTATGTTCGGCGCGCCCTCGGGTAGCCGAAAGGTTTGACTTTATGCGCCAGACAGGCCAAAATGGCGCCTGTACTTTTTTAATGCTGGTGCTTCATGAAGATCGACATCAAAGAACTCTCTGCGTCACAGGTTCAAGTGACCATTACTGTATCCGATGAAATTTTGGCTGCGAGCCGCAAGAAAGCGGTAGATCGTGTTTCGAAGGAAGTGACCATCGATGGATTTCGCAAGGGACATGTGCCTGAGAAGGTGCTTATTGCGAAAGTAGGAGAAGACTATTTGAAAGGGCAGGCACAAATGGAGGCCATCAACGATGCATATCGCGCGGCCCTGGAAGAGAAGGATTTGCCTGTGGTAGATCAGCCCACGGATTTGGATATTACTTCCGAGGATCCCCTGACCTTTACACTGAAGGTTGCAGTGCTGCCGAAGCTTGCCCTCGACAAGGACTACAAGAAGATCAAAATCGACAAGCAGGATATTTCTGTCAAAGACGAAGAGGTAGAAGAAGTGATTCGCGATACAACAAAGCGATTTACCACCTACGAAGAGGCGGATGTTGCTGCGGTTATGGGAGACCGGGCGACTATTAATTTTGCAGGCATGGACCCGAAGGATAATGCGCCGCTTCCCAATACAGACGGGAAGGACCAGCCACTCGTTCTTGGCGATAACATGTTTATCCCAGGATTTGAGGAGAATCTCGTGGGAATGAAGAAGGGGGATGCAAAGGATTTCCTCATCACCTTCCCAAAGGATTATCACCATGAGCCTTTTAAGAACAAGGAAGTGAAATTCCATGTGGAGGTGCTCAAGGTGGAGAAGGCCGTTGCGCCTGAGTTCACTGAGGACTTTATTGAAAAGCTTCGTGGGAAGAAAATGAATTTTGACGCCTTCAAGCTCAGTGTTCGAGAAATGCTGGAAAAGGAAAAGGCGGAGCAAGAGCGCGCTCGTCGTGAAGATGCCTTCCTCGGTGAAGCGGCAAAAAAATATGTGACGTTTGAATTGCCACACAGCATTGTGCACCAGGAGCTTGATCACATGGTCCAGGAAATGAAGACGCGTGTGACGGGGCAGGGAATGCGCTTTGAGGATTATCTTGCACACTTAGGAAAGACGGAACACAGTTTGCATGATGATTTCCACCCAGAGGCGGAGGAGCGTGCGAAGAAGCGCCTTGTACTTTCAGAGCTTCTGAAGCAGGCGGATATTGAGATTTCCGATGCGGATCTCGATGCGGAGATTGAGAAGATTGCAGGTCGGTTTGAAAAAGAGGAATACAAGCAGCAGGTCCGCACAATGTATGCAGACAAGGCAAAGGCGCGCGATGCTTTCTCTGCACAAATCAAGATTACGAAGTTTTTCGATGACTTGCTTGGATAATGACCTATAAGGGGAAATCTCCTGAAGAACACGAAATGTCAGCGGCGGAGGGGTATGATGCATACGCCTCCGCTTATGTGCATGATGAAAAAAAGCTCGACCGGTTTGATTTAAAGATGCTCATGCGCGCTCTGCGCCTTCTTACGGGGCTTTCAGTTCTCGATCTTGGTTGTGGTACGGGTCGTCTTGCTCCCCTGTTTCAGAAACGGCTTGCGGATCATGTGGTTGGCTGTGATCTTGCACCCGGTATGTTGGAAGTTGCTGCGAAAACGGGTGCCTATAGAGAGCTTGTGCAGGGAGATTTGCTGGAGGAACTGCCCTTCGACTGGGAAAGTTTTGATGTGGTCATATGCTCCATGGTTCTGGTGCACATTCCGCAGAAAATGATACCCCATGCCATGCAGGAAATGTTTCGTATAACGAAACCGGGCGGCTTCGTCTATGTGGTGAACCTGCCACAACGTCGCGCGCCAAAACTCTATTTACCGGATGGACGCACGATTTTTATAGAATCGTACATTCACGCGGATAACAAAATCATTGCCGCTTTGGAAGAGGCAGGATTTTCCGATGTCATGATTGACGAGCACAAGGAAGGAGCGGATCACTATGCGACACTGATCCGGGTACAGAGGCCGCTTTAGTCGTCGTGGACACTAATGCCCTTTTGCTCTGCGTAGTCGCGGATCATCTCAGAAAGGATATCCTTAATTTTTGCTGTGCTGCTGCCCATGGTGTTGGATCCAATAAGCGCCTGGGCTTTTGCTGCCATGTATCGGTCTTGGACCTTATTGGGGTGCGCCGCGTTGTGCAGGTTCATGATTGCCGTCGTACTATCGCGATCAAGCGTCATGTCGCCCATGCGAAAGATGGTTTGCCAGAAACCGCGAACACGTACAGAAATACCTTCAGTGTGCCGGTAGTCGACATTAATGGTGTCTCGCTTAAAAATACTTTTCCAGCGAATATCGATAATACCCCGGTCGGTAAACACCCAGCAATCAAAAAACCACAGGGCAAATTTATTGAGAAACCGCAGGCCAAAAAACAAGGCGATAAGGATTGCAACTGGGTAGAGCTCCGGGTTTGAGGAGACAATGAACATGGGAAGTCCAATGGCAAACACGAGCATTTGCAGAACGTCCCAATAGAGCACAATACCGTGCTGGTGCGCGATAAACAGCACAGATTCACCAGGCTCGACGTATTTTTTGAAGATGGCAGTACCGAGAAAGGATTTGTGAATCATAGAGAAAGATGCGCAAGGGTGTAGGCCGAGACAACATTTTGTAGCAGGGAAGCGACGGTGACAGCGCCCACACCACCGGGTACGGGTGCGTACGCCGAGGCTTTTTCCAGTGCACGGGGATGGATGTCACCAAAAAGTCCCTCCGGGGTTTTGTGAAAGCCGACGTCGATCATAACTGCACCATCACGCACCATTTCTGCAGTGATGAGATGCATTTTGCCCACGGCACTGACAAGAATATCTGCCTGTCTGGTGAATTCTGCGAGATGTTTTGTTTTTGAATGACAAAGGGTCACCGTGGCGTTTTGTCCGAGGAGTTCGAGGGCGAGGGGTTTCCCTACCAGATTGCTGCGACCGACCATCACGACATGCTGCCCCTCGAGCGCAATACCGTAGGCGAGAAGCAGTTCGAGGACGCCGCGAGAGGTTGCAGGCGGTAGATAGTCGGTGGAGTTTCCAAGAAAGAGTGCACCCGCGTTTTGCGTCGTAAAACCATCGACATCCTTCAGGGGAGCCATTTCTGCTACGAGTTTGGGAAGCGCGATATGGTCCGGCAGAGGAAGCTGCACGATGTAGCCGGTGACCTCCGGGTCTTGATTCAGGTCCTGAATTTCCTCAAGCAATTTCTCTGTTGTGACGGAAGTTGCAAAGGTGCGAATGTCCGTTTGAATACCGACGCGCAGTGCTGCTTCCTTCTTTTTCTGGACATAGGTCATAGAGGCAGAATTGTCGCCAACAAGAAGAATGACCAACTTGGGAATGGTAGGAAACTGCTGCACCTTTGCTGCGAGCTCCGTTTCGATTGTACGAGCAACAGGGACGCCTCGCAACTGCCTGTTAGCTGGAATGGAGAGGGTCATAGCGTTCAATGGAGCGGATATTATCGAGTGGCCAGAGTTTTTGGAAGAAATTTGTGTTGTGCGTGTGTGCAGCGGTCTGATTCCAAGGCCAAAGTACGAACCATGCTTTGCCCACAATGTTATCAAAGGGAACAAAGTGCGTGGTTTCAGTTTCTGGGCACTGCGTTGTGTTGGCAGACATGAAACAGGTGCGTGAATCATCGGAGCGCATGCGATTGTCACCCATTACGAAATAATGATGATCGGGTACCTGGAAGGTTTTCCCGTTGACGATGTCGTAGGTACAAGGAGACGGGTTTGAGCTGGGAAACTCAGCGAGGCTCTCGTTGCGTGCGCAATTCGTATAGGGCTCTTCCAGAAGTGTATTATTCACATAAATCTGGTTTTTATCAAAGCGCACCTGGTCGCCGGGTAAGCCTATGATGCGCTTTATGTAGTATTGATCTGTCTCAATGGGTGGTCGAAACACAATTACATCACCGCGAACCAGCTGATGCTCGTTGCGAAGAATATACTTGCCCTGTCCAATACGGTTCACAAGCACTATTTCCTGATCATGCAAATTGATTTCCATGGAGGCTCCTGAAACCACAAAGGCAGAGACAACAAAGTACTGCAGGCCGATAACCGCAATGGCCATAAGCAGAACATCGATGACGATGTCGCCCATTTCAAAGAGGAAGAGCTTGCGTTTGAAGGATTTTAGAGCCATACATTGTGTGTAATATTGCCGCCCAATTGTACATGACCTCAAAAATTACACCAAAGGAAAATGTTGTCTTTCTCACAGGCGATGACCGCGCACGTATTCTGCAGCGCAGGCGTTGGTGGGAAGAGGCTTTTAGCAAAAAGCACGGGGCGATGAATGTGGAACAGTATGATGCGAAGGAGGTCACGGCAGAGGATGCAAAAACCGCTGCCTTCACCACAGATCTCCTGACCCCCAGCCTTTTTGCAGAGAAGCGGCTTTTGATTCTTCGTAGTTTCCCCGCCTCATCAGAAGGAACATCGAAGTCGACGACAGAGCAAAAAGAAGCACAGACAAAGCGGGAGGAACGTATTGTGGAGGCGCTTTTACAGTTGCCACCGGAACTCGTTGTGGTGGTCGTTTCCCTAAAACCAGATAAGCGTAGAACTCTGTATAAAACGATGCACAAACAGTTTCGCACGGAAGAATACTGGATGCAGGAAGTGGACGTGCACGCCCAGGTGACCATGGAACTCGCTGGCCTTCTCGCTCCAGCGGATGTGCCCTACGTGGTTCAAGTGCTCTCTTCTCGGCGGGAATCTCTTGCGCAGGATATGCAAATGCTTCGTCAGTATGCCGCAGAAGAACAACTAACGCGCGAAGTCGTGGATGCTCTCTGCCCGATGGCCCTTGAGGAAGATGTCTTTGAAACCCTGCGGCTTGTCTTTTCCGGCGAGAAAAAAACATCAATACAGCGCATAGAGCGCGCGCTTATGCGTGGAGCAGAGCCCCTTAAACTCTTAGGAGCCTTCGTCTGGCAGCTCGAACAATGTATGCTCGTGCGCACCGTGCTCGATGCTAAGCTGGGGCAAAAGGTCGTGGAATCTACTTTGGGCATGAAACCCTATGCGTTTCAAAAAACCTCCGCCCTTGTGCGCCATCTCCGCCGTGAGGACTTGGGCTACATGATCCACGCTCTTGCCACACTCGATCGCAAAGCGAAATCAGGCGTTTTGGACGCCACCAAAGGAAGCAATGATTTTGCACAGGCCCTTTCCGTATGGATTACCCGTGCACCCGCGGGAGCTTCTTCATAAAGATGTAGATCGCAACAAGAATGCCAAGCATACTCACGATCTGATTGATGGTGAGAGGCCCGAGGAAGATTGTATTATCTACGGGATTGCGGAAGAATTCAATGATGATGTTCTGTAGACAAATGAGAATGAGTGTTACAATGCCTACGACACCTGACGTCGTCACCTTTTTCAGCATGGTATAACTGATAAAGGCAATGAGAAAACATGTAATACTCGCATACAGTGCAATGGGATGCACAAGCACAGAAGACGCAATTTGCGCTGCATAGGAATACCGGAAGTCTACCGCGGCATAAGAAATTCCTGGGAAACCGTAGATTTCAGAACCAACGTAGTATCCTCCAAGGAGCGAGCCAATAAACCCTACTGCGAGAGCTAGGGCAAAGGGTGGGAGGAGTGCATCGAGCCACTCGAGAACGTGCTCTTTTTCCCGTTTCGCATAGAAGAAGAACAACAGGCCAAAGGCAAGAACACCGCCTATGACATAAAACTCTTCCACATTAATAAACTGCTTTAGCACCGTGAGGTATCGGCCGTAATCGAGATTAGAGGAAATGTCGTTATAGTAATCACCTGGTTGCAAAATCCAGATGATAATTTTGTGGACCCAATACAGGCCCTTTGCCCCCAAAATGGTGGCAAGAAAGAGAACGAGTACATGTCGTGAGAAAAAACCAATGCTTACTTTTCGCAGCAAGGTGGTTTTCATGAGGGCAACCACAAAGGCGAGAAAGGAAAGTGTCAGAAATAACCCGAAGGTAGTGACAATGAAGCCTTGAAACTGCAAAAGGATGGGGTACATAGCGCATCAAAAAGATGAATCGTATGCACTATACACAAAACCTTGGTGGTGACCATAGGAAGAGATGCAAAGCAGTTGTTCATGTTGTACAACACTACATTTGCCCTAGGAGCGAATTGGCTTCATCTTCTGATTTTTGTGCTTCCGCCTCCTCTCTGCGTCGCAATTCTTCCCGTACTTTGCGTTGTTCCTCTGCATGGAGCGCGTCAATCTTTCTATAGTACTCTTCTTCAATCTTCTTTTTCTGCTCCTCAGCATCCTTCAAAATTTCCGCTTTCTTTCGTTCATAGTCCACAATCTGATTCCCCAGTAAGTTTTTTTCTTCCTGCGAAAAATTGGGCATAAAGCTTATGAGCTTGTCCTTTTCTTCCTGCGCGAGTAAATCGGTCTGACGAAGCAGATCGACGATGTACTGACTATTATAGGTGACGGAGGTATGAAACATAGGAGGAATATTTACGGGGCGCGTTCAAAGAGGTCGCCCACATCGATAAAGGGAATCGAAAGGTCGTCGGTAAAGGCAATGAGACGCATGCGGGCGTCGTTCATCACGGTCACGATGAGCACGGTCATGGTATTCATGGGCAGTTCCAGGAGCTTTAAATCTGTATCCCCGCCAATTTTTCGCGCAACAATATTTGTTGATCGCATGTCATAGTATTTATACCCTTTTGCATCCATAACCAGCCTAGGGAAGGGTAGGCCGCGTTTTTTCAGCTCGAACTCGGTGAGTTTGGAAATGAGCATTTTGAGCTCCACGGGCGACATGTGTGCGGTATCTTTCAGGGCTTCAGTAAGAAGCAATTTCGTTGCACGAATACTGCTGAGGTACGTGTTGTAATTGTACTCATTTTTAAATGCAGCAAGAAGCCGCTGCAGTCGTGCAGCGTTTTCATCGAGAAGCTTGTCGTAGGTCGTCGTTGCAGCAGTCATAGTTACGCATTTCTATTCAATGGATTTTGAACATTTTCACCCGTGACCTCAGGCCCGTGGAGGCTCCAAAAACTTGGTGCCCGTTCTGCGGCCTTTTCACTGTTAGGGTCTAAGCTATTGGCAAATTCTTTGAGAGAGGCGTAATCTTGTCCTAGAGCACGAATACTTTCTTTTGTCCCCTGGTCAATTGGTGCAATTAGCTCATTGAGTTCCTGTTTTTGATCAACGGAAAGATCCAGTCCTTTCTTCGGTACTTCTGCGTGACTGCCTGCACCTTCCACTCCACCCATAGGGCCGGTGTCTGCAATATACTTTTCAATATTATCCCCCATAGTGTCTGACATTCAGAAATAATCAACACAGTATACCACGCGGGGCTGACTAGAACAAGAAAATGCCCACCTAACCTGTCGAGGCAAAGCATTTGGTGAATGTAACATTGCCCGGCATAGTACGTTGTAACAAGTGACTTCTATCTCTTCTTTTCGCACTGTATGAAAAAATCCTTTGCACTGCTACTGAGTAGTGCACTCCTCCTAACGTCGGTGGTCCCGGCTTCCGCTGGCAGTACCATGCCAGCCATGTACTCGGCACCGAGTACGGCAATTTTTTCCGATGTTAACCGATCAAACATTAACGCAGAAGCAGTGAGTTATCTGCGCGATAAAAAAGTTGTGGAAGGCTATTCTGACGGCAGCTTTGGCGTCGATAAAGCCATAAATCGAGCAGAGTTTTTGAAGATTTTGCTCCTTTCTACGGACGGGTACACGGAAAATGCTGGAAGCAGTTGTTTGGCAAATGCTCCTGCAGCTGTAAAAAAACTGAGCGATCTTGATCTTACTGCCTGGTATGCACCGTATATGTGTTATGCCGTGCAAAAGGGCATTATGCAGGGATATCCAGATGGCCTTATGCGTCCTGCAAATACAATAAACGTACCGGAAATGGCAAAAATAGTTGCACTCACAATGCAGCTACCTCTTGGGTCTGAAGGTACAAACTGGTATGAAAAGTTTGTTCTTGCCCTGGAAGCAAAAAATGCACTGCCAGAATCGCTCAGTGAGCTTTCTCACATGGTGACCCGTGGTGAAATGGCGGAAACGATTTTCCGTACAAAGGAAAACCGCACGGATAAAGCATCGACGACTTTAACCAGTCTCTTGAAAATGCCTGTCGCCCACTTAACAAGTGGGAACGTGGGGAAAATCGCCTCCTGTTCTGAACTCTCCAGTGTCATGGATAGACAAATGCGCGAAGAGGGAACGAATTATCTGCGCTATCAGACGATGAACGAGGAAGTTTCTGCGGGTGCACCGAACATGAATTTCAACGGCAGCGTTACTTCTGATGCAGCCGCGTCACCGGAAAAAACGGGTGCGGGAGGAGGTACAGATACGGATTTTTCGACCACAAATGTGCAAGTGGAGGGTGTCGATGAAGCGGACATTGTGAAAAATGACGCACGATATATTTACACTATCCGTGGAAATGAAGTACGTATCGTTGATACGAAGGATGCTAGTGGATCAATGAAGGAGATTGCCCGCATCAAGGCGGTGGATGAAAACTTCTCTCCGACAGATATGTATCTGGATGGTAATCGTTTGATTGTGCTGGGGTCGACCTATGGAGATATTCCCGCTGAGGAAACCACCATGTCGACCATGCGAGGTATTATGCCACCGTATTATTACTATCGAGACTACACCAAGAATATTATTCTCGATGTCACGGATCATGCTGCACCAAAAATCGAGCGTACGGTGCGCTTCGATGGATACCTTTCCCAGTCTAGAAGAATTGGAAACAAACTCTATCTCGTGCTCAACGACGAACCACGCTATTGGCTTATGCGAGAACAGTTTTTGCCAGTCGATGCAATTTTGCCGAAATTTGCGGATAGCGCCCGTGGTGATATAGAGAAAAATGTTGTTGGGTGTGATCAAGTACAATATTTTCCAGGGTTCCAGCGTCCGAATTACATGACCGTTGCAGTTGTTCCGACGGATGACACGACAAAAAATGTTTCTGCGCAGGTATTCCTTGGGGATGCGGAGCAAATTCATATGTCTCCGGAATCTTTGTATGTAACGACGGGAGCATACGATGGTACCAGTGGGTACTGGAATTGGGATTTTACGCAAATTTATAAGTTTGCCCTTTCTGACACAGGTGTAGAACAAAAAGGTACAGCTCGCGTGCGAGGACGTGTCCTCAATCAGTTTTCCATGGATGAATATCAGAACCACTTCCGTATTGCGACGACAAACAACAATTGGACAGATGGATCGAACAACAGTGAAAACGCTGTCTATGTTCTCGATGAGGCCATGAAGATTGTGGGGAGCGTCCTGGATATTGCACCAGGTGAGACCATTTACTCTGCTCGCTTTATGGGAGATCGGGCATATTTGGTGACCTTTAAACAGGTGGATCCTTTCTTTGTCTTGGATCTCAAGGTGCCTAACGCACCAAAAATTCTTGGCGCATTGAAGATTCCGGGCTGGTCAAACTATCTGCATCCATATGATGCAAACCATGTCATTGGAATAGGTCGTGATGTGCCAGAGGATACCTCTTCAACAGACGGGCGAACCACGTGGCAGAATGTGCAGGGTCTCAAAATGAGTATGTTTGATGTGACGGATCCTGCTAACCCAGTTGAGCAGTTTAAGACGACACTAGGAGTATCTGGAACGTACAGTGATATTTTCTACAACCACAAGGCCCTCTTGTTTGATAAGGAGAAAAATCTGCTAGCCTTCCCAATCAGTATCTCTGAACCGGATGGTGTGCGTATCTATAAAGAATGTACTCTAGATGCAACGGGTGCAGAGGTGTGTACTGAAACAAACCGCTACGATGCGACGAAGACGACCTTTGAAGGTGCGGTGATCTTTACGGTGGATCTGGTGAACGGATTTACGGAGAGAGGGCGCATTTCGCACTTTGCGAAGGGATTCCTTGATTGGTCCGCATCAAATATTCCTGATGATGAATATCTGAAAACAATTATGCGCGTCATTTACATTGGCGATAAACTCTACACAATTTCTCAGGCGATGATCAAGCAAGCAACGCTTGATACGGTTCAGGAAACAGGAGTAGTGAACTTGGCAAAATAAACATGACTGAGAAAAAGGCTCGCAATCTGCGGGCCTTTTTTTGTTGCAGGAGAACGTAAACGCGGTAGGCTACAAGTAGATATTTTCCCTCGCGTATGAAACTTGGCACTCCCCTCCGCGATGTTCTGGCCACCACACCCTACTTTTTAAAAACCTTAGAAAAGGCGGGGCTTTCGACGTTGGAAGATTTGCTCCTCTATTTTCCTCGCACGTATGAGGATCGGTCGATTCAAAAGAGTTTGGCTCGGGCGAATTTGAAAGACACAGTTACGGTGCAGGGCATCCTGGTGGATAAAGATAACATCAGAACGAAACGAGGGTATAAACTCCTCAAAGCGCTCTTTCGTGATGAAGAAGGCAACGAGGCGGAAGTGGTGTGGTTCAATCAGCCCCATCTCATGAATATGCTGACTCTGGGGAAATCCATCATTTTGTCAGGGAAACTGAAATACGAGCAGCGGATGCTCTCCTTTCAATCGCCCACCTTTGAATATTTTGTGCCGGGGCAGTCGCTCGTGCATTTTGGAGGAATAACACCAATCTATCCGGAAATCGATCGGATCAGCACGGAATGGCTTCGAAAAAAAATGCATGATGTGGCGCATCATGCGCTCTTGTTTGAGGAAACCCTGCCCGAGGAGGTGCGAAAGTCGCGAGGTCTTATGGGGCGTGGGGAGGCAATTCGGGAACTGCATATGCCTACCTCACGAGAGCAGCTGGAAAGAGCGCGGTATCGCCTCGGATTCGAAGAGCTGTTTTTGTTGCAGTTGGCAGGGGTGCGCAGAAAACTCTCCTTTCAACGGGACGCTGCGAAATGTGCGCCGGCCATTCCTCTGGATGCCGAGATTATGAAGGAATTTGTGGAACAGCTCCCTTTTCAGCTGACGGATCACCAACGTCTGGTGACCTATCAAATTTTGCGCGACATGGAGCGGGATGTGCCAATGCAACGTCTGGTGGAAGGCGACGTTGGGTCAGGGAAAACACTGGTGGCAGTGCTTTGTGCCTACCATGCCATTCGTAAGGGGGGCGTGCAGGCGGCCATTATGGCACCCACGGAAGTGCTGGCAAGTCAGCATTATAAAAGTATTACTGCTCTGCTCGCGCCCTGGGGGCTGAATGTGCAATATCTGGCGGGATCGCTTACAAAAAAAGAAAAGGAAACAACGGCTCTTGGCTTAGCTCAAGGAACCGTGGATGTGGTGATCGGAACACACGCGCTAATTCAGGAGTACGTGCAGTTTCACCGGCTGGGTCTTGTGGTTATTGATGAACAACATCGTTTTGGTGTCGAACAGCGGCGAACTCTTGCGCAGCACGGATTTCCTCATGTGTTGCACATGACGGCAACACCTATTCCCCGCACCCTTGCGCTCACCATGTATGGGGATCAAGATATTTCGTTGATCAGCGAGATGCCTAAGGGTCGCAAAACAATCATCACGCGGCTTGTGAACCCGCAAGATCGTCAGAAAATGTATTACTTTCTGGAGGATCAGGTGCGCAAAGGACGTCAGGCGTTTGTCATTTGTCCCCTCATTGATGAATCGGAGAAACTGGAAGATGTGCGTGCTGTTACGAAGGAATATGCCTTTTTGCAGGAACATATTTTTCCGGAACTGAAAATTGGGCTTCTACACGGCAAAATGAAAGCAGAGGAAAAGGAGCAGATTATGACCAGCTTTAAAGACAGAAAGTTTGATATTCTTGTTTCCACCAGTGTTATTGAAGTGGGCGTGGATATCCCCAACGCATCGACGATTGTTATCGAAGGTGCCGAGCGTTTTGGTCTCTCGCAGTTGCATCAGTTTCGTGGGCGTGTCGGGCGTGGTGAGGCGCAATCCTATTGTTTTCTCGCCACAGATTCATCGCAGAAAGGGCAGAGTCAGCGCCTCAAAGCCATGGAAAAATATGCGGATGGGTTCCGTCTCTCAGAAATCGATTTAGAACTGAGAGGGCCAGGGGAAGTCTATGGTATCCGCCAGAGCGGTGTGCCTGATTTGCGCGTTGCAAGCCTCACGGATTTGCCCCTGATTGTGGAGGCAAGAGAACTGGCTGAAGAAATCCTTGAAAAAGATCTCGATTTGAACACAATGCCTGTACTGAAGCGTTTAATTGATGGAGATACGTCTTATATTCCTGAATAATGGAAATTGTTGTGGTGTTGGATCAGTTGCGGAGTATGTATAATGTGGGTTCTTTCTTTCGCACCTGTGATGGCGCGGGGGTGCGGGAGCTTATTTTAACGGGCTATACGGCCACGCCTCCCCGCAAGGAAATCAGTAAAACCGCTCTTTCTGCGGAAGAACACGTGCCGTGGCGGCATTTTGAGACTATTGTGGAGGCCATGCACCACCTGCGGGCGGAAGGCTATTTGCTCGTAGCAGTGGAAAAAAATGATGCGAGTATGGATCTTCGCACCTTTCTCCCGACCCTCACCAAGGAAAGCCGTGTTGCCTGTATTTTTGGTAATGAAAAGGAGGGGGTGCATGCGGAGGCACTAGCACTAGCTGATGCGGTTGTGCACTTGCCCATGTTGGGGCATAAAGACTCACTGAATGTGGCAGTCAGCGGGGGCGCGTTTTTGTATGCACTGCGCCTTGCGTAGGCGAGGCATCCTGCTACTATAGGGCTAGCGGAGCTTCCGCGTGTCATTCTATTTGTGTCTCCTTCTATGAAAAAAGTTCTTGTTAGCCTCTTTGGCTTGTTGTTTGTGGCGGTAGTGGGTGTACTTGCTTGGAAGATGCTGGTGCCAGCGGGTACTCCTGCACAGGCAGAACTCGTAGCGACAAATGTTTTGGATATACCCATGCAGCTGGAAGTCACGGCGGGGCAGGCGACGGTGCTGCGGAAAGATGCGGATAGCATTGCAGTCACTGCATCCCTGGACTTGAAGGAAGGCGATACAGTGCGGGTAGAAACGTCTGCAAAGGCAAATTTGCTATGGACGGATGGCTCTATTACTCGCCTTGCTGGTGGAACAGAGGTAGTGATTGCCAAGGCAGCAACGAATGAAACAACGGGAGCTGTGACAAATGAACTGGAAGTGCGCACGGGGCAGGCGTGGACAAAGGTGCTGAACGTGGTGCATGATGATTCTTCCATGCAGGTACGCACGCAGAATACCGTGGCGGGTATTCGAGGAACGGCGCTGTATACGGCAGTATCCGCGACGGGTGTTGTTATGCTCCCTATGGAACATGGAATTGATCTTATGGTCACGGGGGCGGAAAAGCGAGAGGTACTGTTGGCGGGTGAAGGAGCCGTGATCCGTGGAACAACTATGGAAAAAGCAGCCACCGGTTCACTTATGAACGAATTTATCACAGAAAGTGAGCAAAAGGATACTGCATATCTTGCAGATGTGAACACGAAGCGCCGAACGCTCTTTATGGAAAAGATGGCCAACAGTGGAAAGCTTCCTGATAAGGAAGAATTCTTGAAGACCGTACTGGAAAAACAGGGAACTTCTGCGGAGCGTGAGCAGGAGCTTGGATCGATGCTCGACTTACTGGTGAAGGAGATGATTTCTGCGGAAGAGTCGGAGGATACAGTGCGCCTCGCAGATTTGACGGAGTTTTACGAACAGCTTGTGCCTGCATTGTTGAATGCAGCGGGAGATGATAACACGCTCCGGGAAGCCCTTCGTTCTCGTGTAACGATGCATGCGGCGGTGCTCTTTAGTGCAGGAGTAGATGATACAACGTTCCTCACAAGGCAGGCACTTGCTCGGGCACGCCTTGCTCTGTTGCCAAAGGGAGACAATGACGCTCTGAAACATGCACTTCGCCGTGAAATGTTTGTGGCTCTTGATCAGGCAGAGGCAGGAAAGGAACGCCAGGTTGAAGAAATTCTCACAATGGTGCGTGGGGATGAAAAATATCAGAATCCACTGCTCGAGACAGCGACGCCTGCAGAGCGCGAGCTCTTTGATCGTGTTGCGGAGCGTATGGAAAGTATGATGCCAAGCACGACGTCAGGGGTACAATCTTTGAGACGGCAGCTCTATATGCAGGACGCGCTTGAAAATGCCAACGACAACGTCAACGCGAACATCAACGACAATATGAATGCAGAGCCTTTGGTGGAAAACGCGAATGTGAATGTAGAACAGAGGAACGCGAATCTGAATACGAATACAGCTCGACGAACGAACACGAATACGAATACGGCCGTGAAGGTGAATACCAACACGAATACGGTGAAGCAAACCAATACCAACACGGCTGTCAAACCAACGACAACAACGACGACGACAACGACAACAACGACGGTGAAACCTACGAATACGAACACATCAACTACGACGCTGGTGCCAGCACCCGTACGTACGACGACCACAACCACAACGCCCACGACGCGACCTGTCTTAACCTCGACACCAAAATAAGGATGCGCGGCCTCCTTATTTGGTTTATTCGCCTATATCAGCGAACTCTTTCACCTGATCATGGATATTTCCGGCAGTGGCACCCACAGGGGTACTGCCGGTTTCATCCTACCTGCTCGATGTACGCCATTGGGGCACTGGAAAAATATGGCAGCCTTCGGGGCTCCGTCATGGCATTGTGGCGCGTACTGCGCTGCCACCCGTGGGCAAAGGGCGGGGAAGATCCGGTGCGATAAAACGTCAGAGGATCCTTCGCTTCACCTTGCATTTTTTCGCTCGTGCCATTACATTTTCATGTGGTCACGGGCCCATAGCTCAGTGGTTAGAGCAGTCGGCTCATAACCGATTGGTCGCTGGTTCAAACCCAGCTGGGCCCACCAT
>Ga0066646_10000073_pt1 | contig 50998 bp, 54 predicted proteins | sample CryGeyCG2114_250_3_FD_59511 | JGI IMG/M metagenome (GOLD analysis project Ga0066646, IMG submission 59511) | Groundwater microbial communities from aquifer - Crystal Geyser CG17_big_fil_post_rev_8/21/14_2.50 | ecosystem: Environmental > Aquatic > Deep subsurface > Groundwater | place: USA...
AAAATAGAGCCTTTCACGCTCTACACTTCGTCTGAATTCTGGCGGAAAGGGGGGGATTCGAACCCCCGCGGGCCTTTCGACCCCTACAGGTTTAGCAAACCCGCCTCTTCAGCCACTTGAGTACCTTTCCGTGTATATGGCTGAACGGTGGCAATGTTACTGGAAAAAATGCGTCATGCAAATAAAAAGTTGGCAAAAAAACACCAAGAAAATACATATATTACCGAAACAACAATATTTGCTTTTGTCACCTTAAATATGTGTAGTATTTATAAGGAATTTTTTCCGTTTTAGACAATTGTCAAGCAAGCCCCCCCCCAAAAAAAAATACACATATCCTTGCCTTATTTTTTCTTCGCCCATTCTACAACCTCCCTATAAAGACTCTCCGCATCTTTATCAACAATCTCGGCACACATGCACATGTGTTCGCGATAATAAAGAACCATCTGCTGAAAAACCTCCTGAGGAAGAGTATAGAAATCTGAACAATTGGCGCCACTGGAGACCTCAAAAAATGCCCGGTTGGGAAACTTTGACGCTCCAATGACCGATCGAAAATCTTGAATGTGAATGTGCATTTCATGCATTAAGCGAACCAGTTGTTGCACTTCCTCCCGTGTTAGTGTCACACGATCAGGAGTCCGTGATCGCGGTTTAACCGTTAGAGCACTCTGCTTCTGTACAGCACGACTTGTATTCTTCGTAATATCGCGTGGATCCACCCGCTCTTCATGTTGAATAGGAACAGTCGATGCTCTTTTCACTTGCTCAACTTTTTCATGAACATCTTCAAACTTGGTCATACAAGTTAAATCTTACAGAATCGGGAGACACCGCTCAGACGCTTAATCACCCCCAACAAAAAGCACCTGATCCGGACGCCCATCTGCACGCAGATGTGGCATCAGGGTGCGTTCCGCAGAACGCGCTATTATCGCTGGTATTCCAGAGAAAGTATATCAGCAAATACTGCGCTTAGACTACCTACTTTCGAAAAAGCAGACAAGTTTTTCCATCATCACAGACGAGCCCTACCCTTTCCCACCAACAAAATTACAGTACACTGAACACGTCATCCTCTTACTGAAGAATCTATGCACTACCAACCGCGCCCGGAATCACAGTCAGATCAAATGGAGCTGAGTAACATTGGCAAGGTCAACGGACTTCTATTTTCCTTCAACAAGCTCTTACAAGAGGCAGGACTCACAAATTTTCAACGACAAACAGCCAAAACGCCTGAAGAGGCGCATGTGCTCTGCCAGGGTATTCAAGATTTCTTTTGGAAAGTGATGAGAAAGGAGATTGCCCTTCATCCGAAGTATGGTGACACCCTTGCAAACATCGCAGAACGCATTGAAGAAATCGAAGAGGAGCTATAGAATACGAAGTAACTCTTTTTGGTTTTGTCACGTGCATAATAACCGCTTTTCGTACGGATTTTTTACGGTTTCTTTGATTTGTCAATATACCAGTTATCCTAGACCTATCCTTGAAAAACTTTCAAGAACTGCATCACATTTGGGAACAAGCGCACTTCAAGCGCCTCCTCTGCAGTAAAATACCTCAGTTCGACACATTCCTTCGAAGGAACAAAGTCGAGATTTTTGAGAGATGCTCTGTAGATCACGTTACAAAAGGGCGTATTATGCTCATTTCGCGTCGTCACGAAGTACACAGGAGCATCCCCAATATCCATAAGGGTCAACCCTGTCTCTTCCATCACCTCCCGACGTAGTCCCGTGTGTGGATCCTCATCATGATCAAGTCCCCCACCCAACAAATCCCAACCACCATTATCTTCGCGAGACAGTAAAAATCGCCCCTGAACATCCAGGATAAGGGCCTTCACACTGACACGATAAAAACAACTTGGTAGGTCCATTTAATTGAGAATAGCGAGAGATATATTTAAAAGAGTCGCAAAGGAAACCCAGGCAAGGTATGGAACCAGCAACCATCCCGCAGTTTTTTGCACACGAAAAGCCAAAACTGTCAGATACACAATGAGTCCAAGTAAAAGAAGAATCACTACAGCTCCACCAATAAGCTGCTGTAGCCCAAAAAACACTAGGCTCCATGCCAGATTGAACACAAGCTGCACACCATACACAACCAGTGCTTTTCGCGCGTAAGGCCGCTCTCTATGCATCCAAAGAAGATAGGCTGAAACACCCATTGCCGCATACAGGAGCGTCCATACAGGACCAAATATCCAGCTCGGCGGCGTAAAGAAAGGCTTCGCTAGACCTGCATACCATGTAGGAATATTGGGAACTGTCGCAAGAGAACCAAGAATACCCGCGAGTTCTGCAATCATTATTGAGAGAAGCGCCCCAAAAACATGTTTGATCATCGTGCATTGCAAGGAAATAGACTGTTTCTTGTTCGAGTATACAGGATGTCGAAGGAGAAGAAAGCGTACTTGATTTTTTATCTTCATTCTATAGAATCTTTATATTAAAGATAATTTACGATTGATGTATAGCAGCCTTAAAGCACAATATGCAGTACTTGTCGCACTTCGAGCAGCCTTCGACAGCGAGAGAACGTGGCGTCGGGAAACAGCAAAAGCACTCAAGCTCACAGAGACCGACATTAGTGGACTTTTTGCAGTGCTCACAACAGAACCCTGCACGCCAGGTGACTTTCAAAAACAAACAGGACTTACGTCAGGAGCAGCCACAACAGCCATAGATCGGCTGGAAAAACTTGGTTATCTCAAAAGACAGGTCAGCAAAACAGATCGAAGGCGCATTCATCTCGTCCCCATCGCAAAAAAGATGACACGCGTGACAAATAGTCTTGAAAAACGCGCTCAACAGTTTCTCGATATTACAGAACAATTTGGCCTGGAGGAACTTGCCATTTTACGTCGATTTCTCGGCGGCATTGTGCACCTCAATGAGAAGTAATTTTGCACTTCGTTTCATGCGCTTAATGGCACGCTCACGCAGGAGCGCGTCGCTTTTTGAGTAGCCTTCTTCAGTATATACAACTGTCAGTGGCGCACGTCCCCGCGTGTATTTTGCCCCCTTCCCCTCACGATGAAGCTCCAAACGGCGAGGTAAATCATTAGTGATCCCACAATACAAGGTGTCGTCAGCACACCTGAGCATATAGACTGTATAGCGTGATTCTTGTGTCATGCGTCCAGTATCTGCATTCCAAAAAAAATGACAAGAGCGCCCCAGAAGGTAGCGCTCTTTTCGAGGGAAAATTCCTTTTCAAACCTATTCGGGTTTAAAAGGCATCTGATCCCAAATTTTTTCTGCCTGCTTAATCTTCTCCCGAAAGACTTTTGCAATGGGGAGTTGCTCCCGGTAAGCAAGCATCTCGTAGGACAGGATGTCTGTCCCATTATAGAGCTTGTACACTTCCCAGAAGTCTCGTGGTTCAAGCATATCAAGAGCAAGAAGGATCACTTCTTTCGGAGTGATACTATCCTGCACGGTAAAGTAAATATCCTTACCGTCGGGAAGAAGCTGATGTGGCTCCCCTCCCGTTAGACATTCCAAGAGAATGCCCGTGGGTGTACCCGTCCGAGCATTCTTCAGGGGCAGGCACATGAATGGGTTGTCCATTTGCCTGCGGATAATAGTCAGCCACACCATTTTATAGGTCTGGTTTTTCATATCAGAACCCACTTGGGCTGATACCGCAACAGGAAACGCAAAACCGGAAAAGATCAACAACAGAATCAAACAGAATTTCATACCGCACCTCTATTTTTGTTTGCGATTTTTTATCTGCATGTAAGAAGAAAGTCAAGAGGTCCTATTTTGCACGCTTTGCGTATACCAGATTCATTTCTTGTTTTCTCGCGAGAAGTATCTGACGAATCACTTCATACGGCATGGGTAGAGCGAGGGAGAATTGCATTGTTCCCTTCCCCTTTGCATAGGGTGTCAGCACATCGCCTAAACGCTCCTCAATTCCGCGTGTACGAGGGTAGATGCTCACGTGATGCGGAAATGCAGCAAAATAGAGAAATACCCGGCCGTGGAGTTTGTACGCAGGTATGTTATAGCTCATCTGCTCAACGGCATCAGGCACTAGCTCTAAAAAAAGAGCCCTGAGTGTTCGTAGTACCTCCTGCGACGCCTTGGGGAAACCTGCGATGTATGTGTCTACTGTTTGAGACATGTGGATTAGATTGATTATTTTCCCTCAAAAGCGCGCACTAATGGCGCAATTTCTAATTTTTTCATTGGAAGGAAGGCCTGCACAAGACGATCTATCTGCTCCTGTGCCCCCTGTTGCATCATGTCGCCCAGTATGCGCGGGGTAACTTGCCACGATACACCGTACGCATCCTTACACCAGCCGCATTGTGCCGCCTTGGGCACGCGGGAGAGTTTTTCCCAGAAATAATCGATCTCGTCCTGATCTTCGCACTCAATGATAAATGAAAAGGCCTCGTTGAAAGCAAAGGCATGATCGTAGGCACTGTCCATAGCAACAAACCACTGTCCTTCAAGCTCGACATCCGTAAACATCACATCGCCGGGTTTATTGGGTTCCATCCCGGCGGGATACTCGGCAAGTTGACCTCGACGCGCCTGCATACGTGCATGCGGGGCGTGAGAAAACAGATCCATATACAACTCCGTTGCCTCCCGCGCCTTCCCATAGGCATCCCCCACAAACAGCATAGAGGGCATCAGCTTTGGACGAGGATCCCCTTCCGGATTCGTCAAAATCAACTGCCAAGAGACACCGAATTTGTCTTGAATCCAACCATAGTGCGGGCTGAACGGGTACTCACCAAGGGGCATAAGCACCTGTCCCCCCTCAAGAAGTTCCCCCCAAATAGTATCCATGTTTTCCCGCGCCGCTGGATCCTGCGAGGGATCAAAATTGACCATAAACGACACAGAAGGATTGAGCGTGAAGATGGGCCCAGCGCTAATGGCCATACACTTCTGCCCAAAAATCGTGAAAGAAACCAGGTCGCTGTCTCCGGAGGGCGTATTTCGCAGGAGCGTGGTGTGATCGATGTGGGACTCAGGAAAAATACGCGTATAGAAGGCGGCTGCTTCTTTTGCTTGCGTGGCAAACCAGAGATGGGGGATGATTTTTTGCATGGAGGAGAAGGAAAAAATGCTCTCCATCCTTATAGCATACCCCGTGTTCTCCAAGCGAAAGTTTTTGCCAGAATGCAGAGGCTCATGCATTATAGGTGCAATCATCCACCAACCATTCTATGCAGACCTTCCCCACACCAGAAGTATACGTTGCTCAAAGCGCCATTCATGGACGTGGTGTCTTTGCTGCACGAGATTTTACCCCTGGTGAAATCATTGAATATGCGCACGCCGTGCGCGTCCCAGCATCTGAGCAACCCTTTCTGGATCAAACCGTTCTCTACAACTATTACTTTACGTGGAATGGTGACAACGCCATCGTCCTGGGAAATGGTTCCATTTACAATCACTCCTATGCTCCCAATGCGCGGTATGACAAGGAGTTTGCCACAAATACACTCATCATCGTCTGCATAGCGCCTATACGCGCCCATGAGGAAATTACCGTCAATTACAACGGAGACCCGGCAAATACGTCTCCCGTCTGGTTTGATAAAGGCAACGCTTAGGCCTTGGGCGGTTTTCCAAACTACTTGGCATTTTTTGGATTGCGATGGGGACAGCCCGGCCAGCAACAAGGGCGTTTCATACCGTCCCGCATTTTTGAAAGGCCTTTTTCGATGCGAATGGCGCGGGTTTCAGCCTGTTTACCGGAAGTAACCCAGCAAATCCACTCGTTACGCGCGATGGGAGAAATAGATTCCCAAAGAGTATGCGTGAAGGGATCAGACAAAATGGCCTTGGCAAAGTCGTCGGGCAGTTCGTGGAATTCTAGGCCGGGGGAGAGTGTTGTTGAGGGCATAGCGAGCGAGTTGTTTTGTTATGCAACTCTATTGTACAATATGTCCAGATTCTTCATAAGTGCAATGAACAAAATCAACACCGGTCGTGCCATCATACGCGTAGAATATCGTGGAACGGACGCCGTGTATCCTGCGGTGCTCCTTGTGCGGGAGAAAAATGGTCTCTATTCCCTGCCCGGTGGTCAGATGGAGACCTATGAAAAACAAGCGCGCGAAGCCATGATTCGTGAAGTTGCAGAAGAACTGCATATTCGGGTGCAAAACTCGCTTTTTACCAAACCGCACCATGTGCTCGCATGGGCAAGCACAAAATACCATCATGATATTTTTGAAGTCATTGCCTCAGGAAATCTGCGCATAGACCCAAGAGAACTCACAGGTATTGGCTTTTTGAACACCGGGCGAAAGAATCAGATCCCGAAGGAACTGCTCGCAGGTCACGTGAAAGCCCTTATAGACAGTGGTCTTGTAGAAAACAGGCAAAAACATGGCCTGAGCCCTCTTACGATTCCTAGGGAGTATTTTCGGCCTGTCAAAAATAGCCCTGTTGAGTCTTGGGAGGTGCAGAAGAAGAAGTTTGGGTAGAGTTTTGAGGGGTAGGATAGCTGTACAGATGGGTGACCGCCACTCAAGTGACTACCCTACCATGGGTTATGGTAGTGATCTTTTTATACGCGTCAAACTTGTTTTGTTTCGAAAATCCAATTGGTTGATATTGATCGAGACGTCTCTTAGAATTGCCTCAGCAAAAATGAATTTCTGTAGACTGTAAAAAATGCAAGTTAACGCCAAGGCTTATCAGAAACGATTAGTTGAGTATCTACATTCAGTAAAAACTCTACCACTTTCATTGCTTGTACAAGACAGTTGTAGTGAAATTGCACGGCTCCTTGGCTACTGGATCCTTGCAGAGGAGCCTGTACTTGCCCGGATTTTCAAAGGTACTAACCTCACAAGTCTACCATCCCACGATGTTCTGGTGCTTACGTGCGCACAGAACATGCAGATTTGGGACCCAACCATTTGGCAAATTCGACCACACGCACAAAGTATTTTAGTGGATACATGCCATAATGAAGACGACATTTGTTCAACGTTAACGAAGCACTATGGCGGCAGATGGCACCTTTCTGAAATACTGGAGAAGCAGGTGGATGATAACTATCTAGAACAGCTGGAAAGTGTTATTCGTGCGAATATTGGTTGAAGCAGTTGAGGTGTGAGTCACTTCATTTGCTCTATCATCACCGTTTATGAAAGAGTACAACTCTAGATTTTAGACCACACGGCGAGGCCATTGCCATCCGGATCCGTAAAATGAAACCGCCGCCCACCGGGAAAGTCGTAGATATCCTGAGTAATGGCACCACCTGCGGCTAGAATGGAATCCCGCGTTGATTCCAGAGCATTAGAGTACAAAATCACCAAGGGAGCGGCGCCAATGGGAGCATTTTGCGCGAATCCGCCCTCCATGTGTCCATCATGAAATGCCGCATACTCTGGTCCAAAGTCCTGGAATGTCCAGCCAAAAACCTCGCCATAAAATACTTTGAGAGCAGAAATGTTGCGAGCGCCCAGCTCGATGTAGTTGATGGTGTGGTGACGCATACAGTTTACAAAAAATAAATTTATAAAGGTGAGATAACTGCATCAAGGGTCGGATCCCCCGTAAAAATCATCCAGTTGTTTTCAAACTGTTGCACCCAGCCCCGCGAATCCCTGTACCAAATACTCACCGGTGCACCCACAATATTCCAAGCATTATACTTCGCCAAATAGGAGTAGTTCCACCAAGGGAGCATGTATGCGCGCTCGACCTTCGCGTTATACAACACGGCAGTTTGGGTACCTCCGCTTTCACGCACCACTTCACCCCACACATTGCCAAACTTTCTGTATGTGCCCAGCACCCCAAGACTGCGATTTGCCACTTCTATATCGATGGCAGTTTTTGCAACATCGGGAATGGTCTCGGCAGGCGTATCCGTGGCATTTTCCATAGCAATCATATTGTCCACCGTCTGCATCTGGGGACTGAGAGCCAGAAACTGGGTAATTTTCGCTTTGTACGAATCCAAAATGGGAAACCGGTCCGTCTCGAAAAGCGGCGCCAGGTTGTATTTAGCAAAAGCACTCCAATAGTACACAAACTGACTCAACTTCTCCTGCCGTTCCGTGGAATAAAAGTAGCGAATGCGCCTCCCATTGTTCGCATAAAAACGCGTCGTATCAAACAACGATTGTTCGGGCACGGTTTCCAGTTTTTTCACCAGCACCATAAAATAGTAGTCACTAAGATGACCGGGGGTGGCAGAACTATCATAGAGGTCCGTAAAGGAATACCCCTTCGCTGTGTACTCCGTGTAAAAAGGTGCATAAAAGTCATAGAGTGCGGCAAAAGAATCATAGGAACGATTGCTGAGGCGCACAGCAAATCCACCTTGTTTCAAGGCATAGAGAAGCCGAATATTCGCCCATGCCTCAGTTGCGGAGCTATACACCAAGTACTGCGAGTTTGTACTGACAGAATCAAAGTTGTGGGAAAGCTCATGGACTAGGCCGAAGGTCAGCATGCCATAACTATTCCAGTCGCGAATGATTTCATTCAGAGCGAGATCCGAAAGAGTGACAGGATTTCCCGCATATCCCCAGGCTGGGATAGTCAGATGCCCATAGGGACACGATGGAGTTGCCACATTGGGGTTTACCGTTGGATCATAGGCACAGCGCTCGCGGAAAGTAACAATAGCGCCATTGTAGGGTTCCAGTCCCGTCACTTGAATGAGAGCCTCCTCGCTGGCGCTGAGCATGTCAGCAAAGGCCTCCGGACGCTCAAGAAGCTTGGCGTGTGCAGGAGTCCACTCAAGGCGCACTTTTCCACGTTCCAGAATGCCTGTGTTGCGAAAAGCTGTCACCGCAGGTGAATCCTGCGCAGGCGGAGTAGGCGGGGCGGGGGTCGGCGGGACAATGGGACTAGGTTCGGGAGTGGGAGATGGAACTTCTTCTACAGGTGGATTTTCCTTGGCGTGAGCACCAAGAAAAGCGTCAAGTACATACGCCATATCCCTGCGGGTCATAATATGATCCGGCTTTGAATCATCAATAAAAGTCAACAGGCTGCGCGCCTCCGCCTCACGAAACAGTGGTGCATACCACTCTTCCCCCTTCCCTACAGGCGTCAACGCAACCTCAAACGTCGCAAAAAGAATGCGCAGTCCCTCCGCCAGATTGATGGTGCGATCAGGATGAAATAGACCATCCCCATAGCCCTGCACAATGTTGTGCGTCCAGGCAAAATACACATAGGCGCTATACCATTCGTCAAAGTGAACATCCTCAAATCGTTGCCGTCCATCAGGCAACGAGTAGGTAATCTCATCACTTTTCGCACCAAGCACCACCTTGAGAAATTCGGCACGATTAACGACACGATCCGGACGAAACGTACCGTCCTGGTATCCATGAATGATGTTTTTGGTCGTCAGCGTGGTGAGAACTGACGACAAATCTGACCCATCGGGTACATCCGAGAATGCTGCGAAGGCAGTACCTGAGATACAAAGGAGCGCGGCAAGGACTAGGGACAAGAGGCACCGCAGACAGTGAATGGTGGAACGAAACAACATAAAGCACGAGAAAAAATGAGCTCGGGACTACGCGTCAGCATACGGAAATCTTACCTTTACGCAACGGTGAATAAGGTCATTCCCCATCGACTTCCGCGAGGTACGGGATAAACCGTGTATACAATTCGAAGGCCTTCAGGAGTAGCATCGCTTCGCGATCTCCATCAAGATTATGAGTCACATACGTCAGCGCTGATGTGAAGTGCTTAGTCCGCAGAGTCTCCCCCAACGAGATAGATTATGAACTCATTATGCAATGAGTACACACTGTAAAAGTGTGTTGATATATGTCAAGCTTGTTGTGTGGCTTATACACGTCCTTATCGACTATTCCGTGACGACGCGGACACTTTTTCAAGAGGTTGGGGTTAGTATCTCCTCTTTGATCTCTGCGGGAACACGTTTACCTTGGGACATAATACTGGGGTTACACAGGAAGTATCTTAAACTTCATAGAATCTGTCCAGTATGTGGGGTACCTGCCAAGCAGCATATACCCAAAAAATCAATTATCAAAACGACGGGATTCGCCCACCTCACGATGGCCTCGCTACCTCGCTGAGCGCTCGGTGCTCGCCTCATCTGCGGCGGAGCCCCGAAGGTTTGGCAAAAGCACATTATGGTGCTTTTGCCTGCACTGGTTTCGAATCCCTCTCTCTACAGAGGCTCACGTTCAAATACGCCAGCGAGCGCTGGACGGTTACTTCGATTATATTTTGGCGGAGAGAGAGGGATTCGAACCCCCGGGACCTTGCGGCCCAACGGTTTTCAAGACCGCCGCGATCGACCACTCTGCCATCTCTCCGTGCCGCACAATCAGGTCGAACGAAAAAAGTATAGGCAGAGTTTTCAAACTGTCCAGAATTTCTTGCATTCTGCGTCCTTTTTCCACATGATGCCCTTGTCTATTCTGCCCCACTATGCTCAAAACTCTTTTTGGTTCAGGTGCCCGCGTCAAGCTCCTCAAGCGATTTTTACTGCATCCTGACCGTGAATTTTTTGTTCGGGAACTGTCCCGCCTGACGGATGAGCAGATCAATGGCGTCCGTCGCGAATTGGCCAATCTCAAGAAAATCGGCCTGGTTCGCATGCGATCCCGCGATCGAAAAAAATACTATTTCGTCAACCGCGACTTCCAGTTTTATCCGGAGCTACGGTCCATCTTCCTCAAGACAGTTTTCGATAAAGAAGATCTCTCCGCAACTCTTCTAGAGCTCGGTCAGGTGGATTTCCTCCTCCTCTCAGGAAGTTTTACGGGCAACAAAGTCAGCCAGGTAGACCTGCTCATCGTCGGGGATATCGACAGTGACACCCTCGCCGAATTCATCGACAGTTTATCCCGTGATCAGCAGCAAATCCGCTACTCGCTCATGACTACAGAAAACTTCCTCTACCGCTATGAATACCAGGATGCCTTCGTTCACGGACTCCTTTCCGACCAAAAAAACTCGATTGTCATCAATAAACTCGAGAAAACTTTGAAAAATCCTTGATTTTACTGGAGAATCCTGTAGATTTTTCGCGCAATTTTTGAAGTATCATTTATACGTCCCCCATGCACACGCTTGTCCAAGAATATCAGAAAAAGTACACGAAAGATAAGTTTCCCCAGCTGCGCCCGGGTATGACCGTGAAAGTAACCCACAAGTTTTTGGAGGGGACAAAGGAGCGATCCCAGGTTTTCCAAGGTGTTATTATCAAGATGCACGCAAAAACATCACTCAACGCAACCTTCACAGTGCGCAAAGTAGTCGATGGAATTGGTGTAGAAAAGATCTACCCAATCCACTCTCCTCGCATTGAAATCGAGGTTCTCCGCGCATCTAAGGTGCGCCGTTCTAAGCTCTACTACCTCCGCGACCGCGCTGGTAAGTCTGCTCGTCTTCGTGAAAAAGACATGGAATTCAAGGATATTCTCGTGGAGAAACCAGCCTACAATGAAGATCTCGTTGTAGAAGCACCGGTAGAAGAGGAGGTAGTAGCAACAACTGAAGCTCCTGCAGCTGAAGCAGCCACTACAGAAAACGCATAATGCGCACCGTTGTTCTCCTCGGAAACTTTGGAGCAACGAATATTGGAGATGAAGCATTGCTGGAAAGTATGCTTCATCTTTTTTCTTTGGAAAAAAATACGCACGTGCATGTACTGAGCGCACGTCCTGACGACACCATGCACCGCTACGGGGCATCATACCATATTACCAGCTCACACCTGTTTCCCGTCGGATTCCGCAGTCTCATCACCTTGCCTCAGTGCATAAGGTCTTTGTGGAAACTCCGCAGCGAAGCTACTGACGTCTATTTTGGTGGTGGCGGCCTCTTTACCGACCACTCTTCACTCTACGCCGTGTTTTACTGGTGGGTGCAGTTTTGGTTTGTGCGCCTTGTGCTCAAAAAGCCAGTCCACATCATAGGGCAATCCTTTGGCCCCCTGGAGCGGCCCCTTGCGCGCCTACTGACAACTCAGGTACTCACACGCGTTGCCAGCGTAAGCGTGCGCGATGACAGCTCTGCCGTTCTTGTCAAAGAACTTGCACCCATGTGCACCCCGACCGTACTGCCCGATCTTGCCTTCTCCTACCCGCTTCCGACGCATGCAAAAACTGCACGCAAACCTTTGCGTATAGCCCTCTCACTTCGCCCGTGGAAAGACACACACCACTGGGAACAGGTCATCCTTTCCACCCTCGGTAGCCTTGCGAAAAGCACCCCCATAGATGTTGTACTTGTGCCGATGCAAAGCATAAAAGAAGAGGATCTCAGCATTCTCGAGGGCATGCAGCGACGTCTCAGCGCCCTGCCCAATATTACCGTGCGCATGGAGCATCTCCACAGTTTTGCCGAAGTTGCCAAGCTGCTTTCCACCTGCACCCTCAGCATCGGGCAACGCCTGCACTTCCTGATTTGCTCACTGCGGAGCGGAACTCCCTGTGTTGCCCTTTCCTACAGCAATAAAGTAGCCGCTATTATGAATGAGGCAGATATGCCGGTCTTGTTTGAGCCAGAGGAAGCGAGTTTGACCAGTGCAGTAGAGAGCATCACACAGGATTGCAAAACCTTCGAAAAACGCGCCAAGGAGTTCGCTTCGCAGAAGACAAAGGAATCAGAGCCCCTGAAGACCATGGTCGCCCTCTAAGACCTCAGCTACAACCACCCCTTCGCAAGGAGCGCTGCCATAGCCGCCTCTTCTTCACCCTTCCGTTTGCTACTACCCTGCCCCTCACCCACAAGTTCATCTCCAATATAGGCGCCCATCACAAAGCTCTTCTCATGATCCGGCCCCTCTTCGCGCAGCAGCTCATAATGCGGCGTCACCGAGTGTCGTTCCTGCACAAGCTCCTGAAAACGCGACTTACTGTCCACATGGAGTTTTTTCTCCACAATGGCATCCGTAGCGGGCAGAATAAACTCTTCTATAAACTTTGCCGCCACCGCATAACTCTCCCCCAAATACAGTGCGCCAATGAGCGCTTCGAGCGTGTTCGCGAGAATATAATCCTTGCGTCGTCCACCACTCATTTCTTCCCCGCGGCTCAGTAAGAGAAGATCGCCCAGTGCGAGTTCCTTGGCCACCGCCGCCAAATGGTCCCGCTTCACAAGCGCCGAGCGTATTGCCGTCAGTTCCCCCTCTTCCTTCTCAGGAAAGCGCTTGTAGAGAGCATCCGTGACCACAAGTTCTAACACCGCATCACCAAGAAACTCAAGGCGCTCATTAGAGCCGGTCAGGGCATTTTCATTTTCGTTCAAGTAGGAACGATGAATAAACACCTGCGAGGCAAGAAGCGCATCAGACAACTGAATTCCCCGTTTTTTCAGACCAGACCAATCAACATGAGGGAGTTCCATAAGCTGCAGTTAGGACGCAAGAAGTTCTTCCTTGTGCTGCATCACGTTGTTCAGCACACCATTCACAAACTTTGGACTCGCCTCATCACCAAATTTCTTTCCCAGCTCGATAGCTTCGTTAATGGCTACCACATCCGGCACCTCTTCATTGTAGAGAATCTCGTAGATTCCAATGGACAAAATACCCCGATCAAGGAGCGAAATTTTCTCAAAGGGCCACTCAGGCGCAAAACGCTCGATAATGGCGCGAAGGCTTTCCATGTGGTTTTCCACGCCTTCTACAATCGCCAACGAAAAAAGCAGGTCCTGTACCTCATAGTGGAAATAGTGGAGGGCGAGCGCTTCTAGAATCTGCTTCGCACTTTTTTGCTGGTCATAATAAAACCAAGTGAAAAGTGTTTGCAGTGCGAATTCTCGACACAGGTGCCTGCTTATATTCATTGCAGTAGGAGCGGGATATCAAATACCAAACGAACGTAAGTCTGCCTTACGCCTCAATCTTTGTTACCTTCTTCGTCTTCGTTACCGTAATAACCTGACGACCCTTATACATACCACATGCAGCACAAACGTGATGTGCCAACTTTGCTGCACCACAGCTATCACAAACCATAAGGTGCGTGCGGCCCTCAAGCTGGTTGCGCTTGCGCGTAACGAAGGATGCAAAACGGCGGTGAGTGCGGGCTTTCGAGGATTTCTTCTTAGGTACTGCCATCGTGAGAATTGAAAAATATGTCGGGTGAAGTGTAGCGGTAATTTCAGGGAATGCAATGGTTTTGTGCGGTATTTCCAGACAAAATACATGCAGATTGCGTCTCTATGGCATATACTTACCATGTATGCACTTTTGCTGTAGCTATGAAAAATCGCTTTATTCTTGAGGAAGATACCATAGATAATTCCCCCGAGTATGCCCATATTCTCCGGGAAAAGCATCTTTTGCTCGCACGAGTTTGCCAAGACATCCGAACAGGGATGCACCTTGCGGATATAAACATGCCCCCAGAAGTTGGCTATAGCGTGCTGGAGACGCGACTTGGCAAGAAACAAGCATCCCTCCTGGAAGGGCTTCTGCTCGTTGATATACCTAGCCTCATGCAGCCTCTGAATGACTTCTCCGTCAATGGAGCACAGCGATTTATCGATGTCCGTTTTCTCCTGGAAGACATTCTCAATCTAGGTAATGGGTCTATTCTCGGCAAAAACTACAACGCGATTTTGACACTCTACAATTCCCTCATGGATCTTCTTGACCAATGGCCACGCACATGAATACAGGTAAAGCGGTTCGCTACTACTTTTCTAAGGCTTTCCAATATCCTTGGCGAATTGGATTTGTGTTTGTGTTGCTCCTTCTCGTCAGTGCAGCGGAGTTCACTGCACCCTACCTCAACAAACTCATCATCAATGCCCTTGAAAACTGGAACGGCGAAAGCCTCGATGTACTTCGTGAAATTTTTATGTATGGGGGCCTCTGGCTTGGTCTGTTACTTGCCATATTTCTTCTTGAGTCATGGCGATCCTTTTCCGTTTGGGGCGTCATGAACCACATCTGGCGGAACGCCACAGGTGAGCTCCTTCAAAAGATGTTTTCTCTTCCCATGCGATACCACATCAATCAAAAGGGCGGATCACAATTAAAACTCTTCGACGACTTTGAAAGTTCCTTTTGGTATATCGGAGATACAGTACTATTGCGACTATCACAGGCTTTCCTCAATTTAAGCGTGGGGCTTGTAATTATTTTTCTCTTCGATTGGAGAATGGCCCTCGTTGCACTGGCCCCCTTTCCCTTTTATGCTCTGTTCATGACGTTTGTGGAGGCCAAAAACAGCATCGCTCAAGATGAAGTAAATAACCGCTGGAACGTCCTCTTTGGTAAAATTGGAGACGTGTTTACGAACATCGTGACCGTACATGCTTTTGGACGCCAGGCAGATTTTTACCGCAGTATCGATCGTGATAAAAACACAACCCTTGCCCTCCAGCACCGCATCAATATTCGTTGGGCCATTACCGATACCCTGCAACAGTTTTTGCGGAACGTCGCCTGGGTTCTCGTCATCGGAGTTGGGGCGTACTTTGTAGTGGAGAAAAGCCTCACGATTGGCGATATCGTCATGTTCTTAGGATTCACACAGTTTATTTACGGTCCCATTGCTGTGTTATCTGCACAAGTGGAAAAGTTTCAAAAGTCCTGGAAACACTATCTACGTGGCTTGCGTCTCCTTGACTACGAAGACGCGGTCATTTCAGGGAAGAAAAAGATCACCAATGCCAAGGGGCACATTTCCGTTGAACATCTTTCATTTCAATATGACGACGGCAAACATATACATACGCTAAGTGATGTTTCCTTTGAAATTCTTCCCGGTGAGACCGTGGCTCTTGTTGGACACTCGGGCGCAGGGAAAACCACACTTACTTACCTCTTGCAGCGATTTTATGATCCCATGAAGGGTACTATTCGCTTTGATGGCATTCCCTACCCAGACCTCGATCTAGAAAGTCTCCGTCAGCAAATGGCCATTGTCTTCCAGGAAAACACCATGTTTCACGATACCATTGCTGCCAATATCTCACTTGGGCAGAAAAAGTTCAGCCAGAAAGCGATAGAGGCTGCGTGCAAAAAAGCAGCCATTCATGATTTTATTCTTAATCTTCCTAAGGGATATAAAACCATCGTGGGCGAACGTGGTGTCAAACTTTCTGGTGGACAACGTCAACGTGTTGCCATTGCACGAGCTATTCTTAAAAACCCTTCCTTTATCATCTTCGATGAAGCCACCTCTGCCCTCGATTCCAAAACAGAACGCGATGTACAAAAAGCCATTGTTTCTCTAACAAAAAATACCTCTACGCTGATTATTGCACATAGACTTTCGACGGTTGCCCATGCGCACAAAATTCTTTTTCTGGAGAAAGGTCGCGTGCTGGCCATGGGTACTCATGAGGAGTTACTTACAACCTGTCTTCCCTATGCCCAGCTCGTTGCTCTGCAGAAAGGCGGGGTTTTAGACGAATCGTAGTACTCGTGTAACAACAGATTTTGATTCATTGCGGATGACAAAGATCTCCTGAGAAGTCAGTATAGTATCATTGTTCTTTATAGTCCCCTCTGATATGATACACGTAAGAAATCCTTACTTTCCTACTATGCAGGATAGAGTCGTGCAACCAACATCAAAGGGACAGATCACTATACCCAAAGAGTGGCGAAAAAAGTTCCCCACGAGTAATTTTCTCATTAAACCAGGAGAGACGAAGTTAGAAATAATTCCTGTGTACATTGATGAGTTGACGAAGGAAGACATAATTTTTGACGCTGAACGCGATAACCAAGGGAAAGGGGTATCTCCGGAAGAACTGATTACCCTCATGAGAAAAGCAGGTCATGGATAAAATCGTGAAATATTTGAGAAAGATTCCTAGTAAAGAAGCAGCGAAAATAATCGAAACGTTGCACCATATCAATAGCTCGGGAAAGAATACACCCGGAAGCATCGCTCTATCGGGGAAAAAAGACTGGTTTCGCATACGCGTCGGCCAATACCGCATTGTGTTCTCCGATGAAGATGGCGATATCCGTATTCAAAAACTCACTCGACGAAATGATAATACCTACAAAAACCTTTAGATTTTCTTTACATTCACAAATTCTTCTGTAGAATTTTCCTGCTTTGACCCAGTTAAAGACAGTAGGTGGCGCATATCGCGCATAAATCCTGCTCGAGACGATTCAAAGCAAGGTTCCCTTCATGGTTGAGATTGATTGCATCTGTGCGTCGTCTCCTCCTGAATACATCCCTTGCTTACAACGTAGACGTCTCGTAGACGCCTTTTATTTCTTTCGCCTTTCTCTCCCGCTATGGCAATTTCAAAAGCGAAGAAAGGATCTATCCTAGAAGAACTCAAGGTTCTTGTGGACTCATCACAATCAATCGTGTTTGTAAAAAACAACGGTTTGAACGTCGACGAACTCCTCGAGCTCCGCGGACTTCTCCGAAAGAGTGGTGCCAAGATGAAGATCGCTAAAAAGACCCTCATCCGCCTCGCTCTCAAGGACAAGAATCTTCCAGAGGTAGACGATGCTATCTTAGAAGGTCCAATCGCTGCGGCGTTTGGCATCGAAGATCAGGTATCTGTTGCGAAAATCCTCGCAACGTTTGCCAAGACGCACGAGAAGCTCGAACTTATGGGCGGAATCATGGATGGTGCCATTCTCAGCAAGGCTGAGGTGATGGAACTCTCTGCTATTCCTTCCAAAGAAGAGTTGCTCGCTCGCTTCATTGGCGCAATCAACGGACCCGTTCGCGGCTTTCATGGAGTTCTCCATGCAAATCTTCGCGGATTCGTTCAAGTACTGGGCGCTATCAGCGACAAGAAGCCTGCGTAAGCAGCTTTCCCACGTATTCTTATTTCCATTTTTTTGTTTTACACAATGGCTGACCTTTCAAAAAACGCACAGCAGATCATGGACCTCGTTAAGGACCTCTCTGTGCTTGAGCTCTCTGTTCTCGTTAAGGCTCTCGAAGAGGAGTTTGGTGTTTCTGCCGCTGCTCCAATGATGATGGCAGCTGCTGGTGGTGCCGCTGCTGGCGCTCCTGCTGCTGAAGAGAAGGATTCTTTTGATGTTATCCTGACAAGTGCAGGTGCTCAGAAGATTGGTGTGATTAAGGTGGTTCGTGAAATCACTGGTCTTGGTCTCGCTGAGGCTAAGGGACTCGTTGACGGTGCTCCTAAGGCTGTCAAAGAAGGTGCGAAGAAGGATGAGGCTGAGGACATCAAGAAGAAGCTTGAAGAGGCTGGTGCTTCTGTTGAGCTCAAGTAATTCTTTCCTTCGAAAGAACGCAGAAAACCGCACTTCGGTGCGGTTTTTTTGTGCATACTTTTTTACGGAACAAAAAAAGACCCGCTTCACAGCAGGTCTTTTTTAATCTATGGAGTGCTTTACGCGCTGATGTTCGTTACCTCTACCTTGGTGAGGTAGCTACGATGACCAAAGGTGCGGCGATATCGCTTCTTTGCCTTCATTTTGAAGACTCGAACCTTTTCGCCACGAAGGTTTTCAAGAACCTTGAGCGTCACCTTTGCTCCAGCAACGTAGGGAGCGCCAACTTTAGCATCTTTGCCATCTGTACTCAGGAGCAAAACCTGGTCTACATCAATGCTAGAACCAACCTCAGCATTCTGCTGGTCGATCATAAACGTTCTTCCTTTCTCCACTTGATACTGGTGTCCAGCAATTTCAATGACAGCAAACATGTCGGCGTATAAAAACAACATAAAATCATGCGCGGGTACTATAGGCAAAGCACGAACTGAAGTCAAGGAAAAGCTCACGGTGCGCTCTTCGCCTTCCCCTATTTTTGACGCGAATCGCGGATTCATGATATACTGCTAGGAAGCTTTTCCCCACTCTATGCAGTTTAAGATCCCACAAAACGTCGACATTGAGGACAAAATTGTTGCTTTCCTTTCCTTTCGGCAGCTTTTTATCCTCATTGGAGGTGGTGCTGTGGCCTATGTCGTCTACACGGCCTCCGTCGGAAAAGTTCCCCCTTATGCCTATATCATCCCCATTGTTTTCATTCTGGTCATCACGGTGCTTATAGCGTTCTTCAAAATCGACAACATGAGTTTTATCAAACTCATTCTCCTCGTTCTCGAACGTATCATAAACCCAACTCAGCGTGTATGGCGCCATTATCCTGGTCTTCCAACACATCTCGAGCTCTATGAAGCCGATTTGCAAACGACGGCAAAGGCGCCCAAAAAAGATTCTGGGGAAAATCCAGCGAACTCCATTAAAAGTCTTACCTCCATTGCAGATATCGTTGATAGTCAGGAATTTCTGATTAAAGACGAGCCCTCTCAAGAAGAAACCACCTAAACCACCACTATGGCAGATACTGAAACACAAGCGGTCAACACGCAGCCCGTGAGCCCCACCAAGGGAAAAGTCACTCAGAAAGCATCAAAGGATGGGAGCAACTCTACTCTCCGCTTTCTTCCTATAGCGGAAATTCATGACGACACGGTGGTACTGAAAGACGGGACCGTACGAGGCGTTATGGAAGTAACGAGCGTCAACTTCAGCCTGAAATCCGAGGCGGAACAAAATTCCATTATCTACTCCTATCAACAGTTTTTGAATGCGCTGGAGTTTCCCATTCAAATTTACATTCGTTCAAAGAAGCTCGATCTCGACGACTATATTGCGAAGTTGTCTGAAGTAGCGGATCAGCAGCCTAATCCCCTGCTCAAAAACCAGACACTCGAGTACATCCAGTTTGTCTCCAAACTCATTGAGTATGCAGACATTATGGAAAAGAAGTTTTATGTGATTATTCCCTACGATCTCACGGAAAGCAGCACAAAAAAAGGGCTCTTCCGGCTGTTTCTCGATACCATCAATCCCGATGATTCTATCGCCAAATATAAAGAGCGTGTACGCCGGTTTAGCACCATGAAAAAAGGACTCCAGCAACGCATGAACATTGCCCAGGCGAAACTGGAAAGCTGTGGCCTGCAAACCCGAATTCTGAGCACCAAGGAGCTGATTTCACTCTACTACTCCGTTTACAACCCCATCACGTCCATGAGCCAGAAACTCAAAGAAGCAAACGTGAATCAAACGAAGAAACAATAAAAAAAACCGGCCAAAGCCGGTTTTTTTCTGCGAAGCACCCCAATTACTTGGAAGAGCTCACCTTCGCCACATCAGAAAGGTCGATACGAATTGCAGGACCCATAGTTGTCGTCAGCGTCATCGATTTGATGTATACGCCCTTAATTCCCGTAGGCTTTGCCGCATTAAGCGCCTTCAGAAGAGATGCAAGGTTCTCACCAAGCTTCTCCGCTCCAAAAGACACCTTTCCAAAAACAGAGTGTACAATTCCGAACTTGTCGGTCTTGAACTCAATCTTACCCGCCTTCAGTTCCGTAATTGCCTTCTCAATGTCGGGCGTTACCGTTCCTGACTTTGGATTCGGCATGAGGCCCTTTGGACCCAACACCTTTGCTACCTTTGCGAGGTCGCGCATCATATCTGGCGTTGCGACAGCAACATCGAAGTCGGAGAACCCCTGGTTCACTTCATCGATAAGCTCCGCTGCACCAGCTTTAACTGCACCAGCTGCAAGAGCCGCCGCAACCTTGTCCTCACCAACAAAGGCTACCACACGGACAGATTTACCTGTTCCATGAGGCATTGCCACAGTACTTCGAACAATCTGATCCGCATACTTCGGGTCAGCGTTGAGGTTTGCGTGAATTTCACACGTCGCGTCAAACTTTGTTGTAGACGTTTCTGTCAGAAGCTTGACTGCCTCCTCGAGGGTGTACAATTTCTCTGCGTCAAACTTCGTTTGTGCAGCTTTGTACTTTTTTCCAAAAGTCTTCATACCATTGTGTATGTGGTGCAATCGGCGTGCAGACATGCATACCTCCCACAAATAAGAAATGTACCGCGTAGCGAGTACTTGGAGACCGATACAATAATGTACCGGCTACCAAGTGCCCAATACCTTATTCCTCGCGCTTGCGAAGAACAAAAAAGTGGATCAAGTAGATGGGCAACGCCACCAGAAGCATAATAATGCCGGAGAGCATTTGCGACTGGAAACGTCCATCCTTTTCTTCTGCGATGGCCTTCTCCTCACGTGCCAAACAGGTTTCCTTCTCCGATGCTGTCATGGTTGTTCCCGTTGCCGCCCCCTCAAGCTTCATGGGGTAGGTCTCACAATTCATGAGACGATACGTGTAGTCCTGATTTAGCGCCTTGGGAAACACCGTAAAACTCAGTGATGTGTAGGCAATCATGCCAATACCGATGAGCGTCACACAAAGAGAAATGAAACTGAGCGCATAGATGTAGATACTGCGAATGGCGCGAAGGCGATCCTCAAGTTTTTTTTCAAAGACCATAGCCAGAAAAAGAATGATGATAAAGACCGCAGAAACTGGCACCAAAAGAAAGAGAAACTCCATCTTGCAGGGCGTAAGAAATTACTTTCGCTCGACGTTTACTCCCATACTTCGCGCTGTACCAGCAATGATCAATCCAGCCTGCTCTTCATCGAAGGCATTGAGGTCAACCATCTTTTCACGTGCAATTTCCAACACCTGATCCCACGTGAGCGTTCCCACTTTGTTCTTGTTTGGCTCCTTAGAACCGCTTTCAATACCAAGCTTTTGCTTAATAAGAATAGACGCAGGAGGCGTCTTCAAGATAAAGTCAAAACTACGATCTTCGTAGATGGAGACGACAACTGGAATAATGGTGTTTCCTTTGTCTTTCGTCGCGTCGTTAAACTGCTTACAAAAGTCCTGGATGTTGATTCCCGTAGGTCCTAGAGCTGTACCAACTGGTGGAGCTGGGTTTGCCTTCGCCGCTGGGATCTGCAGTTTAATCTGCTTGGTGAGTTTCTTCGCCATAATCGCGTGCGCTTATGCGTAAAATAATATAATACCGCTTTAGAGCTGGCTAAGCGCCGCATCTGCAACAGACTGCAGATAGGCAGGAAGATCAATAGCGAGAGCTTCCCGGGCACTAGCTTGCACAACTATACGCAGGTTTTCCTTTTTATCAAGATCATTGTATAGAAACATGCGAATATTTCTTCTGGAGGTTTCCGAAACAGAAATACGCTCCCCTTCCGCCTGCAAAGCAAGCAGGAGCAACTGGTCATAGGCGCTCTCCGCTGGATCCGTTGCTTCAATAGTTGTCACGCGCCCAACCGTTGCACCTGTTTGATCTGCGACCAAATAGGACATCATGGCAACATGGCCGGTCACGGGAATTAATCGATCAAAAATCGTTCTATCCCAGGCAAGGTCCTGCCTTGTGGAATACCCTTGGGTAATAAGCATGCTCGTGAGAAAAGTAAGCATGGAACTTGGAGATGTTTGGGCCTGCAAAGTGCCCCCTGACATCGTTGGAGTATTTTGCGACACCGCTGGCACCTCAGCAACAGAGGGCTCAGGTTGAATTTGCACAGGTATATCTACGTCCATAGGGGCAGGCATTGTATCCGCTACCCCCTCAGGTACGACAGCAAGGGCTTGTTCCAGGGTTAAGCCCGCAGGTTTCTTACTTTCCCGACCTTCCCTTCCCTGCGCATAGAGAGCACTGAGCAGAAAAATACACAAAAAAATCCCGCCGAAAGCGAGAAATTTTTGTTGCTGATCTGAGACGGGCTTCCCCATTACGATTTCTTCTTAATTTGCGTAAAGTCGAGCTCAACAGGCGTTTCACGACCAAACATACTCACGAGCACCTCGACCTTCCCCTTATGCTCATCGATGGTAGAGATAGCACCTTCGTAGTTCTGGAATGGACCTTCCGTAATGATAATCTGCTCACCTTCCATAAAGTCGATCTTGAAGGTCGTCTCCTTGTCCCCCATACGTTTTTTAATAAAGCCGAACTCCTCAAGGGACACGGGTACAGGAATGTTTCCCGCTCCGACAAACCCCGTGACATTTGGCGTATTACGCACCACATACCAGGATTCATCCGTCACCACCATGTCGACCAAAACGTATCCAGGGAAAATACGCTTTTTCTCGGCTTTCTTTTCACCCTTTTTAATGACGATCTGGGTTTCTTCCGGAACCAGCACATCGTAAATATAATCCTGCATATTATAGGTCTCAATACGCTGACGAATGGCACGCTCTACCGCGTATTCATAGCCAGCATAGGTATGAATTGCATACCAATTGCGTCCTGTATTTTCAATCTGCTTTGCCACGAGGGGAGAGAGGTAAGGAGGTAAGGTAAGTTTAGTTGCCCGCTGGGGTTACTGGGAGGTTTTCTATTTGAATACCATCCGTTCCTGCACCAGAAACCTGGATATCGCCAAGGTTGACACCAGAAGCTGTTTCAGGAAGAGTTGTTCCTGTACCATGAAAAGGAGCCGTTGCTTCAATGTACTGCGCAACAAGATAGCGCATACCGCCATCCACCAGCCAAAAGGCGGCAGCAAACAGCAAAGTCACAGCAAGCACAATAAAGGAATGACGGATTAACACATCATTCTTTGGCCACGTTACGAAACCGAGTTCTTTCACCGCATCGCGGATGTACTTGAAGAGCATTTTCACGGCAAACAAAATTCTGAGGTAAAAAACGTCCTTACGCACGTTGCCGCTATTTTAAGCCTAGGCGCCAAACTTGCAAGAGTAAATGCCCCAGCTTTGCAGAAAAAAGATTGCAAGAGCACACAGGCTCCATATAATGCACCTGCTTAACGTTCCCTGCGCCGAAGTGGTGGAATTGGTATACACGCGCGACTCAAAATCGCGTTCCGCAAGGATTGAGGGTTCGAGTCCCTCCTTCGGCACCATCTCAACTGGAACGAATCAGCACACGCCGCCCTAGCTCAGCTGGTAGAGCAACGCATTCGTAACGCGTAGGCCGTGGGTTCGAATCCCATGGGTGGCTCCAGATCGTTCTTCTATTAGGCGAACCCACGCAAGACCATGTATAATGAAGTGAACTCACTTCCTGTTTCTCCATGTCTTTACGCAATACCGCATCAAATCCTCCTTCTGAAAAATTCTGGGAAATGGATTTCGAAGCAGTGCTCAAACACTATACAAGCAGCAGGGCCGGCCTCTCCAAGGCTGAAGCGGAGCGTCGACTTTCCGTCTACGGTCCTAATGCCCTCCCGCCTGCCGCATCCCGCCCTGCTATTTTGCGCTTTCTCGCTCAGTTCAATAATGTCCTCATTTATGTCCTGCTCACTTCAGCGCTGATCACAGGCCTGGGAGCTCACTATCTGGATACCGCCGTTATTCTAGGTGTCGTGTTTCTCAATGCGCTCATTGGGTTTATACAGGAAGGCAAGGCCGAACGGGCCCTCGCCAGCATGAATGCCCTACTCGAAGCACGGTGCACGGCGCTCCGTGGTGGCGAAAAGGTCGATTTGGCTGTGGAACAGCTTGTTCCTGGAGACATTGTGCTCCTTCAGGCGGGAGATAAGATTCCGGCGGATTTACGTCTTCTGGAAAGCGTGCGATTTGCCGTTGATGAATCCATGCTTACGGGCGAATCCATTCCCGTTGAAAAAAAAGTTGCTGCCATACAGACGGCTGATATATTGGCGGAACGCATAAACATGGGCTATTCTGGCACGCTTGTGACGCGTGGTACGGCCACGGGAATCGTCACAGCAACGGGGCCTCAAACGGAGTTGGGGAACATTTCTCGTCTGCTCGATACCACCGAATCGATAAAAACTCCTTTACTGCAGGTCATCGATCGCTTTGGAGGGTCCCTTTCCCTTGTGTTATTTCTTGTGGCTGCAGGAACCTTCGCCGTGGGAACACTGGTGCGCGGGCTTGCTCTGGATACGATGTTTTTAGCAGCGGTGGGACTTTTTGTTGCCGCTATCCCAGAAGGGTTACCGGCAATAATCACCATAACTCTAGCACTTGGCGTCCGCAAAATGGCGCAAAAAAATGCCGTTGTGCGCAAACTCCCTGCGGTCGAGTCTCTCGGAGCCGTTACCGTGATTTGTACGGACAAAACAGGCACCCTTACACAGAATGCCATGACCGTCACCATGGCCGAGACAAGGCAAAGCGCATACACTTTTGCAGGTTCCGGGTACGACCCGCATGGCATCATTAGTCCCGCCGCAACAGATGAACTGCGCACACTTCTTGAGCTTGGCGTGCTCTGCAATGATGCGGGCCTTCTGCCCCCTACAGAAGGACTTGGAGCGAAAGGGTGGCATATTGTAGGAGACCCCACTGAGGCAGCCCTGCTTGTTGCCGCTCAAAAAGCAGGCATTGAACAAAAAGCACTGCTTGCACAGCTTCCCCGCACAGATGCACTTCCCTTCTCATCGGAGACAAAAGTTATGGTGACTCTGCATCACGATCATCAGGGCGCGTGTTTTATTGTGATCAAAGGAGCTACAGAAGAGATCCTTAAACGCTGCAGCACCTTACCAGAGGAGACCACAGAAGCCCATTGGCTTGAGCGGTCTGCCCAGCGCGCCGAGCAAGGTGAGCGCACGCTGGGATTTGCTATCAAACACCTGCCGAAAGCCCAGGAAATTCTCCAAGAACGGGATGCGGAGCATGGCTTTAGCTTTGTCGGCTTTGTGAGCATTAGCGACCCCCCACGCGAAAGTGCGAAAAGAGCTGTTGCACAGTGCCGATCCGCAGGAATTGTCGTCAAAATGATTACGGGTGACCATGCCCTAACGGCGGAAGCCATCGCCCAGCAAGTTGGCATCGAATTCCTGGGACCTGCCGTAACAGGAGAAATGCTGGAAGGTGCGTCAGAGAAGGAATTGCTGCGCCTTGTACGCAGTACCAATGTATTTGCCCGTGTAAACCCAGAGCACAAATTACGACTGGTAGAGGCCCTGCAAAAAGACGGAGAACTAGTTGCTATGACGGGTGATGGCGTGAACGACGCCCCAGCACTCAGGCGTGCGGACATCGGCATTTCCATGGGAAAAAATGGCACGGAAGTTGCCCGTGAAGCCAGTCGTATGGTTCTTTTAGACGATGCCTTCGAGACCATTGTGTCCGCCGTTTCAACAGGGCGCACAGTCTACGACAATATCATGAAATCCCTTGTCTTCATCCTCCCAACGAGCTTTGCCGAAGCACTTCTTATTGTGCTCGCCATTGCACTGGGATTTCCCCTCCCCATTACTCCTCTTCAAATACTCTGGGTCAATCTTGTCACGGAAGTGAGCCTTTCCCTCGCCTTAGCCATGGAAGAGGGAGAAGCAGATATAATGCAGCGCAAACCACGCGCAAAAAACGCCGGACTCTTTGGCGCGCAGGAAACACTCCGTACCACCTTAATCACAGTGATATTTATTACCCTTTCCTTGATTTCCTTTGTAGTAACGCAGAATATGCAGGGATCGTCGCTCATCCTCTCCCAAACTGTCATGGTGAACATGGTCGTCCTGCTTGAAATTGTCTGTTTACTGAGTACGCGCTCACTCTCTGAGACCTTTATACAAAAAAATCCATTGGTCGGCAATCGGCCCATTCTGCTTTCTATATCGATCGTTTTTGTGCTCCAACTCTTATTTACCTACCTACCGGTGATGCAAGATCTTTTTGGCACAACACATATTGGTGTATCAGAATGGATTTTGCTTCTTGCCCTGAGTCTTCTTGGGTTTCTTCTCATGGAACTTGAAAAACCCCTCAGGCGTTATCTGCTCCGTAGGAAATAGGTCATACGAGCACCAAAATAACAAAAGCCGTCATTGGGTAATGACAGGCTGTTTGTTTTTGTTTCGGTTGGAGGCAAAAGTTCGTGCCCCCGGGAAACAGTTCAGAAGTTGACGAGACTCCCCTTGTTTAGCTCTCCACCTTACTTTGGTAATACTATATCCCGTATCCCAAGGGTCGCTTTGGCGAGTAGACTGGACAGTGTTTGAAACTCCCTCCAAAGAGAAAGACTCCGTACCGATCAGCTCAGCAGTAGAAGCGGAGCACCAGGTGGTCACCCGGGCGTCCTGAGCATAAAGTAGAGAAAGATCAAAGATGGACGATTCCCCGAGGGGGAAGAGCCCATGCCCCTTGGGAGCCGGGAGACCACGTTGGTACGTATCTCCGATTGACTCCGCGTCAAGGCGGTGGGCGTCTATCCTTCATCTTTACCTGCTTTACACTGGCTCTGGTTGGAAAGGAACATTTGAAGTTTTGATCTTCATCGCATTATAGCGAACTGAAATCTTTTAGCAACTTTCTACACTGGTAAGTATAGCATAAAAGTGGCGCAATACGCAAAATCAGCTCGCAAGACCTCATGAAAAGCCAGTTCGGAAACTTCAATTTTTACCATAAGATCTTGACAATCTCACAATAATATCGATGATAACGGGGATTTGAAAGGAGGTGACTTGTATGAGCCACCAAGTTGAATCAGTGCCGGAAGGCAAAAAATCCTACAGTGCATCTGAAGATGCATTCGAGCTCCTGAATAGTGCGCAAAGTATTTTTGAGGCAGCCACAACAGGCAATCTCATTGATCTTGATGCAGATGAGCTTCAACTGTTCCAAAGGCTAATTGGCGTCCTAGGAATTGTAGAATACCCCTGCGATGCACACTGTGGAACTGTTGTTCTCATCAGCTCTGCGGACGTAAGTGAGCTCAAGGAAAACGAGAAAGTCTTTTGCAATAAAAAATGCGAAAAGAATATTCTCAAAAAACCGTAAGATTTTGGAACCGCCCCCGTGGCGGTTTTCTTTTCAATAATGTAAAATGAACACACTTATAGTTTTCTCAGACCGGCATGATCCCAAAAAGTATAGAAGAGCAGATAGAGATTCTTACCAAAGAGCTTTCTCAGCAAAATACTTCACTGCAAAAAGTACGTGCCCTCCTGACGAATTCTGGACTTGCAGGTATCCTCCTTGGACTGTCTTTTCTGCTAACTGGATATGGGAACGCCCTTCCTGCTGCGATTATCATTCTTCTCAGCGTTTATTTGATTGTTGCATCTAGTAGCATACTGTCTTTCACTACACAAAGAGAATATCAACCTACCAACTCACCCAATTCCTCCCCAGTTGTTACACCAACTGAACCTACAGAAACTATGCAGGATGCCATTGCGAATTCAGGTGTTACCTCGCTCACACCACCCCCCACTCCGCCCGAGACAGCACCCCAACCTTCGAATAGAGAAAGTTTTGAAGCAAGACTTGGCACAAAGTGGTTTAGTATAGCAGGAGTTATAATCCTCATGATTGGTGTCGGATTTTTTATCAATTCCGCTATTGAGTATGGCTGGATTACACCTCTCTGGCGAATTCTTCTCGGTACACTTCTTGGAGCCGGACTCCTCACAGTCGGGTACAGATCTACACGTGATCATGCCCTTCTGTCCTGGGGGACATCACTTATGGCTGGTGGACTTGCGCTAATGTATTTTATGATTTACGCATCATACCATTTCCCTGAATATCAAGCAGCAACCGGTGTATCCCTGAGTGTAGATATTATTCTCCTCATTTTAGCTTCATCGCTTGGCATATTCCTCGCGCTTCGGAAAAACAACCAACTTGTCCTCGGTGAAGCCTTCACATTAGGATATCTCACCGTACTATTAGGTGAAACATTTGGTATTATGACGTTTATCTATCTCTTAGTACTTGCACTTGGAGTTACTCTTATCTTGTTCTGGAAAAAGTGGACTATGCTTGGACTTTTAGGCCTATGTATCAGCTATGGTGTATATGCCTATTTAACAAGTACCGGTCATAGCGATATACTACTTCACAGTAGCGTGCTTGGGGTGCTCTTCTTCACTTTTTATTTACAAGGCTACTTTCTTCCACAGGCAAATAACTCAACTGACTCTCTCTTTATCACAATAGCAAATGGAGGAAACGCCTTGCTCTTCTTCGTATTTTCTCAACAGCTTTCTGGTGCAATAAATACATTTATATCTGCAGCAGGCTTGGCCCTTGTCGCTGTTCTCTATTTTCTCCAATTCAGAGCAAAGACCACAACAAAAGAAGTACAAATAGTCTCCACTTTTGCCGGTGTGTTCTTCATAAACATCGCATTAACTCTTCTTCTTCCCTTTGAATCCTACCCTCTGCTCTTTGCACTAGGCGCTGTTGTATCTTTCTGGCTCTACAAGAAAACAAGAATAACAACGTGGCCGAGTATCGGGACATTGCTTATAGGCGCCTCAGGCTATAGTTCTTTGCATCTCATGGCACCATATATTTTTGCAACTCACGGTCTTCCTATTTTTGAATTCTGTATACTGATTGGATCAAGCATTCTCTTCTTGGCGATTCAAGCACTCAGTCCTTCTGAGGACTCCCCCTTCGCGCAAAATGTACGTATCGTTACTTCTGCTGCGGGCTATTTGGGGACATGTTTTCTCCTTGCTGCTGGGATAACTACTGTACACCCCATTGCTCCAGCCCTAGAAACAAATGTTGCTATCGCCTTACTCATAGTATTCATGCTTGTATTCCGAGGAAAAAACCCGCACTTTGCTCTCCAGAGCCTATTGCTCTCTGGCTTTGTTGTCATGCGACTTGTTTTCATTGATAGTTGGCAGCTAGTTCCTCTGAACCCGAGTTCATTACTCCTACCTGGATCAACGTATATAACTGTATTTATCCCAGCAATTTTTGGCATGATCCTTCTGCATAATCAGTCTCAAAATAACAACACATTGTACGTCTCAATTTTTCCAGAGATACAAGCAGTCCTTGCTTGGAGCATTTGTCTCCTTTTCGCCTATTGGGCAACATTAGAAGCGTGGCCATCGCCACTTCTGCTTCTCTTTTTTCTTACACTCGTCAGTCTTCTGTGTCTTATACAAAAGCATAACCAATTTGTCCAACAATCCATTGGGGTTTCCATCTATATACTCTTTTGTGCACTGATCAATACACTGACGTTTACATCCGATCCAAGTCTAAGCATCGTCAATTTTAGTACACCACTCATCTACTTTTTTTCGATGCTGATTCCAGCTTTGGGTGGACTATTACAAGCATATATTTGGCACAATAAAGTGAAAACTCCCCAATTTGACCTTGTGCGGGACTTGTATATTGGAGGATCAACACTTGTACTTCTGATGACCGTTTATGCACTTGCTACAAGCTACATAGTATCAATAGGCTGGTCCCTTATTGCGATATTGCTCATAGCGTTTGGCTTTACAGCAAATATGCGACGCATTCGCATTGCTGGCCTTGCACTCATGTCTGTCGTCTTGTTGAAAGTATTTGCACTTGACCTTACTTCCCTTCTTCCTGGGTATCGAATTTTGTCTTTCATTTTATTGGGCGTTCTTTTCCTCTTTGTTTCCTTTCTCTATAGCAAAAACCGAGATACCTCAAAAGGCTAAACACACATGAATAAAGAAAAAAGCCCGCATTGGGTAATGTGGCTTTTGTCTGTGTTTTGGCGGAGGCAAAAGGTTTCGTGCACTCCTAGAAACATGTGTTTTTGACGCTGACGAGGCGGCGGTTTTTCCTCAACCGTACTTCGGTGATGCTATATCCCGCATCCCAAGGGGCGCTTTGTCGGGAGTCGAAGACGGTGTTTGAAACTCCCCATAAAGAGAAGACTCCGTACCGCAATTCCCAGCAGTAGTGGCGGAAAATGTGGGGTCACCACACTTCCTGTTCGTACAGTAGAGAGAGACAAACGTACAGGCAGCGCGCTTATCTCTCTCGGCTGAATCTCTGTGCAAAGGAGCATTTGAAGTTTTGATCTTCATTGCATTGTAACGGGTGAAATTTTTTTGGCAATATTCTATGCTTGCCACCTGCAAATAACTATTTTTAAACGCACGTTTCTTTCTTGGAAACCCGCATAAAATGTGCTATTATGACGTGAACTAATTTCTCCTGCATGACGATTTTTTTCGGGTTCTGGAAACCACTCTGCATTCTCCTCGCCCTTGGCCTTGGACTTTGGACAGCTCAAAACACAGCACTGTCTGTGACATTTTTTGGATTTGCCATGATCCTCGGCGGATATCAGCTGGTGTACGACATGGCACAGTCGATTCTCAAAAGGCAGTTTGTCCTCGATTACATTGCCTTTGCTGCCATGCTGACGGCAGCACTTATGGGCGAGTGGCTTGTGGGAAGCATTATTGCCCTCATGCTTTCCACGGGCGAACAACTCGAAGCTTATGGAGAGCAAAAGGCAAAAGGAGCGCTTTCCCACCTCCTCTCGCGGATACCCCATCAGGTCACCGTACGCACAGATACCACGACAACGGTTCGAATGCCCCTCGATGCCGTTGAAGACGGCATGATCCTCGTGATCAAAAAAGGTGAGATGATTCCTGTGGATGGTGCGCTTTTAGAGGGACAAGCACTCATTGACGAAGCCTCTGTTACGGGTGAAGCAATGCCTGTTGAGCGGCAGGCTGGTGGGTTACTGCGCGCAGGAACGGTGAACGTTGGAGAAACTATCCTTATGCAAGCAAGCAGTAGCTTTCAAACCAGTAGCTATGCCCATCTCGTGCATCTCGTAGCAGAAAGCCAGGAACAAAAAGCACCACTTGTTCGCCTTGCAGATCAGTATTCCACCGCCTTTACCGGGATAACGTTTTTACTCTGTCTTGTCACCTATTTTGCAACGGGCGATATGGTACGCGTGCTTGCCGTGCTTGTTTTGGCAACTCCTTGCCCACTGATTATTGCGGCGCCCATCGCCTTTATTGGTGGAATCAACGCTGCGGCCAAAAAGCGTATTATTGCGAAACACCCCGCGAGCCTTGAAGTACTTGCGCGCATTTCCGACCTCGTTGTAGACAAAACGGGCACCATCACGCTTGGTGTACCAACGCTCGTACGCACAGAAGTCCTGCACACTTTGCTTCCCGCCAAAGTGGGACTCCGTATTGCCGCAAGTCTAGAGCAATTTTCTCTGCACCCTTTTGCAAAAGCACTTCTTGCTGCTAATGGCGACGGTGCTGTACTGCTTGCTCCCACAGATATTCATGAAGAGATTGGTGCAGGTATCGAAGGTACTTTCAACGAAATGCGCTACCGTGTACAAAAGACGCCCTCCAGTCACATGGCCGTCGATCTTTGCCGTGTTGATGAAAAAGGAACACTTCCACTGCTGCGATTTCACTTCGAAGACACTATGAAGTCCACAAGTAAATCAACGCTCGGTCACCTGTTTCATCATAAGGTGCACATGCACATGCTGACGGGTGACAAGGAGGCAACCGCAAAACACGTTGCAGCGGACGTGGGGATTCCGCTCAATATTGTTTCAGAAACCACACCCGAAATGAAGCGCACCTATTTGCGTGAGCTCAAAGCCTCGGGTCATACGGTGGGCATGGTCGGTGATGGCATAAACGATGCACCTGCCCTCGCGGAGGCTGATGTCAGTTTAGCCTTTAGTCCTGAAGAGCAAACCGCGGCAACAGATGCGTCAGACATAGTCCTTCTGGGTAGCGGCATGAACATGCTGGCAGATGCCTATCATATTGCGAGACGCACCGTGCGTGTTGCCAAACAGGCCATGCTCTGGGGTATTGGACTGAGTATTGCTGGCATGCTTGGAGCCGCACTTGGTCACATTCCACCGCTCTATGGTTCCCTACTCCAGGAAAGTATTGACGTAGGCGTCATTCTCTACGCTCTACGGGCATCCGTTGCCCCAAAAAGAAAGGAGGTCTAAGGTATAGTGGCATCTATTTTTCCTGAGAGATCAATAGTAAGATCGGCGGGCACGTGATGACAAAAGTATTCATCGTGACTGACGTATACCACAGCCCCCTGGTATTCACGCAGCAGCGTTTCGAGAGCTTCACAACACTCAATGTCCATATGATTGGTCGGCTCGTCAAGAAAGAGCATATCCGGTGCCCCTGCCAAAATGACGGCGAGTTCTACGAGGCGGCGCTGCCCCATGCTGAGAGAACCGATCTTTTTATGGATTGTTTCTCGTGCAAGCCCCACCCGCACAAGAAGTCCACGACTATTGTAACTGATGTGTCGCGCAAGCGTATCTAGGTACTCGCCCACCTGCTGTTTTTCCGGCAGCGGCGATTCCTGATGCAGGACCGCAACCCGCAAATCCTTTTCCATTTCCCGTGTTCCCGTAAAATCGTGGTCAAGATCCGCGAGAATATGTAAAACCGTGGTCTTCCCTGCTCCATTGGGACCAACAAGGCGGGTTTTCTGCCCCGCATGAATATTGATGACGAGATCACGAAGAGCACGCTCGCCAAGTTTCTTTTCCGCAAGGGTGAGATGCAATACACGGCCGCGTGTTTTTGCAGGAGATGGGACCCGTAAATCAGGAGCCTGCTTGAGCACAGGTTTCTCTCCCATCGCCTCCTGTAATTGCGCCAGTTTCTTTTTCACTGACATGACACGGTCGGAAAAGCGGAACTTTGGGTGAAACTCGTTCGCCTTCAACCACAGAATCAGATCATCTATTTCCTTTTGCTGCTTATCGAGCTCATGGGCAATCTGCTCTACCAAACGCTCCTTTTCGACACGATAACTCGTATAAGTTCCCGTAAACGCACGTAGGGTACGCATGGATCCATCAATATCCCACACCATGTTACAGGTGGCATCTATAAAGGTACGGTTATGTGAGACCAGGATAATACTGCCTTCAAATTGATCAAAAAAATTCCGAAGCCAGGTAATACCTTCTGCATCCAGGTGATTCGTTGGCTCATCGAGCAGCAGAATCGTAGGTTCAGGAATTAGCGCTGCCGCAAGCGCAACGCGTAATTTTTGACCGCCTGAGAGCTGATCAATAGGCGCGTCAAGCGTCGCATCCGTAAGATCAAGAGCTTCAGCCTGCATATCAATGAGGTAGGACATCCACTCCTCTTCCAGAAGTGACGTAAGGTACTCTCTTGCTGTTGCAAAGGTGCCAAAATCCTGATGTTGCCAGACCACCGTCACCGTCTCGGAAACCGTGATAACCTGCCCGGAAGCGGGCTCTTCCTGCCCCATGATCACACGAAACAGGGAACTTTTCCCTGCCCCATTCGGGCCAACAAGCGCGATACGTTGCCGCCTTTTCCCGTCCAGCGACACGCCAATATTTTTGAGAAGTGTATGCCCGCCAGGAGCAAGCGTAATATTTTGCAGAGATATCATAGAACCACGACAGAAGGCGCCCTTGGGGCGTAAAAGTACTGATTTTATAGCCTAATAGAGCGCAAAAACAAGCTTTTTCCTGTCAAAGCCGCCTCTCTCTTGACGTTCAAAGGAAGGACGGTAGGCTTGAGACATGAAAAAATCCCACGCCTTCGCCATCGCTTACGGACATATTGCCGTCTACATCATAAGTGCCCTTCTATTGCTGCATGTGCTCATGGCAGGCCGCGTCTGGTGGTGGAACATCTTCTCCTTTTTGCCCACCTGGTGCTGGCTGGCCGTGCCTATTTTTGCACTCCTCATGTTTGCACTGCGGCCGAAGAATTTTCTCACCCTCGCCAGTGTCTTGCTGACGCTACCCCTGGCACTGGCACAAAGTGATATTCAGTTTTTCCCTCATCCCAATACCCTGCCGGCAGATATTCAAGCCGTCCGCGTGATCACCTGGAATTCTCTAGGCTGGCGACAATCTGATCGCACAGCATGGAAAACGTACCTGGGACAAATGCAGGGGGCGGACGTTGTTATGCTGCAGGAGCTCATACGCCCGCGCACATGGGACACACCTCCAGCCGAGGAGAATGCGGATCTCTTTCCTGGGTATCGCGTCCTTTCCTATGGTGAATGGGTCACAGCAACGACGCTGCCCGTTGTGGGTGTCTTTGCTGCGAAAGACCAGTATTGGCTACGCGTCGATGTCGATATACAAGGGAAACGTGTCAGTTTGTACAATGTGCATATTCCTGTACACATCAATCCAGCGCAAATGCTTCGGGACCCACCAGGTTTTTTTGCCGACCTCAAAGAGCGCCATACGCTTCGCACCGAGCAGTTTCGTTTACTGGAACGGGAACTTCGCGGAAATTCCTACCCCAAGATTATTGCCGGAGACTTTAATTCCACAAAATCCATGGGAACCATGGGCTACTTTCTCGATCAGTACACAGATATGGCGCGCGTTGGATCCACCTGGTTTCCTGCCACCTGGGGCGATATGGGGATACATCTCTGGCGCATTGACTGGATGCTCATCAGTAAAGAATTTTTACCCATAGAACAACGGCAAGCACAAAGTACCGAACTCTCCGATCATAGAGCGCTCAGTGCGACCATAGGTATACCGCACTAGGTGCTAATGACCCGGGTGACCTGACGAAGAACTTTGCCGAGAATGCGTTCTTCGCCCGTAAGGTCGTAGGCGATATTTGCAAGGGCCATGGGTGTAATATCCTGCTGATTTTTCACCGTTCCCGTTTCATCGACGACGCGCGTGATATGTTCCGGCTTGAGCGGTGCAACCTGCGGTTTTGTCGCAAAATGCAGCGATTCATGCCAGGACACGGATGCCATGGAACCGAGAATATCGGGCAGCAGAGAGCCTCCTCCGGAAATGTAGATGCGACTTGGTAAACGATCCACCTGCGTAAAGCCCTCCAGAGCAAGCTGGAGGCCATCCAGCCACGTGGCCACATCGCCCGCGATAATTTTTTCGACTTTATTATGCGTGAGCCCCGTCAGCTTGCGTGCAGAATACTCCAGCTTCATTTTTTCCGCTTCGAGGAACGGCACATGAAAGTGTTTACTGATGCGCTTTGTAAAGACGCGACCGCCAATACCGTACATTTTCGTGCCAACGATACCGCCATTTTGCACGAGGGCTACGTCCGTGGACCCACCACCAATGTCGATAAAAATTGCGCTCATATCTCCACCATCCTCCATTTCAAAGCAGCGGGAGACCGCATAGGGCTCCACTATGACGGAGAGGAGTTCACGTCCAAGCCCTTCTGCAATGGCCACGAGGGAGTCGAAATGCACCAACGGCGCAAAAGCATTAAAAATACCCACCTGCACATGGCGCCCCTTAAAGCCGATGGGATTTGCCACGCGATAGCTATCAATGCGGATATCCACCAGAGAGGAATGCACCAGTTTCACCTCCACCTCACTGTAGCCCGTGTCGAAAGTCAGCTCCTTCCGCGCTTTTTCGTAGGCGCGCCATTGTACTTTGTGCACGAGGTTGCGTAACTCCGAGAGCGTGATGGTATCGTCAGGGCGCTCACGTTCATATTCCACCGTGATGGTCGTCCCCTTCACCAGCTCGCCGGCAATACCCAGAACCACCGCCTCTGTACGCATTTTCGCCTGTTCCTCTGCTTCTTTTACGGCACGGCGAACATTCACCATGACGTTTTCAATATCGATAATTCCCCCATTGTACATGTCACCAAGCCGTTGTTTTTGCTTGCCTACCCCATGAATGCGCATTTTCCCCGCCTCTCCATCGACACGGCAAACCAGTGCCTTTACCAGCTCCGTGCCGATATCGACAATAAGCACCCCCAGAGGGAGTTCGTGCACCACTGGACGTGGTTTCTTTGTGCCAAATAGGGTAGAGATAAGGTGTTTCATAGTGCGCCAAGTGTAGGTAACATGCGGGTAAATGTCAAACAGAGCCGAGAAGGAACGATTGCCAGATAGGTGTTCTTTCCTTACAATATCGTCGATATATTTCACCCCTCGATGATATGACTGGATCAAATGTGCGTCTGCGCCTTGCACCAAGCCCCACAGGCTTTCTTCATGTCGCAACGCTTCGCCTTGCGCTCTACAACTATTTGTTTGTACAGCAGCACGGTGGCCAGTTTATTTTACGTATTGAGGACACGGATCAAGCACGAACCGTCGAGGGAGCCATAGAGGCAATTTATGCAGCCCTCGAATGGGCAGGCATTCCCTTGGATGAAAGCCCAAAAATCGGCGGCCCCTATGCTCCCTATATGCAATCGGAGCGCACTCCAAGGCACCAGGAAGTTGCCCGTCGTCTCGTCACGGAAGGGACGGCGTATCGATGTTTTTGTACGAAGGAGCGCCTGACAGAACTCCGTGAGAGCCAGGAAAAACGTGGCCTGCCGCCTCAGTACGATCGAAAGTGCCGACATATGACGGAAACGGAGGTTGCCGAAGAGCTCCAGAAAGGTACACCCCATACGATTCGCATCAAAATGCCACTAGAGGGAGAGATCATCGGTGAAGACCTCCTGCGCGGGAAAATCGTTTTCCCTGCAAAGGATCAGGATGATGCCATACTCCTGAAAACTGATGGTTTCGCGACCTATCATTTGGCCGCCATGGTGGATGATGCAGACATGAAAATTACTCATGTTGTGCGCGGTGAAGAATGGATTCCTTCCTACCCAAAACATATTGAAATTATCAAAGCCTGTGGATTCCCCATGCCAAAATTTGTGCATACCACGCTTATTTTGAATGAGGATCGCACCAAGCTGAGTAAACGAAAAGGACCTGTCGCGGTAAGTAACTTTATTGAAGCAGGATACCTACGGGAAGCACTCATCAACTTTTTGATGATGGTTGGCTGGACAGGGCCAGAGACGAACAAAGAGCTCTATACGATGGATGAGCTCCTGAAGGTCTTCAGTTTTGACCGTCTCACCACTGCGCCTGCCGTCTTTAAATACGAAAAACTCGACTGGTTTAATGGTAACTATATTCGCAGCAAGTCCCCGGAGGCTCTGGAAGCAGATCTCGTGGAGTATCTGACGTACATGAAAAATATTGTGGTGACAGAAGACGCCTTCACCATTCCTTCCATCCATCAAACCATACCTCGTGCCACCTTCCGTAAAATGGTGACTCATGCCCAGCAGAAAATGGTGAAAATGAGCGAGTTTGTTCCGTCACTGGATGTGTATTTCTCCCTTGCGGAATATAACACCTCGCTCTTTTTCAATGAGAAAATGAAGGTGGATGCTGCCATGGCAAAAACGGCCATGGCCTTTCTTCTGCCCATTCTTGAAGAAATCCAGGAGTGGAGCATCGATTCGCTCAAAGAAACCATCATGGCGAAAATTGCTGAGGCGGGCTACAAAAACGGTCAAATACTCTGGCCAATGCGTGTTGCCCTGTCAGGACTACCCATGAGCCCTGGTGCCTTTGAAATGGCGGATGTTCTTGGGAAAGAGGAGACCATGCAAAGATTGCAGACGGGGCTTGAAAAATTATCGTAACCCCACGGCCATTACCTCGTTTGCGCTGATTCGGCCAGGAGACTTAAAATGTACCCGAGGTGGAGATAGACCTCATGATCCATCGTCTTACCAAACAGAGGATTCTGCGTGAAAAGTCGAAGGACTGCATAATAATCGACACCGGGCGTCACAGGAAAAACTGGCACAATATCGGGTACTGAGTCACGCGCATGGAACCCCTTCTCAAGCTGCATCAAAGAAAAATCAATCAGGTCTTTTAACCACGATAGTGCATCGTAAAGAGCTGGGATATCTGTTTCCAACATAACCACAGCATGAATGGCGATTTTTGTTTGATAGATATAGTCGACCACTGGCTGAAAATTATGCTCTTTGACCTTATCTTGCAACACACGTTCCATCGACTTTAGGTAAAACTCCACCTCGTGAGCAATAGTGGGAAGTGCAGCGGAATTTTCCTGCAGCCATGGCAATAGGTGTTGCTGCAGGGCGTGATTGTTCTGGGACGGTTGTAGCATTGTCATAATCTATTAGGCAGCTAGTGAATTGTTTGAGGGAATGGGCACCTGTACAGGAATTCGATCGGTACGCAAAATGGACGTATTAAGCACACCAACGCCTTCGCGTATGCCCTTGAGATCAATAAGTCGGCCTTCTGAAATGGCATCCAGCTTGGCTCGTGCAATAGCCTCTTCACCGGCGGCACGCATTCCTGCAGGGTCTTCTGCATGTAAACGCCCAAGAGTTCCGTGGAAATTGGGAATATCCTTAGGGGCTAGGTTCGGATTCTTTACCCACGCATTGACTTGAACAAGGGCTTGTTCAACAGGTTTTGCATCACCAAGTACGGTTACCCGAAAATCACCCCCGGGGAGTTTGAAACAACGTACATGGGTATTGCCTTTGAAAGCGTATTGCAAAAGCGCTCCAACATCCGCCAAGTGTGCGTCTGCAGCCTCGTAGGAAATTTTATTGTTAATGCTGCCAAAATTGGCTACATCAACACCAAACTCTGTAATCTGATCACCTGGTTTCGCCTGCCGATGAAACAGGTCTTCACCTCGACGATGTTTGTTAAAATACGTCGCGGAGAGTAAGCCCGTCACAGGGTCCACATTTTGATGAGACTCTATTCTAGAGATTACCTCACGTGCACGAACGTCGTTACGCGAAGCCCGGGCTTCTGCCAGTTCACGCAGCAGCACATCAAGTTCTCGGTTATGCATATCCTCTGCAGAAGGTTTTCTTTCCAAGCGTACCAGATCATCACCATTTGCATCATAATGGGTTTGCGCGCGTTGCTTTGCTGTATGAACACCTTTGCCTTCAAGCAGGGTTTGGATATCACGGAGATAATACCCCAGCTCTGATGGTGGCACGGACGTATCAAGCCTTCGTGATGCCATACTGACACCTCCAACATTAATGCTACCATATCGCTCAACTTGTTTTTTCCCTAACTCCATCACTTCAAAGATATCACGATAGTAGGGGTCCTTTAGGGTAACTCCCTGCAGCAAAAGACCATTCTCGCGCATCCATTTGTTCATGTACTCCTTTTCTGCCTGTGTAAATTGCATATGCCCGTCTGCATCAACCGATCTGGGGGGCACATAATCAGGCGCCAATCGTTTTGCATGTACGTCTTGCATTAATTTCCTGTAGACCGATTTGACGCGCGCCTTATCCGCAAGGGCAGAAGGCAGTGTTTCCATATGTTTCTCTGCGAGTGCATTGAGGGTTGCTCCTGGGTCCTTTCCCGCTTTGAGAGGAAAAACATCCTGAATTTCCTGAATAAAGGTCCGCACAAAATCATCGGTTCTTTCTCTTCCCGTGACGGCATTCATCACACCAAGGTTATTCATATCAATAAAATGCATGGACAGTTCACCCGAATCAGACCGTGATATGACCATAAATTCATCTCCCCCAACCCGGGTCACCAAGGGGTTTTTCACACCCGGTTTACTCTGCATGAGCGCTTGTACATCCTCCAAGTACTGCGCGCCTCCCAAATAGGTCTTGTTATGGACATCTAAATCCTTGAGACCCGGAGCGTAGTTAGACATATATTGTTCCTTCACTTGAGGAAAGACTTGCAGCGCTTGCGGTGACAACTCTGGAGCACGATACGTCTCTACCCGCCTTGATGTCTCCACATTGCGAGGCTGTGGGGGCGCAAGCGGCGTCCCGTCAACTTTCTGGGGAGATACACCCTGGTTGATTCGACTACCTTTTGCGAAGGTCTTGACGAGGTCGTCAAAAGGAACTTTTCCACGGAGCATCTGTCCCCACTGACGAAGACCAAGGGTTGCGGTATCCCCTACTGCTTCTAACGTCTCCTTGCCCACTGCCTTGGCAACATTTTTTGAGACACGGTATGTTGCTTTTGCTGCAGCGAGAGCTTCCTTTGTGGTCATGGCCGCAGCTTTTTCCGCCATCTCTTTTGTCACATTCACCATAACCGTTTTGATGCCTTGACGCGTAATTTGAAGAGCCATAGTTTTGAGTGTCACGCCAGCCCCTAAGGTTAACACCCCCCCGGCGCCTCCTGCAGGCAGTGTCGCCAAGGTCGCCACCGCCGTGCCAACAATCAGCATACTATCAAAAGTCGCACTCACGACAGTCAGTCCGCTGTTCATGAGTCCACCGGCAACATCACCTTTTTCAAAGGATTCAATGGTAGAATAGACTTGCCTGTACGTTCCGTACACGGGCATGACATCGAGTGCAAAGTTTCCGGCAGCGGCAGGGCCACCTGCGGCCACCTTTTTCCAAAAATCGAGTCCAGCAGCTGTATTTGCAGCACCACCAAGAAGATTACGCAATGCCGGGTTTTTTGCAAACACCGCAAAAAGGCCGCTGAGTTCAGGAACAGCATGCGCATAACGGGCCAAATGTTCCACAGGAATGCCTAATTCAGCAGCCGTTTGATTGAGTTTCACCATCATGGTGGCCGCATTGACATGGTTCATCTTTTCCAAATCCTTTGCAAGACTTTGCAAACGACCGTTCACGTATTCGGGTTTGTGCTTCGTCAATTTTGCACCTCCTCGTGCAACAAGTGCTGACCAAGCATGCTCTCCGCGTACCTTTTTATCGAGAGAAAGATCATAGGACTTTGCTTCGTGCATCAGTGCTACGACCTCGTCTCCAGACTTTTGTATATCGAGAGGAGTAGCAAAGGGATCGGCAATTAAGGCAAGCTGGGCATCGGCACGATTTTTGATATCCGCTGGGTACGCTACTTTCCCTGTGGATTGCAGAAAGGCTTCATGAAGGTTCTTCGCCATTTTTTGATTTGCTTCAGCACGGCTAGCCAACATCTGTTTTATGGCAGTAAGCTCTTCTGGATCAAGTTCAGCACCTCGTTTCCCATTTTCGATGTAGTAAGCTTTGCCTGTATCCTCATCAATTTGAATGGACACTTTCGTGTTCACAGGAATAACGGCATCTTTATTTGTCCGAAGGCGATACACGGAGGCGGCAATGGCAAGATCCTGAACGTTCAGCGGAGGAAGTTGTCGGTCAAATTTTTGTATAACCTCCTTCGGCATGGTTTTTCGCTGTGCATCTGTCAGGTTATTCGCCACGTCTGCAAGTTCTTTGCTGACAAGGTCATGAATCAGCCGCGCGCGATGAAAGGACTCCACACGATTCCCTGCCTTCACAGAAGTTTCTATTATTTGCGCTTTGAGTCGTGCACGCCGCATAGCACGCTCATTTATGGCTTTTGTTTGGGCGAGCATTTCCTGAGATGCTTTTGCACGCAATTCAGCTAACCGAAGTGCCTGCTGCTGCTCTACTTGCGAAAGCCCCCGTGTATCAAGACGATTGCGCAAGGAGCCGATACTCTGCTCTTTCTCGCGTAACGCATTGTGGACAGCCGAAGTTTTATCCAGTGCAGCTTGGCGTTCTCGTGTGTTTCCTCGCGCTTTCATTGCTTGCATCTGCGCATTTTTATCTTTGTAGCCTGACGCTTTAAACTTCTCCATCCAGAAGGTATAGTTACCTTCACTACTTCGACGAAGGGCTGCAGCTTGCTGTCGCACACGTGCAGCTTCCTGGGTACGACGCTGAGCGGCCGAATACAGGTTACGCACTTGCCTTTGTGCCGGAGTTTGTGCAGCAAGAAGTCGCTGACGCTGTTGCTCAGCAATTCTTGCACGTTGGGGCGCTGTGGCGACACGCTGGCGCTCATTATAGCGCTTCATGCCCGCAGTAATCCGCTGACGTTCAGCACTTGTTTTTGCCGCAGCTAGTTTTTGGCGATAGAATTCGCCTGCACCTTGCGCCATACCAATGAAAATAAGAATCTGTACAGTATAACACACTCTTTGGGAGGAGTATAGCCACATTTCTCCTAACCTCTTCTTGTTTTTCCCGGGGCTCTGTTTATACTGCGGGTGACGAACTTTTTGAATACAACAAATGCTCTACGCACACTTGCTGCATATCATGCGGCACATAAAAAAATTTGTTCAATGCCCTGGATGCCAGCAACATTTCACGAATCGAGATATTGATCTCGTGGAGCTCCACGATGATGGGATGCTCATGTATGTGGATTGCCCGCGATGCCATACGGAAATAGAGATGGAAATTGGCATTCAGGATGGGAATCTTGTCCCCATCATTAACGTCTCACGGGAGCCTGTGATTACGAAAGAAGACGTGGAGAATGTCGCCGCACAGCTCGACAAACATAAAGGAGCACTCAAAAGCCTCTTTACCAAAGCAAAGGAACGCAAAAAAAAGAAGTAGCCTCGGCTACTTCTTTTGCTTCTTCCATCAAGCGTTATTTTTGCGGTGAGGAGAGAAGCATCGTCATCCCCATCATCGCACACAGAATACTGGCAGAAAGGAGCCAACTCTCCGCACCGGTTTGTGGTACTTTTGGTAGCTTTTTCAGAGATTCTTCCGCAAGCTTATTCGTTTCCGAGGGTTGTTTTTCCGTGGCGGGTGTCGTAACGGCTGACGCTACCGCTGTAGTGTTCGTATTCTCGTTACTATTACTCAGACCCAAAGAACTAATAAAGGATTCTGCCCCGCTGGTCGCTGCGGGTCGCAAATTTTCGAGTGATGTGACGTCATCCATCGTGCGCACTAAGCTTTCCGAACTGCTCGAAAGCGTCGTTCCCGTCATCACCAAACCGGACATAACGGATCCAGTAGAGAGTTCAGGAAGACCAACACTTGGCGTTGCATCAAAGATACTACTCGAGACGATCGCATTGGCATTTCCATTTTCCTGCACAACTTCCAGGGGAAGCGTCGCGTTCTGATCTGAAAGGAGATTGGACTGAAACATCGTGGTATTGGACGTGAGGAGAAAAACAGCTCCTGTCAGCGCTCCAATCCCTACGATCGCCCCTGTTGTTTTGAAAAACTTGTTCATTGGAAGAAATTATCGAGATGTTTGCGTACGGAAGGTCCAAAAGGCACCAGCTCCGAGACTTAGCAGTAGCAGAATAAGCAGCATTTCGGCCGGACCATTTTCTGGCATGGTCGGTACTTTCGCCAAAGATGCACGAGCTTGGTCACTGATAGCTGTTGTGAGTACACTTGTAGCAATTAAACCCGCCCGGTCTGCGATTTTCGTGAGGTAAGAGTCATTTTCGTAGTATACCGCGTCCTTTGTTCCATCAACGGTAAACATTGGCGTATAGGCACTTTCCTTGCCATTTGCATCAACATGGGTGAGCACGAAGTAGTAGGTACCCTTTGTCGGCATACCACTAAAGGTAAAACTGCTGTCTGGATAGAGTACTTTTTTTCGTGTTGAGAAGGTGTCTGCCTTCGTTCCATAATAAATGTAGGTGGCACTTGCGAGGGTATTATTTGACCAATACAGCGAAATGGATTTCCCCATTTTCTTTATGGCAATGTCACGTGGTGCATCAAAGGTTACCGTAGGCATTGCATTCGTATTTGTATTGGCATTGGTCTGCACCGTTGCTGCACTATTCGTATTTGTATTACTGAGGCCTGCAAAGGATGTATTGGTATTTGTATTGACCACACTCGCATTTGCATTGCCATTGAGATTCGCATTCGTCGTCGTTCCTGTGACGGCAACATTTGTATTCGTATTCCCTGCAGAGGTATTACTATTGGCATTACTGCTGAAGATGTTATTCACCGTCGATCCAGAAGTGGTCGTCACAGCGCTACTGCGAGTGCCTCCAAGTGTTATGGAAATAGGCTTAAGGCTCTCCATATCAACAATATTCGTGGATATACCCTCCACCGTTGCATTAGCCGTAACACGCTCTAAACCGCTTTGAGTCTTTATGAAATCCAAAGACGTAGAGCCACTGCCCGTTGCTTCAAAGACAAAGGTCGCCAGTGTATAGGTTGTATCCGGCACAAGTGATGTATCTTTCAAGGTAGCCCGACTAATGCGCGCCTGACCCGAAGAGGCCTGGAACTCGTTTTCCCCGCTACTGAGCAAATTAATTTCAAAGGGTGACTGGGCAGGATAGGTCACACTCACACCGCGCAGCTGGGCTGGATCATAGGAAATCAAGGCTTCCACAGACGTCAGCGCCTTCTTGGACGGGTTACTCAGGAAAAGATCGACTTGAATCTGATCTCCTGCAGAAACAGAGGTCTGACGTGGCGTCATAGTCATGACAACATCGCGGCCTGCCGCAACCTGTGCCATTGCAGGGGCGATACTACCTGTTCCGAGAAGACTCGCGATAAGCGCGAGGGAAAGAATTGAAGTGCGCATAGGGTGAAATTTATGTATGTGTGTTGTTGTGTTCATGGTGGTTTAGTTTCGGTCGAGATTAAACGTGAACAAGTAGATGGAAAGGTCCGTGTTGTCGACCTTGCCGTCTCCATTGAGATCCGTTTCGATGTCGATGGCTGAAGGGCGTGTCCCGGTTGTAGAACGTTCTGTGCTCAGCGGTGTGCCCAAGAGACTCGTACCAAGAGGTGCTAGGCTCGAAGGAGCTGTTGTTCCCGTAGTAGATACTGTTCCTGAGGCTGCTGGCCGTACGACAAACTTCAAGGCCCCCTGCAGAACATTACTTCCCCCATCCATCACCATATAGGGAATTTCGTAGGGCAGATCGCGGCTAATCACGCTGTCTGGAAGAGCAAAACTTCCTCCATAGACACTGTATTTTGGACCCGTACTGACCATGGCAAGAGGAATACGCGGAGCAAGGCCAAAGTTTGATAGATCCATTTCTACGGTTTTAATGTCATCCATTCCATCAGGATCTGTGACACTTAAGTACACATAGACCGTTTCCCTGCTCTTTTCACGAATGAGTGGCGGGGAAACACGGGTCTGGTCCTGCGTCAGAAGCGGCATACGGAAGGCCTGTGCTGTTCCAGCGCTAACGCTGCTGTTGTTATTGGTATTTGCCGCGGGTTTGCGTACAGGATCAGGAATAAAGGTTGGCTCGGGAGCCGTATCCTTCATTTCCATGGTGAGCACACCTCGCTCCGTCGCCGGGTTCGAGACCCGCACTTCCGTCGTGAGCGACGCACGCGTCGTTTCCCCATTTGTTGGGCGGAAGTACAAAATATCCACTGGTGCCGTATTAAAAGGAATTGCCGTCACGGAATTATCAAAGGAGGTGATTTCTGCATTCGTTACCTTTAATTGCAGCCCTGTGTTGGGGAGCAACGGAGTATCCAGCACTTCCATGGGAAGAGAGAGAAACGGATTGATCTCCTCTGCCATATTCCATACTGCTCCATTGGAAGGCATAATTTCGAGAGAAAGCTCATTGGGTTGTGATGTTGTGTCCACCACAATCGTTGCACCAGAAGCCGTCACCTGACGTTCACCCGCATACCGCATGACCTTACTGGGATACGAAATGGAGAGACGCATATTTTTTTCCACAATGATGGGTGTATCAGGCCTAAAAGCGAGCGTAATCAATCCTGCCCCTGGTTTTTCAAACGCGTAAATAGAGGGAAAGAAAAACCCTTTATTCTCCCCGGCCGCATTCAGTGCTGTTCGGTACGCCTCTGTCCGTTCTGTATAGATGGGAAATTCCAGAAGTTCGCTTCCCGTTCCTCCAAGCGCAATCAGTGCATTTGCTCCAAAGGAGGCGCCTGAACCTACGGTAACGCCGTTACCGTCGGAGAGGAGCGATGCCTGGAAGAGAGTGCCCCTTATGCTTGCCACAACCACAAGAACTGTGAGAGAGGCAGCGAAGATCAGCACCGGGATCATTGTTTTTCTTTTCATATGCGGGTTGAAATAAACGTTGGTATCGAACCAGTATATCATGAGGTCCCCTTCCCGACTGCAAGGACGACTTCCGCAAAATACAATTTATGATGCAGTAATATTATTAGGATGCAGAGTTGTCATCATGGAAGAAACGCTATATACTAAGAAGAACTTTTTCTTCACCCCACATGGAACCAATCACCCGTCCGCCCGAGGAACCTTCGGAGATTTCAATGGAATCCACAGAGATTCGTTCTTCCATTCTTATGCCGTCAATTCTGATTGGCATCGTCGTATTAGCCCTTGCCGGACTCGGCTGGTACGGCGCCCAGATGCTTTTGAACCCGACGCCGAAAGTAACCCAAGCACCTGCTGCCAACAACAATATGAATGCGCTTCCTCTGGAACAGACGCGCACGACGGTGGAAACAGAAGGCGTTGGGAAATCTCAACAAATTGATGAGGAAACGCGCAGGCAGTTAGAAGCAGAGGCAAGCCAGGCGCTCAAGGAGTCGCAAAATATAGCCGGAGCGGAAAGCCGCGTCACCTATACGGCACAATTTGCTCGCCATATGGAACACTTGCGTAAACTGCGTAACTACTTGTTTATCAACGTGCAAACTCTCCTTGCAGGAAATACGAATAAGGAAAAAATTCTTGCGGATTACATGAACACGCTTCTAGGCGAGACGGCTTCTGCAAAGGACCATGTCCGTGACTTACAAACAACTGAGGGTCTCTTGAAAACTGACGTAGCAAGCTATCAAACGGAGCAAAAACGCCATAGCGACGCATACAAAGTCGCCGTCGCGAATTACGATCCAGAAGGCGCGTCAAAGAGCCTGGAGTCCTTTATTGAAGCCCAGGGGCTTGCCGCAGAGACCTTCGCTCGCCTGAAAGCAACACAAGGTTTACTAGGCATGTATACCAAAATGCTCGAAGCCACGAATACAAAAATGAAGTTCATTGCGGCCAATAAGGAGGCACTTCTTCGTGAAATCTCCGTGGTGGATGTAAAGAGTCTGGAAGAGAAACTCATTCTCAGTGAGAAGGAGTGGCTTCAGTCGCTTAATTAGATATTGTCCTCCGGTACATCCGCTGGTTCATTGCCGCCGTCAAGGAAGACCTTGCGTGGTTTCGAGCCTTCTGCCGGCCCCACAATCCCCTTTTCCTCAAGAAGATCGAGCATGCGGGCAGCACGCGAGTACCCAATTTTGAGCCGGCGCTGCAGGAGACTGGTTGAGGCTTTTCCTGTACTGCGCAGCACCTCAATAGCCTCGTTTTGTAGTTCATCTTCTGGCGAGTCTTCCCCACCATAAATACTGCCTGAAAGGGTGGATGCACCGCTAGACTGGGTAATTTCCTCAACATAATGCACCTCTTCTTCTTCACTTGGAGCAAGTTTGATGGCATTGACCACTCGCTCGACCTCCGCGGTAGGAACATTGGCACACTGCACACGGATGGGCTCGCTGACATTTCCTGGAATGTAGAGCATATCTCCCTTCCCCAGAAGATCTTCGGCTCCAATCATATCGAGAATGGTGCGCGAGTCGATGCTGCTGGCAACGCGGAAAGAAATACGCGCGGGAATATTCGCTTTAATTAGGCCGGTAATGACATCCACACTTGGCCGCTGCGTTGCGACAATCAGGTGCATACCCACGGCGCGCGCAAGCTGAGCAATACGACAAATATAGCCCTCAATCGACTTCTTATCCCCAGACATCATGAGCTCCGCAAGTTCATCGATGATACAGACAATGTGGGGGAGTTTCTTCTCCGTCGCCACCTTTTCATTGTACTCTGCACGGTTACGTGCACCAACATCCTCCAGTAAAACATAGCGACGATTCATTTCCGTCACCATCCAGCGGAGAGCATTCACCGCCTTGTCCACTTCCGTAATCACAGGCGTCAGCAAGTGTGGAATATGGTTATAGACTTTCAGCTCTACGCGTTTAGGATCCACCAAAATCAGGCGCAGATCACGCGGAGAATTTTGATACAGCAAACTCATAATAATGGCATTGATACCTACGGATTTTCCTGAACCCGTTTGCCCAGCAATGAGCAGATGCGGCATGGTGGCGAGATCTGCAATGATGGGTGTACCACTCACATCCTTACCAAGAGGCATGCGCAGATTCGACTGCACTGCATAAAAATCATTGGAAAGAAGCAGCTCCTTCAGACGCACATTGACACGATGCTCATTTGGCATTTCCACGCCCACCAGCGACTTACCGGGAATCGGCGCCTCTATACGCAGAGAGTCTGCCGCAAGGGCCAGTTTCAGATCATCCCGAAGCGACGTGATTTTAGAAAGCTTGACGTCTTCTGCAGGCTCCAGGGAATACTGCATGACCGTGGGCCCCACCTTCACATCGCGGACTTTCACGGAGATACCAAATTGCTGGAGTTTGTCAGAAATCTTTTGGGCATTCAGACGAAGATAGGCATCATCAAGCTCCAGCTGTGCATCTGGTGTATCCAACAAATCAACACTCGGAAACTCCCAGTGGTAGTTTTCATCAATCGTATCCTGAATGTTGAAGTCTTTCTTTTTGCGATCCTGATTCCCCACCACTGTCATGCCTTCCTTTTCCGCTATGGCACGGACTTTGCTCGTTACCACCGTGAAGTCGTCCTTTGGCTTCTTTTCTTCCGACGGCGTTTCTCCTTCGGCGCGAAGTTTCTGTTTGGCAAACACCCGTTCTTTGACCGGTGCAACAGCCTTTTCCGCTTCCGTTTCTTCCGTGAAGAGATTCACCAGGAAATACCACATATCTCGTGGTGAAATTTCAAAGGTCATGATAATACCCAAGAAGAGAGTCAGAAGCAGGACATACTGAGCAGCTCCCGCAATGGAATTCGAAAGAAGAATAGCGATGCTAAAGCCTACCGCACCTCCTCGGGTGCGAATGCCCTCCTCTACCGGCATTGCCTGGTCTATTCCACCAAGCAGGTGCACAAGACTCAAAAATGAGAGAGACAACAACAGGACGCCGAACATACGGGCCTGCGTAAAAATGGGCAGGCGAAAGACGAGGGCGAGAAAACCTAAAATGAGCGATAGCCCAACAAAAAGATAGGCTCCCCAAATGCCCACAGCCATAGAGAGGCCGTACTTCCAGGACTCACCCAGAGGTCCCGCTGCATTCTGTAAACTGGCGACAGTCAAAAAGAGCATAAGGACAAAAAGCACTGTAAGTGCCTCTTTTGAAAGACGAACTTCTACCTTGGGTGCACGTGCGCGTTTTCGCGTCGTTTTTGTCACCGCTGCTTTTGTGCGTTTTCGCCGTTTTCGCGCCATATAAAGCCAAAAAATAAGCGTGCTTAGCATACAGAAGGAGCCCCACTTTGTAAACCTGATTACCCAAGGACCACCAGTGGATGTAAGACTTCTCCGCGGATTGCGGCAAAACCAAGCAAATGCCCCTTTGGATCACGAATGGCCATACTTTCTGACTCAGGTTCCGTACGCCCCGCAAGTCGTTGCCCCTGGAGAAATCGTGCACTTTCCGTTGCATCAAGAGAGATGGCGGGTGCATTAATGCGTGCTAAGCCGGCAGGGATCACCCGACGAAGAAGCGTTGCACCATCGTCTGCATTGCGCTCTTTTTTCATAGCAATGGCCTCATCGATACCATACTCACCCACTGCAGTTCTGCGCAGCGCTCCCAAGTAGGCGCCTGAGCCAAGAGCCTCGCCGATATCACGAGCAAGCGAACGAATGTATGTTCCTGAACCGCAGGTAACATCAAGATCAAGGGAAATAAGGCGTCCCTCGTCGTTTTCTTCTGCACCCAATATATCAAGATGCAGAATTTCCACGGTGCGCTCCGGCATTTCAACCACACGCCCACCCCGGGCTATTTTGTAGGCGCGCCTTCCTTCGACGCGAATGGCACTAAAAATAGGGGGGCGCTGCGTTATCGTCCCCTGAAATTGGGGAAGAATCGCTTTCACTTCTTCAAGCGTCGGTAGCGTGCCGCCTGTTTTCGTGCACTCACCTTCCGTGTCATCAGTCGTACTCGTCATCCCAAAAACCAGCTTTGCCGTATACCGCTTTTGCACCGCTGTCAGCCAAGGCACAAGGCGCGTTGCACGCCCCACACAGACCAAAAGCACTCCTGTCGCAAAGGGATCAAGAGTGCCCGCATGGCCAATACGTGAAATATTGAGATAGAGCTTGAGCCGCCCAACAATATCGTGAGAGCTTAAGCCTGCTGGTTTATCGATAACCAGAATACCACCTAGAGGAAGTTCCTTATTTTTTTGCCGCAGTTTTTTTGGCTGGGGCTTTCTTTTTTCCTCCAGTGGCACGTTTTTTCGTTTTGGGAGTTAAAAGTTCTTCTTTTCCTTCCATAATTGCAGTTTTCGCATTTGCAAAAAGCTTCTGTGCCTTTGCTTCTGCTTCAGTGCGAAGCTTTTCCGCCCGCTCCATAGCGTCCAGACGATAGGCTTCCGCCTTTGCCTCTGCCTCTTCTATGAGGGCTTCAGCGCGACCTTTTGCTTCTTCAAATCCTTTCTGTAGTTTTGCGCTGGCCTCGGAAAACTGAGGGCTTTCCTTCACTTCATCAAAGATGGTACGCATACTGCCTGCCATCCCGGACAGTTCTTTCTTCAGCGTATCCGTTCCAGCCTTACCTGCTGCCCATTCCTTCGCGAGATCCTTGCGAACCTCAGACCCCTTGCGCGTCGCTGTCAGCAGCGTTACTACTCCACCAGCAGTAATGCCTGCGAGAAATCCGAGTAATCCTTTTCCATTGTTCTTTCCCATAGTGCGA
>Ga0066646_10000181_pt1 | contig 31946 bp, 51 predicted proteins | sample CryGeyCG2114_250_3_FD_59511 | JGI IMG/M metagenome (GOLD analysis project Ga0066646, IMG submission 59511) | Groundwater microbial communities from aquifer - Crystal Geyser CG17_big_fil_post_rev_8/21/14_2.50 | ecosystem: Environmental > Aquatic > Deep subsurface > Groundwater | place: USA...
AATCGTTACTGAATCTGTATCTGAACTAAGTATTTTATATTCTTTACTTAATAATTCTCTTGTTTGTTGGATTATTTGTCTACCTATTAATGTTACTTTTTCAGTTTCTTTTAAATCAAAGTGTTTCATTAATCCATAAATTTTATTCAGAACTAATTTTGATGATAATTTTGCTTCACCTTCAAGATGTATAGAATTATGTAAAAGTGATTTTAAAAGCTCATTTAACTTACCATTATAAAGATTAAACATAAGTATCAAGTGAGGGTAAAATCTCTTGTAATCCACAACATAAACACTCTCTGCGAACCTAACTGTTGGTTCTAAGACATCACCTCCTTTGAAAGTATCTTGATTGTATTTATATTTCAATCCTGTTGATATTTCAATTAGTTTGATAATGTCTTTAGTTTCCATTTAGTTATATTTTATTCTGAAAAACTTATATTCACAAGTATAAAAATTGTCTCTATTAATTTCATCTCATTTATATTTAAATATATTTCCATTTTAAATCATCTCTTTATATTTTTTAATAATATTTTTATAATCTGGAACATTAAATCCATCCATTCTCTCTAAGATTTCTTCATCTTCCATTAAAAAAGTTGTAGGTACTGACATAACATTAAATTTTCCATCAATTTCAATAACATTTAATTCAATGAAAGAGATATTCTCTAAATTTAATCTCGTTTTAAGTGTCTTACAAGGACTACAAGTTTTACTTGTAACTACAATTAAATTAACTCCTTTAAATTTCATAATAACCTCTTATAATATAATCCTACTCCTATTAGTGCAATTAATGAGGGAATCCATATAGGGCTAAATACCCACCACCAACTCATCATAGTGACTCCTGCTACTTTTAGAATTATAAATACTAAAAGTAAAATCATTACGAACCAATCCCACACTGAATTGCAAGAAATTTGTTTTTGTTTATTTATTTTCATTTTTTGTCTCCATTAAATATAACTGAATAGCTAAATAATTTATTAAATCTATATAATTATCTTTATGATTAGGATTACTTTTAATTCTTCCTAATTTAAGAGCAATCATATACTCATTAAATTCTAACTTTGTTGTAGTTTTTCCTGTTAAAATATTATATGCTTCACATAAATTTTTATAGTTCTCATCTATTGGAGCATATTGAGTTTGTCTTTGTATAGCAATCTCAGTACATTCTTCTAATATTTCCCAATAACCTTTTGATTCTTTAGATTTAGTATTTTGATTAATTTGACTAATTAATTCAATTTCATCCTCATATAAACCATAAGAATCCTCTTTTGATTCTTCAAAATGTATAAAGGTTCCAGTGCCAACTCCAGGTCTATATGACCGAGTAATATCTTTGATTGTTAAGATAGTTCCAATTTTAATTTTATTTGAATCATCACTTAAACATCTTACTATATCTCCTATTTTATATTTGTTTTCCATTTTAAATATTCACCATTGTTTGTGTTTTTTTAACTGATTTTCTTGTTCTATGTTTTTTACCGCACTCATCACAAGCATATACTTCATAAGTACTGACTCCTGTGTGCATATCTTTATCATAGGATAAATTAGGATGCCCACAAGCATTACATACTAATGTGTCCCCATCTAAATATTGCCCATAATTAGGCGATTGTTTATCCCAAGCTCTTAAACTTAAATAAACATGTTCAAGTTCTTTAACATCAGTATCACAATATTTGACCATTTTCTTCCAAGCAGAGGAGTCTCCATTCATACAACCTTCCCATAGACTAAAATCAGTCTTAATCTTTCCTCCACCACCTAATTTCTTAGTGATAAAATCTAATTTGTTTGAACTCAAAGCGAAATTACCTCTCGCAATTAATAAAGTATCAACTATTTTATATGTAGGTTCAGGGAATCCATATTGTAGGAACTTCGCATTAAGTTTCTTTTTATCAAAACCCTTACCATTTTGAGCCACAGCAATATCACAACTATCTAACATAGTCCAAATACTCTCAATCACATTGTATTCACAATCATCTTCTGAGACATAATCTTCGTGTAAATATAAAGCATCGTGATGGACTTTATTCTCGTGTAACCATTTAGCACTCCAACACAATACATACCAATCTTTGATAATCATAGGCAATCCTATGTCTTGTTGCCATAATCCCCAACTATATACTTTCATAGGAGCTGTTTCTATATCAAATAATAATATCTTTGGTTCTTCTTTATAATTACCTAATTTATTTAAATAATATCTCAAAAGTTCAGGGGATACTTGTTCATTGATGACATCACAAGCCAATGCTGCTGCTTTACGAACATTACCATTAGTTCTTTTTATAATCTCTTTTAAAAGAGGTTTTGTTAATTTTGATTTCACACTCATTTTTCTAATATAAGGATTTTGATTCCACAAAGTGTGAATGATTTATCTTCTACTTTTAATTCTTTAGGTTTGAATCTTGAATTTCTTTCAAGTTCTTCTTCCATTTTTAAAGTTTCTTTTAATTTTTGAATTTCTTTATTGACTTCATTTTCTTGTTTATCTAAAATTTCTAAATTTCTCTTCTTATTTTGAACAACTTTAAGTTTCAAATCTTTAATCTCTTTTAACTCTTTATATTCTTCTTCTATTCTCTCTTGAGTTGTTGCCATTTTTAGTCCTCAATTAATTTATATTTTTTACCTTCAAATAATAAAATATTTTTATTTCCTAATCTTCTATCAAAATCTAATTTTGATATTCCTGAAATTTCTTCAAAAATCCCATAATCAAAATTAGGTAATTTTAAAGTTTGTTTGATTTCTTCAATACTTGCTTTTTCAAATGAATTTCTGAATGCTTCTTTGTACCCATAAGTTTTTAAATAACCTTCAGTGAATTTTGCAAAAGGATTTGCTTTCTTCTCTTCTTCATTCATATTCTCGTATTCTACCCATACAGTTATATTGAAATAGAAATAATTAGGAAATACAATATTTTCTCTTAATATGTCTGTTTCTTTTCCAAAAATTCTCACTTTTGAAGTATCAACATTAAAATATCCTGTATTATTATCCCCTGTATTCCAATTTCCTGAATTATTATCTCCTGAATTATTATCTCCTGTATTTCTATATCCTGTATTATTATCCCCTGTATTCCTATCTCCTGTATTTCTATATCCTGTATTCCAATTTCCTGAATTATTACCTCCTGTATTATTATCTCCTGAATTATTATCTCCTGTATTATTATCTCCTGAATTATTATCTCCTGTATTCCAATCTCCTGTATTTCTATATCCTGTATTATTATCTCCTGAATTATTACCTCCTGTATTATTATCTCCTGTATTCCAATTTCCTGTATTCCAATTTCCTGAATTATTATCTCCTGTATTATTTTTATTATCTACCATTTTTATTTTTTTAATAATTATATATGTATTTCTAAGTTTATAAATTTATGTAATATAATTTAGATAAGTTTATAAACTAATCACCAACCTTTTAAGGTTTGTATTTTTTCTTCATCTTTTTTGTGTATATAATGTTCTTTATCTAAAGTAAATTGATTTAAATACTTAATATAACTTCCCCAAATACAATCACATCTTTCTTTGAACTCTTCTTCAGATTTACTACAAGCTTTAACCCCTATTAGTATTTTCTTAAGATTACCTTTAAGTCTTTGTGCAGCAAGAGTGTCTAGTCTATTGGTATTCCAAGTCCAAGACTCTTTACCTAATTCCAATTCTTCAGGGTTCTCAATGTAATACAACATACTTTTTATGAAATCAATATAAACTTGTTCATATTCATCATAAACTCTCTGTTGGTCTTTTAAAGGCACATCAAACTGACCTTCTGTAAGTTCACCATTTAATAACATAGGAAAGTATCTTTGTCTTGTAGGAAAATCATAAATCTTGTCAAAGTATTGCTCTGCTAATCCTTTCTCTCTAGCATCTTCAAAAGTATTATAAAAGAACCCATAACTTGTTCTTGAAGTATCGTACTCATCAAGAGTACCATATTGTTTACTTCCGTGAGATGGATTCTTGATTTTATTAGCACCATCCCCACTTATCTTAAAGAAACTATCTAGTTCTCTTTTTACTTTTTCTGAAACATCTGTGAACTCATCAAACACAAGACTTGTTCTTTCGTGAGCTTCTTTCATTACCTTTGATTCCGATTTAAGTTTTAATATAGTATTCTTGGGGAGTAAAGTACAAACTTGTACAAATATATTACTCTTTCCGAATCCTCCTGTTGTCGCTATTCTCCAATTAAACTTTAGAGGAATTTGACTTAACATCACAATTAAATAAGTTTCAAAGTCTTGTTTATTACTATGTTTTATATCTTTAAACAAATCAAATATCTGTTCGAATGTATAAACTCTCTTAGGATTGATTCTGAATGTAGAAATTCCTGACACTACATCATACACTACTTTCTCATCTTCAAGTTCGTAACTATTAGTTATTTTGATTGGGAGTATGTCTAAAGTTTTAACTTCTTCTCCTTTGATTTTAAGTGTATCAGGTAAGAACTTCTTCTGAAAACTATTAGATATTACCCACCCCCAAACACTCTCAGCTGGAATCCCCCTAATATCAGATTTAATTCTTAATGCAGTCTTAGTATCAGGAAGATGATTAATAGTAATTAGTCCTGAATAATATTTATCCTCAAATCTTTTAATAATATCTTTAGACCATAATTTCATTTATAATACCTCATAGTTCCTCTTCTTGAACTTCTATATTAGCAAAACTATCTAATTTTACTTGCATTTCTTCTTTACCTTTTTGGAGTACTTTTTCTTCTCTTGCTTTTTTAGTCTCATCAGTTGTTTTTATCTTTGAACCTGCTATTGCAGATAAAAAAGGTCTACCCAAAGGTATCCAAGCCCCATTTTTGAAGATACAAGGTTGCATCCAAGTAGCCCTATCGTTTTCTTTATATACCATTTTAAAATTTTAATTTCAATTTCTTTTGTTTAATTTTAATAGTTGTTTTAAATTTTAATAAATACAAATAATAAACAAATGTAAATAAAACTCCTAAAAAAAGAATAAATAAAATTAACCTCATTTTATTTAACCTCATTAGGTAATTGCATTAATAAATTAGAATCTTGTCCTAACATATAATTAGGTAATTTTCCATCCCAAGCATCAATCCAATTATTTTGAACCATCATAGGTGTTAATTCTTGACTTTTAATTTTAAGAGCATATGCTTCTGCTTCTGCTTTCAATTTAGTCGACTCTGCTTCCCCTCTTGCAGTTTCAATCTTTTTATCTGCTTCATATTTGGCAACAAATACTTCTTGTTCTCTCACCTTAGCACTTTCTTCTGCTACTTTTTTCTCTTCAATTGCTTGATTGAAAGCAGGGTTGAAATCAATATTACTAATTACTACATTATCTAAAATAAAGTAATGTTCTGGGAAGTTTTCGTTAATTCTTTGAATTGCTTTTTCTTTAACTTCAGCTCTTTTTTGGAAAATTTCTAATGATGAATATTCACTTGTAACAGTTTTAAATCCTTCTTTGATTAATCCATCTACATTTAATGTATTTGCCAACATATTATCAGTTCCAACATTAGTATAGGCATCTGCAACATTTTCAGAGTTCAATCTATAAATTACTTCAATAGTAGCATATACACTTTGCCCATCTTTATCAACTGCACCATTTTCACCTATCATCTCAACAGAGGTCTTCCTTAATCTTAAATCGTACTGATATGTAGTGGTAAATAGTCCTGTCCATTGGATACCTGAATTCATCTCCCCTTTATATTTACCTAATTCAACCATCACTCCTTTATGATTCGCATCTACTGTATCAAACCCTAAAAATAAAATAAATACAATAATTAGAAAAACAACTCCTAAGATTATACCTACTTGTCCCTTTTTTGATTGTGAATTCATTTTAAATTAATTAACTCCTTCACTGATTCTTCAGGATATTTATTCTTTAATAAATTAAGAATTGCAGTATCATCTAACCCTAAAGCTCTTGATGATTTGATTGCAGTTAAAATATCTTCTTTATCTTTTTCAGTAAGCATTTTGCCATTGTTATCAAAATCTATCTCTGTTACTTCAGGGGAATCTAATGTTTTATTTAACTCAAAAGGATTAACTATATAAGCTACCATCCCTCCTTTAGTTTCAACAGCTGATATTTTAATTAATGTTTTTTCAGGATTCTTTGAAATTTTAGCATAAATTCCTTCATTAAAGAATGTAATTGCTTCTTCACCATCGGGAAACTTAGTATCTACTACTTTTCTTGCTGTTGTGTCAAAAAAGCTATATTCATACACTTTAACAAAACACATAAATCTAGAGTATCCTCCTGTGATTTCTTTGTGCATTCTTTCTACACTTAATACTAAGTAGTCCCCTACTGCTAATTTAGTAAAAACTAATTTAGGTTTCCATTCTGGATTGTCTGATTGTTTTAATTCGATTACCATTTTTTACTTTGTGTTAATCAAGTCCACTTTCGTTTTTGTCTTGATAGAATAGTTAGGATTTCTAAGTTTATAAATGTATCGTTTAAAAAATACAAAGGTTTATAAATATTGAAAACCATATACTCTATGAGGGCATAGGGAGAAGGGGTTTGGGGTTGAGGGTCAAAAGGGAGTAGACCTTTAACCTACCTTTAAACCTTTTAATTAGAATGGAACATAGAGAATCAAAAATGACCACTGCGGGTTCAATAGCAGTTAATGTAGGAAAACCCACAAAAGATGGAGAGAGAAATGTGTCTGTGGAATTCACAGTTAAGATGTTTGAAGGAGAAAGTATTGAAGAATACGAACAAAGATATAGTTATTTCAAGACTAAAGCATTGAGGGAATTACAATAATGGTGGCAAATTCAAAATTAGTTAAACAAAGAAACATTCCTCAAGAGGATGTTGAAAAGATAAATAAACTTCATATTACTTTAGATGAAATGGTAGAAATTATGAAACAGAATGAAGTTGAATCTGAAAACTTTAAATCAGCATTAGTAATTTGGAGACATTGTCAAACCAGATTACAAATACTCTGGAAGTTTGATATTGACCAAAGTATGTGGCAAGAACACAGACTCCCTCATTGTAAATGCCCCAAGATGGATAATGATGATAGAGGAAATCATAGTTGGATTAGTGGAGACTGTCCAATACATAATAACAAATGACACATAGAAAATACAATAAAATATATGCTTTAGGTAAAGAAGAAGTAGAAGGAATTCTTGAGGGAGAGGTTATTATCCAAGAAAAAATAGATGGTGCTAATAGTTCAACTTGGATTAAAGAAAATATTATGAAATTTGGTTCAAGAAATCAAGAAGTACAAATATTTAATGGTTTTCCTGAATACTGTAAATCTCACGAAGGGATTAAACAATTATTAAGTGATTTTCCTAATTATAGATTATTTGGGGAATGGTTAGTTAGACATACCTTACCATACAATCCTTTGAATTATAATCATTTTTATTTATTTGATATTGTTGATGAGAGTACTAATGAATGGCTAAGACCTGAAGTAGTCTCAGAGATTGCAGACTCTTATAATATTAGAAAACCTCAAGTGTTCTTTCAAGGAGTTGTTTCTGATATAAAAGATGTTCAAGACCTTTGGGTTGGTAAAAGTGAATTAGGAGATAGAGGTGAAGGAGTTGTAATCAAAAATCATAACTTTGTATCAAAATTTGGTATTAAACCCCAATATGCTAAGATTGTGACTCAAGATTTCAAAGAGAATAATGCTATCACATTTGGAGGTAATAATAAATCTTCTGATACTTATTGGGAACAATATATATGTAATGAATTTATGACCACTCCTCGAGTTATGAAGATTATTCAAAAGATTGAATCTATAACTGATAAGAAAGTTAGTTTATCTGACACCTCCAGAATAACTATGTCTGCTTATAACGATATGCTTACTGAAGAGATTTGGACTATACAAAAAAAAGTTTATAAAGTTAATTTCAAAGACCTTAGTAGAATTTGTACTAAAAAAGCTCAACAAATATTTAAAGACATCCTTGCCGAAGATTTAAGTATTGTTGATAACAAAGAGGTATAAAAAAATGGTAAGTTTGAAAGAAAAACCTTTAGTGTATTCCGCAAAAACTTCTTATAATATTGATGTTAAGGCATTTTATTATCAAGATGTAAAAGAAGCAGTTTTAGAGTTGATAAAATGGCACAAATCCCTAAAATTTGAGAATCTTACAATAGAAAGTGAAGATTTACAAGATAAAATCTATCATAATGATAGGATTGATACAAATCTCCAAAAAATCAAAGAAATATTTGGAGACTTTGAAGAATACAAAAGTTTATAAATATAGAAGTATATATATTAATATGAAACAAAAATTAATAATGTATTTAGGGCTTAAAGTTTTACAAGTAGAGAATGGTGATTTTTAGATTATGATTGATTCAAAATTAAAATCTTTTGTAGAAAGTGTATTTAATATAATCGTAGGATTTATGATTAATTTCTTCGCCAATATGTTTATATTACCATTATTTGGTATGCCTTTTGATTTAACCAATTTTGGCTTGATTGGGATTTTATATACTATAATTTCAGTTTCACGAAGTTATACTTTAAGAAGGTTATTTGTACACGGATTTTATGAAGATGTTTTTTTAAAGGTATTTAAGAAATGAAGCTCTCTAAGACACAAAAAAATAATTTAAGGCACTTATATCATAAAGAGAAAGAATCTCTCTTAGAATTGGCTAATAACTCTTCAAAATCAAATGTTTTAGATGAAAGATTGTTAGATATTCATAAAGTAATTAAAGATATTAAATCTCATCCTTTAGGATAATTATTCAAACTCTAACCATTCAATACTTGCTAATACTGTTCCAGTTCCTGTTAATGTTTGTGCATATACAACAAACAATTGTGAATTATCGGAGGTTATATTTTGTGTTAATAATCCGTGTTCGTTAAATATTCCTCCTGACACCTCACTTGCAGCACCACTTGATGTACCAGGACTGCCAGTTTCAACATAACTTGACTTAACTATATGGTCATATGTAGTTGTTATTGCACTTATATCTGTTGAATACTCAACTGCTGAACTATCTCCATTACTAACCCAAGTAGCAGTAATCGAGGTTGGATTATGTATATGGTGTAATTCAACTAAATGTGTGGCACCTGATACCCTTGCAGAAGCACCAAAGAATCTTACTGTTCTTCTATTCTCTTTAGAATTTAAAGTATTTTTTAATCTTATTGCTAAGATAGGAATTTTAGTGGTAGAAGTTGCTCTTGTAGTTATACCATTAGATACTCCAAAAGAAAGACCTGGTGTTTCAAATCCACCTTCACTTGCTGAAGTACAACAAATCTCTTTAAGTGTAGTTGCATTTGAAGTTTCTCCAAGATTAATAATCTCATATCTTAAAGGCAAACTTCCTGTTTTCATATATACTTTATCTAGATTATTAGCATTCTTAATCTCGTGACAATAATAAATAATTCCATCAACATCAAAACCGAATCTTATTCTACCAACACCTAACCATTGATAATCAATTAAAAATATTTGTGTTTTTGTGAAATCTAAAGTAATTCCACTCTCACCTGTTCCATTTAACTTATCAACATTCCAAGATGATTGAGCAATTTTTGTATCGACAGGACTACCTGTTGTAGATGTCCTTGTTACAATACTAATAACTCCATTAAGTTCCTCATAAAATAATCCATCATCATCGTCAAATCCACCTACTCTTTGCGAAACATTTGGTTTTCCTACACCAAATACTGCTGTTAATATCTCAAGTTTACCCTTTCCAGGCAAATAAGGAATGTGTCTTGATTGTCTTACAATTCGCTCACCACTAGCAGTTCCAATAGTTAATGCAACTGATGATTCATTAGGCAGATAAGTTATACTTGCACCAGCACCTGACACTAATTCTTTCATCACAGTAGGATTGTGTGTATGAGTATTTTTATTCTCGAATTGTGTATAAGGGGTACTTACTCTAAATCTTGAGAACGAATCTAAATTTGCAGAATCTCCAAAACTAATCTTTTTAGTATTAGAAATATTATCGTGTTCTAATTGTGCTATTGTTGTTAAACTTAAATCATATCCTGTCATAATTTAAGATTATTAAGGATAAGTATATATAAATATATGTAAAGGTTATTATTTTAAAATCACATACATAATTGCTACAATTACAGCACCCATTATAGTCGTAATTCCATACTTAAGTGCTTCTTCAGTCCATTTAGCTGCATAATTATTTTGGTTGTTCTTTTCGTGTTTATTAAATCTATCTTCTATTTTTTGCATTAAAGCATCTAATTTATCTTCTAAGTTTTTGTGAGATTCTTTTAATTCAATTTTTACTTCAGTCATACCTTGTTTAATGTGGTCTATGTCATTCTCCATTTTTATAATTCTATCATCAGAACTTCTTCTTAAATTATCTTTTTTTACCATTTTCTTTTATAAATTTATTTATATTTAATTATACATTTTTAATACTTTTTGTGAATTTTTTGAATAATCTGGATAAATAATCAATATTTTGGGATAAAATTTCAAAGTCTTGTTCATCTAATCTACCATTATTATTTTTATCAATATAATTATATAAATAATTCATTAAAAATTTCAAAATCCATAAGATTATTTTAGTTTTCATTTGTAAAACCTCAATAATTTAGACTTGAATAAATCAGCAGGAGATAAGTATTCATACCTTTTGTTTAATTCTTTCTCAAAATTAAGTTTTTTATCAGTAATATCATAACCTGCTCTAGCCACGAATTCAGAACAAAATACATTTCTAACATTATCATATTTGATTGTTAATTTTGAAATTGAGTAAATAAAAATAAAAAATATTGCTAAGAAGTCGTAACCAACACCTATGTATTTTTCACAAATAGATTTTATTTTATCTTCTTCATATTTATCTTTAGTTTCTTTTATTGTAACTCTACCATCAGAAATACAAGAATTAATAAACTCTTTAGTATAATCAGACTTAACTAATCCTTTTGATAAAGCTTCATAAACTGTGTATGAATCTTTATTTTCTATTGCTATTCCTATATGTGACCATTTACATTTTGTTACATTTTGAATTGCTTGGGAATAGAAATTATCCCAACTAAAGAACATTATTTTTAAAGTCTGTTTTGTTTGTTTTACCATTTTTATATTCCATTAAATTTGCTTATATTAGCAACATCAATTCCATTTATTTTTGATGGAGTTATTCCATTAATTTTATTAGAATAACCTGTTGCAACCCCAAAAGCATGATATTCATAATTTGTATTAGTAATTGCTCCTATAATTTGACCTGTAATAACATATAATTTACCATCTACAGTTGCATAATGTGATAAACATTTTCCAACAGTCATAGGAGTAACAGTACTCCAAGTATCAGTTGCTATATCATATTCATAAGTAGTATTAACTACTGTTGAACCTGTAAGTCCTCCTGTATACCATATTTTACCATTAATAATATCTATTGAAACTTGACCACCATATCTTGAAACAGGTAAGGGTGACATCGCTGTATAACTATTTCCACTAATTGAATATCTATAAACATTAGCAATTGAACCTGTAGTAAAACCACCCATCACATATATGTAATCTCCTCCATCCCATATCGCTTTTGCCATTCTAAGAGCATAAGGATAATTTGTTATTCTTGACCAACTATTAGTTATTGTATTATATTTATAACACAAAGTAGTGTTACCTGATGATTGGTAACCACAGAACATATATAGATAAGTATCATCAGCAGCACAAGCAGGTGTATGTAAACTAAGAGGATATGCTGCCATAGTACTCCAAGTATCAGCAGACATATCATATCTATAAGTTGTATTAGTATAACTTCCTCCCATTCCAGCTACATAATACATATATTGTCCAATATAGGCTGTTCCACCATCTCTTCTAGCATTGGGCATAGCTGTTTTTGCTGTGAATGTATCAAGAATTGGGTCATATTCATAAGTATTAGCTACATTGGCAGCACCTGTATACCCACCAGCAGTATAAATTTTACCATTATATACACCTGCAGCACCACAACTCCCTACAGATATGGGATAAACAGTTTTAGTACTCCAAGTATCTACCATTCTATTTTAACCTCATTAGGAAGTAAATCTAATTCTTCTTTACTAACACAATTCAGAATATCAATCTCAATTAAATCAACTTCAGTTTTATGTTGTTTTAACCAATTATTTACTTTATTTATATCCTCAACATTCAATCCCCAATCAACACCACTTAATTGAGAAAATATTTGTTCTCTTTTATATTGAGGAACTTTCTCATAAGTATAATTTAAGGTGGAACTTTTTAACAATTCAATCTTATTTGCTTTCAATTCATCTAATGTTGGAATATGAATACTTGTATATTTAGTTTCAAGAACTTTATCAGATAAAATTTCAAAAGTATTCTCTGGCAAAACTTCTAAATCAGAAATTTCAACCCAAACTAATTCATAAGGCAGTAATTGTTTTCTTTCCCACATCTCTTGTGGAATTTCAGTTACTGTATCAATAACTTTTTGTTCATCTAATCTATAATATTTTACCATTTTTAGGCTACCTCCACATAACTTGAATCAGGTTTGAATTTAAACACTGTTGTGCTTAAAGCATTACCTACAATTCTAACTATGCTCGTACTTGTACTTGGTGCTGTTGTTGTGATTGCTGCAGCAGTCTCACTCATATAATAAGTACTTCCAGCAGTTAATCCTGATGTAGTCCATTCACCAAACTCAATAAACTCTCCTGTTGCATCAGCAGATATTGTTGCATTACACAATAATAAATCTCCAGCAGCTGTTGATTCTGCACTTGCATCTGATTTCCAATATTTCCCATCAGATTTCAAATAAGTTAAATCACCTTCAACTAAATCCTCACCTGCTGTTGCTATAATAGTTATCGCTTTTGAATTTCTATCTAAGTTACCTCCTAATTGTGGTGTTGTATCCTCAACTACATTAGACATTGTTCCTTTTGCATTTAATTGGCTTTGGATTGATGAAGTTACTCCATCAACATAATTAAGTTCTGTTACAGTTAATGTTGCACCATCTAAAATATTAAGTTCAGTAGGAGTTGAAGTAATTGTATTAAATAAATTAACCCCTGTTGCTGCTTCATTCCATTCTGATGCTGAGACTTCATCTCCTGTTGTTTTATTTGTTACTAATACCATTTTATTTTAAGAACACCTCATATCTATATAAACTTGGTGTAACATTTGTATCAATTCTGTTAATTTTATATTTACCATTATTCTAATCTCCTAAAATTATTCACATTAACCCAAGTTACTTCATTAGATGCACTAGTTCCTGATATTTTTAGACCTAAATTGGAATTTTCAGCAGTAAATTGAATATAACCTGAATCTGACACAGTATCATACACACTTCCACCATCATTAGATAATTGAACATTTACTGTTGAAGTTGAAGTTGTTTTGTGTTCATAAATACCTAATGTTTGTATATATGATGTTGATATATATCCTGGAGTTGCATTAGTAGTAGAACTAGCAGACAACTTAAAATTAATATCTGTTGCAGAACTTAAATCTTGAGAACCTGATGTTACAGTATTACTTTCATCAATCATAATCCAAGATAAAACATCTGAGTTATTATTTATTATAATTTTATATTCTTTATTAGAAGATATAGTGCTACCATCTCCATTATTAAATACATCATACCAAGTTGCATCGGTAGAACTACCAATTTGAAAATTTGCATTTGCTGAACCACCTGATTGGTTAGAACTTACTACTTGGTTAAGTATTATTATATAAGTTTTATCTGTACCTTTTAAATCACCACTAACTGAACTTGCTGATGATGTATCACCTGTACTTCCACATTGAGAATATAATTGCCAATAACCTGAACTTTCAGTAGATGTCGCAACACCTGCACTTGTAACTGATAAACTATCAGTCCAAAATGTAGGAATAGTACCATCGTCAAAATTATCAAATATTGTAGTTGTTCCATCTGAACATCCAAAAGTAAATGTTTCATAACTTAAAATACCAGCATTAAAAGGTATTGAAATATAATTTTCATATGTACTTTCCCAAGAAAAAGAACTTCCTTGAGTTGTTTTTATACTTATTTTATCAGCTATTGTATTGTTAAAAACATTTGAAGAAGTATCATTAACAAAATTAAAATCATAAAAACCTAATTTTGTTAAACTATTTGATTTGAATAAATTTATTATAGTGTTATTAGTATCATCTAAGTCGTAATTATATAACACTTCTCCATTTGAGAAATCCGTTCCACTTAATTTTACATTTCTTATTGCCATTTGTCTCTTATTTATATCTTATTTTAAACAAAGCTTTATAAAGCTTTGTTTAAATAACTTTAATAATAATAGAGTCAGAAATAACTAAAGCTCCTGAACCTGATATTATTTTATATTTTAATTCATCAGTAGTTGCAGAAGTAGGAAATGTACATACTTCACCTTCATTAGCAGCAACCCAAGTACTTCCTGAATCATTACTTAGATAAATTGAAGCAGAATCTCCTGCAAAAGTACTAACTCCTAATGTAAAAGGTAACACCATACCAATTCCAACTCCACTATCAACAAAACTATCATTACTATAAAAAGTAGCTGAAGTAATTGGTTGTCTAATCTTAGCAATAACTTCTGATTGTAATATCTCTCCAGCATCTAAAGTATAACTACCTGTCGTATCTTGAATACCATTAGAAGCAGAAGTATCAATATAAATAGTATTATAAAATCTTTCAACAAATATATTATTATGAGGAACAACAGCATATAAACTATCAGTATGTCCCCCTCTACCTAAAGTATCAGTACCTAATCTACCAAAAGAACTAGAATTTAAAACAAAACTTCCAAAAGATATAGTTGCTGTATTTAATTTAGTGGAGTGTCTTTTTACTTCAAAATTATTATTAAACTTTTTTACAGTAGGAAAAACACTTGGAGTGCTACCTAATTGATTCTTAATATCTTGCTTATCTTGGATAATATTATCTATAACTCCCATTTAACACCTCAAAGTATATTTATAATATCAATAATAGTTAGTTCGTTTGTTGCTGTTTTTTCATAATTAGGGAACACAAATCTATCTAACATAGTTCCATCTGTGAAATCTACACAACTTTCAGAGATAGTTTCACCATTTTGTTCCGTACTTAACCAAGTTGTACTAATACTAATAGTTTTATTACTTGTAGTTATAGTAGGAGTTTTATCACTACCTACAATTTCAGTCACTAAATCAGTATCTGTTGAAGTTGCAGAAGTAGTACCACTCCCTAATCTGGTATTAGTAATATCTACTGATACCAAATCCCTTACTTTATTTTTACCAACATCAGTCACTACCATTTCTTATCTAATTATGTTTTATTTAATCTAAACCTTTATAAACCTTTACAAACTTTTACAAACCTTTACAAAATTTTATATTTCTGTTGGGTCTTTTTCAAGTTCTAGTCTTGTCCGCCAACCATTTCTTGACATTGTATGTACAACTCTTTCCAATCTTAGATTATTCAATGATTTCATATCTGATTTAACTGAATGTAATTTAGCAATATTAACTTTTTGTCCTTTGATATTAACTATTGCTTTATCTAATCCTTGTCCTGTTTTACTGAAAATAGTATTACATTTAGCTATTGCTTGATTTTTTACAGCAGTAACAAATAAATCGTTATCTACTCCTACCCACGAGTTTTTAAGTTGTTCACTCATTTTAGTCATAGGTATATATCTTGTTGAACCTTTAATACTTCCTGCATCAGCTCTAAGTTGAAAGTCTAAAATTTGGTCTCCATTTAAATCAGTACCAGTATCATATATAATCATATTGATAGTTTCTGCTTCTGATTTGGTGTGTTGAATATCTATGACATTTTCAGTAGCATAAAATAATTCTAATGATTCTAATGTACTTGAAGGATAACTCCAATTAAATGTTCCATCAGGGTCAAACCAAAATATATATGTTTGGTCATCACCAGTATATTGTGTTTGTGATAATTCAGAGATACAATCATAACTCGTTTTCCATAAACTCACAAAAGGTTTATCTGGAAAAGCAGTTGTATCACTTTTAACTGATTGAATATTAGTAGTTACTTCAGTTTGAGAGATTCCTTTGCTAGCATTCTCTTGTACGATTTTCTCAATAATCTCACTGGAATTTAATGATACAGCTTCAGTAATATCTCTTGTGAATAAAGTACTTAACATATCATAAGTTAAATCACTACATATAAGCTTAACTGAAGAATCATAAGGCATTAAATCAAAATTAAGTATTTTTGCAGTCATAATTAATTCATTTGAAGTAGGATTCCCTGAAATTAATCCATTCTTAGCATATATACTTAATGATTCACCTTCAGTAAATTTAATATTCCCATCTACTATACTTTCTTCTTCAGTGATAATTAATTCAGCAGAATTAGTTTTTGCATCTTTATTTAGAGTAACTCTCATATTAAGAATAGGCACATCTGAAACAGTACCATTTGCTTGAGTCCATCTAATCAACCAATCTGACACCATTTTTACACCATTTGTAGACTTATTGTTACTGAAATATTGTCTATTGCGGAGTTTAGAACTTCAGATGCTTGAATTGCAGTTATAATACAATATACTTCAGTTTGAGTAGTTATGTCTTGATTAACAAGTACAGCTAATGTCCCTAGTCCCCCTTTAATCTTTTTAAGACCTAAAGTGTGCCACATCTTTAAAACTCTTTCATAACTAGTAGTAGTTTCACTAAAAGTAAATACATCTCCTGTCCTATTAGGAATATCTTGACTAGTATATGAAAAATAAGTCCCTGAAAAAGATTCAGATGTATTTTTATTTATGATGTTTGAAGTCGAACTTAATTTGATTGTATAACTATCTCCGCTTTGTAACACATCAGTATAATCATTTACATCAAAAGTTAAATACTGATTACCTGAACTTAATAATTCAGTTTTAGTTGCTATAATACTACCATTTTTATATATACTACCTGTCACATTCCCTGAACTTTGTAATTCAACTAATATATTTGTGAATATTCCAAAACTAGAATTTATTGTACCTGTATTATTAATAATATTAGTATAATTATTAGTAGTAGAAGTCTTTGTTGAAACCTCAGTGATACTAGATAATATTTTCTCATAAGTAGGGAATTTACAAGTTAGAGTAAATCTTGGAGGGTTTAAAGATTCTATTCTATTTCCTACAAAATCTAAAGTATCCCCTACAAGTTTCTTTGATTCATAATTATTACCTATTGCATTAAATTCAGGTCTAATAGAAACACAATAAGTATTAACCCAATCTGTATGTCCTCGTGTAGTATAAACTACTGAACTGTTCTTTTCTTCCATACCTGTATCATATATCTCTATTTTAGTTCCGTTTACCATTTTTATATAGTAGGTGATAATCCTCCTCCTGAAGTTACTATACCTCCTCCTAGTAAGTTTTGTAATGCTTGTTTTTCAGTATCTGTTAAAATAGTACTCATTGCAGCACCATCTATCATAATATAATTATTTACTACTCCATTTTTATCTGAAGCAATAGAGTCTAAAGTGTTTTTTTGTCTAAATTGAGTTACCATTTCATCAATATCTCCTGCATTTACCCAAGAATCAGTCAATTCTTTTTGTGCTTCTACACCATTAGTAAATGCTTCACCTATATCTCTAATGTCTTGAGTAATGCCATTTTTCCAATCTCTCCAAGCAGCTGTAGCTCCATCAAAATCCAATACTAATAATGAACTAATAGCTTCACTAGTATTCTTAATTGTCCTAATAATTATTGAAAGTATATTAAATAAAGTTCTTAATATTGTAATTAAAGCATTTATTCCAACACCTAATATAACTAATACATTATGAAATACTGCTCCAAATACAATCATAAGTTCCTTTGTTTCATTAATATTAATCCCTATATTTTGGAATCCTTCAATTATAGGATTAACTATATTTTTTAATACAGTACTTAATGCTGAAGTTAATAATTCCCATTTTTTTTTCCCTATTTCAGTATTAGTATAAAATTCTTCCATACTTAAAGCAGCACCAACTAATAGTGTACCTAATATTGCTAATGCACCCCAACTAAATCCACTTGTTAAGACTCCTAAAGTTCCTACTTGGTCTATTACACTAGCTAAACCTAATCTAACTGTATTACTAATAATTAACCACCCACTTAATGCTGCTCCAACACCTAATAAAGAAACAATTAAAAGTTTCATTTCAGGAGATAATTGTTGTACCCATTTTAATAAATTAATCGCACCTTGAATTAAGAATTGAAATATTTTACTATTAACAAAAGCATCAGCTAGTTGAAATTTAAAAAATTCCCAATTAGCACTAAGTCTAGTAGTTGCTTTATTAAATTCATTTGATTCAGGGATAAGTTTTTTATAAGTTTCAAATATTGATGTTAATGCCCCTACTGTAACTTTTTGGATAGCCATTCCAAAAAATAATAAAGAAAGAGCTGCACCATTAAATCCTATTTGTGCTTGTTTACCTTTATTTATCCATTTAACTAATTTTTGATTTTCAAATGCTAATTGTTTGGTATTTTCAATATGGCTTATTTGATTAGTTAATAATTTTTTATTATATTGTAAATCTTGTAATTTGACTGCATTTTTAATAGGTTTTTGTAATCCTATAATTTCTTCCCTTAATTTAGAAAGTTGTTTTTTAGCAGTTTCTACATTAGTTTTTGCATTAATTTCAATATTAATTTGGTTGTTCATTTTTTCTTTTTCTTATTTGCTTTAAGCCAAATGGATAAACAATTTTGAATAACTACTAAAGGAGTATTTAAAAAATCTTCATAACTCCAACCCCATTCAACAAGAATTATATACAAAACATTATCGTATACTTCTTGTTGTTTTTTTTTAGTTGCATTAGGCAATAACCTTTGGAAGTTAAATGCCATTTAATTTACTCCTTTGAATTTAATTTACTAACTATTGTAGCAATTTCCGAATAAATACTTAAAGGTAAATCATCTATATCTTCCATAGTAATATCTTTATCAGTTTGTTTTAGTGTTAAAAAAATCATTCCTGTTAATGAATCTTCATCACTAAATTTATGTTTCATTAATGATTTCATATCTTTACCTGATAATTCAGTTAAAGTGAATTCAATTTCTCCTAGTTTATAGGATTCAGTTCTTAATAATGTTGTATTATATTTTCCCATCTTTATACATTTCCACCCATTGTTTTAACCTTTGGAGTTTGTGATTGAGTGTTATTTGTGTTCACAGGTTGTTTTAATGCTTCAACCTCAGCTTTTAATTCAAAAACTTCTTGTTTTAGTGACAACATATCAACAAGAATACTATCTATAAATATCTGCATATCAACCCTATACTTATGGTCATATTGCATTTTTTGGTAATAAGTGTTATTGAAGTTATCTTTACAGTCCTTCTCCCACTCTTCCCAGAATAAAATAGGTAAAGTAGCCTTTATGCTTACATTACCTTTCTCTTTAAATTGTCTTTCCGCTTCATTCATTGTCGTTTCACTCTCATTTCGTTTCTATTTTGTATAAAACTTAGGTTTATGCCCAAGTTTGAACACCATATGTAGCATCTCCTGCTTCGTCAGTATCTCCTACTTGAATATTTGTAACACCTTCTGCTGTTGCAGGTGATAGTTTAAGTGTTAATGTTCCTCTCCAATTATCATCTGCTGAGAATTCACCTTCTAAGTTAATTACTCTTGCATTGTTGTAAGCTTCCCAGTAATATAATGTTCCAGCTGGGTCTACATTTTGAACAACAACCATATATTTAGTACCTGTTGCTGTTAAATCATACCATCTTTTTGCTGTTCCGTGTCTCAAGATAATATCAAATGTTAATTCAATTTGTTCTTGAGGTTTTCTAAGGTCTACGAAACCTCCAAATACTGGTTCTGTATTGAAGTCTGTTGCTCCTCCACCTTTACCAAAACTTGTTACTTCTGCTTCATATTTTGAAGTAGTGTCTGCTGCTACTTGTGTATAAGTACCATCTGCTGCTAAAATCCACAACTTAGTGTTGTCTCCGCTTAATGTATCGCCTGTTGCCATCTTTAATTTATTATTATTGAGTAGTATCCTTTATAAACTTATCGTTTTAATAAATTTACTTGAATAATTGTTTTACTTGTTTTTCAGTACTTGCTTTAGTTTGATTTTGTAGATATTCTCTTGTTTTAAACATAAAATCAGGAATCCCACTCATTATTTTTGCTCTTTTAGTTCCTATTGAACCATCTGCTTGTCTATATTTAACATTCCAACCAAATCTTAAGTCATAACCTTTACCACTACTTCCTGCTGGAGCTTTGATTCCGTGCATCCACATATGATAAGGTCTTGTACTTCCTCTCGGTTGTACAACTCTAATTCTACCTGATTTTTCAGCAGGAGAATAAACCTTTTGAATTGCTTGTTTTAAAGCACCAGAACTTTGTGGTGCAATATTCCTTGCATAATCATAACCTTTATCAACAAACTCTTTAGAGAAATCTTTTCTTTTAACAGCATCTATACTTGCACCAATTACAGTAATTCTTCTGAAATTCTTAATCCTAATTTCTGCCATAAATCTACCTACTAAATTTAAATGAAATAGGAATCAACATACCATAAATAGTCTTTCCTCCTAAATCAATAGGAACATCTGATGAACTACCAAACTCTATATTTTGGATACTTAAACTTGATTTATGAGTACTTATAGTATTATCAATATCATCTATTAATTGTGCTGTAAGTTTAGGTGTATCTGCAAATACTTCTATATCTACACTTCCTGACCTATTATAAGATTTGGTTTCATCGCCAAAAGATTCTCTCGTTTTTGGAATTATAGGAATATGGATAACTATCTGAGGAAAGTCTGTTACATCATCACTAAATGCTGCTCCAATCTTAACTCCTGAAGTTGTTAAATAATTATCAAGAACATCATAGATTTCTTCGTAAATATCTACTCTTGCTGTTGCAATTGTTACCATTATGCTAACCCCACAGTAAGTATTTTAGCCAATGTTTCTTCTCCTGCACTAAGGTCTCTAAGTTCCAAAGGATTGATTTGAAGAATATTATACTCTAAAGAATTAATTACAATTTTATCTGTTGAAGTATTAAAGTTTTCAGTCCCCATTACAATAATATTAAGTGTTGAGGTTTCAGTCCTACCTAAAGCATTCAAAGTTGCTTGGGTGCTTAAATAACTATCTTTAACTGCTCTAATTGTTCTATCTGTTGAACTTGTAGTAGTTACTTTACCCCATTTATCATTCCCTGAAACTACATAAGTTCTAACTATAATATCAAAACCTCTTGATGTAATAACACTATCAACTTTAGTTTTATTGACAGACATTTTATTACCTCACAAGTTTCCTCAATCTTTTCCAATATCTTTGAGTATCTTTATCTATATTTACTGTACTTGATGCTCCAATTTGTGAAGAAATACTAATACTTCCTACTGAAATACTTTCTACATTATCTTGAACAGCAGTTCCACTTTGAATAATCTTTTGAAGTGTAAGTAAAGCTGTAAGCATCTTTGCATCTTTTCTTGTATCTTCATAACCTGAAGTATAACTGATATAAACTCTACTTGGTGTTGATTTTCTTTTATTAAAAACTATAAAATCTCCATCAATAATATAATCTTCATCAATACCTTCTACTAAAGGGTTATCATCACCATCAACTATAACTACCCCATCTGTATCATCAGTAGCATCAGTTGTTAAAAGTAAAGGTGTATTTTTTAAAAGTGTTTCTTGTTTAGGACAATCATAAAGTTCCGAAACATTATATTTAATCCCCCAAGTTCTACCTGTTACTTCATCAATCTCAACCTCGGAGTCTGTGATGTATTCTTCTACCTCAGCTTCCGTAGGTGTAGTTAATGTAGTATAATTAGTTCTAGTGAAACTTTCAAAAAAAGCTAAACTGATATATCTTCCCATAAGATAAAGTTATTAGAAATAGTCCTTTATAAACTTTTGTATAAAAGAAATTATATATAAAATTTAGGAAGGGTCAGAACTCCCTAATATAGTTATGTTTTCTATATTTATAAACTTTTGCTTTTTGTGAACTTAACTCTATAATATTTTTGTCTTTCAACCAATATTTCAGGAATATAACCTAATTTTTTAAATTCATTTAATCCTTCTTCATAACTAATTTTTCTTAAATCAACAATGATTATTCCATCTTCTGAAAGGATTTTATCTAACTTATCTAAATAAGTATTAATAGGATAATGAAATCCCCAAGAAATAAGACTAATAACTAAATCAACTTTCTCATTAGGAAATTCTTCTGAACCTATATCAATAAATCTTGAATCATTAGTTACTTCGTTTAAACTTAAGAACTCTGAAGTTATTTTTAAGTTATTATAAAAACAACCTTTTCTTTCATAACCATAGTAGATTCTATCTTCTACTTCAGTTTTATCTAATAATAGTAGTTTCGCATTAGGATTCCTCTTGCCTAAGAAATAATCAATCCCTCCTACTCCACAACCTATATCTAAAGCCACTTTATAGTCATTTAAAGAAGACTTTATTTCATTATAGTCTATTTCTACACTTTTATAGAATAACTCTCCCAAATTATCTCCTAATTCAGTTCTTTGAAGTTGAATTAACTTCTCAGCATTTGCTGGTATTTTAAATTTATTTTCTTTAATTGTTTTCATTTTCTCTCCATTTTAATTTTTTTATTACTATTAAACTTCCTACTACTCTAAATTCTACAAAATCATCTTTTAAAGTAGGATAGATGAATTCATCAAAGAATTGTTTTACTCCTTTTAAATGAAAATCGTGGAATGCTATAAATCCTCCTTGTTCAACTAAAGGTGAAAATTTTAAGTAATCATTTTTTACACCTTCATAAGTATGCTCCCCATCTATTAATAAAAATCCTATGTTTTCATTTAAATTAACATTATAAGAATAATCTTGGATTAAAGTAATTTCATCTCTTACTTTTGCTCTATCCCAATATCTTAAACAAGTTTCTTTGTTCTGTTCAACTTCTCCGTGTGCAATAAATGGGTCAATACTAATTATTTTATTTTTATTTCCCTCTCTATTACCTAATGCTAATGCAATGGTACTTCTCCCTCTATAAGCACCTATCTCAACAATAGTGTTATTACTTGCTTTAGCTAAATTATAAATCTCACTAATTTCCCAATCTTGCATACTCTTTGATGCTGAATAAGGTTTTAAAATTTCTATTAATTCTTTGTTTATATATTCTTTATATTTCATTTTTTCACCATATTTAATATTTCTCTAAACACTAATCTTACTTTTTCTGCTTGTGTATCCCAAGTATGTTTTTCAGCAAACTCTCTTGCCCCTTTAGAGATTTTATCATAAAGTTTAGGATTGTCTCTAAGTTCTTTTATTGCTTCCACTACTTGTTTTTGGTCTCTTTCTACAAATAAACAATCTACTTTATCTTTACACACTTCTCCGTGATAACCTACTCTTGTAATTATACAAGGAATACCTGATGCTTGAGCTTCAAGTACTGTGTTACTACAGCCTTCATTAAGACTGATTTGTGTTAATACTTTAACTCCATCATAAAACTTGTGCATTTCTGAATGAGGAATAAAAGCATATTGACTATCAGCATAAACAAAAGGTACTTGTAATTCTTCAACACTAGGTTTAATAAATTCAGAATATCCTTTTTGTCTATCGGCTGCAGCATCAGCTTTCCTACCTGCAAATCCAACATTAAAAAAATCTTTCTCTTTAGGTTTGAATCTCTCAATATCAACTCCATTTGGAATAAAATATATTTTACCTTTAAATCCTTTTTCTATAAGTATATCTTTAGTTATTTGATTTTGAGTAAATACACCTAAATGGTTCTTCCCTACTCTCATATGTCTTTCTACTACAGGTAAAGCATTACCCCCTCCTGTAGTGATAGTAGTAATTATTTTATTTTGGTAGTGAGGTTTGAGTAATAATACTTTAACAGCTCTATAAGCCCCACATCTTGCCCAAATGAAATCTCCTTCCCATTTTCTTACTAATTGTTTATCTAATTCTAAATTTCTTACAATAGTAAACTCAAATTCGTTAGCTAATCTTTTTGTTACTTCAAGAACAGTTGTATAATAACACCATTTATCATCATCAATGAAAACTAATATTTTAGGTTTGTCTTTATTAAATTCACTAAGTATTCTTTCATAAGTTCCTTTAAAATTTAAATAATATTTGTCAAGTTCAGTTAAATATTTGTTAATAGTATAATCTGCATCATCTACTTCAATCTTACCTTGACCTTTTTTACCTCTATCACTCCAAGTTCTCGCATCTTGTGAATAATAAAAATTACAGAACACTTGAAATTCAAGGTATGCTTTTTTCTCTGTAGGGAATTCACATAAACTTAATTGGTCAGCATACCATAATTGTTTCATAGAATTACAACTTTTTTCATAATAATCTATTACTAATTGATTTTTAGCACTAATTCCAAATATCTCTGCTGCAAATGCTCTTGTACCTTTAGTTACATTAGGGTCTCTTTGAATCAATACAACATCGTTTTTATCAAGTAATTCAAATACATCATCTAAATTAGTCCTAATCAAAGAAGTAATATCAATCCATAAAACATCTTCATTATGAATCTTAATGCACTCTTTAATAAGTTGTCCTTTCAAGAAGGTTACTTTATAAGCATCTTTATTAACATTAAAAGTTTCTTTCAAAGGATAATCTCCTTGCTTTTCTAAAAATTCCACATAAGGAAATTCATTTCTTAATATATTCACTTTATTTTGAGGATAATTAATCAAATAAATAGTTATTTGTATCTTAGGATTAAAATGTTTTAAACTATAACAAAATGTTGGAATCCATTTATTGTAGCTATATGTACACATTGAGATTATTCTACTCATAATAATATATTATGGTGTTTAGGGTTTATAAATGTTTGTATTAAAAAATAAAAAAAGAATTAAAAATAAAAAATTAGAAAGATTAGAAGAATTAACTTCCTGTGAAAGTTGATTTTCTAATTGATTCAGTTCTGTCTGCACCGATACCGAATCTTGCTTCTACAGCAAATTTAACAAACAAGTCTGAGATGTTATCTCTTGCTGTTGTCATTGTGTAAGGTTGTCTTTCAAAGATAACTGCTGCATTTTCACCTAATGTGTAAACTGTATTATCAGCTACATATGTTGATAAAATAACATCACAACCGTGTAGTCTTCCTACATTGTTTTCTCTTAAGAAAGTATTATCTCCTGTTGTATTAGCAGGTAAAAGTTCATCAGCTACTGTTTGAACAGTGTTAGCATTCATTATAATATATAATGGTGTTAAATCTGCCATTTGAATAGCTGTCGGTCCTTTTCTTAGTAACACAACTGAAATTGCACTACCTGAAGTCGCTGAAGTACTTGCTGCATCAATCGCTGATACAAATGCTACATTTTCAGATTTAGCCAAGTCTCTTGCTAATGAATCCATAATGTTTGGCATTACAAATCCTTCTTGGTCTCTTAGAATATCTACTTTTTCTTGTACATATCCTGCTTTATGTAAAGCTGTTACTGTGTGGTCTTCAACACCGTATGCAACTACATTCATCTCAAGGTCAGATGTTGCTACATCATATCTTGTTGAATCAGTAGTCGTAATACCTAAACTTCTAGTCCATCTATATACTTGGTCTACTCCTTGTCCGTAATTAGCTACAATTCTCACTGCACCTGGTAGGTTTCTTGAAATAGATTTTGCATATACTTTTGATTGTAATTCAGTATCCCAATATTGTCTTACTGCATCTACGATGTTTGAATCACCGTACTTAATTGTTTGTCCTGCTGTCGCTGCCATTATTTATCAAAGTCTAAGCATAAGCTTTAACTATAATTAATAACCTTTAACACAAAGTATTTATAAAGGTTTCGGTTTATGTTATTATTTAGAAGTAATAAATCTTGTTTTTAGTAAAATTATAAAGAGTATTAAAAAAATACTCCATCCATATTTTTACCAGCTTTAAGTGCTTGAGTAAAATAAGGGACTCTTTCTTGTTCAGTCATAGCTTGTAATTTTTCAACAGTTAATTTATCACTATTTTCATCTGAATTAGGAGTAGTTTGTCTTTGTGATACTTTATTAAGTTTTTCTTCAAAAGATACTTTCATTGCTTCAAGTTCTTCTTGTTGTTTACTTAATTGAGTTTTAAGTTCTTCACTTTTAGCTTGTTCAGCTGCAATCTTTTGTGATTCTTCTTTTTCTCTGAATGTTTTTAATTCAGCTTCATATGCTTTTACCTTTTCTGCAAGGATGTCTGCTTGTACTTTTTCTGCTTCTACCATTTTATTCTGTTTTTGTTGTTTTTCTATTTTCTTTCCTCAAGTGCCACCCTTTAGGTTTCTTCTCAGGAACTGTGATTACTTCTGTAATCCTTTCTACTACTGTTTTCTTTTCTAAAAGACTAAATAATTCTATAATATCTTTTTCCTTTAAAGGAGTACTAGGTTTCATTTTAGACATTTTAGGTAAGAAATACCCTGAATCTCTTTCTTGATAAAATGGATAATTTAATTTATCCATAATAAATCTAATTGTTTGTTTATCCATTTGTCTCAACAACTTCAGTAGGTTTAACTTCATCAGGAGTTTCTAATTTTTCTTTTTCTAATCTTTCTTCTTCAGCTCTTTGTGTTCTTATAGAATCTATTGTTGCTGAAGTCTTTAAGATTGATTCTTTCAGATTAGCTAATTCTAACTCTAAATTACTTAATACTAATTCTTTGATAGTACCAACATATTCTGGAGATACTTCATAATCACTAGAATTATTATTTGGTGTAAACATATTATCTCCTAAACTAGATAAATATTTATATCTTTTATATAATGCTTCAGATTTATGAGATTGTGCCATTAATTGCTCTTCAAACATCTGCAATAAGTCTTCTTGAAATTTTCTTCTTACTTCGTATTCTTCCATTTCTATCGATAGAGTTTTCACTCTTATATATATATGGAGTTTAGAGTTTATAAACTTTTCGGTTTTTAAGATGATTTAGTATTATAACTTGGGTCTTTGACTAAAGAATAACCTATAATTTCCCAATTCTTAACTTCGTTATTTTCTTTATATCCTTTGTATTCAATACTTGCACCTAATTGTCCTGTATTATACATAGTTAAAGCTTCTCTACCTTTTTCAGTATCAGGAAAGGTTACTTTTGCTCTAAGATTACCTTTATCATCGATATACCAATCTTCTGCTTCAGTATAAAAGTTATACCAAGACTCATCGAGGTCATTTGTAATACCTTCAGCTAAATCGTGACTAAAATGTTCTAAATCTCCTTTTAATTTAGTATTAGGAGTTTTATTCCAACCTGAATAATCCATTTTTAGTATTCCTAACTCTTCCTCTACATCAGCAGCAGGATAACCAAATACCATATCAATTACATTACTTGTTGAAGTCCCAGATAAAGTATAAGATTTCTTACCTGTAATCATTTCAAGTTCTTTATAATCCTTTATGACTTCTTTAGCAATATATAATGATTCCTCAGGAGTAAATCCTTTACCTCTCGAAGATTCATAAGTATTGTTGAATAATTCTTGTTTTTTCATTTTACTACCTAATTACTCTTTTTAGTTCCGTTCTTTATATCAGATTGTCTTTGTGCTTCATTTTGAGGAATTCCATCTTTAGGTCTTGGTTCTCTTGAAGGCATATCATTTATATCTTTTGTACCTCCAACTTGTTCAGGAATTTCTTGAAAATCTTCCTCAATTTCAAACCCTTCTTTTACTAAGAATTTATGTATGGCTTCTTGACTATATCCTAATTCTTTTAATTTATTAGCTCTAACTAAACTTGCTTCTAACTTTCTCTCATCAGATTCAGGGAATTCACATTCTGTATTGTCCCAACCTAATTTATCTTTCAAAGCTAAAGTAAATTCATTACTTAACCAATTTTGCCAAGCCATAGTTGTTGAACCAAAAACAAACTTTGCTTGAATTTCTGAATTACTTCTATTTGAATTATCAACAGTTCCTGCCACAATAGGGGGAATTTGTACTACTCTATTAATTTCATCATTTTGGGCATCAATATATTTTTGTATTGCATCAAAATTAGATGTAGTTCCTGTATCTACTCTTCCTACTTTTTCATTAGGTAAAAGACTAATAAGTTTAAGAGGGTCAAGTGGGTCTCTTCTTGTCCTAATCGCATTTTTAATGTCTTGAGCTTGTTTGTCATCAGCTTCACCCATTTCAATAAATAATAAAGGACTTAGATTCTCAATCATCCCTGCAAGATAATTCTCAGCAGTTCTTTTTCTATTCAGAGTGTATTTAAGAGGTTGAAGTAAGGGTATACCTAATGTCCCAGTTCTAGTACTTGGAGCTTTGATATTAATTATCCTTTTAGGGTCTAATACTTTATCTCCTGAAGGTTGTTTTTGAATTACTTCTATAATTTTTCCAAAATCATCTTCTTTAATTTTTAAAGTACTACCATCAATCCAATAAAATTCTTTTAACTTTTTACCATTAGCCACAATTTCAAAAAACATATTCCCATTATAAAATAAACTTCCAAAATTATCTTTAACTACTCTAGTAAAATTAACATTTTTTAATTGTTTAGTTCTATCTTCTGCAATCTTTTTATCTTTAGTATCTTCAACATCTACTTTTATATCATTTTGAAAAATACTATCTGTTAGTTGTCTTAAATTACTATTAAGTACTGCATCAGTATCTACATATTCCTTAAAATTAATATCAATAGTAATGTCTTTTTCAGTAGAAGTTCCTGTTGCACCAAAAATAGTCCTTGTTGGTGATTTTTTACCAAATATATTCCATCCCATATTCATTCTTTATTAAATAATAAGGTTTATAAACCTTTGCTATTATCTTCATCTAACAAAGGGATATAAATTTTTGTAGAAATATTATATTCTGTAGTTTTTGCTTTTAATTTCTTCCCAATCATATATATTTCATAATTTCTAGGCGTTAGTTCTCTTTTAGCTGTTTGATTCCCTACATTTCCTTTCTCATAAGACATCTTATTTCTCCATTGATAATGTTCATATTCACAATGAGGTTGATGTATTAAATCTTGAACTATCCAATACCCTCCTTGAACATTTAAGATAGTGTCTATCCAATAATTAAGATTTTCATCCATAAACTCTTTTGTATAAATAATTACAAGTTCATTTTGTACAAACTTTTTTAATTTAATGACTATTTCTTCTTCTGTAAGTTTCGCTTCTTTTAATTTTTGTGTATATTTAATTAAATATTCTTCAATTTTCTCTGGTTGTATATAAATACTCATTAATACATCATCTCTTTTGTTTCTTTATTTTTATATCTATCTTTTTTAGAACTTCTACCTGTTCTATCTAAATCAGTTCTGGAATTCATATAACATTGATTACATTTATGTTCTGCTTTTGCTTTTGGAAAAATCCCTAATTTATTACCCTCTTTTCCACAAACTTTACATATTAATTTTTTCACAACACATACCTCTTTCCTGCTCTTTTTGGTGGAATATATGGACTCAAAGCCATCATTAATGAATCACATATATCATCATTTGTTCCTTTTGATTTCTTTATTTGAGTATTTCCCATTGGGGTTTGGGCTTCCTCGATACTCTTAAGTTGAGCAATCAAATTTGGACTATAATATAATTCTACTCTATTATTAGCAAAAGCTGTCCTCGTATACTCATAATACTCGTGTTTAAGTGCTTTAAACCCAAATAATTTCATATTCCAACCTTCTCTTCTTAATAATTCAATAGCAGTTTTACCTCCAACACAATCATCACAGACTACTTCTTTGATATTATATCTATTTCTTAAAGTTCTCATAAAGAAAGGAAGATTACTATTCTCATAACCAGCTTCGAACTCTTTATACCATAATAGTCTTGTTTTATTTCTCTCAGAATCATAAGTCACAGCAGTAATCACTGTTCTTGAATGAGTATCACCAAAATCTAATCCTAAAGTCACAGGTTTATCATAACTAAATTCTTCAGAGTACTCTTTAACTATTGCAGCATCAATACTATCGGGGTGAAAGAAACTATGTCTTCCTGAAGTAAATGTAGCTTCGTATTCTACTTTGAAATCAATTTCTTTACCTTTATAAATGTATTCATTTAATCTCGCAGTCCAACCTCTTTCCCAATCATCTTCGTGAATAGTCCAAGGATACCATAACCTAGTCCACCCTTCTGCAGGTTTGTCAGCATCAGGTTGAATTATATTATAAAAAAAGGTAGGAGTTCCTTTAGGAGTACTAAATAAGAAACAAGAACCTTCAGTTTGTTTAAGTGTAGGTAATGCTTCTGAACTGAAAAAGTATTCAGGGTCTTCGTGATTTAAGAAGTCTGCTTCATCTATAATTAAGAAACTCAAGGAATTACCTCTTACTCTACCTGTTGGAGGAAAACATTCAATACTGCCTCCTGCAAATTCAATCCTAAATATTGTAGGAGGTGAAGTCATTTCGTTAGTAAATTTTTTATGTTCAAAGAATTTAGTTCCTTTAGTAACTTCAGCATAATGTCTATCTCCTGCTTGTATCATCTTCATAATCTCTTTCAGCAAAGCTTTACTTTGAGGTTCAGTCATAGAAACAATAGCAATCTTAGTTCTTTTATCAATACCTACTGGATGTATATTGTTTCTTGCTGCCCAAAATGCAAAACCTGCAATGCAAAATGATTTACCTATTTGTCTTGAAGTAACTGCTGCCACTCTTTTTCTCCTAAACATAGTATCGAGAATTTTCCATTGATAATCATAAGGATTGATTCCACAAGCATACTTCATCCAAGTGTGAGGATGTTTTTTTGCGACACCTAGACTAATTTCAGTTAAAGGTTTATCCATTTCTTCATATTGTTCTCTTTCTTCAGGAGTTAAAAATGTATAATAAGGAAATTTATGTAGATTTTCCATATAACTCATAAAATCTAAATTGCTTCTCATCTTTGTACAACTCCATCCCATTGACTTCTACATTCATTACAACCAGCATATATTTGGATTACTCTAAATATTTGGTCTATTATTTTAAATCCTGCATAAACCTCAAGACTACCACATTTAGGACATTGATAAAGCTTATTAGTTTCACTCATCTTTTACTTTTACCTCAAAAAACATATTATCATCATATTTATTAGTGTTATTAGACACTCTCCTTGGTTCTGCATCCTTAACTAACTTCACAGACTCATTAATTGCTTTATGAACCTTCAAATCAAAATCATTAATCATTAAATGTTCAATCATACTCGCTTCTATTTCTTGGATTTTCTGTAAATCTCCTTCATATTCTGCTTTTTCTAATGCTTTTTTGTGGATAAGTTCCTTTAAGTAATCAGAAGTCTGTTTCTTCAACATCAAAGCCACAAGATTTTCTTTTAATAATGCTTGAGGTTCATCAGCTTTTCTTAAATTATCAAGATAAATTGCTTGTATTTCAGAAGAAACTTGCTCTTTATTCATACCTACTGCTCTTGCTACAACTTGTGCATAACTATCAATAGTTTTGTCTGCTTCTTGTAAGAGTTGTCTGAACTCCTTTGTAGCAGAAGTTTTTATTATTGAACTTATTTCTTTAACCATTTGTAGGATTATATATCTCTTTATAATTATATGGTTTTCTAAGTTTATAAACC
>Ga0066646_10000293_pt1 | contig 24699 bp, 23 predicted proteins | sample CryGeyCG2114_250_3_FD_59511 | JGI IMG/M metagenome (GOLD analysis project Ga0066646, IMG submission 59511) | Groundwater microbial communities from aquifer - Crystal Geyser CG17_big_fil_post_rev_8/21/14_2.50 | ecosystem: Environmental > Aquatic > Deep subsurface > Groundwater | place: USA...
CCCGCGTACCGGGCACGCCGGCATCTGTCGCCGGAGTGTTCAACAGGCGCGGTAAAATTCTGTGTGTTCTGGATATTGCTGAATTGATCGGTTTGCCAGATCGCAGCAAGGACGGGGTAAACGAGATGATTGTTGTACAGGCTGCCGGAATGATGGTGGGCATAGTGGTCAACGAGCTGCTGGGCTGTCAAAACTATAATCCAGCACACCTTGAAGTCCCTTTGACAGATCGCAATCACGGCGGACATGGCTCCTGTGTCCATGGCATTGATCAGGGCAAGGTAACCCTGCTGGATCTTGAAAATCTTTTGCAGCATCCAACATTAAAAATGAGTGATACAACGCTCTGATGAAACAGTTTAAGGCGAGGTACAGATATGAATATGGAAACAAATGAATCCCTGCTGACAAAAATGGCCATGGGCAGTGCTGAACAGGCATCGAGAAAAGCCTTTGTCGATTTTACCGATGAAGATGTCCGGATCTTAAAGGGATTAGCCCCGCTTATTGCCAAACATGCCGATGCGATAGTGGATGGCTTTTATGCCAATGTGGCGCGCTATCAAAGCCTTCAGGATGTTATTAAAAATGCGGGCTCATCCATTGAGCGATTGAAAGGAGCTCAAAAGCAGTATCTGCTTGAGCTTTTCAGTGGGGATTATGGCGAGAGCTACTTTGAACGCAGACTGAAGATCGGCGTCGTGCATAACAAAATCGGGCTGACACCGCGCTGGTACCTGGGCAGCTACAGTGTTTACCTGCAACTGATTACACCGCTGGTCATGCGAAAGTGTATCTTCAGACCGGCCCTGGCTGAGAAAACCATGGTGGCAGTGAATAAAATATTTTCGATTGATTCCCAGCTGGCGATAGACACCTATATCCATGCAGTTATGGAAGACCTGAAGAGCGTGAGCATGTCCAAAGGGGAGCTGGAAGAGACCGTTGCATCGTACCGGGCGTTGGTCGAAAAGGTTGCGACTGGCGATCTGACCCAGAAACTTGAAGTCAGCGATAGCGATGATGACCTGTCACAACTCGGGGTAAACCTGAACTCAATGACGGAAAAGCTGCGCTCAATGGCCGGTCAGGTGTCAGAAGCCAGCCATAGCCTTAGCACCTCCATGCATCAGGTGCAGGAGTCGATCAACTCACAATCGGCAGGTGCATCCGAGCAGGCGGCATCCATTGCCGAGACTGTCAGCACGCTGGAGGAGATCAGGGCGACATCATCGCAAACCATGGAAAAAGCAGTCGAGATGGGCGACATGGCTGCCCAGACAACGGAGGCCGGAGAACAGGGTGTTCAGATGCTTGGCCACACCATAGAGGGAATGCATTCGATTCGTAATAAAATGGGAGCTATCGCCACCACCATTCTTGATCTGAGCGATAAGACACAGCAGATCGGTGATATCATCACAACAGTCAACGGCCTTACCCAGCAGACCAAAATGCTCTCCCTGAATGCCTCTATTGAAGCGGCCAAGGCTGGCGATGCCGGCAAAGGATTTTCTGTGGTGGCGGCGGAGATTCGAGACCTTTCTGAACAGTCCCGGCAGGCCACATCGCAGATTGGTAAGATATTAACGACAATCAGAACCGGCGCTGAAAAAGCGGTAATGGCAACCGAGGAGGGGCAGAAGGAGGTGGATCAGGGTGCCTCGCTTGTCGATCAGTCCGGTGAACGCCTGAATACACTACTCGAACTGATACGCGGTACGGCTATGTCCAGCCAGCAAATTGTGGCGGCAGTGCGGCAGGAGGCCAGTGGTATCGATCAGATCGCCATTGCCATGGATGATATCAATAAAGCGACGAATCAGTTTGTGGTAGCTTCAGATCAGACCAAGTCAGTGACCAATGACCTCAATGCGCTGGCAATGCTTTTGCGTGAGCATGCCGGAGCTTATAAGGTTTAATCATGGCTATGGATCTGGATCCGGAACTGCTTAAGCAGATTGTCGAAGTCTTTTCCATTGAACTGGATGAGCAGCTGCAGGCAATCACCGGCAGTATTCTAAAGCTGGAAAAAGCGCCGGAAGAGGCTGCGAGGCTTGCTGAACTGGAGACGATATTCAGGGCTGCGCACAATATTAAAGGAGCGGCACGTGCCATTGATGCAAACCATGTTGCAGATGTTGCGCACAGGCTGGAGTCGCTGTTCAGCCACTTGAAGCAGGAAAACAGAATGCCGCAGGCTGCGGTGATCGACTTGTGCCTGGAGACACTGGACGACATCAAGGTCTGCATGACGGCTTATGTGGACCAGCGGATACCGGAAGTTGATCTGGATGCACTTTACAGTCGCCTTGAACTGGCTGTAGGCGGAACGCAGGAACCACAGTCAGTTGCGAAAAAAACCGCAGTGCTTGAAGAGAAGGTTGCTGAACCCCTGTCTGAAAAAAGTGAATCCGTCATAACATCAGCTGCCCTGCAAACAGGGGTTGATATTGCAGAGACTGAAAAGACAGCTGTATCCAGCAAGGCTGCAACGGGCAAACAGAGTGAAGGGATACTGCGTGTTGCAGTGGATAAGATCGATCAGCTGATTGCTCTGGGCGAAGATATGCAAGTAGCCCGGATAGAGATAAGCCAGAATGCTGCAGCGCTGCAGCGGTTGAATGATGATATTCTGGGGCTGTCTGAAGTTATGGACTCTTTAAAGCCTTTGCTCACGTCCGACCTCCGGAGTATCAATCAGGATAAGCTGCGAGATACACTCATTGAGCTGTTTGATACGACTTATGAGTTACAGGATAACTGCGGTAAACTGCAAGCGGGCATGCGCAGTTGTGCCGGTGACCTTGGCTTTGTGACCTCTGAGTTAAATCATAGTCTCTATTCCTTGCGCCTTGTTTCAGCATCGACGCTGATGCAGGGCATCACTCGCAGCGTGCGCGATATTGCCCGTGAACTGGGCAAGAAAGTGGATGTTAAGATATTCGGGGATGAGATTGAGATGGACCGGGTAGTTCAGAGTGATCTGAAGGCTCCGCTGCTTCATCTGATTAGAAATGCCATCGACCATGGCATCGAGTCCCCGGAAGAGCGCGTAGAAAAAGGAAAACCCGAAGCCGGCATGATTACCATTACACTGAGTGGCGCCGGCAGTGAAGTCAGCCTGACTGTCAGTGATGACGGCCATGGTATTGATGTGCAGAAGGTGGCTGCTGCGGCTGTAAGGAAAAAGCTCATTCGCACCGACGAACAGGAAACGATGGGTGCCAAAAAACTGCTGGATCTTATTTTTCATCCCGGATTTTCGACGCGCGAAACTATCACCGCCATATCCGGTCGCGGGGTAGGCCTGGACGTAGTTCGCAGCACACTGGCTAATATCAAGGGTCGTGTTTCTGTTGAAACATCTCTGAACGAGGGCACATCATTCCAGCTGTTTTTACCCCGTATGCTGACTGCAGAGCGGGGCTTGCTGGTCAGGGTTGCCGGCGACATCTATGTGATCCCCAGCATGGCAGTCGATCGGGTTATGACGGTTCAGGCGGATGAAATCGTTAAGGTTGATTGCAGTGAGGCCATATTGATTGATGGCCGTGCAGTTTCTATCCGTTCGTTGGCGCATGCTCTGGGCTTAGGCAGCGACAAAGCCATTGAACATGGCCATGAGCTGTCGCTGGTTATTATCAGAAAGGGCCTTGCTGCTGTTGCATTTCAGGTTGATGAAGTTGTGCAGGAACGGGAAATTGTTATCAAGTCGCTCATGCCTCCTCTGACGTCGGTGCCCAATGTGCTGGGGGCGGCGGTCAGCGCCAGTCTGGGCATTATGCTGGTTCTCAATGTCAATGGCCTGCTGGATGCCACACTAAGCGGTGGTTCCGGGATAACATTCAAAGGCAAAGAGCGCAGGGCGTTAGCCAGCCAGCGCATCCTGCTGGTTGATGATTCGATCACCACACGAACGCTGGAGAAGAGTGTGCTGGAGAACAGAGGTTATGCCACCACGCTGGCCGTCAATGGCTCTCAGGCATGGGGTATTCTGCAGCATCAGCATTTCGACCTCATTATTACCGATGTGGAGATGCCAATCATGAATGGCTTTGAGCTGACGGCGAAGATCAAGTCCGATGACGCCCTCAAGGCTACCCCGGTCATTATTGTCACATCACTGGCCAATGATGCGGATAAAAAGCGCGGTGCTGATGCCGGAGCTGATGCTTATATTGTCAAAAGCCAGTTTGAAAGCAAGGCGCTGCTTGCCCTTGTTGAGCAGTTGATTTGATGGGCTTGTTGAAGCAGGCCACAAAGGTGGTTGTGATATGATTCGCATTCTTATTGTTGAGGATTCGATCGTCGTAAGCATGTTGCTAAAGGGGATGCTTGCTGCGGAGAGCGATTTTGAAGTAGTCGGCCATGCACGCAATGGCGAGGAGGGGGTCCGTCTGGCGCGTGAACTGAAACCGGACCTGATCACCATGGATATCCGCATGCCGGTGATGGATGGTTTCGAGGCAACGTGTCAGATTATGAGCACAAATCCCATACCTATCGTGGTGATCAGTTCCAGTGTCGATGCTGAAGAGTTGCGCATTACCTTCCGTGCCATCGAGATGGGCGCACTGGCTGTGATTGAGAAGCCCTTTGGTCCCAGACATCCTGATTATGAGAAGGGTCGCCACGATATGATCCAGATTATTCGTGCCATGGCCGGTGTCAAAGTTGTAAGGCGTAACCGGAAAGTCGGTCGCGTTCGACCAGATGAAGTCTTTCAGCGCACAATAAAAATTCGCAAGTCATTTGAACTGGTAGCTATCGGCTGCTCAACCGGTGGTCCGCAGGTACTAAAATCGATTCTCTCCGAACTGCCGGCAAGCTTCCCGCTCCCTGTTGTAGTTGTTCAGCATATATCGCGCGGTTTTGTACAGGGGCTGGCGTCATGGTTGAACAGTGTTAGCCCGTTGCATGTGAAGATGGCTGAGCAGGGTGAGCCGCTGCTGCCCGGTTTTGTCTATATTGCACCTGATGATAAACACCTGCTTGTAACCCGTCACGGAAGCAGGTTGATTGCCAGCCTCAGTGCTGCTCCCCCGGTCGGCCAGTTTCGCCCTTCGGCCACACCGTTGATGCAGTCAGTAGCAACGGCCTGTGGTGAAATGGCCATCGGCATGCTGCTCTCGGGCATGGGTGATGATGGGGCGGCAGGACTGCTTGAATTGCGACAGGCCAAGGGACATACGCTGGTGCAGGATCAGGCGAGTTCGGTGGTGTATGGCATGCCGGGATCAGCATTAAAGCTGGATGCTGTGGATGAAGTGGTGAACCTGAATGAGATACCATCTTATCTGCAGAAGGTAATGGTGGAAGTATGAGTGATAGTGAGCAATACCTGTGGCCCCTGTTCAGGGCTGAATATATTGGCCGGATTGGCCGGATACGTGACATTCTTAACGACTCTTATGCCAGCGGTTTCTCCTCATCATCGTTTGACCAGCTTCATCAGGAATTTGACAGCATTAATGGCGCTTCAAGGGTGGTACACCGGGAAGATATCGGAGAGCTGGCCAGACTGGCTGCATCCTATGCGCGCTATCTACGCATCCGGCTGCCGAACGAGCCCGCTGACGCGCAACTGGTGCTGCTTGATGCGTTGGTTGTCCTGGCTGAAAAAGTCATCCCGCTGATCAATATGGAGAGTGATTTCTACTGTCTGAAAGAGTCGGTGTTGCCGCAGATTCGTGAGCTGCTGATGCCACCTCTGCCTCATGAGCCGGAAGAAAGGTGATGATTCATGGATGATGTGCTGACGGGCAACATGGATATGGCCATCATTCTGGTGTCCGTGCTTATCTCAGCTGTGCTGTTCTGGCACGTTGGCCGCAGCGCCAGAAAAGCATCCGAAAAGGCATTAACTCAGAGTGATCAGATGTTGAAAGCAGCCACGCGGGCACTCTCCGTTTTCGTTGCCCAAACTGATCGCCATGCCCTCTTTACTCATATTCTTGAGGACCTCAACGCTTTAAGCCAAAGTGAATTTGGCTTCATCGGCATTCTCCTGAGTCGACCTGATGGCACGCCATATATCAGGACACTGGCCATTTCCAATATCGCATGGAACGAAGAGACACGCCTGATCTATGGCGAGCATCTGGAGAAGGGGCTGGAGTTTAATCATATGGATTCGCTCTTTGGCCAGGTGGTACGTACAGGCGAAGTCTTTATTGCCAACAACCCGGCAACCGACACGCGCAGGTGCGGATTGCCGGAGGGGCACCCTCCCCTTAATGCCTTTCTCGGGCTTCCGCTCCACCTGGGCAGTGAACTGGTAGGTATGGTGGGGCTGGCCAATCGTCCCGGTGGCTATGACGATGTCATTGTCAGCTATTTGGAGCCGATGCAGCAAATCTGTGCCAATGTCATAGGCTCAGATCAAAACAACCAGCGAAGAGAGAGGGCCGAGGAGAACCTGCTGCTTGCGGGCAAGGTGTTTGAAAACTCACTGGAAGGCATATTGGTTACAGATGCGCATGGCAATATCCAATCGGTCAATCCGGCCTTTTGTCAGATTACAGGTTACAGTGAAGCTGATGTGGTGGGTGAAAACCCGCGGATTCTGAAATCCGAGCATCATAATACGCAATTCTATGAAAAGATGTGGGACTCGATTACAGCCACAGGCAAATGGCAGGGAGAGTTGTGGAACCGGCGCAAGAGCGGTGACACATTCCCCATATGGCAAACCATCAGTGCCATTAAGGGGGATGCAGGGGAAATCATCCATTATGTGGCCATCTTCTTTGATATTACGGAGCGCAAGCTTGCAGATCAAGAGTTGGAGCATCAGGCCCAGCATGATGCCTTGACGGGGCTGCCGAACCGTATGCTGTTTGACAATCTTCTCAGGCAGATTTTAAGGGAGGAGCATCGCGCCCATAAGCAGACCGCAGTTGTGTTCATGGATCTGGATCGATTCAAGGAAATCAACGATACCCTCGGACATCCCGTCGGAGATTTGCTGTTGCAGGAGGCGGCAAGACGTTTGCGTTTATGTGTTCGTGAATCGGATGTGCTGGCTAGAATGGGCGGCGATGAATTCACTCTGATTTTGCTCGATGTGACAGGTATCAATGATGCCGCTTATATTGCGGAAAAGATTATCCGAACCCTGAACGAGCCATTCTTTCTGCAGGGAAACGAGTGCCATGTCGGGGCTAGTATCGGCATCAGCATGTACCCCACCGATGGCAGCGATGCTGAAACGCTGATCAAGTGCGCCGATACGGCCATGTACCGGGCCAAGGAGTGCGGGCGCAATAACTATCAATTTTTCACATCCAGTATGGGCGATGACCTGATGCTGCGCATGCAGATGAAAAAAGCGATTGATGAAGCGATTGCGAAGGGTGAATTCCAGCTCTATTACCAACCTAAAATCAATCTGGCTACCGGCAGATGTATCGGGGCAGAGGCGCTGATTCGCTGGGTACTGGAGAACAATGAGTTGATTATGCCGGATACTTTTCTGCCTCTGGCAGAAGAGACCGGCCAGATCATTGAAATCGGCATATGGGTGCTGCATGAGGCGTGTCATCAGCTGAAGGCGTGGCATGAGAGCGGGTACGAGGGTCACTCTCTGGCGGTCAATCTCTCTGCACGGCAATTCGAATCCGATACGCTCATCGAACAGCTTGTTCGGGTGCTGGAAGAAACGGGACTCGATCCATCACTCCTTGAGCTTGAAGTGACAGAAACCTGCGCCATGAAAGACTCAGACAAGAGCATTGAGATTCTGGAAAGCATCAAAAAGCTCGGCATCAAGGTATCGATTGATGATTTCGGTACGGGTTACTCTTCATTGAGCTATCTGAAGAAATTCCCTGTAAATACGCTGAAAGTGGACCGTTCATTTGTTCGCGACATCCCTGATGACAGGGATGATATGGCCATTACCACGGCCATTATCCAGATGGCTTCCAATCTCGAAATCTCGGTGGTTGCCGAAGGCGTGGAAACACAAGAGCAGGCAGACTTTCTTACTGGCAAAGATTGTCTTCTGGCACAGGGGTATTTTTTCAGTCGTCCCTTACCTGTCGATGAATACATGATATGGCTGAAAGCGTATGAGAGCATGCCTTGAAGCCAGATCACTCTGTTGATAGTTGCTTGCGCATCAGCTTGACCGGTGTGGTTGTCATTTTGTCGGGACTTGTTACTACCGGGGCGGGCAAAAGGAGTCTGTATGCTGGATGAGGCTGGTCAGGTAGAAGCCGAGTTGCAGTTGCTTGTGCCTAAGCCTTACCGTATTCTGGTTGTAGATGATCAGGCCTTTATTGGCAGGGTAATAGGCCTGATGCTCGCATCTGCTGACGACCTGGAGCTGCATCACTGTGAGTCTGCTACAGATGCGTTGCAAATGGCATATGAAATACGTCCCGCCGTAATCCTTCAGGACCTGGTCATGCCCAGGATGGATGGGTTAACGCTGGTCAGGCAATATAGAGCCGCTGAGTGTACGAAACACATTCCTGTTGTTGTTCTCTCCTCCAATGAAGAGGCTAAAACCAAGGCCGATGCATTTGCTGCCGGTGCCAATGACTATCTGGTGAAGCTACCCGATAAGATCGAGCTGCTTGCACGTCTTCGTTATCATATCCGCGCTTATGTCAAATACCTGGAGGCAGAGCTTTTACTGCGCGAACTCAGGCGGGTTTCATCCATGGACGGACTGACCGGCCTGGCCAACCGAAGATGTTTTGACGAGACGATTGATTACGAGTGGAAACGCTCAACACGTGAGAAAACTCCGGTATCGCTGCTGATGGTTGATGTTGATCATTTCAAGGCATTTAATGATCACTATGGCCATCAAGTTGGCGATCACTGCTTGAGGAAGGTGGCTGCTGCTATAGCTGGAAGTGCCATGCGTGCAGCCGATCTGGCGGCGCGTTACGGCGGCGAAGAGTTTGTTGTTATCCTGGCAAACACAGATGAATCCGGTGCACTGAAGACTGCGCGAACAATATTGCAGTCAGTATGCAGCCTGGCTGTGGATCATAAGCAATCCAGTACTGCCAATGTGGTGACAGTGAGTATTGGTGTTGCAACGATGATACCGGAACATCCGTCAACGCCTGAGATTTTGATCAGATCTGCTGATAAGGCGTTGTATCGGGCCAAAGAGAGTGGCCGTAACCGGGTTGTGGGCCAATAACTCAAGGGAGAATCGAGAAAGCCTTATAGTGATCAGCCATTGCCGCTTGAGCGGGACAGCTGACTGCTTCATGATCAGCCCATGAAGATAGTAACCTGGAACGTGAACTCGCTGAACGTACGTCTGGCGCATGTGCTGGAATTTTTAGACAAACATAAGCCGGATGTGCTCTGCCTGCAGGAGACCAAGCTGCCGGATGAGAAGTTTCCTGTCGCCGAGATTGAGGCTGCCGGTTACAGGGTTATTTTTGCCGGCCAGAAAACATACAATGGTGTGGCGACGCTCAGTCGCAGCGAGGCCACAGATGTGGTTTCCAGCCTGCCTGGTCTGGATGATCCGCAACGCCGGTTGCTGGCGGCTACAATTGACGGCATTCGCATCATCAATGTCTATATTCCCAACGGGCAGGAAACAGGATCAGATAAATATGCCTACAAGTTCCGCTGGCTGGCAGCCTTTACTGACTACCTTAAAAGTGAGCTTGCAGGGCATGACAAGCTGGTGTTGCTGGGTGACTACAATATCGCCCCGTCAGATATCGATGTGCATGATCCGCTACGCTGGTCCGGAAAGATTACCTGCTCCGAGGCAGAGCGACAGGTCTTCGCTGAATTTCTCAAGCTTGGACTGGTTGATACGGTGCGTAGCCTGCATGCACAAACACCGCTATTCAGCTGGTGGGATTATCGCATGAATGCCTTTCGCCGCAACTGGGGGTTGCGCATTGACCACCAGCTGGCGACAGTCAGTATGAAAGCAGTAGCTGCAGGCGTGGATGCGGATTTTCGAGCTATGGAACGGCCCAGTGACCATGCGCCGGTATGGGTAGAATTTGAGGAGGCCAGATGCTAAAGCAGGTGCAGAAAACCATGACCATACCGTGCCGCGGGCAGGGTTTTAACGATTTCACCCGTGAAGTGAAACATGAAGTCCACGGCAGTGGCATTATCACCGGGCTGGTGTGCCTGTTTATCAAGGATACAGGCTGCTCGATGAGTATTCAGGAAAACAGCAATCCTGAAACCATGCAGGATATGGAAACGCTGGTAGCCCATGATGCGCCCGAGGCGCACGGTCTGCGTCAACCACAGGCCGAGGCAGCCGATGCGCACGGGCACACGCGCATGGCTCTGACCGCAGTGTCACTCTCAATCCCCGTGCAGAACGGGCGACTCGTGCTGGGTACATGGCAGGGCATCTGCCTCTATGAGCACCATTCGCATGCCAAAAACCGCAGGGTTTTCTTTCATATTATCGGGGATTAATACGCAATATGTTAGCTGCATCACTTTACCTGAACAGTATATGCAACTAGCTTTGACCACTTCATTTTCCGAGGCGGGTTTCTAAAATGCTGCAAAGACTATTCGGGTTGTTTTCCCGCGACATTTCCATCGATTTAGGCACAGCCAATACGCTGATTTACGTGCGTGGTCAGGGCATCTTTCTTAACGAACCATCCGTAGTTGCCGTTAATGTCAGTGGTGGCAAACATCATCGTAAAGTGCTGGCTGTCGGCATGGATGCCAAGCGTATGCTAGGTCGTACGCCCGATTCTATTCAGGCGATTCGCCCGCTTAAAGACGGTGTGATTGCCGATTTTGTGATCACAGAAGAGATGCTTAAACAGTTTATTCGCAAAGTGCATGACCGCACCTGGGGTATCCATCCGCGTATCGTGATCTGTGTGCCTTATGGCTCAACGCCTGTTGAGCGCCGCGCCATTCGTGAGTCTGCACTGTCTGCCGGAGCGCGTGAGGTTTACCTGATTGAGGAGCCGATGGCGGCTGCAATCGGTGCAGGGCTGCCGGTGACCGAAGCGTCCGGTTCCATGGTTGTGGATATCGGTGGCGGTACGACCGAGATTGCCGTGATCTCCTATGGCGGCATTGTCTACTCCCGTTCCGTGCGCGTTGGCGGTGACAAAATGGATGAAGCCATTATCAATCATCTGCGCCGCAAATACAGTCTGCTGGTCGGTACGCCGACAGCAGAACGCATCAAGATGCACCTGGGCAGTGCCTTTCCGCAGGCCACACGTCGTCAGATGGAAGTCAAAGGGCGCGACCTGATCAACGGCGTGCCGAAGAATCTGCTGCTGGACGATTCCGAAATCCTCGAAGCTCTGACCGAATCGGTGAATGCTATCATCGAAGGTGTGAAAGTGTGTCTCGAGCGCACGCCGCCTGAACTGGCTGCTGACATTGTTGATAAAGGTATTGTGCTGACCGGTGGCGGTGCCCTGCTGGTCGGTCTTGATCAGTTGATGCGTGAAGAGACCGGACTGCCTGTGACGATTGCCGAGAATCCTCTGGATTGCGTGGTGCTGGGCAGTGGCCGTGTGCTCGATGAACTGGATCGCATGCGGGGCGTGCTCTTCGAGGAGTAAGACATGCCTCTTGTCAGACGCCGCTTTAAGCCGTGGCTGATTGGATCGCTCATTGTTATAGCTTTGTTCTCGATCTCCAGAGTGTCCGTCGGTTCGTGGCCCATGCTGCTGACCTGGCCTGCACTGGAAGCGCTGCACAAGCCTGTACAGTGGTGGGACTCCCTGAGCCTTTGGTTTACCGACAGTCAAAAGCTTCATGAACAGTTCCTCGCCTTTCACAAAAAGGCCCAGCAGCAGGCGGCGCTCATTCAGGAATCCAACGCGCTGCGCGAAGAAAACCGGCAGCTGCGCAGTATTCTTGATATCTCCGGCATTACAGGTTATCGCTGGCATGCAGCCAAAGTTCGCGGCCGCAGTCCGGAAAAGATGAGTCAGCGTATTCTGTTGCAGGTTTACGGCGTCTCCATCGATGATGTGATTGTCTCCAGCGAAGGCCTTGTCGGCGTCGTGGACAGCACATCCGACAATCATGCCACTGTGCGTACCGTTTTCGATGCTTCCATTTCCGTGCCGGTGACCATACCGGGGACAGCGCTGGCAGCGCTGGCGCGTGGTCAGGGAGAGAGTCTGGCTATCGATTTTGTGCCGCTCGATATCATGCTGAAAATCGGTGATATTCTCTATACCAGTGGCGCCGGCGGCCTGTTTCCACCGGGTATTGCGGTAGCCCGCATTACCGAGGTGAGCCCCATTCCGGGACAGCTGTTTTTCAAGGTATCTGCTGAACCTGTCGCGCACTGGCAGCGCGACAACTGGCTGGCGGTGGCGTCACAATTGCACCTGACACCATGATTGCCGTAATCGTCTCGCTGATTGCCTTGCTCGGCGTGTGTCTGAATCTGGCTTTTTCCGCTTCATTTATGCAGCCGGACTGGGCGCTGGCCGTATTACTGGCAGCGATACTGGCGCATCGCCATAACTGGATATGGGTATTGCCATGCACTTTTTTGCATGATCTGATCCTGCACTGGTCTTTTGGCAGCAGCTTTATTGTCATGGCGCTGATTCCACTGGCCATGATCTATCTTGATCAGCATCTGGGGCCGGGCATTCCCCAGCGCGTCGTGATTATGCTGGCGGCCATCCTGTCGCTGGCTGGCTGGGGTTGGGCGCTGCAGGCTTTGATGCTGACGCTCTGCCTGTGTGTGCCGGTCTGGTATCTGTTAACGGGGCTGTATGCACAAGAACGAACTTGAGAGTCGCCAGCGTTTTGATATGCGCATGCTGTTCTTTTATGCAGCCACACCGATTCTTCTCGGTCTGCTGGGCCTGCATGTGTTACAGCTGCAATGGCTTGAGCATGAAAAACTGGCGTTGCAGGCTGATCATAACCGGCTGAATATTGTGCCGGTATTGCCAGTACGCGGGGAAATTGTTGATCGCCAGGGCAAAGGTCTGGCAGTGAACAGGATCGCTTATCAGGTGCAGTTGATTCCGGAGCGCGTCAAGGATCTTGATGTCACGCTCAAGATGCTTTCGGGCATGTTGCACTGGAGTCCGGCCAAGCTGGCTTACATTCACAAGCGCATCAAACATTCACGTCCGGACAGGCCGGTACTGCTTGATGATAAACTGCAATGGCTGCAGGTCTCCCCGATTGCAGCCAGATTGCACCATCTGCCCGGAGTCGATGTGGAGGCGGGCAGTTTCCGTCAGTATCCCTATGCCGGTTTGACTTCACATCTGATCGGTTACCTTTCACTGGCCAGAAAAACCGATACGGATGACGGTTATCTTGCCAATGAATTTATAGGCAGAACCGGCGTGGAACGATCCTATGAGAGTCTGTTGCATGGCAGTCTTGGCTATCAGCAGGAAGAGGTCGATGCCCACGGTCGCCGTATTTCAGTCAGCAAACGTACATCTCCAGCCATGGGGCAGCAGCTTCGTCTGGCTCTGGATGTGGAGGTACAGCAGGCCGCGTCTGATGCGCTGGGTGATCGTACCGGCTCTGTCGTGGTGCTGGATGTGCGTACCGGTGAAGTGATTACCCTGCTGAGTAAACCCGGCTATGACACCAACCGCTTTATTACCGGTCTGGAGTCAGAGCAGTGGCAGGAGTGGTTGAATAACGTTGAAAAACCGCTGCTCAATCGCGCCACACAGGCCGCTTACCCTCCCGCCTCCACGTTTAAGGTGGTGACCGGACTGGCCGGCTTGAAAGCAGGTTCGCATTTGGCTAACGGGCATACGACCTGCCCGGGTTACCTTGAACTGGCCGACCGTAACCTGCGCTGCTGGAAGCGAACCGGCCATGGCCAGGTTGCACTGGATTACGCCGTGATTCAATCCTGCGACGTCTATTTTTATAAACTTGCGGATCAGATAGGCATGGCCGCGATATCGGAAGCAGCACTGGAGTGGGGGCTCGGAGAGAGAACCGGTATCGATCTGCCGCCGGAAGCGCGCGGAACAGTGCCTACGCAGCGTCCTTATATGATGGAGGCGATGAAAAATAACTCCAGCAAACGCGACAAATGGTTCCGTGGTGAAACCATGATTGCGGCAATCGGACAGGGAACTCTGACAGCAACGCCGTTGCAGATGGCCCGTTTGGCTGCATCGGTGGCCAACGGGGGGCGTGTGCTCAAACCGCTGTTGCAGGCCGGTGACGAGCCTGTCCTGATGCATCAGGCACAGGTGGATCCCAAACACCTTAAAACCATTCAGGCCGCGATGCGTGGCGTGGTTGAAAAACCCTATGGCACGGCCTACCGCGCACTGGCGCATGCGGCCTGGCCGGTGGCCGGCAAAACCGGCACGGCACAGGTCATCAAAATGTCTCAGGATGATGAGAAAAAGGGCTATACCCCCGAACAGATTTCCCGACGTCACCAGGATCATGCCTGGTTTATGGGGTACGCACCTTATGAAAATCCGCAGGTCGCTATTGCCGTTTTCGTTGAGCATGGTGGCCACGGCGGCAGTGATGCCGCACCTGTTGCTGCAGCAGTGATTGAAGTGCTGGCTGCGCAGCAGCAGCGTCAGGAGGCCGGGCAGTGATACGTGTTTTACGGGGCATGGACTGGATACTGCTGGCGGCCATTATCAGTCTGGCCGGACTCGGGCTGGTGACCCTGTATGCGGCTGTGCATCAGGGTGATACAGGTCTGTGGCAGAAGCAGTTTACCTTCTGGGGTATCGGCTTTGGTGCTTTTCTGGTGTTATGTTTTGTACCGTTACGCCTGTTCGGGCTGATCAGCTGGCCATTTTATGCTGTGGCCCTGTTGCTGTTAATCCTTGTGCCGCTGGTCGGGGATGTACAGATGGGAGCCCGGCGCTGGTTAAATCTCGGCATTGTGAACCTGCAGCCCTCCGAGTTGATGAAGTGGGCGCTGATGTTGATTCTGGCCAGCTGGTTTGCCACCAGAGAGGCACGCTCTATACGGGATCTGGCAGTCGCCCTGCTGCTTGCCGTGGTGCCGGCTGCATTGATCGTCAACCAGCCGGACCTGGGTACAACGCTGGTGCTGCTGTTTGCCGCAACATCGCTGCTCATCGCCGCAGGACTGCCCTGGCGATGGTTCGGGCTGGCCGTTATTGCCGCACTCGCGTCACTGCCGGCACTCTGGCACTTCATGCATGATTACCAGAAACAGCGTGTGTTAACCCTGCTGGATCCGCAGTCCGATCCCCTGGGAGCGGGCTACCATGTGATTCAGTCAACCATTGCCATTGGTTCAGGTGGCTTGATGGGCAAGGGTTTCCTGCAGGGCACGCAGGGTCGGCTGCATTTTCTGCCTGAGCAGCATACCGACTTTATCTTTGCCGTATTGGCTGAAGAGGGTGGTTTTATCGCGGTGGTGGTGCTGCTGCTGTTATATATCATCCTGATTACGCGCATGCTGGTGATCAGCAACCGTGCTTCCAGCCGTTTCGGGTCGCTGATCTGTATCGGTGTTGCATCGATCTTCATGCTCTATATCACGGTCAATATCGGCATGGTTTCGGGTATTTTTCCGGTAGTGGGCTTGCCGCTTCCCTTCATCAGTTATGGTGGATCGGCGATGGTGACCATGCTGGCAGCACTCGGTCTGGTCATGCGGGTCAGTATCGAATCCAGAGACAGAATTCCGTGGCAACGGCCGGGCAGCTCGCTGGCATAAGCTGAGGTTTCGGGGGGCGGATTAGCCGGCCAGAAACGCGGCGCTGAACAGCCCTGCTGACAGGAAAATAAAGATGGATTTCAGTATCAGGCGCAGTGTCTGGTCAGAAACAGAGGCGTGTAAGCCGGCAGCCCAGGCGCTGCTTGCCGGCATGACCAGCAGTAGACCCAGCCAGGCCGGCAGCAGGAATTGCCAGTGCGACAGCACCATCTCATGCCAGTTTGCTTCCATCGTTACATTCATTGTTACTGCCGCTGTGGTCATGACAAATCCGCATACTGCCGACGTGCCTACGGCATGGCGCAGGCTGTTATGACGCCTGAGCAGCGGTACGAGCATGGTGCCTCCGCCGATGCCGAGCAGACCGGAAATATAACCGATGGGACCGGATAACAGGTATAACGATGGCGATGTTGAACTGGTGTCTCGGGATTCATTGCCATAATCGTATGCGACCCATGCATTAAGCAGGGCCAGTCCCAGCAGCACCCAGATTTCCGGAATCTGCAGCGTACTCCACAGCCCAATGGCTGCGCCGATGATCAGACCCGGCAACAGCTGTGTTAACCTGCCTCTGTCCACATGCCCCAGGCGCCAGTGGGCGCGGGCCGAAAAGAAGCCGGTGATGATAATCGCCACCATACTGGCAAACACATGGATGCTGATGCCTTCACCGGCATGGGGCATAAGCGCATAAAACAGCGGCACATACACCAGTCCTCCACCCACACCGGCAAGACCTGCCAGAGACCCGCCAATAGCACCGGCACCCAAGCCAAAGGCAAGACCGTAGAGCAACAGGGAGATATCAAATTCAGCCAAGTCTGTCAGCCGGGTGTCGTGTGTTTGAATAACAGATAGCGTTGATACTCGCTGATATCCATTTTTCCGAGGATATACAGTTGCTGGTCCAGCAGGGTATCCGGATCGGTCACGCCGTTATCTCTGTTATGAAGATCGGCAGCTTTCTGACGTGTCTCTGATTCCTGTTGAGAAACACAATCAGCTCTCGACATGGCTGAATCTCTCCACTCATTTGCGTTTGCATAGGTCTGTTCCATTGGCTTGTTCATGGGTCACAAGTTACCTGAAAAATCCATTATTTCGAATGTTTCAGTGGCATGAAAGCGCTTCGCTTGTCCCCCATTTGGGGGACACTGTTTTTTGACATGCGGGAGTATCGTGTCCCCTGACCATGATTCGGAGTCAATCCGGCCAGAATATGAGGAGATACCTCCCGGTCAAATACAACAAAGGAGCTTCAAATGATGGAACAGAAAACATACGGAAATCTTAAAATTCATGTGGCTGAGCAGGAGTATAACTACACATCCATGCATCTCGACTTTGAACAGGATATAGGCATTGCCTGGTTGAAAATGGATGCCAAACCAAGGCCTTGCTTTACCTATGCCCTGGCGAAAGAAATTCAACACTGGTATGACGACGTAACGACCAACCCCGGTCTGTACAGGGATGTACAATATATCGTGTCGGGATCTGATGTGCCGGGTATATACAACCTCGGTGGAGATCTGGGTTTATTCTGTGAACTGATTGCAGGCGGAGACAGAGACGCTTTGTTGCAGTATGCCACTGTCTGTAACGACATTCTTTTCCGGAATCATGCCGGTATCAATGGTGATATTACGACGATTGCCCTGGTACAGGGTGATGCGCTGGGCGGCGGCTTTGAAGCGGCTGTCTCCAGTGAGGTGCTGATTGCCGAGCGCAGTGCAAAAATGGGTCTGCCGGATATCCTGTTTAATCTGTTTCCGGGTGCCGGCGCATACAGCCTGCTGTCGCGCAAAATCGGTATGGTTGCAGCTGAACGACTGGTATTAAGCGGCCGTCTTTATTCGGCAGAAGAGATGTTTGATCTGGGTGTGGTCGATATTCTGGCTGAGGATGGCGAGGGCGAACAGGCTGTCTATGACTATGTCAAAAAAGAGAGTCGCTTCAGAAATGGTTATCGTGCATTTCGAAAAGCGAAACGCTGCAGTAATCCGGTTAACTATGACGAGTTGCTTGCCGTTGCCGGAATCTGGGTGGATACAGCGTTCAGGCTGGAAGCCAAGGATCTGCGTATGATGGAACGGCTGGTGAAAAAACAGATTCAGAAGATGGCATAGGTGAAACGGGGCATCGCTCCGGGGAAGTCCTTCCCCGGGGCATTGCCTGTCATCACTCTGAAGCTTTACTGGACTGAAGCTGCTGGATGTAATCGCGCAGGCCTGCACAACCCTGTCTGAAAGCGACATCAAGTTTATTGCAATACGCAATCATATCCGTATATCCGATAGCCGCACCGAAGGTTTCAATTTCATTGCACAGGCATACAAGACTCTGTACACCGAGCGTGGCAGCAGAGCCTTTAAGGCTGTGAATCCGCAGTTGAAAGTCATGGCCATGCTTCTGATTCGCGGCAATACGGAGCTGTACCAGATGTTCAAGGCCGGACGTTGTGAATGAGTTGAACAGCCACTCACGCTTTTCAGTTGATCGGATCAGGGCGAACAGTTCACCGATGACTGCTTCATTGATGATCTGCTGTTCACCGGATTGAGAGGTCTGGTCGATGTGCTGGCTCTCCAGACCACTTTCCTGTTGATGTGCTGATGCATATTCAGCGATCTTGTTCAGCAGGACAGAGGCCTGAACGGGCTTGGTCAGGTAATCGTTGGCACCGGCCTCCATGCAATCGCGTACGCTTTGCGGCAGGGCATCGGCACTGAGCATGAGTACCGGAGTCGATGCACTGGTATCCATAAAGCGGAACTGCTTGAGCACATCGAGTCCACTGACCTTCGGCATATTCATATCAAGGATGACCAGATCGTAATCCTTGTCACTGCTCAAGGCGTCAAGCGCCTGTTCACCGTCACCGGTGATATCCAGTCTGTGCCCGGCGCGGTTGAGGATTTCGTATATCACTTCCTGATTTACCGGATTGTCTTCGGCCAGCAGAATATTGAGAGGTTGCAGCGCTTCCTTCCGTTTCACTATTTCATTGATGGAAATGACATCGACAGGGAGGTGCGTGACACTGGATGCATGCAGGGCATTAAACAGTAATGACTCACAAATCGGCTGATGCAGCACAGAAGAAAAACCGGCCTGCAGCATAGCAAAGTCGGCAGACCGGTTTTTTTCAGGCTCTATCAGGATCATATCCAGGCCAGTCAGATTATTTTTTTCGCGAACGGCATGAGCGATCAGTTTCGGATGGCATTGTAATGCATTGCGATCAACGATTAATACATCGTATGGCTGGCCTGTTGACCTTGCATCCACAAGGCTGGATAAAAGCAGTTTTTCGTCGTTGATGGCAGTGAAATGCGCGCCCCAGCGGTTGAGCATGCTCTCCACAGGCGAGCCTGCGCTGAGCAGAAGAATATGCACACTGGTCAGGTCACGCGCTTTTGCTTTCTCCGCCTGCCGCTCAAATGGAATTTCAATGGTAAAAGTGCTGCCCGCTCCTTCTGTGCTGAGCAGGCTGATGCTGCCCCCCATCATTTCCGTCAGATTTTTTGCAATCGTGGTGCCAAGCCCTGTACCACCAAAACGCCTGGTAATGCTGCTGTCGGCCTGACTGAAGTGCTCGAATATCTTTTTCTGGGCCTCATCGGACATGCCGATACCGGTATCGGCGACCGTGAAAATCAGACGTGTCTGCTCACTGTCGCGGGCCAGGCCGATGCTCACATTCACGCTGCCGTGTTCGGTGAACTTTACAGCGTTGCCGACAATGTTGAGCAGCACCTGCTTCAGATGTTTGGGGTCACCGATCAGCGCAAAGGGCACGTCAGGGCTCATGTGTAAATCGACCCTGATGCCTTTCTCTGCAGCCTGACCCTCGAACATGCCAACGACACCATGCATCAACTGGTGCATATCAAACGGCTCTTTGGCCAGTTCCAGTTTTCCTGCCTCAATTTTGGCCATGTCGAGAATACGTTCGATCAGTTCAAGCAGGTGATAGGCCGACTCTTTGATGACGAGGGCAAAACGTTTCTGTTCGGCATTCAGGTGAGAGCTTAGCGACAGGTCATTCATGCCGATGATGCCATTGAGCGGTGTGCGCAACTCGTGACTCATGTTGGCAATAAACTGGGACTTGGCATGGTTGGCCGCTTCTGCCGCATCAATGGCCTGATTCAGCTTTTGAATAAGGCTGGCCATAAACAAAGGCACAATGGCGATGATAATCAGCAGGCCGATGACCATAGGGATATGTGCGTGCCAGTAAGGGGAAAAGACAGTGATCAGCGCGAAATTTGTGATGGATAATAGTGTGGCGTAAAGCAGGTACTTCACGCCAAAGCGAAAGCCATTGCCGGTAATGATCCAGAGATAGATCGCTACGAATACGACACCGGTTTCACCGTTACTCATGACGATTCCGAGCGATACCATGCCTATATCGGCAGTGGTAGCGATGAACCTGCGAAATGGATGGATTCCGGGCTGAAGAATAATCCAGCCGAAAGTGGCCAGAGCGGCCGGCAGGTAGGCAGCGCCTAAATAAAAGGCGAGCTCAGGGCCGGCAATAAAGAAATAAACAGTGATAATGCCGGCAATCAGAATGCGAAACAGTGCCTGCTCATGTTCACTGTCAGGGCGATTTTGCAGTCGCGTCTTTATCGTTGAAAACCATTTCATCACCGGAGACTATGCCAAAAGAAATAGTGATGCCATTTCACTTTTTGACCGGTTTGGCCTCATATTTCAGACAGGTGATTTGTGAAGCGCCCTGAACATCATAGCAGGGAAGCAGGGCAGATTTAAATTGAAATGCCCTGCAGCCATGCGGGCGATGGTGATCCCAGGTGATGAAATAATGTCTGCAGCTCATGCAGGGGGCCCTTTTAGGTGTGTTGTTGTCTGCCACTGTCATTAACCATCGATATCGACTTTTACCATGCCGTTTTCCACGATCACAGGAAAGGTATCGATATTTTCATAGGCCGGAGGCGTCAGCGCCTGACCGTTGCGGATGCAGAAGCGGGCGCCGTGGCGCGGGCAGATGATCTGATCGCCTTCACACAAACCGCTGGCCAGTTCGCCGCCATCGTGACTGCAGACATCTTCAATGGCGAAAAATTCACCATCGAGGTTGAATACGGCTATTTCGCAGTATGGTGTGGTGACAATCTTGCGACTGCCCGGCGGCAGCTCACTAACAGCTGTTACTTCAATCCAATCGGCCATTGATCCTCCCTGGCTATATCCGGTCAGCCCGGTTTTCCATCTGTCCGTGCCCGCAGCAGGATCGATGAATAGCGTATACCCGCGATGATGAACGCGATGATCCAGCACGTTGCGCTGATATGCAGTGACATGTCAAGCCACTCGGGCCTGATGATGGGCAGAAAAACACGGGTAAGGGCGGCGATAAACAGCAGCATAAATGCAGCAGGAAGCCATGGCAGCGCATGAATATTTCGCCCCGTATGGCCGAGTGCCACGCGGGCTATCATGCCGAGTGTAAACATGCCGATACCGCCGACCGTCCAGGCATGCACTGCCTGCACAGTGGGCAGATCCAGCAGTTCGGCGAGCGCGTATAACAGGAAGCCGGCAACGAGCCATGCATAACCGAGATGCAGCACCCATAACATCGGCTCGCGCAACACCGCGCGATCAAACCAGCCGATCAGGCGCAGGCCGTGAATGACTGTAGCCAACAGTGCTGCGTTGATAATCATCCAGGGATTGCCAATGGCAAGGCTCACTGCAACCAGCAGCATGGATGGCAGTGCCATCTTCTCGATCAACTTGTTTTCGGCAGGCCTTGTGCCGATGCCCCGTTGCATGAAAAACGGTACGACGCGACCTCCAATCACTGCGACCAGTCCAACCATCAGGCAGACGGCAACCTGTAAGGCCTGCCTGGAAACAGCTTCAAGCTCACCCAGCACCTCCAGATGCACAGCTATGTTACACAGAGCCAGCAGCAACAGTAGCAGTGGCACCGGATAGTTATGCTGCTGTTTGGCCTTCAGAAGTGGTCGCCCGATGACTACAGCCAGTACGGGCAGGAACAGCAGATCGAGCAGGGCAAAAGCCGCCCCGGGCAGCATTGGCAGGGCGGACAGCAGGCGTGGCGCCAGCCAGAGCAGCGCCAGTAGCAGCAGTGATCTGCCTGACGGGGTGGGCAGGCCTGTCCAGTTGCGTACTGAAGTCAGCAGAAACCCTGCGATGACTGCTGTTGCATAGCCGAACACCATTTCATGCGCATGCCAGAGCGGCAGATCAAAGTAGTTGTAATGCCAGATGCCGGTGGCAAAGCCGCCGAGCGAGGCCAGCATCAGTAATACTGCAAACCAGATGCCGAGCAGAAAGAAGGGGCGAAAACCCAGCGCCAGCGGTGCCAACTTGTTCGGTTCAGGTTTACGTTCTTCAGTTGAAATCCGGATCTCGGTGAAGCTGCTGCCTGCCATCCGTGTTAAAACATGCCCAGTTGCAGACGTGCCTCATCACTCATCATCGAGCGATCCCATGTCGGGTCGAAGACCAGTTCAACTTCCACATCGCTGACGTTATCGACACTGAGTGTTTTGGCGCGCACATCATCGACAATAAACGGACCCATGCCGCAGCCGGGAGCGGTCAGTGTCATGACGATATCGACATGATTGCCACCCTCATCGGTATCCACCACATGAACGTCGTACACGAGGCCGAGGTCGACAATATTGACCGGAATTTCCGGATCGTAACAGGTGCGCAAAACAGCCCAGATCTCCTGTTCGTCGACCGGGCCGTCCTTATGCGGTTTCATTTCTGTGGCTGCAGCCTCAGCAGCTTGTTCTGCTCCCAGGCCCAGCGCATCGGCATCCTTGCCTTCAATACGTGCCAGATTGCCTGAAACGCTGACTGTAAAGGTGCCGCCCAGCTCCTGGGTAATCAGTACCAGAGCGCCTGCAGGAATGGTGACGGGTGTGCCGAGCGGAATCAGGATGGCATCGACATCGCGGGTGGTGGTGATCATATCGCCTGTATGGTTCATTCTGTTTTCGCTACCTTGGAAGAGTCTTCGACAGCAGATTTCATGGTGTGCCAGCAGAGCGAGGCGCATTTGATGCGGCTGGGAAATTCGCGTACACCGGAGAGTACGGCGAGTTTGCCCATGACAGCTTCATCAGGTTCCTCATCAAGGTCCGCCGTGACCATATGCTGGAAACCTTCAAATTTCTTCTGGAACTCGCTTACCGGTTTGCCCTTCAGGGTTTCCGTCATCAGTGATGCGGAGGCGACCGAGATCGCACAGCCTTCACCCTCAAAAGAGACCGCTTCGATGATGCCTTCATCGTTCACATTCAGGTAGACATGCAGCTTGTCGCCGCAGAGCGGGTTATAGCCGTCGGCTTCATGGTTGAAGTGTTCCAGCTTGCCGAAATTGCGCGGGCTCTTGTTGTGATCAACAATCACCTGCTGATATAAATCTCTCAAATCAAACATGATAAAAACCTTTTTGCACCGCAGAGGGCGCAGAGTTACGCAGAGTAAAATCAAAGCATGACAGAATGGAAATAATGACTGAATACGCAAGCCTGAATGGTTGAATGCAAGGGAAATCGCTATTAATGATTAACTCTGCGGAACTCTGCGGCGAGATTATCATGCGAAGATATCCTGCGCTTTTTTCAGGGCGGCAAACAGCGCATCAACCTCGGCTTCCGTATTGTACATCGAGAAGGAGGCGCGTGCTGTTGCCGGGACTTTAAAGAACTGCATCACCGGCATTGCACAGTGGTGACCGGCACGGATAGCGACACCCTCGCGGTCAACGATGGTGCCGAGATCGTGCGGGTGTACACCATGCAGTACAAAAGAGAGGACGCAGGCTTTCTCGGCGGCAGTCCCGATCTGACGCAAGCCTTCAAAAGTTTCGGCTTTGGCCGTGGCATATGCCAGCAGCTCTTTTTCACGTCTACCGATCGCTTCAAAACCTACGCCCTGAATATATTCAATAGCCTTGCCGAAACCGATCACACCCGCGATATGCGGGGTACCCGCCTCGAATTTGTAAGGTAGTTCGTTGTATTCGCTTTTCTCGAAGGTGACCATGCGGATCATGTCGCCGCCACCCTGATAGGGCGGCATGGATTCTAGGATTGCTTCTTTGCCGATCAGTAGACCTGTGCCGGTCGGGCCATACATTTTGTGCGCACTGGTGACATAGAAATCGACATCAAGCGCCTGCACGTCGACTGCCAGATGGGCGGCAGCCTGGGCGCCGTCCACAAGCACTTTGGCACCAGCGGCGTGGGCCTTTTCAATGATGGAACCAATCGGGTTGATCGTGCCCAGCGCATTGGACATGTGAACCACGCCCACGAGTTTGGTGCGTTCTGACAGCAGCGCATCAAAGGCTTCAATGATCAGTTCACCTGCCTCATTGATCGGGGCGACTTTCAGTGTGGCGCCGGTGCGCTCGCAGAGCATCTGCCACGGCACGATATTGGAGTGGTGCTCCATATGCGTGATCAGGATTTCGTCCCCCGCTTTGATGTTGGCACTACCCCATGATGAAGCGACCAGATTGATCGCTTCGGTGGTGCCGCGCGTGAAGATCACTTCGCGTGTGCTGCGTGCATTGAAGAAGGCGGCGATAATCTTGCGCGCCCCCTCATATGCAGCAGTTGCCCGCTCGGACAAGGCATGCACGCCACGGTGTACGTTGGCGTTGTCCTGTTCGTAATAGTGGCTGATTGCGTCAATCACACACTGCGGTTTCTGTGTGGTAGCGGCATTATCCAGATAGGCCAAGGGTTTGCCGTAAATCTGCTGAGCCAGAATCGGGAAGTCGCTGCGAATCTTTTCAATATCAAACATAATCAAAACCTTTTTGCACCGCAGAGGACGCAGAGTTACGCAGAGTAAAACCCAACAATGAAAGCATGCAAATATCATCTGAAGCGATGGATGTAGTTGATCGGAGACAGGTTTTTCCGCTCAAGGTTAACTCTGCGAAACTCTGCGTACTCAGCGGTGAGAAATTCATACCAGCATACCTTCCAGATCGGTGATGA
>Ga0066646_10000353_pt1 | contig 22599 bp, 8 predicted proteins | sample CryGeyCG2114_250_3_FD_59511 | JGI IMG/M metagenome (GOLD analysis project Ga0066646, IMG submission 59511) | Groundwater microbial communities from aquifer - Crystal Geyser CG17_big_fil_post_rev_8/21/14_2.50 | ecosystem: Environmental > Aquatic > Deep subsurface > Groundwater | place: USA: Utah...
TCGACTTCTCGATAAGGAGCTGGTAGTCGGGGCGATTGGGCGGGCCGTCACACATCTGCAGCTCGCGCAGGACGTTTTTTACGCCTCGGGTGGCCGACTCGACGATGCTGGGCTCGACCTTCCAGACCTCGCCGCCCTCCATGACGATGCTCGGGCAGCCCGCTAGGCAGGCCTCTCGGCGGAACGCTCCCTTGGGGCCCTCGCCGTGGATCACGACCTCGCAGCCAAACGCTTCGGCGATGCGCCGCACCTTGGGTTTGCTCATGTCGGCGCGCACGTTGGGGTAGTTCGTGCGCCGCACGGCCGCGGTGTGGAGATCGATGATGAAGTCGGAGCGCGAGATGATCTCGTCGAAGATGGTGCGGGCCATGCGGCTGGCCAGGCTGCCGTTGGGCGAGCCGGGAAAAGAGCGGTTGAGATCGCGCCGATCGGGCAAGTAGCGGGAGTGTCGCTCGAAGGCGAGGAGGTTCAGGACAGGGATGAGGACCAGGGTGCCGCGGAGCAGGTTCAAACCTTTGTCGGAGATCAGCCGGCGGATGGCCCCGGTGCCATTGATCTCGTCGCCGTGCAGGGCGGCGGTGACGGTCACCACCGGCCCGTCTTCGAGCGCACGCCGGACGTGGATTGGGATCTGAACGGTGGCGCTGCTGAAGCTCTCGCTGATGAAGAGATTGACGTCGCCCGACTGGCCGGGCTCGATGAGCTGTCCACCCCAGTCGCCGACGGGCTTTCGGATTCGAGGCTCAGCGCCTCGAGGGTGAGGTTCGGTCATGGGCGGGTCAGTCCTCTCGAGCCGCGCTCGGATCGGTGTCGTGTGCGGAAGTATCGGGAGCCTGGTCAGTGGCCGACTTGCGCAGGTTTCGCACGCGCTGTTTGCGGCGCTGGCGAGACTTCGTCGGAATCAGGTTGCGCATGCGCTCGAGATTGCCGAAGCAGAGCAAACGACTGCCGGCCTCGAGCACGCGGTCGAGCTTTGGGTTGGGGATGACGGTCGTGCCGCGATGCAGCGTGAGGATGTTGATGTCGTTCTCACGCAGGCCGGACTTGCCGATGGGCTTGCCGACGTACTCGGAGCCCTCGGGGATGGTGATCTCGGCGACGCCATAGCCCTGGCTGACGGTCAGTCGTTGGCGGATGTCGATTTCGGGGAAGTTGACCTGCGCGGCGATGTAATCGACGACGGCGCCAGCGATGTCGAGTTGGGTGCAACCCTCGATGCCTTCGAGTCCGGGGGAGGAATTGACCTCCATGATCTGGGGTCCGTCCTTGCTCTCGAGCATGTCTACCCCGGCGACGCGGAGCCCCATGATCTGTGCGGCCCGCACGGCGGTGTCGGCGTAGGCTTTGTCGAGCTTGACCCGCTCAGTGCGGGCTCCTCGATGGACATTGCTGCGGAACTCCTGCCCCTGCGCGACGCGTCGCATAGCTCCGACCACCTGATCGCCGACGACGAACGCCCGAATGTCTCTGCCCTTGCTTTCGGACACGAACTTCTGGATGAGGACGTTCTGTCTCTGGCTTTGTAGCAACTCGACGATGGCTGCCGCCGACTCGACGGTCTCGGCCAGGAGCACGCCGATGCCCTGAGTCCCTTCGAGGAGCTTGATGACGACGGGGGCGCCACCGACGCGCTCGATGGCGGGCATGACGTCCTTCTTGTCGCGGACGAACGTGGTCCGGGGGATGCCGAGCTTGTGTCGGCTGAGGATCTGGAGGCTGCGCAGCTTGTCGCGAGAGTTGGAGATGCCGGCGGAGGAGTTGGCGCAGAAGACGTCCATCTGCTCGAATTGCCGCACGACGGCGGTGCCATAGTAAGTGACCGAGGCGCCGATGCGAGGCAGCGTCGCGTCGTATTGAGAGAGGTGCTGTTGACGGTAGTAGAGGTCGGGGCGGCCAGGCCGCAGATCGATGGAGAACTTGAGCGTGCTGAGAACCTTGACCTTGTGGCCCCGCTGCGCCGCCGCTTCGAAAAAGCGCCGGGTGCTGTAGCACTTGGGGCTGCACGAGAGAATCGCTAAATTCATGGAGGGCTGTTCCTTACGAGAATCAAGAAATCCAAATGAGTTGCGCTCGCTGCGCCCTATAGCGGTTTCTTGGGTTTCCGCAATGGTTTGCCTCCGCGATAGGACTTGCCAGCATCGACGAGAAAACGACCCCGAAAGGCCTGTCGGCCCAGCAGCATTCGAAACCCCATCTGATCGCGCTTGGCCAGGGTCAGCTCGACTTGCCAGGTCAGTCCGAGCAGCTTCACATGGGTCATGATGACCGGCCGCCGTTCTACGATGCCACTGGAGCTGCGAACCGACCGGAAATCGAGGACCCGTGCCTCTACGGCGACGACGGAGCGGCTGCGACGTTGAGCCGGTTGGACGTCGAAGCGAATCCACACCTCGCCGTCTCGCTCGAACTCATGCAGGTGAAAGGCATGCAACGAAGAGGACCGAGCGCCAGTGTCGACCTTGGCCTTGATGTTGGGGATGCCGAGGTCTGGTAGGCTCACCCACTCTCGCCAGCCGATGATGGGCAACGAGGGGCGCTTCTTTTTCTCAGTCAACATGCGGGCTCCTCAGCGGGTCGGCTGGGCGCCCTGTCACGTGGCGCCGGGGGCCGGAGTGCGGATCGACGCGTCGAGTGCAGGAAGTGTGAGGGCGACCGTTCCTTAGTGTCAAGCCCAAGCCCAAAGGACCTACCAGCAAGACCACCTTCCCGAAGGTCGTTTCGAGCCCGATTGACAAGCCGATTCACCAACGTGAGTCGGGGCTGCGCGCCGGCTCGCGGCATCACGAACGCAGGTCTAACGCGAGGACCGAAACCATGCCCAGGCTGAGCGCGCTTGGGGCGCTCCTGGTGCTCTTCTTGTCCTCACCAGCTGCGGCTGAGGAGAACGGCGGAGAGGCGTCTACACCCCGGCATTGGGAATTGGTTCTGACCTCGACGCAGCTTTGTGGTAGGGGTAGCCAATATCGCTGGTGAAAGAGTTGTGCAGACCAGACGGGTTGTGCGCAAGAACCTGAGGCGAAGAGAGAATCCACATGAACTGGAAACCCCGGCTCGGTCGCCAAGGCCGCCCCTTGCGGATCGCCTACGGACGCCTCTTTCACGAGGCGAACGCCTACTCTCCCTTGCCCGCTACGCTGGAAGACTTCCGCCGCATGCACCGCATCGAGGGCGCCGCGTTGGCGAAGGCCGCCTCGCTGCGTGGCTCCGAGCTCGCCGGCTACATGCCTCACGCTGAGCTCAGCGGCTTCATTCTGGCTGCAAACGCCGCGGGACGCGTCGAAACCGTCCCCCTCGCCTCCTCCCTCGCCGTCCCCGGCGGCCCCCTCGAGGCCGCAGCCTTCGAGTGGCTCGTCGCCGACCTGGTCCAACGCATAGAAGAGGCCGGCGAGCTCGACGGCATCTACCTCGCCTTGCACGGCTCCATGGACGTCCTGGGCCTCGGCGAGGCTCCCGAAGCCGTCCTGCTGCGCCGCGTTCGTGCAGCCTTGGGGGAAGGACCCAAGATCGCCGTCAGCTGCGACCTGCACTGCAACCTCTCCGCCGGTTTGGTCGATCCCGTCGACATTCTCGTCGCCTACCGCACCAACCCGCACTGGGACCTGGCCCCGACCGGCTTCCGCGCCGGCAACCGCCTGATCCGGACGCTGCGTGGCGAGCTCAACCCTGTCCAGGTCTGGCGCAAGCTCCCCATGGTCCTGGGCGGCGGCGTCACTATCGACTTTCTCCCACCCATGCGCTCGGTCTTTGGCTGGATGCGCAAGCTCGAACGCGACCCGCGGGTCATCAGCGCCTCGCTGTTCATGGTCCACCCCTTCACCTCCGCCGCCGATCTCGGCTGGGCTGCCCACGTCTGCACCAACGGGGACGAGGTTCTTGCTGCTCGCCTCGCCGATGAGCTCGCCGACCGCGCCTGGGCGCAACGTAAGGTCGCTTTGCCCCCCTTCCGCTCTATCGACGCGGCGTTGGATGAGGTCCGCGACAGCAAGTGGCGAAAGCTCGGGCCCGTGACCCTCATCGACGTCGACGACATCGTTGGCGCCGGAGCGCCCGGTGGCAACACCCGCTTCGTGCAGGCGCTGGTCGCCGACGACCGCGGCCTCAAAGCCCTGGTCCCCCTGCACGACCCAGGCGCCATCGAGGCCCTCGAGGGCAAGGCGGTCGGCGAGCGAGTGCACGTCATGTTGCGAGGAACGCCAGGCTACGAACAGCCGGAAGTGGAGCTCGACGCGGTGGTCGGCGCGAAGCTCGACGGCGACTTTGGTCGCATCGTTCGCCTCGACGCCGGCAACTTCCATGTCGCCGTTGCCGAGCGACCGCCTCTGCCCATTCACCCGAAGTTCTGGCGTGAGCTCGGCGTCTCGCCGCGCAGCGCTGACCTCATCGTGCAGAAGAACTTTTTTCATTACCGGATTTTCTATCTGACGACGTCGTTCCGGCATCTCCCGGTCGAGAGCGCAGGCGCCACCAGTCTGGCTAGGGTTCGCGACCGTGACTACGGGTCGCCGCGCTACCCCAAAGCTGATATGGATGATTGGCGTCCGTACGACGAGGCGCTGCGGGCGATGGCTAGGTAGTGCCCGTCCGGAACCCCCCATCTGCGGCGTCGCCTTCCTCCCGCGCTCCTCGGCGCACCGGTGTACGCCTGCGTCGCTCGGTCTGCTCCTTGCACCTTGGGCATCTCCGAACGTGCACTCAAAAAATGTCCATCTCGAAGGATCGCGTGGTTCGCTGAGATCGGTGGAAAATGCGACCGAACTCTGAATTTCAAGATGGACTCTAGGTAGAGCCCCCCGGCCCTCTCCCCTCGGCCCCCCTCGGCCCCCCCTCGGCCCCCCCTCGGCCCCCCCTCGGCCCCCTCTCCCGAAGCGGGCTGTCTCTTGAGCACAAGTCGAGGTTTCCATATCGTTTTGAGAGGTTATAGCAGTCAACAAGGGTCGAGCTTCATCCATCCTCGCCGAAGCGCAACCCAGCCCGCTCGCTCCGTCCTTTTGGAATCCGTGCAGGCGCCCGGCTGCGCCGGCCTCAAAGCGGTGCGGCCGGGCTGTTCCTCCGCGGCGCCGCGCGTCGCTCTGGAGTTCGTACAGCTCTTCCTGCTACGCAGGCGCCATTGGGATAGTTGCGGTGGGTCGGCTGCGTGTACGCCCTGGGCTTCCCAACTCTACCGGAGGATTCGGCCCATTCAAATCCAGCTCGCGAACGCCCAGGTGCAACGCCGGGCGAATCTTGACTAGTCGAAGGCCATGACGGCGTCTTCGCCGTATTGCTCGACCAGCTCGTCGACGCGGCCTAGGACCATGGCCCGCTGCTTCCAGAAGCGCTCGAAGGCCTCGTCTTCCTTGCTCGAAGGCTGCGGGAAGAGCCAGGCCTTGGTCTGGTCTTTGTCGAGCAGGCGAAGCTCGTGGATGAGGCTGCGGCTGAATCTCTGGACGCGCGTGAAGCGCTCTGTGACTTTGCTGTTTTGGTACACGGGGAAGGCAGCGCCGTTATCGATGGAGATGAGCTTGCCGGCGCCGAATTGGCAGTTGGCGCCCCACCACTCCGGCACGGTGCTGAAGCGATCCCAGTTGCCGACCAGGAAGTCGAAGACCAACATGTCGCTGAGCTGTTGAGCTAGGTCGCGGGTCGACATGGCCTCGGCGCGGCTGAGGACGCGGCCGTGGTGGGTAGAGGTCAGGGGGTTGTCCTTCCACGCCGCGACAGACTTGGCGAGGGGCTGCTCGAGGTCCTCTTGTCCTTGGCCTTGCGTCAGCCAAGGGGACCAGACGGCGGTGGCCTCGATGGGCAGCTGCGTGAAGTCATCAACCCACTCCTTCTCGGTGCCGTAGAGGAACTCGCTGGGTTCGTGGCCTCGCCAACGCAGGTCGTCGAAGTTGCTGGCGTAGGCGCGTTGTTTGGAGCTGTCGAGGTTGTTGTAGAGCTCGAAGAAGACCGAGCGCGTGATGCGCACGGGGCGGTTGTAGGGGATCTTGAAGGTGCACTCGAGAAGCACACAGAGGCGCCAAGCGGCGATCTCTGCGCGGTAATCGGACTGCAGGCGGCTCTGCGCGGGTTTGAAGGCGGCCACCGTCGTGTCGCCGTTCATGAAGCGCAGGGTGATGGTCGAACCGCCGCCGAGGGACTTGATGCCCGACAGGCCCCTGGAGCCGATGGTCACGGTATCGGGCAGGAACCAAGGGTCCTCGCCGAACGCTCGGCTGAGCAGCGGTGCGAGGTCCGCTTGGCGAGGGAAGCGGTCGCGAGCTTCGCGCAGCACCTTGCGTGCCTTGTCATACTCGGCGGTCTCGATGAGTAGGGTGCCGTAGAGAATGTACTGCTCGACCTCTTCGAGCCCGAGAGAGTAGGCGTCCGCCATGGCCAGCTTAGCGGCGTCCTTCTCGCCGGCGACGAAGGCCCTCACGGCCTCTTTGTAGCGGGCGGCGACGGCAGGACCGCGGAAGTCGGTGGCGTCGAGCACGGCGAGGCGGGCGACCGTCAGCGTTCTCGCGCGGTCGACCTGATGCCGAGCTTGGTCAAAGGCGCGAAGGCGGAGCGTCTCGGTTTCTTCCTTTGAGTGGTTGACCTCGAAGGGGGTGGACTTCTCGGCGGCGGGGGCGTCTTCGGCGTTGTTGTTGCTCTTGGACCAGACCACGAAGCCCATGGCCAAGAGCAAGACCAGCAGCGCGACGCCCGCGACCCGGTAGCCCAGCCGAGACGGGGTGTCGTCCAAGAGGTCGCGGACGTCCTCGTCGTGGTCGAGGAACGCGGGCTCCGCCCACTTCCTTGAGCTGGGGAGCTCGAGGTGTTCAAAGGAGGGACGTGCCTTGGTCGACGCCGGCTCGGGCTCAGCCGTTGGCTCTTCGCCGCCTGGAGGCACGTCGCTGTCCCCGAAGATGAAGGCCTTCTGCGCCGAGTCCAGTGAGGTGATGCTCGAGCGAGTGACTGAGCTCGGCTCGGGGTCTCTCTTGGCGCCCTCGACGCCGTCGGGGAGGGTGTCGGCCCCGGTTGCCTCATCGAAGTCGAGCGCCAGTATGGGGTTCGAGGCGGCGCCTGGAACGTTGAGCCGAGGAGCCGAGATTCCCGAATCCTGTCTCTGCCTCTTCACGACCTCGAGGAAGGGTTTGGTGTCGCGTGGCTCCAGCGCTGCGGGCTCGAGTCGCTGTCGTGTCGTTGGGCGTTTGGGGGGAGCCTCTGGATTTACGCCTGCAGGCTTGGTCCCGAGAGGCGGCGAGGCCTTCGGTGCGAGGTGGCTGGCAGCGTCCGGCGGCAGGTCAGGTTGCGTGGCGCCATCGTCGGGAAACTCAGGGATGTCCCCAGCGCCAAACAGATCGTCAGAGAGGAACTCGTCACGGGCCTGGCCGTCGTAACCTTCAGAGGGGTCCTCGGGTTCGTCGTCGAAGAGGTTGTCGCTCGACTGGGGAGCGTCGGGGTGCGTCGGGGAGCGTCGTCGGCTGACCTTATTGCGAATGGCCGCGAGCTCATCCTCGATGCTCTTGGCGTACTCAGTCGTCCCTTCTTTCAGCGCCTGGAGCAGGGTGGCCTTCGCGCGCCGCGACTCGTCCAGCTCGATGTCTGGGAGCGTGCGGTCGATTCTCTGTCGACTCTCGGCGGTCCTTCTGGGTGGCGTCGCCGCGATCTTAGCTGCCGTAGCGGCGTTTGGCCGCGACTCGATCCTTCTGAACGGCTGGGCTTCTGGCACCATGAGCTCTGCAGGTCGCGCTGCAGACCAACCGTCGATGCGCCGTCCTGGGACCGGCGTGGGGCGATTGAGTGACGAGGAGACTCCAGTTGTGCGCCGCGCCACACCACGAGTGTTCGTCTGGGGCCGCGCGACGGGGCGCGGTTTGGGGAACGTCTCCGTTTGGCCGTGGCTCGGAGGTCTGAAGCCGATGGGCGCCCTTCGGTTCTCCATCTCGCCGACGGGAGGTGTGACGTCACCTGGCCGCCTGGCTCGGCTGGGTTTGGGCGAGTGCGAAACAGGAGGCGCGGAGGGGGCTTGCTCGAGCACCGAAGCGCGTTGCTCCTCTTCCAAATTGCGGACCAACGGCTTTCGTCGCACGGGCCGGTTGAGCGACGGGGCATCGTCCGAGAAGGCCGCCCACTGGCCTTGGGTCATGTTTGGGTTCATCGCCGCTGGGGGATTGTCGTCGGGCCCGTTCGCGTCCTCTTCGCGCCCGAGACCGAGCGGCGAGCGGTTGGTGGGGAAGTAGCTCGGGGTCTCAGGACGCTTCGTGCCTCCCTCGAAGTACAGACGCGGGGCTTTGTCGTCCTCCAGCATCCCACGCCGGAAGCCGCTAAGGATTTCGTATGCGGCAGCGGTGGGACCAGTCTTCAGGGCGTCTCGGGCGCTCTCGGCGCTGGCGCGGCGGACGTCGATTCGCACACGACAAGAGGGGCAAGCCGTGAATCGGGGTGGACGCGTCCCTTTGGGGTAGCTCAGTTCGAACGCGAACCCACAGGACGTGCAAATAATCTGTTTTTCCGCCGTGCTCCCCATCAGCACCCTTGCTCGGTCCTACTCGACACAGTCACCTACCCCGTTTTGTGTGACCTATCAACGTTATCACCTGTTCATTGTGCAATGGCAAAAGAGTCGATCTCCTCGCCATCGATATTGATCGCCCGGATGCGGAGCAAATCCTCGTCGACGTCGATCACCAGATAGTGATGCTGTTGGACACAGAGGGTGTTGGGCTCGCGCACCGTCGGCGGGTAGGTCCAGGCGCCTCCTCCACCGGTGATCACATAGTCGACGCCGTTGAGCTCGCCGCGGCCGTAGAGATGGTCGTGCCCGGCCAGCACCAGGTCCACTGAGTACTGCTCGAACAGCGGCACGGCATAGTCCCTGACCGGCGCGTAGCCTGGCAGTCTGGCCTCGGTACAGGCGAAGGCTGGATGATGGAGGAACACGATCTTCCAACGAGCCGTGGAGTGGGCGAGCGCTTGTTCGAGCCAAAGGAGCTGAGGGCTCTCTGGCTCCATTGGCTCGGTGCTGTTCAACGAAAAGAATTCGGCCGAGCCGTACTCGAACTGATACCAGGACTCGTTTCCCGGAAGACTGAAGAGCTCGTAGTAGCTTACATGGTTGCCGTCGTGATTTCCCAACGTCGTCCAGATGGGCAGGTAATGCATGAGGGGCAGGGCGGGAGCGAAGAACTCGTCTTGCCATCGTTGGTCCTCGATGCCGGTCTCGGTCAGGTCCCCAGTATTGATGGCGAAAGAGGCCGGTTCGGCGAGCAGCTTCTCGATGAGGGCGGCGTGGACGACGGGTTGGGAGCGATTGTCGCCATAGGCGATGAAGGTGAAGGGACCGGTTCCGGTCGGCGCGGTTCGGAAAAAGTAGACCGGTGAGGTGATGTTGGAGCTCTCATCGTCGTGCAGCGGTGGCCAGAGCTTCTCGGCGCGGACCCGGTAGAAGTAGGTGGTGTCCGGCATCAGGTGGGTGAGCGTGACCTCGTGGAGAGTTCCCCCTGTCGAAGGGTTGGTGGCGACCTCGGTGAGCTCGGTCCCGACGCCGTACTCGACGTAAGGCGTGGAGAGCACGGTGCTCTCGAACATGACGGTGATGGCCTCGGCGCCGGGATTCTGGAGATACGGCGTCTTGACGAAGCCCTTCTCGGTGAAGGCCTCGAGTCTGAGGTCGAAGTACACCCCTGGGTTGTCAGCCAGGCGACGGTGGACACGCACTGTGAGTCGATTCTGGCCCTGCAGCAGCGGTGTTGGGTCCAGTCCCCTGAAGATTCTCTGGTTGAAGCGCTCCCGGCCCTCACGGATGCCGAGCGCCTCGGCATCTCCCAACGTCTCACGGCCCCGTCCTTCGAGAGCCAAACCGTGCCGCAGGAGCTCTTGTCCGTTGAGGTACACGACGAAGCCGTTGAGGAATCTGGCTTCCAGCCGCAGGCTCTCGATTTGCTCGGCGCTGAACTCGAAGGTTTGCGACAGCCACAGCACCTCTTGGTTGGCGAGGCTGCTCTCGGAGGACTCGTCGAAGACCCAGTCTTTGTCGAGTTCGAAGCGTGTTTCTTCGTCTCTGGCCTTCTTGTCGTCTTTGGCTCTCTTTTTGTTCTTGGTGTTCTTGTCCTTCTTGTCGCCGTCATGCACTCCGATGAAGGGAGCAGGCCTGGCCTCTTGCGCCTGCAGTCGCTCCTCCACCTCCGACAGCGAGCCTCCAGCCTGTCCGATCTCATAGGTCCAGGCGCTCCCGAAGTCACTCAGAGGCACGGGAGCGACCAAGTCCTCCGCGGCGAAGGCCACGCCACTCAACGACAAGAGGATGCACAAGACCAAGGCTTGGACTGCGCGAATGGGCAGAGCATGCCTCATGTCGTTGGCGATCATCCGTGATTCTCCGGTTTGGTGGTAGGAGACCGAGTGGCAAGCAGGCCCTTGCGGGCGGTGGCCTCAACTTAGGGAGTACCCCCTTTGGCGCCGTTCGAGGTCCCCGCGCTCCTGGACGCGCCCGGCCTCTTCGCCACCGACTTGGCGGTCGAGCGCCTCCGCAAGGAACGTTGAGATTCGGACGATCTCGCTGGGGATTCCTGATTGCAGGGCGGTTTCGAATGCGAGCTGTAAGGCCTGCATGCTCGCCGGTTCACCGCGGTAGGCTGCGTCGAGGTAACACTGAGCAAGGCGAACGCGGGCCTCATGGGCGTGGGCACCATAGCGCTGCGCGGTTTCGAAGACGTAGTTCATGAGGCCTCGAGCTTGCATGCTGCGCCCGTTGCGCACCTGTGAGTCGATGAGCAATTCGGCGGCTTCGAGGAAAAGGAGCACGTGCCCACTCTCGTGCGCCATCTCGTAGGCCATCTCGAAGGCGTCCCAGCATGCGCCGACATCCCCTTTGAGGAGGGCGACCTCCCCTTCGGCCAAGGCACAACGAATGCGCAGCTCGTGCGAGGGGTAATCCATGGAATAGAGCGTCGCTGCACCGGCTGCCTCGTCCGCTTCCTCGACGAGGCCACGGCGCGCGGCAACGCGAGCGGCGAGGGTGGCGAGTCGCCCGACGAGCTCGGGAGCCACCTGCTCGGCGGCGGCTCGCGAGTAGCTGAGGAGCTCGGCTGCGACGATGAGTTCACCATACTGCGAGCACCAGCGCGCCCGCACTTCATCGAGGTAGATGCGCGTGCGCTGTCCGGACAACGTGCTCTCGAGGCTCGTCGCGTCTGCGACGTTCTGTGCCTCTTCGAGTTGCTCTAGGGCGACGTTGTAGGCGCCGAACGCCAGCTGCAACTCTGCGTTCGTCGCCAGGGCCTCGATCCAGAGCTCGGGATCGGACTGGATGCCAGCGCTGCGGTGGACCTTCTCGATGTTCTCTTGCGCTCGCTCCCACTGCATCACTTCCAGCGAGCGCCGCGCCGCGTCGAGCTGCAGCCGATCGCGCTGTCCAGGCAGCTCCCGTTGGGTCGCATGCAGATCGCGCAAAGAACGCTCGGAGTGTCGCAGCGCGGTCTCCGGGAACCCTGCCTGCGCCAGCTTTCGCCCGTATGGGATGGAGTGGTCGACAACGGCGACCGCATTCCCCGCGCGAGCGAACTGGTCTTGCATCCAAGGTTGCGGCGTGCCGTTCGAGGTCCTGGCAAGGGTCCGAGCCAGATACTCATGCAACCCGTACACGACGCCCGAGTCGTAGAGCCCAAGCAGCGTGCGTCCAAACTCGGCGGTCAGCAGCGCGAGCTTTCCTGGGGCGGCATAGACGATCAGGTTCAGGTGCAGGAGGTTCTGCAACACCCCATGCAACATGGCCGCGGGGAGTGCCATGAGCTCCTTGAGGAGCAACACGTGGAGAGGCTCGATGGCAGCGGCGAGCCACTGCAGGACCTGAATCTCCGGCGGCGAGAGGGACTGCAGAGCAGTGGCGACGCGGCTGCTCGGGTCGAGTGTCGCGAGGAGGTGCGCCGCTTGCTCAGGCGGAGACCCGGCACGCACCATGACTCGCGTGATGGCGATGGTGTCGATGACCCTCGCCAGGCTCTCCGGAGCGTAGGCGAGCATCTGGCAGATCATCGGAGAGATTCCCAAGCCGTGCACCAACGACTGAACGATGGGTTCCCTGGCTTCAGGTTCCGAGACCTGCAGGACCTCGACGTTGGGATGATTGAAGTAGTGGCCGTAGTTCGGGTCGTCGGAGGCCATCAGCAGCAGTGCTTTGCGCTTCGGCAGACGCTCGAGGAGACGGTGCAGGAAGTTGTAACTGGCGCGTTCGGTGAACTGCAGGTTGTCGACCGTCAGGAGCACGGGTCCGAGCTCGGAGAGCTTGACCATCAGCTTGTCGAGCACGGCGTAGGCACCGTCCTGCATGGCGCCAGGTCCGACGTAGGATTGTTCGTCCACGCCACAGACTCGCAGGACGCTCTCGACTTCTTGGTTGGACAGATCGAGGGAGGTCGCCAGGACCCTGATCTTGTTCGCCGCGACCTCTTTGTTGTCCACGGGGACGATCCCAGCGGCGCTCGCCAACCAGGCCGCAGGGATTGCGAAGGGGACGCTCTGGCTGACCTCGGAGAGCACGGCCATGTGACTGGGGGCGCCGGCCTCGGCGAAGAGGCTGAGCGCGTAGCGAAGGATGAAGCTCTTTCCGGCCCCGGGCTCGCCGACGATCATGATGGCTCGTCCACCGTCTCGTTGGCAGGCGACGAAGGCCTCACGCAACCGGGAGATGGGCTGTTCGATGCCAGCTGGGGCGACGCGCGCCGGGAGTTGCAAGAACTCGCGCTGTTGGAAGGCCGAGACCGACCAAATTCCACTCGCGTTGGTGCCGTCCTGAATCATCCCGACGTCGGAGGGATGGTTGGCGAGGCTCGGGATGTCGAGGGTCGGCGGCGGGGGCTCGGCCGGCATTGGCGGCAGCGAGTCGGCCTCCTTTCTTAGCTTGGTCAGCCACTCAGAGAGCGTCCTGGCGTTGGACCGCATTCGGTGGTCGGCGTTGAGCCGCATGAACGGCTCGAAGAGCGCCGCCGAGTTGATGCACCGCTCCTTGGGCTCGACCGCGAGCATCTGGTGAATGATGGCAGCGAGTCGCTCGTCGGCGCTGGAGACCTCTCGCAGGGACGCCGGCGCGACGCGGTGAGAGGGATCGGCTCCAAATGGATGGACGCCAGTGACGGCCTCGTAGAGGACGGCACCCAGAGAGAAGACGTCGGAAAAGGGGCTGTGCTCACTGCCGCTCACAACCTCGGGGGCCGAGTACCGCAGCAGCGAGGAGGGGCGTCGGAGGCTCTCTTTCGGGACGAGCTGGAGCGCGGACTTGATGGCGAAGTCGGTGACCTTCACCTCGCCGTCCCAGCTCAACATGAGGTCACTTGGCGCGAGGCCGCCATGGCAGAAGTCTAGCGGACGCAGCTGCGAGTCTTTGCGCCGATGTGCATAGTCGAGCGCCTTGAGCGCTTCGATCGCGACGAGGACGACGAGGCCGTGAGGGACGTTTTTCCCGAGTCGGCGGCTGACCTCGATCACCGTCTGTAGGTTCATGCCCGAGACGAACTCGGTCGTGAGAAAGTAACGGCTGTCAGCACGGCCGAGGTCGAGCACCTGCGCGATGTTGGCGTGGTGCAGCTTGACCGCTTCTGAAGCCCTCTCGATGAAGAGCTCAGCGAAGCGCTCATCGAGGGAGTAGCCTTCGTAGATCTGTTTGATAAACAAGATCTTTTCGAAGCCCTCGACGCCCCGTTGCGTGGCCAGATAAGAGTCCCCCAAGTTCCCCGAGTGGGTGAATTGGTGGGTCAGTTCGTACGGACCGAACTTCTTCGCTTCCGGCAGGGGGATGAGAGGGGTCATTGAGGTCGCAGCACCACTCGGATCGTGGTCCAGGTCCGCTTGTTTGCAGGCACAGAGCCGCTGTACATCGTGCGACTCTCACAGGTTCGAAGGCCAGCACTATGACCTCATATCGCCTAAAAGGCAACCGCGGTTTGGATCCGGGGGTTGGATAGAACCGATGGAAATCAGTGGATTATCCCTTCACCAGCGGCGAAAGAGGTCGGAGCGAGGGTTCGCGGAGAGTGGTGGGACCCGAAGGGTTGCGCGCAGAATGCGAGCAACCCTTGGAGCCACGGGTGACGACGACTCAAAGGCAAGGCGGCGGAACTCTACGATCTTCACGATCCAAAGAAGGTGCCGCTGCCTAGAAAACATGCCATACTCGGCGAGCTTGAGTACCATGCGGCGTCGACGGGTGCAGACGATGGTTACACAACGTGCCGACGAGGCGCAAGATTGACCGCATCCAATCGAATTCGTAAGGTTTTCTTGTAATAGAGCACGGACTGCAAATATCCTCGGGGATCCGTCACGGGGCCGAGCGACTGGTTCGAGAAGCTTGGGCCTCGTTCCGTGTCGCCGACCTTTCGCGAGTCTCTCGAGCGCAGGGATTCACGCTCCGCTGATGCCAGTTCAACCAACAAATCGTGATCTGCTGCCTCATTTCGAGCGCTACCTTGAGAAGCGTGGAGTCGCTGACAACCTCCTCGCCTTCTACAGGCACGTCTACACGGAGCTCAGCGTGTTCGTCGGCGACTTGATCGTCAACACGAGCTTCGAGCTCATCGAGAGCTTTCTGGAGAACAAGGTCGGAGCGGGCCTCTCTCCGGGCCGAGTCAAGGCCTACCAGCAGGTGCTCGAGGCGGTCCTGGATTTCCAGGAGACCTATCGGCGCTCCATGAAGTCCGGCGGCTTCAGCAGCCCCGACCTGGTTTCGCAAGCCGTACAGCCCGTGCCGATGGAGAGCCGACTCGACCTCTATACCGCCGGGGAGATCGAGACCTCCGAAGACATCCCTGGCGAGTCCACCCGCGCCATCAACGAGGCCCCGCTGCTGGCTCAGTCGCTGCGGCCCATCCTCGACAAGCGGCCCAAGAAACCGCAGCACTCCTTCTTCCAGATCGGCGCCGAGGACGAGGTCGACTCGCCGTTGTCTGCGGCCCCAGAGCTGACCACCCTCGATGGCAACGCGACGCCCATTCCCGACTCGTGGCTGTCGCTCAAAGAGGAACTGGTCGAGAAGACGAGCGGCGCACAGCCGCTCGTCAAACGGTTCTCCGAACCAGAGATCCCCGTTCCGCGGGGGATCTCGTCAGACCTCCTGAGGGAGCCTAGGCACCCGTTCAGCGACCCCACCGAGCAAGTCGATCTCAGCAAGATCGACGTCGCGGCCATTGCTCGGGGCGAGGTGCAGCAGCAGCGCACCCGCAAACGCCGAAAGACCGCGCCAGGGGACTCCGGGCTCGGGGGGCCAACCCCAATGCCGAACGCACCTGCGTACGACGAGACCTCGACCCTCGAGCCGCTGATGACCAGCGCCTCGGAGTCCATGCTCGAGACGGAGATCCAGAAGCTCCACCGGCCAAAAGCCACGACCACGGAAGAGACCCGCGACGTTCGCGACGAGATCCGACGGCTGCAGACCAACAACATCATCGACAAGAAGAAACCGAAGAAGGCTTCTCTCGTCGACCCCAGCGACCTTTTTAGCGATGCCCTCGCCGCAGTGGATGCCCCGAGAGAAGCGCCGCGCAGCTCGTTGGACACGCCGACCAACAGACCAGGCTCTCTGCCCGCTCATCCGCAGGTCGACGAGAGGGCCAATCAGTTCGTCGAGCAAAAGCGTCGGAGCCGTCCAGAGTCCGGCCGCATGCCGTCATTCGACGATGTGCTCGACTCCGGGCACCTCCCTCCAGAGGAAGAAGAGGAGAGCACCCCTTACGTTCACGACCACTCCCTGCCTCCGTCGCCGTTCATGAACCAGATGAACCCGGGCTCAGCCTTCGGCTTGCCTATGCCCCCGTCCGCCAACTTGCCGCCTGGTCTGGCAACCAGTTCCGGCGGTGGGGTTTACCCGGATTATTCGGCTCCAGAGGGCGCGCCCATCAACGCCGGAGACGTCGCGTTCTCGAAGCTCGGCATGCTCGGGCAGAGCAGCCCTACGGGCGAGATGCCCATCAACATCGCCGATGACGAACCAGGGCAAAAGAGAGAGGGCGAAGGGGTGAACCGGCCCTCGCTCCGCTCCGTGGGCGTACCCGAACACGTCATCCACGAGAACCAGACCAAGCTCAGAGCGGCCAAAGAGCTCAAGACCCAAGAGGACGTCGACGCGCTGCAAAAGAGAATGCAGCGGAAGTTCGACCGCGTCGAGGCCGAGACCACCAAGAAGAAACAGCGCCGCGACTTTAGAGAGTACGTCCACGAGGGGCGTTACCTCGTAGACGTCGCCACGCCTAGGCCGGTCCAATACATCCCCAAATTCCCTGGCGCGAAACGCGCGATCGCCGGCGCTTTCTCGGCCTCTGCGTTGCTCGTCGTTCCAGCGCTCCTGTTCGCCTTCCTCGCCGTCGTCGGGTTCGTGGTGATGGCAGATGCAACAGGCACCCTGCTCGGCCTCGCTGCAGGGGCTGCGGCCGCTCTCTTGGGGCTACCGGGCCTCTACCTGTTCTCCAAGTCCGCCGCAGAGCTCGAAAGGCACACCCCAAACGCCACGGTGAGCACCTACCACAACGCGCTGTGGCAAGGGAACTATGGGGCGGCGCTCCGCTGCATGGCCATTCCCGAAGAGCCGCCCGATGAGCAGTTCTACATCACCGCCGAAGAGGCCATGGGGAAAGCCTTCAACACCCTGGGTGAGAAAGACTTTTCGGACTATTGGGCGGCCCATCACGAAGTCGCGAAGGTCGGCTTCGTCGGACGATGGAAAGCCAAGATGTTCCCCCCGATCCTCGGCAAGATCCGACGCGTCGGAGGGGCCGCGGAGTCAGGTGGCGTCGTGCTCGCCGTTGAGAACCCCCTGGGGCGGCGCTTCTCGCTGGTCCCGGTCGTGCGCCTCGAGAATGATTGGTATATCACCGACGGTCAGCTGTTCATGCGCTCGGTCATCAGCCAGCAGGCTGAGAGCGAAGAGATGCCTTAGAATCATCTGGAGACCAGGCCAGGAACACAATGCCGCTCAAGATCGACCTCAGAACCACCTATAGCTCGAAGCTGACCTCGAGAGGAATCTCCGGGCAGGAGGCCAAAGTTTATGGCCGAGTTCTCGACGAGCTCGGCGACTTTCTAGCAAACCGTGACGCTTCGGATTGGCGCCCCTCCGACCTCGACCTCTTCATGAAGGGCAAGAGCCCAAATATCGGTGCCGCCGATCGCTCCATCTACGGTGGGGCGCTGAGCATTCTCCTCGAGATCTTGGACAAGGCCGCCCTCAAAGGAGCCGAGCTGGACTTCGATCGAGCCCCCCGAGCGAAAATCCCCACTGGCTCTCGGAATCCCACGTCCAAAGAAATCAAGGGCCTTCCCGGCTCGATGCCCTCCCTGAGGCGGGCCAAGAAGCTCGACAACTCTGAGGTGTCTGGCCGGGCTGCGTCCTCTGGTGTGGCCTTCGTCAGCTCGCAATCCAGCACCAGCTCCAGCGGCTCGAGCCCAACCCTCGACAGCCTTTCAGGTCCCAACCTCGACAGCGCTTCAGGTCCCAACCTCGACAGCCGGTCGCGGCCCAATTTTGGCGCGAGCGAAGAGGAGCAAAAGTTCAAGCTGCGGCCAGTCACTCGGCCCGGCCGCGTTCCATCGCTTCCCTACGCCGACACCGCCGCCCCACACGGCTCGCATGAGTCGTCGACCTACGTGCTGTCCGACCCCGACGAGGTGTTCGAAGGCCCGAGAAGAAAACGCAGGGGATTCCAAAACCGGCCACTCGAAGAGGCGCTCCCCGACATTCCCGACTTCGAGGACAGCCTGCCCCCGGAAACGGCCCAGTTCGGCCTCGAATCGCATCGGGTCGAAGACCTCGTCCAGCCAAACTCCGAGGGCCCGAACAAGGGCACGAACACCTACTTCATCGACGAGAACGAGGACTACGGTCAGCCCGAGAAACCACAGGTCGCTGCTCCAGACGCCGAAGCAGGGCCGCAAGAACGTACTCTCGGCGCGGTACAGGTCGGCGCCTGGAGGAGCTCCTCGAAGATCACCAAGATCAACGGCGGGCTGCTCGTCGGCGACCGCTACGAGGTCCCCGAGAGCTTCGACCTCGTCGGGCTCTCGTACCGCGAAGTCAAGACCTCCAGCGCCTCCGAGCAGTTCTTCCAACAACATCGCCTGGCGCCGATCGTCTTGTTGGTCGGCATCTTCGGCTCGGTCTTCCTGTTCTTTGTGCAGCCCATCGCCGCCATCCTCCTGACGCTCCTCACCGGCGCGGGGTTGGCAGCCTTTGCCGGCGCCTTTGTGACCTTGCTCAAGCTCTCCAAACAGCCTCTCACTGCGACCTCTTCGACTGAGGCTCTTGTCGGCTATATCGCAGCACTGCGCGTAGGAATGTTCGAAAGAGCCAAAGCTTTCCTGGCCCACCCTGGAGACTGCGAGCCGTTGACCATCCAAGAGCTGCGAGACGAACAGCGCGGAGGACTCGGTCGAAGATTCAACGCAGCCTCCCCCAAAGCCTTGGCCATCTTTTGGTCGAAAGCCATCGCGAACCTCGACCGCTCGGAAGGCGGCCCCCTCGGACAACGCCTGGCACGCCGTTTCAAGCCTGCAGAACTTGACTGCGATCTGCTGATGAGCAGCGAAGACGGGCTCATCGACGTGCTCGTGCTGCGCGGACGAGCCCTCGACGACTACGCCATCATTCCCGTGGTCAAGATCGGCGAAAGCTGGTTGGTTGCCGATGGCGAGTGCGTTTTGAGCTCGAGTCGCGTCGAGGCCGTGAGCCGAATCAGCCGACGGCACGCTGAAAAGTCGATTGACGACAACGCTTTGGTTCGCTCGATCAGCCGGTTCAACCTCACCCGCACGGACATCAGCCGAGCGTTGCTCGCCGGAGCGTTGACCGAAGAACAGGCGCAACTGCTGGTGCAGAAAACGACTCCGCCAGTTTGAGGGGACAGTTGGACATTGGCCGCTCCCATTTGATGACCGATCCCCCCTGCTGGAGGAGAGCCATCTTGTTGCCCGCGTCCTGCACGCAACCCTTCGGGTTTACACGACTTTTCTCCATCCCTGGCTGCGAGTTCCTGTCACCACGGTGGGGTCGAACTTGGCCTCCTTAACCCCAACAACCGTGCTGCTCCTCGATTCGTTCGGCGCGGACTGGTCGTATTACTCGAGCTTCGTGGTGCTCGCCCTCGCGGTCATCGCGGTCATCGCGCTCGCCCTCTGGTTCCTTATCCCGTCCATGGGCAAACCCCTCTCGTCGTGGGTCGCGCAGAGGCGAGAGAATCCGGACACCGAAGAGACACGACGGCTCCTAGCCGCTCGGGCGGTCCTTGGGACGTTGGCCCATGACGTCCTCAAACATCGCCTGCTCGGTTTGGTGTCGTTGGTGCAGTCCCTCGACCTCTTGGAAGAGAAGGCGCGCGAGAGCGAGCCCGGCATCTTGCTGGCCGACCATACGCAGCCCCAGAAGTGGGAAGGGCTGCGCGCCGAGCTCCTGCGGCTCTGCGGCGCCCGAGCGGCTCCCCGAGACCGTCTGTGGGCCCGTTGGCATGAGGCGTTCGTCGAGGTCAGACGCGTTGCTGGCGGAGGCATCGTGCCCCCTTGGGCCGACGCCGCCTTCGAACGCACCGAGCGCACGCTCAAGAAGCTGCGCCGCATGGTGCGCGGCTTCGTTGCAGGGGAGCGAGAAAGTGCCCTGAGTCCCAACCGCGTGCGGGCCCTCGAGCTGGGCAAGATCGAGAAAGTCCACTCCGTAGTGCTCGCCATCGCCGAGGGCTGCCGGCCAGTCGTACGACCGCAAGCCGTCGTGGACGAAGCGCTCTCCGCGGTCAGCGCGTTGGTCGGCAGGAAGGACTCGAAACGCAGGATCCAGAGCTTTGTCGCGGCCGAAGGCGCGTACCTCGCCAGCGCCCCGGGACGACTCATCGCCACCAGCCTCGAGCGGCTCTTCGACAACTCGCTGCGTCTGAGCGGACCCGAGAGCCCGCTGGCGCTGCTGGCCGAAATCGAGCACGACGAGCTGTTCGGCGACGAAGTCCTGGTCTTTCGGCTGCTCGACACCCTCTCGAAGATCCCCTCCGCCGACGACTACGGAACCGGCTTGCGGGGCGTCAAGCGAGAGCTCACCGAGTTCGACTGCGGCCTGACCTTCGCCAAGGTGACCCCATCGGAGTCTCTCACCGAGGCCTTTGGCGAGAGCTCCCTGCGCTTCGTCAAAGAGGCGCGCATCACCGTCCCCATTACGCCTTGTGAGCCCCTGCCACGAGGTCGGCGCGTCGTCTGGCGCGCCCTGACGGTGCTCCCCATCATCGTCCTCCTCAGCGTCATCGGTTTTGCCGCCATCAGCCGCATTCTAGGCGGTGCCCCCGTCCACTTTGCTGGCGGCGGCGAGTCCGTCGTCGAGTTTCGCGTGGACGTCGGAAACGAGCTCAGGCTCAACCTCTGCGAGGGCGGCCAGAACCCCCGCATCGGCCTCGAGCTGGACCCCACCGAATGCCGGGCGCCTCGTTGCACTTTGGCCGCAGCGGTGGAGGCGATGGAGCCTTGTCGCGACGGCATCATGGTCGCGGGATGCCCAGGCGTGTTCTCGTGGGTCCCCGAGCCAAGAGACGGGAGTCGGCAGGGAACGAGCTATGAGCTGCTGGTTTCTTGCATGTCCCCAGGTCCCCCACAAAGTGAAGACGAGCGGCGCCTACGGCTGGTGGTCTCGCGGCCCAACAGCGCGCCGCGTTTCGAGCTCTTCCAGATTCTCGAAGGGGAGTCCGAGCTCCCCATCCCCATTCTGCCCGGCCGCAGCGCCGAGATTTCCGCCGGGGGCAACGTGACAATCCAGGCCTACGCCCTGGACGACGACGACGACCCCTTGCTCTACCAGTTGGTCCCCCATGACAGTCGAGGCGAACCCAAAGAATCTTTCGACGGCCGCTTCAGCTTGGGCGAGCTCGAGTGGTCGCCTACGGGAATTTGGGAGGCAACCCTCTCGGTCAGCGATGGCGTGGCTCCCCCAGTAGAACAGAGGATCCACTTGGAGGCGGGGCGGCTGCGGCCAGTTCACCTCGAGACCCTAGTGCTGCGCAACGAGACCTCTGGGGAGACCCTCTCCTGCGATGCCCGCCTGTGCGAGGTCGAAGACGACCAGTCGTACACGGCAGAGTTCAACATTTGGTTCGATCCACTCTTGAAGCAAGTCGACGAGCGCATCGTCCTGTCGACCTCGGAAGAGTCGCCAGTGGTCGTCGTCCCGAAGGGCATTCCCGGGGTCAAACACGCAGCGCCCGATGGGCTCGGCATCCCAGAGATCGGCGAACTGTGGGAGATCAGAGCCCGCTACTCTGACCGGACGTTGGCGATCGTCGAACTGGCCGGGCTGCCCGTCGACTCCCTCGACGGCAAGCGCAACTACAAGTTCGAAATCAACGTGTTGAGCCTGGACTCGAGCGATCCGCAGTATTGGATGTTGAAGCTGACGGTCTCCGAGACGAGCAAGCGCACCGAGCCACTGGACATCATGCTGGTGTTGGTGCGTTCGGGCTTCTCGAAGCGTCCTGCCATCGAGGTGAGCAGCGAGTTGGTGAGGCTCTTCGAGTACGACAGACCCTCCAACCGTTCGAGAGAGAAGGTCCAATCCAGAGAGAAGGTCCAAGTCTTCCTCTTCGAGGACGCCCTCCTGGATGAGATGGCCCCACCGGTCATTGTCTGCGACGATCCAGAACTCACGACCGCCTTCGATGAGCCTGTGATGAAGCGCGCAGGAGACCGCAAATGGCTCCTCTCCCTCTCCTTGAAACCTGGTTGCATCAATGGGCTGGGGGGACCGACAAGTCGCTACGGTTCAGTCAACTCACGCACCTGTCGTGTGGACCTTTCCACCGCAGACAAACTGCATCGGACCAGTCTCAAAGTGCGCCTCGAAGACCGGGCGTGTGTGCCGATGATTGACCGACTGGAGCCGGACGTGGATCGAAAGCTCAACGAAGGCGAGGTGATGAGCTGGCAGGTCGAGGTCTCGGACCCGGACGGCGATCTCGAACAAGCCGGCGTGGTGGTCAAGGGGAGCACCAGCTTCAAGTTGCACCTGGAGGCGAATCCCGCGGCCTCCGGTAGTCATCTGACTGGGACGTTGTACGGGGCTGTTTCTTGTCAGGACCTACGCACCCCATTGTTCCTCGAAGCCCGAGACCGCAGCGGTTTCGTGACCCGACAGCAACTCGAGGTCAACGTCTTCTGTCCGTCGCTCATCAAGACCCAAGACGGTCACCAGAAATTCGAGGCCGACGAGGACGAAGAGCTCTCCATTCCCCTCGTGGCGGACGACGCGGTCCGTCTGGCGGTGGTGGAAGGCCCTGGCACCATCGACGACAATGGGGCCTACCTCTGGCGAGCCCATTGCGACGATGGCCGCGGTCCTTTGAGGGTGATGATTCGAGGGGAGCACGACGAGCTCTACGGCGATCCGCTCGAGCTGGAGGTCTTGGTCAAACGCTGCAAAGCGCGCTTCCACCTCGAGGAGAAGGGCACGTTGATCCCGACTGACGAGCCCTTGCGACTCGAGGCGTTCACGGTGCGGCGGCTCCGCATCATTCCTGAGCGCAGCCTCCCAAAGGAGCTCAACATCGACGTCTCCCTCAGTCCAGAAGGCGAAGAGCTCTCGATCACAACACTTACTGGACAGCCGGATATCTTCGATGTGCGATGCCGGCGTGAAGGGGAATCTCG
>Ga0066646_10000361_pt1 | contig 22327 bp, 21 predicted proteins | sample CryGeyCG2114_250_3_FD_59511 | JGI IMG/M metagenome (GOLD analysis project Ga0066646, IMG submission 59511) | Groundwater microbial communities from aquifer - Crystal Geyser CG17_big_fil_post_rev_8/21/14_2.50 | ecosystem: Environmental > Aquatic > Deep subsurface > Groundwater | place: USA...
GAAACAGCCGGGTTTTCAGCAGTCCCTCCACCGGAAATTTTTGCAGGAACCTTCCATACCCGTGTGGAATGGTTATAAGTAGAAACCCAAATATCTTCCCCTGCTCCCGTATCTGTTGTACGACTCCAAACAGCGACAGCATTGCCATACGGATCGATATCTACAGTTGCATTGAGATCAGAGTCCCCAATCGATGGAGGGCTATCTAATTGAGTAGATGGGCTCCCCCAGGTGAGACTAAATGCAGCATGCGATTCGATTGTAAATAAGCATATAAGTAGTGTCAAAATGAAATTTCTCACGATCCCTCCAAAATTTTATTAGGATCGGAGATCATAATTTTAAAAGGAAAGAAGGTCAATCAATTATTTGAAAAAAGAACTTTGATGTAGATCTGGTGATTGAAAAGAGGCCTATTACAAATGAGATGGGTTTTCCCTTGCAATAGGCCTCTAAGAGATTATCGAATAAGAAGTAGTGCGAATACAAATGCAAAAAGAGCAAAAGACTCAACAACACCAATAGCGACAAAGGTCTTACCCAAAATAGATGGCTGCTTTGCAACTGCTTGAATTGCTGTCACACAACATTTTCCTTGAAAAATAGAGGATGCCATAATGGCAATCCCTACAAAAACACCGATACCAATGGCACTTACTGGAGTCAGTGTCCCTGCCTGCAATGAACCCTTCATCATAATCATTAAGATAAATCCATAGATCGATTGAGAAGAGGGAATAGCAGAAAGGGCAATAAACGTTCCATGTCCTTCATCTACACGAGTCATTACTCCGTGAGATGCCATACCTGCAATTCCACAACCAATAGAGCTACCAAGGCAACCGAGAGCCATTACAATGGCAGGTCCAATCATTTCAAAATTCATAAAAAAAAACTCCTAATTATTTTCGTATTCGGAGAGGGTTAAAAAGACGCCCTCCACCTTCAAAACTGTAGTGATACCACTCTAAAAAATTTAAACGTAAACCGTGAATGACTCCTGACATAGTGGTAAGAGTTAGATTCACTGTATGACCTATTAGAATGATGAAAAAGCCACCAAACACACCAATATCCATAGCTAAATCATTAAATGTTTCAGCCATAATCATTCCAGCGAGAGCCAAAGCATATAAACGGAGATAGGATAATACATCTGCAAACACTTGAACAGCATTTGTAAGTTCATGGAACGCTCCCCATTTTTTCTTTTGCAAAAGGGCGATGATAAAAACTAAAACCAGCCCTATATAGACCATTTGCTCACCAATTACATACGCATTTCCCTTTGAAATCCAACCTAAATAGTTAATAAAGGAAGTGGCATCGACAAAAGAAGGGAAGAAAAGATACCCCCCCACCATAAAGATAATCCAGGCAATGCCCCCAAGATTTCGGTCCAGATACCGAATAAATGATAGGGATATATGGATGAGCCCAATAAAAAGGGAAAATTCAAGTAATATCGAATCGTAAAAGTCTACAAGGGCCTTATATTTTAATTTGCCATCAATAATTTGAGAAGATTTTACTAAAAACTCATGCCCATCTTTAGCTGTTTTTATAGCGGGAAATTGTCTTACATACTCTTGGTAAACATCATCTTTTTGCTTGAGGTGATACTCTGCTTTTTTCCTTGCCATATTGTGAAGCAAAGAAACTTTGCGCAAAGGATTATTCGGCCCTATCTGAATACCAAAAAAGGAGACAGTCAACACACCCCAGATTATACAACAAGTAGATGATATCAAAATTAATTTAGTAAACCTCTGCATAAATGGGGAAGGACGCTTGATCTTCCATTTTAATAAAAGACCCCCACAAAGATAGACAAGACCATACCCCCCATCAGCCACAATGATGGCAAAAAAGATAGAAAAAAAGATCAGAATCCAAAGAGATGGGTCTTTATCACTGGGCGCTGGGGTGTCATATACATTGACTAGATCTTCCCCAATCTTACTTTTTCCTTTATTTTCCATGCATGTTGGTACTCTGTCTCTGTTTTCAATGGCAATTTCTTCCACATAGACATCAAGTCCACCAAGAAGACTAAAAAGAGCTTTAATTCTTGTTTCAGGAACCCACGCTTCAATAGCTAATAAAGAATCTCCCAAAATATGATTGGTATCGTGTTTACTCTTCTCTAAATCATAGTGATTGAGAAACTCAGCCAACCCTTTTTGTAAATAACCTATGCTAATTGCAAGAGTATGAATTTTCTTCTCAACTTCAGTAAGATCAACAATAACCTGACTCAATCTTTCCCGAAGCTCCCCAACAGCCCTTTCAATCGTAATCTCAGTCATTTTTGGGTAATGAGTTGTTTCCTTATTGATCGCAAAAAAATAATCGAGATCGTATTCAGTTGTTATATAAATTAGATCTTTAGGTGGCGGATTTTTCTTAGCCGACTCACTTCTCATGCAAAAAAATTGAAAAACCCGTTTAGATCCCTTTTGCAATAAATCTAGCTCATCTCTTGAAAAATCCCCAAATGGGGCCACTCGCGCAATCTCACCATTTAAAATTCTCTCCTCTTCTAGGAGTTTTTCATATTCATCATTTAAGGCTACGACATTTTGAGCAAGCTCTAGGGGGGGCAAGGTGGGATGATATGTTTCCTCTTTAGGGAAATGAACCTTAAGAATTTTTATGGCAGAAAGAATTGTTTTTGCATCATCTGGCATTTCCAAAGCCCTTTTATGAGAAAGGCCAATGAATTCCATAAATCCTGCTTTTTGAGCAGATATAAAAAATCGATCCATTTCAGAAGGAGATCCGACAACCAAATATTTGTGAAGATTAACGATCATATTCTTTCTTTCTATTTTCAATTTTTCGTTTTGCAACTTTTGCCTGAGCTACAGATGAAAGTTGCTGATCTCCCAAAAAAACTCTAATTTTTTTAATGTTTTGGACTGACCGAGGAATCAAAACCTTCTCGAATAAGTTAACTCGGATTGAAACCTCACGCAACTCCTTTTCAAGGGCTCGCTTTTTCTCTTCTGAAATATGAACTTTTTCCCTTGCAGTTATGAACTGCTGAACTAGATTTGTAGCACTTTCAGTCCAAACTGGAGTATCAAAGAGAGAGTACTCAGGCTCTTTAAAATCCACTCCATGAAAAACAGGAATTTCTATCCCAGCAATGTTTTCATATTCCTTTTTAACAAGGGTAACTTCCGCAAGAGAAAGAAGATCCACATTTACTTTATCAAGTAGGAGAGCTGAAAAATCCTCCACTTTTTGCTGCAAACTCTTGAACTCTTCTGTGAGCTTTTGGATTTCCAATACCACAAGGCTAACTTCAAACTGGAGCATCGCCTTCTTTAGCTGAAGGGTAGGGAGATAGCGACTAAATTGAGTTAACCGAGTCTGTTGAGACCGGAGCTCATTTTTCGTTAGCTTGACACTCATTCTTTAGGCCAGTACTTGTCTGCAATCTGCTTTTTAATTCCGATTTCATCTAAATTAAAGCATTCAGCAAGAGTTAACCACCCAAGATCTAAAGCTTTTTCAATAGGTAAATTTACTTCTAAATTCATCATTCGCTCTTCAAAAAGGAGACAGTATCTTAAAAGCTTTTCATCCCAACGAGAGAGCTTAAAGCCCATCCCTTGCCGCTCCCTTGCTTTTTTAGAATCAGCATATAGACGAATCATTGTATTTGCAATCTCTCCATGATCTTCCCTAGTTACTTTTCCAATCACTTGCTGCTTAAGCCTTGATAGAGATCCAAAAGGGTCTATAGATCCCCCATGAAGGTAAAATTGCCCTTCAGTAATATAGCCGGTATTATCAGGAATCGGGTGGGTCACATCCCCTCCAGGCATAGTGGTTACTGAAATAATGGTGATAGAACCTGCCCCTTCAATATCTACCGCTTTTTCATAACGAGAAGCTAGGTCAGAATAAAGGGTACCTGGGTAACCTCTATTTGATGGGATTTGGTCCATTGTGATTGCAATCTCTTTAATCGCATCAGCAAATGCAGTCATATCTGTCATAAGTACAAGAACATCTTTCCCTTGTAAAGCAAACTTCTCTGCAACTGAAAGTGCCATATCAGGAACTAAAAGACACTCTACTGCTGGATCTGTTGCTTTATGGATGAACATCACTGTTTTTTCTATAGAACCTGCTTTTTCAGCATTATCAATAAAAGCCTGATAATCATCAAAACGGAGTCCCATACCTGCAATCACCACAACATCAGCATCTGTCTGATTGGCAATTCTCATGAGAAGCTCGTTATAAGGCTCACCTGCCACAGAAAAAATGGGGATTTTTTGAGACTTTACAAGACAATTGAATACATCAATCATCGGGATATTTGTCCTCACTAAATCACAAGGGACGATTCGCCTAGTCGGATTAAATGAAGGGGTGCCAATATCCACATCCTCCCCCAATATATCTGGTCCACCATCAATAGGTGCTCCAGTTCCATTCAACCTCCTTCCTAAAAGAGAATCTGAAAATGAGGCTTGGATCTGATGACCTAAAAATGTGACCTGATCACCAGTTGAGATCCCACGAGTATTTTCAAAAACCTGAAGAGTGACAAGATCATCATCGAAACGGAGCACTGAAGCGTAGGTAGATGTCCCATTTTTTCTTTGCACTCGAGCTACTTCTCCAAGAGAAACCCCTTTAGCTGCAACGGTAATTAAATTTCCGCGCATATCTACAATTCGATCGTAAACTTTTCTCATTTCAATTTCTCTTCTATTGCTGCCATTGCTTTTTTATATTTTTCTGTCTGGAATGGCAAATAATTGATATTTTTGAGCTCATTTTGGAGATTTAAGAAGAACTCTCTTGCCTCATCATGCGCGTCAAATTGGAACTTCGAATCAAAAATCTTTTGAATCAGGGCAAATAGCTCAATTTGCCTATCAAGTGGGCAATATGTATCCTCTTTATCAAAAGCATTTTGTTGCAAATAACAAAACTCATAAAGCTCTGATTTAAGATAAAGGATCATATCTTCCATTGATACCCCCTCTTCTCCTACAACTTCCATCCTCTTTCCAATCTCATCTCCCTTCTGAAAAATAGAAGCGGATCTGTCAACTTTTTCAGCCCATTTAGGAAGACGACTATTTAACTCATTACCCACGGACCCAAGATATTTTGTCCAAGAAATCAGCGGATCTACAGCTGGGTATCTTCTTGCATCTGAGCGCGCTCGGGATAGTCCATGAAAAGCTCCGACAACCGCTAATGAGGCCTGTGTTACAGGTTCTTCAAAATTTCCACCTGCAGGAGAAACGCTCCCCCCAATGGTCAAAGAGCCGGTTTTTCCCCCTTTGATCTCTATAACACCTGCCCGTTCATAAAATGAGGCAATACGTGAGGACAGATAGGCAGGAAAAGCCTCATCCCCCGGAATCTCTTCTAGTCTGCCAGACATCTCCCGCATCGCTTGCGCCCAACGAGAGGTAGAATCAGCAAGCAAAAGTACATCGAGCCCCATTTGTCTATAATACTCGGCAATGGTAGCTCCCATATAGACTGAAGCCTCTCGAGCAGCCACTGGCATAGAAGAGGTATTACAAATCATAACCGTACGTTTCATCAACGGTTCATTTGTGTGGGGATCATCTAATTGAGGAAATGTTCGAAGAACCTCTACAACCTCACCTGCTCTCTCTCCACAAGCAACAATAATTACAATGTCTACAGCAGAATATTTAGAAAGATGATGCTGCATAACGGTTTTCCCGGCTCCAAAAGGTCCAGGCGAGCAGAATGAGCCTCCTTTCAAGATGGGAAATTGAGTATCGAGGATTCTCATCCCCGTATCCATCATTTTAGTAGGTCTCGTTTTCCTTCCCTCTATCAAAGCATTTTTAACTGGCCACTTCTGAGTCATGGTAAATTCATGAGTGTGTCCCTGTTCGTCTACACCCTTTGCAATAACCTCGTCTATCGTGTAACTACCATTTTTGACAACGTGAGTAATTTTCACACTTCCAAAGGTAGAAAAAGGGACCATAATGTAGTGTGGGAAACGCCCCTCATTTACAACTCCTAAGTGGTCTCCTCGACAAAGGAGATCTCCCTCTTTTGCAATCGGCTGGAACTCCCATTTTTTATCTCGATCAAGAGGAGGCAAATAAACCCCTCTAGTTAAGTAAACACCAGTTGCATCTGCCACTTTTTCTAAAGGATTTTGAAGTCCATCAAAAATTGTGGTAAGCAAACCGGGCCCTAATTCCGCCTCTAATAAATGACCTGTAAATTGGACGGGAGAATCAAGCTTCACCCCTCTCGTATCTTCAAAAACCTGAATTTTTGCATATTCAGCTGTAATTTCAATCACCTCAGCAAGTAGCGATTCTTTTCCAAGCTGAACTTTAGCTACTTCCCCTTGCCTAATCGCTCCATCAAAACGGACATATAAAAGGTTTCCAAAAGCCTGAATGACAGTTCCTGTTGCATGTTTTTGTTTATCCATATTGACTCAAATTCCCCACTACTACCATTCCTTGACTTTTGTAATCATCTAATTCAGTCGATTCTTCTACTATTAGTAATCGAGCAAGATAGGCTAAGACCCGATCTATACTGAAATCTTGGCTATCTTCCATCTCTTCAATTTTATTAAACCGATACTGCAAAATAGCCTGCTGCAGTTTCCTCGGATCATAGGTATTGTCCAGAAAAAAGGTTTTTAGATCTTCGTATTCTTTCGGTGGCACATAATCAGGAGACTCCTTTTGCGCTAAAATATCTGCAATAAAAAACTCTGTTGGATCTTCAAATTGCAATTCAACTATTGGATCCCTCCCTACTGTTTTACAGCGCAATGCTGTTAGAATAAGTCGAACTTCCCTTTCAAACTGATAGTACTTTGCTAAAAATCCCTTTAGATCAGACATTTCCCTGTATAGTGATGCGTAAAGTGACGGGAAATTATGCAACCTTTCTGCGGTTGAGTCGTACCTGTCTAAAAAATCTGATAAAAATGTAGGGATAATCCCCTTCTGCAAAAGGCTATCTTCTAAATCTTTAGCATTAAAGTTCCCTTCCTCATTTAAAGGCGCCTCTAACCAAAGGGCTCTTAGATTGTAAAGATCCAAAGGACGAAGTAACCTTCTAACAGCAAGCATGTCCTTATCTGTTAAATTTAAGGGGAGCATCTCCCTTACTTCTTTAAATGAAAGCAAAGGCCTTACCCCGAATTTTAAAGGGGGAAAAGCTGAAATTAGAAAGAAATAATTAGCCAAAATGAACTCAATCCTTACAGTCTATACATTGAACAAGAGGTCTCGAAAATCACGACGTATGTATTGGGCTATTAACTCCCTCACGACTGTATCAGAAGCGTCTATAGTAATCTGCTTACCCTTTAGTTTAATCTGAGCACCTCCTAAAAATCCCCCTACCTCGACAGATTTATTTTCAAGCTTCTCAAGCATTCTTGCAGCCATCAGTTGATTGATAGTTCTCGGAGAGATATCTTTTGGAATTACAGCGATGAAATCCTCTTCAACCCCCTTCTTCTCCATCATTTGCATAAAGCTGTTTAATATATTCGCAACTATTTGAGGATCAGACATTTCTTTGTTGACAAGCTGTGAAAGTTCGGTGTTAAAAATCTCTTTTTCAATTCTTTGCTTGAGCAGTTCTATTCCTTGCCTGCAAGCTAAATTAAGTGAAGCATCAAAAACTTTTCTCTTTTCTTCGAGTGAATGAGCCTCTTCTTCAGATATTATCCTCGCTTTTTCTTTAGCCTCAGCAATAATCTGAGCTGCTTGCATGTGTGCATTTTCCACAATTTCACTCGCTTCTTGCTTAGCCGGCTCTAGTGTTTCTTTTCTCAGCAAGTCACAAATCTTCTGAATCTTATCCTTTCCTGGCTCTAGTCCCTTCATTCGGTGCTCCTCACAAATTCCTCAACTGCTAGATTTTACAGAAGAGGCTATTTTTATGCTGCATCTCTTTTCTTTAAAGGCCTAGGAAAAAATAGTAATTAAATATATAACTAGGTATGCCGGACCTGTGGGGCCGTGCACACAAAATTTTGCCCATACCTAACCTAGGAGATATAAAATGAAAAAACTAACAACATTATTGGCAGTATTTGCCGTAGTAGCAAGCAATGCAGCTCATGCAGCACCAACACCTCCAGCTAAAACTGGTACTGCTTCTCAGCAAGGAACTTATAGCTCAGGTACAGCTTGGGGAATTGGACTTGGCGGTTTAGCACTAGTTGGCGCTGTTGTAGGTGCTACAGTAGCAGGTGCTACTTCAACTTCTGGTGGAAGCTCTTTCTCTCACTAATTATGATCTAATGATCTTCAAAATCCCAGCTTTCGAGCTGGGGTATTGTCCTAAACTAAACTTTCTGACATAAAGCGATTAGGATGAAAAAATACTTACTGACTATTCTCCTTATTACTCTATCCAGCACAAGCTTTGCTCAAGAGACAACCGAAGCTAGACGAGCTCGTAGAGGCCAAGCATCTGGATACGGAAGCCGCAGTTCAACAGCCCTTTCTATGATGGGTTGGGGCGTTGGCCTTGCTGTAGGCTTTGCAGCCATATGTGCCCTCATTGACAATAATTCTTCAGATAGCCAATCTCACTAATTATTATGAGATTCCATATTCTAACTTTACTTCTTACTCTCCCCTTATTTTGTACTCACCCCTATTTTCTCCCACCATCAGACTGGGAAATAGCGCATCTTAAAGTCCCTTCTCAATGTGTTCAAGTGGGTTTTGTAGGAAAAGGCTCCACTGACTTTCGCCCCTCTATTAGCTTGGCAACTGAAGAAGTTGAAGAAGGACTCTCACTTTCTGAATATATGAAAGCCGTTAAATCTATTCAGTTAGCTGACAAAAACCAGTATAGAGACCTGGGAAAATTTGCCATGGAAGGAGGCAAAGGGAGACTCATTGAAATTACATCGACAGGTGGCTGGGGCACGATCAAAATGCTTCAAGCGATATTACTCAAAAATAATACAGTTTACATCTTAACGGGATCTACACTCAAAGAAGACTTTTTAAAACTCCAACCTAAACTCATTCAATCTTTTCGAACGCTTAAGATATTACCCAATCTTTGGACCCCCATTGCTAACGCTGATCAAAAAGAGCGCTTTGAAAACCTTCTCACCTCGCTGGGGTCTGCAAATGAAAAAGAAACAGAGTGGAAAAACTTTCAAACCGAAATTGAGTCCCTTTCCTCTTTAGGGCCCTACTGGCAGTTCCTTTCCCTCCAAGAAGGGAAATCTAGACTATCGTCACACTTAAAAAACGCCCAACTAAACATCGATTAAAACCCTTCCATCTCGAATAACAAATTAGGGTCTATATTGAATTTAATCTTTATAGTATAATCAATTTTCAAAAAAAGGGAGACTTCAAATGAAAAAAATCATCTATGCACTGACAATCAATCTACTACTCATATCTTCTCTACATGCTCAATCTACAGGAAAAGGGTCGTCTAGCTCAGCAAATATAAGCAAAAATAATGAATGGCAAAACTGGGCCTTTGCAGGTAGCCTTATTGCTACTGCTACAACAGGAGTCCTGGTTTTAGCTTTTAATAATGGAAATGAAGCCCATGCTCACTAGGTTTATCCCTATTTTAAGTCTCTTTCTTGCCTTACTCTCGAGCTGCGCTACTCAATCTCCCTGGCAAGTAGATGCGATAAATTCTGGGACAACTTCTTTTGATTCAACACGCCTTCGATATATATCTTTAGTAGACACAAGTCCGTACCTTACCTTCGAGCTGATGAGGATAGGAGATAACACAGATGCCTTCATAAATCTAACACGGCCCTCAATAGGAAAAGAAAAAAGCGTTGAGATCACCTTTACCATTGATAACCAAAAACATAAACGGACCATCGAGCTTCATGAAGGGAAAATGAGATTACTTCTTCCAAATGAAATTACAAGTTTACTGATTGAGAGCTTGCAAGATCGAAGACAAATCGCTATTTTGATAAACGGGTGTGAAGAGACATTGGACCCTGCTCACTTTGGAGAGTCCTTTTCCCAATTCCAAGAAAGCCAAAGTTTCTTTAAAACAATATTTAAAAGACCATAAATAACTTACTGCTAAGGGAGTACTAAAATGAATCAATTAGAGCAACTCAAAAAAATCACAACAGTTGTTGCTGATACAGGTGATTTTGAGGCCCTTCAACAGTACCAACCCACTGACTCTACCACAAACCCTTCCCTCATCTATGCTGCCAGCCAGAAGCCCCAATACTCACATCTTATTGATGAGGCTATCCAATATGGAAAAGGTAAAAAGGATAACGTGACAGACCATATCATGGACAAGGTGTTTGTTAACTTTGGACTCGAGATACTTAAAATAGTTCCTGGTCGTGTCTCTACAGAAGTGGATGCTCGTCTATCCTTTGATGTTGAAGGATCCATTGCAAAGGGACGCCACCTTATTTCTCTCTATGAGGAAGCAGGAATTGATCGAAAAAGAGTTCTGATCAAACTCGCCTCAACATGGGAAGGGATTCTTGCTGCTACTGAGCTTGAAAAAGAAGGGATCCACTGTAATATGACTTTACTATTTAGTCTGGCCCAGGCAGTTGCATGCGCTGAGGCGAATGCAACCCTCATCTCCCCATTTGTTGGAAGAATATTAGACTGGTACAAAAAAGCAGAGGGTGTGGAAGGGTATTCTCCTGCAGAAGATCCTGGGGTTAAGTCTGTCACAAGAATATACAACTACTACAAAAAATTTGGACATAAAACGGTTATCATGGGGGCCTCATTTAGAAATAAAGAAGAAATCCTAGAGTTAGCAGGATGCGATCTCCTTACTATTGCCCCGAATCTACTTGAAGAGCTCAAGCAAACTGAATCCCCTATCACAACTAAACTCGATGCAACAAAAGCGAAAAACAGCTCCGAAGAAAAAATAAACATCGACGAAAAGACATTTAGACTTCTTCTCAATGACGATGCAATGGCTACTGAAAAACTTTCTGAAGGGATACGGAACTTCACAAAAGACATCCTGAAATTAGAAAAACTCATTTCTGATCGGATGTAAAAAACTACAAGAAGAGTCATTTAAGCTTTTTGAGCGGCTCTAGAAGCGAAAAATAGTAAACATCGGCTATCTTAATCTTTTATATAGATCAAAAATAAATCTGAAGTTTAATTTCAAATAAAGTTCTTCTTTTAAAGAAAAAAACCCCGGCAAGAAATGCCGGGGTTGTAATGACTTATGCTACTGGAGCCACTTCACTAGTGAAGTCAATATCCAGTTTCTCTAAGGCTTGAGACTCAATATATCTATTGACCTTTGTGTGGTACTCAAAACCAGTTCCACCAGGAATCATATGACCCATAATGAGGTTGGCTTTAATATCCAATAAGTAGTCCGTCTTGCTCTCACAAGCAGCTTCTGTCAAGACACGTGTTGTCTCTTGGAATGAAGCGGCAGAAACAAAGGACTCAGTTCCAAGAGAAGCTCTTGTAATACCAAGAAGAACAGGAGCTGCTTGCGCTGGCTTTCCTCCTTCATCCATTGTCTTTCTATTTTGCTCATGGAACATTTTCTTATCGATGTCTTCACCATGCAAGAACGTAGTGTCACCCGGATCGGTAATACGAACTTTTTGCAACATTTGACGAACGATAATCTCAACGTGCTTATCATTAATATCCACACCTTGTAGACGGTAAACTTCTTGTACCTGGTTAACAAGGTACTTCTGAAGCTCACGAACACCACAAATGTCAAGGATTTCTTGCGAGACAACAAGACCCTCAGTAAGCTGCTGACCTTTGATTACATGGTCCCCTTTCTGAATGATCAAGTGCTTGTTCAGTTGAATGAGGTGTTCCTCTTCCATTCCTGTAACTTCGTCTCGAACAACTACAATACGCTTGTTCTTCTGAACGCCACGGAAGTCTACAACACCGTCAATCTTCGCAATTTCAGCCGCCTCTTTCGGTTTGCGTGCTTCAAAAAGCTCCGCAACTCGAGGAAGACCACCAGTAATATCCTTTGTCTTAATAGCGCCACGTGGCAATTTAGCAAGGATCATACCTGCAGCAACATATTGACCTTCACGTGTTGAAATAACAGCACTAGATGGGATCGCATATGTTCCAATCAGTTCGTTGTATTCAGCATCGGAGTAAATAGCAATTTGAGGATGTAATTCCCCTCTATGCTGCTTTACTACAAGTTCAACCTGACCAGTCTGCTTATTGACTTCTCTTTGAGTTGAAATCCCCTCAACTAAGTCTTCATATTTTACATACCCAGGACGTTCGCAAATAATTGGGCTACTATGTTGTTCCCACTCACCTACTTTCACCTTAGCATTTATCTTAGAGCCATCAGTAAAGAAGATTTTAGTTCCAAGTTCAACATTAAATACCTGCAACGGTTCAATCGACTTATTGTTCAGAAGTTTTTTATAATCTTCAAGAGATCTGCCTTCGTCTCGTACAACTTGAACGCTTCCGTTTTTATTGAGAACGAGCCAGTGTCCTTCCTCATTCTGAACTACTCGAAGTCCCATATAAACAAGGATACCCTCTTTTTCAGTAATGAGCTCAGGGCTAATGCCAGCTGATGCAATACCGCCCAAGTGGAACGTTCTCATCGTAAGCTGCGTTCCCGGTTCCCCAATTGACTGAGCTGCAATAATACCAATTGCCTCACCAAGCCCCACTAAGTTACCTGTCGCAAGGTTCAGTCCGTAACACTTCGCACAAATTCCACGCTTACTTTCGCAAGTGAGAGGTGATCTGAGACGAACAGATTCAATACCTGCATCATCAACAGCTTCTGCTTGTGCAGTGCTTAGTACATCGCCTGAACGGGCAAGCAGTTTAGTACTATCCCCCGGAAGATAAATATCATCTAGAACTGTTCGTCCGTAGATTCTATCCTTAATTGGGAGAAGCTCTTCGTTTCCTTGCTTAATTCCTGAAACTTCAATTCCATTGAGAGTTCCGCAATCATCTCGAGTTACAATAACATCTTGTGACACGTCTACAAGTCTTCTTGTGAGGTATCCAGAGTCAGCTGTCTTAAGAGCTGTATCCGAAAGACCTTTACGAGCTCCGTGCGTTGAAATAAAGTACTCCATAACTGTTAACCCTTCACGGAAGTTAGCAGTAATTGGAGATTCAATAATCTCACCAGATGGCTTAGCCATCAATCCCCGTAAGGCTCCAAGCTGTTTAACCTGGGATTTATTACCCCTAGCGCCCGAATCTACCATTAAGTAGAGAGGGTTTAAGTTGCCTGTTGAAGTATCATAGATCAGTTTAAATGAATCTTCAGAGAGCCTATCAGAGACTTCTGTCCATATACTGATAATCTTAGAGTGACGCTCACCCTCAGTTATAATTCCATCCTCATATTGCTTTTTAACAACAGCTACCCGTTTATAGGCCTCTGCTAATACTTGAGCTTTATGTGGTGGGATTTTGACATCGCAAGTTCCCATAGAAAGAGAAGCTTTAGTAGCTTCAGCAAAACCTAAATTCTTAATGTCATCTAAGAATTGGACAGTTGCCTCTAGTCCAATTTTCTTATAACACTCTAAAACAAGCTCAGAAAGTCGTTTTTTCCTTAGCACATAGTTTTGGAATCCAAGTTGCTTGGGAACAACCGTATTGAAAAGAACACGACCTGGTGTAGTTTCAATGATACCACCATCGATCAATACTTTGATCTTCTCGTGGATCGGCATTCCCCAGCCTAGGTTATCTTGACGCTGACCCTCTTTTACATCTTTGGCAAACCAGTTGTGACTTCCACTAGAGTAAAGCGCCATCAATACTTCTTCAGTATTGGCAAACACTTTTATTTTCTCTGGAGTCCCTACTGGATCATGCATCAAGTAGTAAAGGCCAAGAATCATATCCTGCGAAGGAACAGCTACGGGTCTTCCTGATGATGGGAGAAAAATATTATCTGGGGCCATCATTAATAGTTTAGCCTCAAGCTGCGCCTCAATCGAAAGAGGAATATGTACAGCCATTTGGTCACCGTCAAAGTCGGCGTTGAACGCTGTAGTCACAAGAGGGTGAATCCGAATCGCTTTACCTTCGATCAAAATTGGCTCAAAAGCTTGGATACCTAATCTGTGAAGTGTAGGCGCTCGGTTTAAGAGTACTGGGTGACCTTTAATGATCTCTTCAAGAACATCCCACACTTCTGGGGCTTGTTTTTGAATCATCTTCTTAGCAGATCTGATTGTATATACAAGTCCTAAATCCTTTAAGCGCTTCACAATAAACGGTTCGAATAGATCCAGCGCCATTTTCTTAGGAAGACCGCACTGATTAAATCTAAGTTCAGGTCCTACCACGATCACAGATCGACCTGAGTAGTCCACCCGTTTTCCAAGGAGGTTTTGTCGGAAACGCCCCTGTTTTCCCTTTAACATCTCTGAAAGAGCCTTTAGGGGACGGTTTCCAGCGCCCATAACCGGATGACCATGACGACCATTATCAAATAAAGCATCAACAGCCTCTTGCAACATTCGCTTTTCATTGCGAACAATTACATCAGGTGTTTTGAGCTTTAAAATCGCTTTTAAACGGTTATTTCTGTTGATCACTCGTCGATAAAGATCATTTAAGTCTGAGGTAGCAAATCTACCCCCATCAAGTGGTACTAAAGGACGTAAATCAGGTGGAATTACCGGAACATTTCCTAGAACCATCCAGTCTGAGTTATTTGTAGAGATAGCAAAACCTTCAATGATCTTCAGCCTTTTTGCTAGCTTCATTCTAGCTTGCATAGATTTAGTTTTTCGGAGCTTTTCTTTCAGCTCAACAACTAGACCCTGTAAGTCTTCAGTCTTCAAAAGTTCTTTAACGGCTTCTCCACCCATTTTAACTGTGAAGGAGTCTGATCCCCACTGTTCTTGAGCTTCCCGATATTCGTTATCATTTAGAAGTTGTTTTTTAAGCAAACTAGTATGACCTGGATCGGTTACGACATATTCTTCATAATAGATAACACGCTCTAAGTCAGCTGTAGACATTCCCAGGATATTACCAACCCTAGAAGGCATTGTTTTAAAGAACCAAATATGAACAACAGGTACCGCTAATTCAATATGTGCCATCCGCTCACGACGAACCTTAGATAAGGTTACTTCTACGCCGCAACGATCACACACAATCCCTTTGTGCTTAATTTTCTTATACTTACCGCACGCACATTCCCAGTCACGTGTAGGTCCGAAAATTTTCTCACAAAAAAGACCACCTTTTTCAGGCTTGAAGGTTCGATAATTGATTGTTTCAGGTTTTTTGATCTCACCGCGAGACCATTTATCGCGTATCACTTCATCGGAGGCGATTTTAATGGTCAATTTATCAAATTGAGATCCTCTTACATCCTCATCAGCATCAAACATCTAAGTAAAACTCCCTAATTTTTAAAGGCATAACGCAGCTTGCTAAAACAAATTGCGGTGGGGCTAAAAAAGCCCCAATTTATCTTAATCTATATACTCAGTTCTGATATCAAGGCATAGACCTTGCATCTCTTTCACAAGTACATTGAACGACTCAGGCGTTCCAGCTACGAGAGTATTCTCGCCCTTCACGATCGATTCGTAAATACGTGTCCTTCCAGCTACGTCATCAGACTTCACAGTCAACATTTCTTGGAGTAAGTGAGCAGCGCCGTAAGCCTCTAATGCCCACACTTCCATCTCCCCAAATCGCTGTCCACCCATTTGGGCTTTACCACCGAGAGGCTGTTGTGTGACTAATGAGTAAGGTCCAATAGAACGAGCGTGAATTTTGTCAGCTACAAGGTGACTTAATTTCAACATATAGATATAGCCTACAACAACTCGATTATCGAATCTCTCACCTGTACGTCCATCATAAAGGTAGGTTTTTCCATCTACAAACATTGTTTGTGACTTCATCATTTCCCAAATTTTAGACTCAGGAAAACCTTCAAAAACAGGGCTCTTCACATAAATGCCTGCTTTTTTCGCAGCATAGCCAAGATGAGTTTCTAATAACTGCCCCATATTCATACGAGAAGGAACCCCTAATGGATTAAGGATAATCTCAATCATATCACCATTAGCAAGGTAAGGCATATCAGCTTCAGGAACAAGTTTGGCAACAACCCCTTTGTTTCCGTGGCGACCCGCCATTTTATCCCCTACTTGGAGCTTTCTCTTTGTAGCAATATAAACTTTTACCTGACGAATCACACCTGGATCTAGGTCAGTATCCCCTTTGCGCATAAATTCAATTTCTGTTTTATGCACCATTTGAAGATTTTGATAAGCTAGTTCATACTCACGCAGTGTCTTTTTGAGCTCAATGTAGATATCTTTATCTTCCATGATGAGATCTTCAGCTTTTTCACTTTCAAGAACTTCTAAAAGATCTTGTGTAATGAGCTGATCTTCCTCAATCACAACTTCACCTGTCTTACGATGTAAGATAGGAGCTGGCGCTTTCTCATTTAATAGAAGAGCTCCAAGCTTCTCATGAAACTCCATTTGAAGTTCAGCTTCTTTTGTTTTGAAGTCAGAGTGGATATCTTTAATGCGGGTAGCTTCTTCAACAAGTTCATCATCTGTTTTTGAGAGTCTGTCTCTGCGAGAAAATACCTTTACATCCATGACTACACCCTCTGTTCCCGGAGGAGCAGTAAGAGATGCGTCTTTTACATCTGCTGCCTTTTCACCAAAGATAGCTCTTAGTAAGCGCTCCTCTGGAGACAATTCAGTTTCTGATTTAGGAGTAATTTTACCTACAAGAATAGATCCAGGCTGTACATGGGCTCCAATACGGATAATTCCATCTTCACCAAGATCCTTTAACATTTCCTCAGAAACGTTCGGAATATCTTTTGTAATTTCTTCTTTACCAAGCTTTGTGTCTCGAGCAGTTAACTCAAACTCTTCTAAATAAAGAGAAGTGTAATAATCTTCACGGATCAACTTCTCAGAAATAATGATCGCATCTTCATAGTTGTAACCGCACCATGGCATAAACGCTACAAGAACGTTTTTCCCAAGAGCAATTTCACCCTTATCAGTTGCAGGACCATCAGCTAGGACATCTCCAGCTGCAATTATATCCCCGACATTACAAAGAGGCGTTTGGTTAATACATGTTCCACCATTAGATCTCATGAATTTTTTCAATACATAAGTTCTCTTGTTAAGAGGATTATCTTTTGGAGCAACTACAATTTTATAACCATCTACAAACTCAACTATTCCATCCTCAATTGCAACGATAACAGCACCTGAGTCACGAGCAGATCTTCCTTCAAGACCCGTTCCAACAATTGGAGCCTGTGCATTTAACAGAGGTACAGCTTGTCTTTGCATGTTTGAACCCATCAATGCACGATTCGCATCATCGTGCTCAATAAAGGGAATTAAACCAGATACAATAGAAACAAGTTGCTTAGAAGAAACGTCCATGTGAGTGATTTTAGAAGTTTCAATCTCCATTGGTTCACCTCTTTGGTGGGCCCAACATAGATTATCACTAAACATGTTATACTCATCCAATGGAGTAGATGCTTGAGTTACAATAAATTCAGACTCTTGGTCTGCAGTCATGTACTCAATTTCATCCGTCACAACACCTTCCTTAACAATTCGATAAGGGGTCTCAATGAAACCAAACTCGTTAATCTTTGCATAAGTTGCAAGAGAAGTAATCAATCCGATGTTTGGTCCTTCAGGTGTTTCAATCGGGCAAATCATTCCATAATGAGATGGATGAACGTCACGAACTTCAAATCCAGCTCTTTCTCTATTTAAACCACCAGGTCCAAGGCACGAAAGTCTCCGTTTATGAGTAAGTTCCGAAATTGGATTTGTTTGATCCATAAATTGAGATAACTGAGATCTTCCAAAGAAGTCTTTAAGAACGCCTGCTAAACCTTTCGCGGAGACGATCTTGCCCGGAGTCATTGTATCTGAAGAAAAATCAAAAAGATTCATTCGCTCTTTTATGATTTTTTCCATTCTTGCAAGACCAATACGGCACTGATTTTGGATCAATTCCCCTACAGATCTAACACGACGATTTCCAAGGTGATCAATATCATCAACATGAGCATGTTCATCTCCTAATTTAAGGCGAATGAGATACTTAAGAGCTTGAACAACATCTTCTTTGCGGAGTGTAACAACATTGATGTCATCATCAGTTATTGGCATCCCTAATTTACGATTGAGTTTATATCTACCCACTTTGCCCAAGTTATAACGTTTGGGATCAAAGAAAAGGCGCATAATAGCTGAACGGGCATTAGAAAGTGTTGGTGGCTCACCTGGTCGAATTTTTCTATAGAAATCTTTTAGAGCAGACTCATAAGAATCAGTTGTATCCTTTGCTAGCATCTTGATAACAGGATGCGTTTCGTCTGCTTCTTCAGCAATACGAACAGCCTGAATCCCTTCATCAAGCATCCTTTTTAGCATAGCAGTAGTTAGTTTCTCAGCCGCTTTACCAAAAACTAAACCAGTTTGCTCATCAACGACATCTTCTGCTAGAATCTTACCAACAAGCTTAACAAAGTCTTTCTCAGATTTAATTTTAACTTTTACAGTCTCAAAAAACTCTTCGATAATATCAGCATCAGTTGAGTAACCTAGTGTTCTAATGAATGTAGATGCTAAAACTTTTCTGCGACGTTTTTTCCGATCAATGTAGATATAAACTAAATCATTACTATCAAACGAAGCTTCAAGCCAGCTTCCTCTATAAGGTATCACTCGGAAAGAGTAGAGCATCATTCCCTTAGGATGACGTTCTTGTTCATAAGAAATACCGGGAGATCTGTGAAGTTGTGATACGATAACGCGCTCAGCGCCGTTAATAACGAAGGTTCCCATGTCAGTCATCACAGGGATTGTCCCCATATAGACTTCTTCTTCTTTAATACCAGTTTCGTCAGTTAATCGAAATTTAACTTTTAAAGTTACGTTATAGGAGATTCCTCTTCTAATACTCTCATCTGGAGTATACTTAGGGACACCTAGATTGTAGGAGAGAAATTCTAAAATTGTCTTTTCATCATAGGATTTTATAGGAAAAATCTCGGTAAATACTTCTTGAAGTCCTATATTTTCCCGTTCATGTGGCAAAAGATTTAATTGTAGGAATTGATTATAAGACTTTATCTGAATTTCAATCAGATTGGGGAGATCAATAATCTCTTCCCTCTCACGAAAACTCACCCGTTTAGGCGGCTTTTTTAGCATGGAGCTCTCCTCAGAATTTGACAAATGAAAAAAAACAGAGCAGGGGCGTACATCCCCCACTCTGGCATATTAGCATAGCCTGACTGTGTATTACAGACCAGTTAATTTTACTTTACCGCCAGCGGCTTCGATCTTTTTCTTGATCTCTTCAGCTTCAGCTTTAGCAGCAGAAGGCTTAAGGTCTTTTGGAGCCCCTTCAACTAAATCTTTAGCTTCTTTCAAACCTAAACCAGTAACTTCACGTACTGTTTTAATGATAGAGATTTTCTTGTCATCAGGATAGCCAGCTTCAAGAGTTACTTTGAATTCAGTAGCTTCAGCAGCAGGTGCTTCAGCAGCTCCAGCAGGTGCAGCTGACGCAACAGCAGCAGTTACGCCCCATTTTTCTTCTAGTTGTTCTTTTAGTTTAGCCATATCGAGTACTGATAGCTGGCTCAATTTTTCTACGAGTTCGTCTAATTGTGCAGTCATGTGTTTAAATTCTCCTAAAATCTTATCTTAACTTTCTTGATCTTTGGCAGTATTTGCTTCTGCCATATAAGCTTCCATAACTGAAAGCATCTGAGCCATCGGAGCAACAAACAGACCTAACATAGTAGCTCTGATTTCGTCCATAGTAGGTAGTTTTGAAAGTACTTCTACTTCACTACCCGGGATCATATTGCCGTCAATCTTTCCGCAAATTACATCAAATATTTTTCCGTTCTGCTCTGAAAACTTAAAAACAGTCTTTGCAGGTGCCATAGCATCAGGTTGATTAATAAATACAACACCGATATGACCTTTAAAGAGTGAATCGTCGAGTTTAATCCCCGCTCGTTCAGCTGCTTTTAAGAAAACACGCTTCCTAACAACTTCTAAAATACTTCCTTGTTTCACAAGAGACTCTCGGAGGTTCCAAGAAGCATTAGGTTCAAGCTTAGAATAGCTTGTGATAATCATTGCAGTAGATGCTTCGATTTGATCTTTAATCTCATTTAAGAGGAGCTCTTTCTCTTTTCTCATTGAAATTTCTCCTTAAGCTAAGTTTAAAGATTGAATATCGATTTTTAGACCAGGTCCCATCGAAGATGATAGAAACAAGCTCCTCATAAAGACACCTTTTGAACTAGCTGGTTTTGACTTTGCAACTGCATTTAGCAATGCTGTCATATTTGCTACGAGGTTATCTGTTTCAAAAGAGATCTTACCTACTGCACTATTCACATTCGCAGTTTTATCAGCTTTAAACTCGATCTTACCGGCTTTTGCTTCCTTAACAGCCCGTTCAACATCAGTTGTAACAGTCCCTGCTTTTGGAGTTGGCATTAAACCACGAGGGCCTAAAATTTTACCCATCTTACCGAGTTCTCGCATCATATCTGGAGTCGCTATCAATACACTAAAGTCTGTCCAACCACCTTTGATTTTTTCTAGCAGCTCATCGCCACCTGCATGATCAGCACCAGCAGAAAGAGCTTCTTTCACTTTGTCACCCTTTGCGATAACAACGAGAACAACTTTCTTACCAGTTCCGTGAGGTAGGGTCACTGTGCCACGTACTTGTTGGTCTGATTTCTTAGGATCAATACCAACTTTAAGTGCCAAATTCAAAGATTGATCAAATTTAACCGGAGGACACTGCTTAAGCACCTCTACAGCTTCGATTAGACTATAAGATTTATTGCGATCGAACAATTTATCGACTTGCTGCATTCTCTTAGATCTTTTTGTCATTTTAACCCTCCACAATATCTACGCCCATAGAGCGGGCTGTTCCCATCACCATCATCTCAGCTGCTTCGATTGATACAATCCGCATATCTTCAATTTTGGCTTTGGCAATTTTATTCACTTGTGATCGGGTCAATTTACCAACCTTTTCTCTGTTAGGAACTTTCGATCCTGACTCAATCCCTAATTCCTTAAGAATCGATCTAGAGATAGGAGGTTTTTTGGTGATAAAGGTAAAAGATTTATCTGAAAAAACACTAATAACTACAGGCAATAAATCACCTGCAAGCTCTTGTGTTTTAGCATTAAACTCTTTACAGAAAGCCATAATATTAATACCAGCTGAACCTAAGGCAGGGCCAATAGGAGGGGCTGGATTAGCTTTCCCCGCAGGAATCTGCAGCTTTATAGTCTTTACAACTTTTTTTGCCATTTAGTTTCCTTTTTTGAGTATTAGCGAAAAACTCTCGCTTTTCTCCCCATTAATCTGAATTCTCTGGAGTAGACTGTTCTACTTGCCAGAATTCTAGATCATCAACACGCGTATCTCGTCCGAAGATCGAGACCATCGCACTGAGTCTTCCTTTTTCGTGGTTTACTTCTATCACGGTACCTACGAAGTTTACAAAAACTCCATCGGTAATCTTGACACGGTCACCCACATCGACCTTATGTTTCTGAACGATCCCTTTTTCACGGTCTTCAAGTTCTTTCATGATGTCATTCACTTCTCTTTCAGTGAGAGGAGCTGGTTTTTCACCCCCTAAAAAGTCAATTACACCTGGAGAATCTTTTATATAAGACCAAGACTCGTCTGTTAAATTCATTTTGACCAATAAATATCCTGGCCACATACGTTTTTCGCTAATTTTTTGCTGTCCACGTTTGACTTCAGAAACATTTTCTGTTGGAATTAGAATTTCGACGATATCATCTGCCAACCCTTTCGCTGGAATAAACTCTTCTATCGATCTCTTAACCTTTTTCTCATGGCTAGACATTACCTGAACGACATACCATTTATGCATAGAATTCACCCAAAAATCATCCGAACAAAGTTACTTGCTAAATCCAAAATACCGCGGATACCTAAATCGACGACATAAATACTAAACCCAAAGAATATAGTCGAAAAAATGACAGCCTTTGTACAAAATAAAAGTTCTCCTTTCGCAGTCCAGGTTACTTTCTTAAGTTCATTTTGCACTTCGCGAAAATAAGATAGTTTCTTCTTTTCACTTGTAATTGCTGACATTATTTACCTCTTCTAACAGGATTTTTATTCTATAAACTTAAAGTTTACATGTGCACGAGTGCGGAGGGACTTGAACCCCCGACCGGCGACTTTGGAGATCGCTGCTCTACCAA
>Ga0066646_10000364_pt1 | contig 22282 bp, 32 predicted proteins | sample CryGeyCG2114_250_3_FD_59511 | JGI IMG/M metagenome (GOLD analysis project Ga0066646, IMG submission 59511) | Groundwater microbial communities from aquifer - Crystal Geyser CG17_big_fil_post_rev_8/21/14_2.50 | ecosystem: Environmental > Aquatic > Deep subsurface > Groundwater | place: USA...
TATTGGTTACTCCTGTATTGGTTACTCCTGTATTGGTTACTGTTGTGTTGTGATGTTACCTTCTGTAACAACATATTTTGAAAATTTCTGCCACGGCTTGCTTTTGTAAGTTTCTGTATGTTGGACATATATAGTTTCTTTTACAGCGCCCTTTTGCAAGGCTATTAAAATAGCCTTCTCAGGCGTAACTTCTCCTTGTATAATAATGCACTTAAAAGTTTTGTCGTTGAATTCTGCCCACTTAGCATAATCAGTTGTTATGTCGTGAGGATTATGCTTAGTCTTATAACTTATAATTGTTTGGGTCATTTTACTTACTCCTGTTTTTTAAATTGCTTTTGTTTTTAAATTTATTAAGCCGCATTAATAGCCGCTAGTATTTCTTGCTCGTAAGCATCTCTGCCGCTTACAAACATATTGCCACGAACTTCCGAGCCGTCACGGCGTATTTGGAATTCCTTTGTGTATATCATCTTAGGCACTACCAAGCTGCCGTTCTCAAAATAGCAGTTGTTTTTAACGATTGAATCAGTGCCGTTTATATACATACGTGATTTGCCGTTTTTCTCCCAAAGTTTAGCTTTAGGGAATGCTCTTAAAATTTGCTCGTTTGTGAATTGTGTCATTTTTAAATTCTCCTGTTTTTGAATTTCTAAGAAGTTATGCACCTCTTGGAACTAAGTATACATACATACATACATATAGTCAAGAGTAAAAACGCAATATTTTATAAAAAAATGAAAAAATGTTGATTCTTTTTGAAAATCATGTGGTTATATCTAGATATAACCAGACACAATCTTGCCTAGTATGCTGATATGGTATATATTATATATATATACGGGAGGGAGAGAGATGCGACCGACAAGTTACAAGCCAGAATTCTGCGAGGTAGTCGTTCGAGCCGGTAAGAGGGGCAAGTCTAAGACCGGCATGGCGGCGGAGATAGGGGTCTCAAAGGACACGTTATACCGCTGGGTCAAGGAATTCCCTGAATTCTCTGACGCCGTAAGCCTTGCGGTAACATTTTCGCAACAATGGTGGGAGGATTGCGGGCAGGACAATCTGAACGCCGACAAGTTCCAAGCCACTGTTTATAACCGACAAATACGCAATCGGTTCAGAGAAGACCATGGCGATGTAGCTGAGGTTGTGACACGCCAAAGTGGCGTTATATCGAGCGAGCCGCTCACCGCAGAGCAGTGGGAGGAGATGTATTCTGCAGATAATGATTAGTCGCACAAATAGTACAAAAGTGCCAAAAAACACGGGTTTAGACTTAAAGTTTGTAACAATATAGTGAATTATGAGTGAAGTGGTATGGCAACCGCAGTCGGGTAGGCAGAAGGCCTTAGTTGATTGCCCCGTTTATGAGGTATTCTACGGCGGCGCGAGGGGCGGAGGGAAGACAGACGGCGTACTGGGCAAGATGGGTATTAAGGCCGTTAAGCACGGCGAGGCGTTTAATTGCGTGTTTTTCCGTAAAGAGATTCCAATGCTAGACGATGCTATTCGGCGTTCGTTACAAATATACGGCAGTATTGGGGGGCAGTGGATTGGCTACAAGAAGACGTGGCAATTCGAAGGGGGCGGCACTCTAAGATTCCGTCCGCTTGAAAATGATGCGGACTCGGAGAAGTATCAGGGTCAGAATCTATCGGACGTTTGTATCGAGGAGGTCGGCACTTATGCTGATTACTCACCTATAGCGAAGCTGCACGGTGCTATACGTTCGGGCGGTGGCGGTATTGTCACGCAGATGCACATGACAGGCAATCCCGGCGGTGCAGGTCAAGGTTGGCTGAGGGAGAGGTTCGTAGACCCCTGTCCCTCAGGATTCAAGATTATAAGTGAGGAATTCCCAAACGGTCAAGTTAAGCAACGAGTGTTTATACCAGCCCTGGTTACTGATAATCGGATTCTAATGAGAAACGACCCTAATTATGTAACGAATTTGTACATGGTTGGCTCGGAAGCCTTGGTTAGGGCTTGGTTAGAGGGCGACTGGAATGCTGTTGAAGGTGCGTACTTCGACAAGTTCAACTCGCAACGGCACGTTATACGACCGTTCGCAATTCCCGAGCATTGGTACAGGATTCGAGCGTTCGATTGGGGGTACTCCGCCCCATTTTGTACATTATGGATTGCAGTGGCTGATGGTAGTATGGTTAGTTATGACGGGCAGCAAGTGAGATTCCCGAAGGGTGCGTTAATAGTGTATCGGGAGTATTACGGTTCAGATAAGGCAAATGTTGGTTTGCGTATGGAAAACAAGGATATTGCCAAGGGTATACTTGAGCTAGAATCGCAAGAAAAGATTGATGATATGGTTGCAGACCCCGCCATATTCGCCCATCAAGGCGGTACGTCTATTGCAGAACAGATGTCTGATAATGGGGTATATTTCCGACCCGCCGATAACAAAAGAGTTCCGGGCTGGCAGCAAGTGCGGCAGCGATTGTGTGGTGACAATGGCGTGCCGATGTTGTATATCTTTAGCAATTGCAGTGCTTTGTTGAGAACTTTACCGAGCATGCAGCATGACAAGAAGGTGCCGGAAGATTTAGACACAACGTCGGAAGACCATGCGGTTGATACTTTGCGTTACGGTTGTATGGCTAGACCTTACGCAAGGAAATTAATTCTGCCGCCGAAGGAGTGGGACGCAAGAATACACGTAAGTGATATGGTTAAGCAATTGAGAAAGATGGACAATAATAGGAGCTTTAAATGACGGGAATAGAAACGGAGCAGGATATTGTCAAGGGTGCCGGGGGACATGGAAAATGGCAACTTTGGAACTTGGAACTTGAATCAGCAAAGTTGTACCGCGAGAGTTGGCTGAAAGAGGTAGATGAGTATTATCGGATATATGAATCACAGACGGAGGATATAGCTAGCTTGTGTGATGACCGTTACCCGATTATGTGGGCAAATATTCAAACGTTAAAGCCGCTAATCTATTCTAACTTACCGCTGGCAGACATACGCAAGAGGTACAGTAACAAAGATGCTATTGCGAGGTTATCGGGTGTGTTGCTCGAGAAGGCTGTAAACTATTTCTTGGAGATGGCGGGGGCTAATAAGAAGTTGGCAAAGACTCGTGATGACGGATTGATAACGGGGCTTGGTGAGCTGAAAGTTCGCTATGAGGCTGATATTGTTAAGCTGGGAGATGACGAGGGAGAGGAAGGTGACCCGGACGAGGAAGTAGCCGACAAGCGGATTGAACTAGATTTTTTTAGCTATGACGACGTTTTATGCGGCATCGCAAAAGATGAAGATATGATACCGTGGAAGGCGTATAGGCACAGACCTACACGTGATGAACTTGTCGAGATGTTCGGCGACAAGGGGAAGGAGGTGGCACTTAATCAAAGTACCATAGATGAAGAGAAGCTTGAGCTAGATGCGGAAGGCTCGGAGGAAATATTTAAACGTGCCGAAGTTTGGGAGATATGGGATAAGCGTAATCATAAGGTTATATTCTGGAGTACGGGCTATAAGGAAGGTTTGCTGAGTGAAAAAGATGATGAGTATAATATAACGTCATTCTATCCTTCTCCCCCTTCGTTAAATATGGGACGGATAAACGGCAGAATATTACCGGTACCTCCTTACAGGATGTACAAGCCGCAAGCGGAGGAGCTAAACAGAGTTACCGAGCGTATTGAGGCTATTATCGACCAGATACGAGTAGGGGGGTTATATAATAAAGTTCTGGATTCGGAAGACGCAGAAAGTATCTTGATGCCTGACCAAGACGGAGTGTATAAGCCTACAAAATCGATTGACCCGAATTTAGATATTAATAAGTTGATATATAATAAGGATATTAAGGCGTTGGCTGATGTGTTAACGGTTCTTAGAGTTCATAAGCAGGAATTGATTGAAGAGATACGTGAGATAACGGGTATATCTGATATTGTTAGAGGTACTTCTAATGCGGTAGAAACGGCAACTGCTCAGAAGTTGAAGGGGAACTTCGCAATATCAAGAATGAGTACTCAGCAAGATGAGATGAGCCGTTTTATCCGCGACCTGATTAGAATTGTCGGTGAGATTATAGCCGAGAATTGGACGGGAGAGGAGTTGGCTAGAATTGCGGGTATGGCTATAATTGACGAAAAGGATATTAACGCACGTCTTGCTAAGTTAGTCGGTGAGCGTGACTTAAACAGCCAAGAATTGCAGCAGATGCAAAAGGTAATGGCTGAAGAGATGGAAAGGGCTATTAAACTGGAAAATGCCGTTAATCTCAAGCAATTAGAACAGGTTGAGAATTTACTTAATGATGACCGCTTGAGAAGCTATGCAATCGATATCGAGAGTGAAACCACCGCACAACTTGATAATGATAAGCAGAAAGCTCAGCGAATTGAATTTTTAAACACAATGACGGCATATATCCAAAATAATATACCGTTAGTAAGAGCCGGTATATTGCCGATGGAGGCATTTAAAGCAATGGTTAGTTTCGTATCGGCACCTTTTAAAGTCGGGCGTGAGCTTGAGGAAGCGTTTGACATGCTAGGCGAGCAATCTGATGAGCAAAAAGCAGCATCTCAGCAACCTTCAAAAGAAATGATTGATGCCATGAATGACAAGCGAAAGCTTGACATTGAGGAGGTGAAGGTAAAAGGAAATTTAGAACTAAGTGCTAAGAAGCTGGAGTTGGAGGAAGGTAGTAAAATTATTGACATGAACGAAAAGGAGAATGACAGGGAGGCGGAGTTTACGGTTAAGAAGTTAGCTGAGATTGCGAAAATGAGAAAAGAATCACAGGAGAGTATGTTATGATGTTACGCATGACCCCCGATAAAGAAAACGATTTATTTTTAAAGAAGTGTAAAAAAGAAAAGATTGAGCCGACTCCTGAATTGTTTCTGCTGTTTCAGGAGAATATAAAAATAAGGCAAGCTCAAATAGAAGCTCTCATGAAAACCGATGAATATAAGGGGTTTGAGAAGGAAAGGTTGCGGCGGCAACAAAGAACCGTATGGCAGACTATTGAGGAAGATGGAGCTATTGTATCACCTATTGATGAAAAACAGTACACAACTGTTAGAAGTTGGGAAGACCATAAGAGAGTTCATGATGTTATTGAAGTCGGTAATGAAACGGCTAACAAACGCAAAAAGAGGATTGTTAAATGATATAGTTGCTTTTAAGTGATAAAAATATTAAACTAGTGTTTAACTAATTAAAAAATAGGTTAATTATGGTTGATAACGTTGTGACGAAAGAGTCCAACCCAACAGGTGAAGATACTAGCTTAGACAATGCTATAAATGACTTATATAATTCTAACGGCGGCAATGAAGAGCGGTTAAAGGAAGCGGAAAAGGCTTCGAAAGAATCTGTTGAAGAAGAAGCAGAAGAAAATGAGGCAGGTGATTCTGAAGATGAAAATACAGAATCGGTTGATACAGAAGATTCAGAAGATGCGGAAGATGGTGAGGCAGAAGAGTTTAAACTACCTGAGAATATGCCTAAGGGGTTACGAGAAAAATTAGAAAGCTTAGATGAAGAGGTGCAAAAGGCAAGCACTGAAATATTTAAGCAGATGCACAAGAATTACACTAAAAAGAATCAGGATCTTTCCAAGCAGAGTTTTCTAGCTGAAAGTATCGATGAGGCTTTCAAAAAGAGCGGGTTTAATGTCGACAACGTTAAGAAAAAGGCTACAATAATTTCTAACTATGTTGCATTTGATAAAATGCTTGCTACAGACCCTGTTAAGGCTGTAAAGCTATTAGCAGACAGACACAATATTAAGCCTGAGCAATTAGGCTATAGTCCTATTAAGACCGACAACGGCAGTAGTGACCTTGACGATGATTTATTAACAGATAGTGAGAAACTTCTGAAACAACAATTAGAAGCAACTAACCAAGAGCTTAATAAGTTAAAACAGAATTTCTATAGTAAAGAAAATCAAGAGCAGCTTACTGCTGTCCGAAAATTTGCAGAGCAGACGAACGATAACGGCGAATTGTTACATCCTCATTTTGACAAAGTCAAAGAAGATATGATGGATTTAGCGGATGTTAATCCGAATATGACAATCGACCAATTGTATAAAAAAGCGGTTCGCATGAATGATGAGCTATATGAGGAAACTTTAAAAAGTGAAAGGCAGCGCATTATTGATGAGAGCAAAAAAAAGAAAGAGGAACGCTTAAAGAAGGCTAAGGCTATGAGTTCACAAAGTTTAAAACAAAGTGGAACTCGAACAACGGAGTCCTTAGACACGGATGCTATGCTAGAAAAAATTGCTATAGAGTCAGGTTTTAATTAGACGGTTAGATGTTTCTTATAAAAAAGGAACATAAAAAATGAGTAACCCTAATGTATCGCAGTTGCTATCGACAACTGCCGAAAATCAACTTGCTAAGGTGGTTGATAACATAGCCGAAAATAACATTATTTTCATGAAATTAAAAGAGCGTGGGCGTATCTTGAAGCAATCAGGTGGTACTACGTTTCGTGAGACATTGTCTTATGCTGAAAACACAACGGTTCAAGCACAAGGGCAATATGATACTTACGACACCACACCTCAAGATGTAATCACAAGTGCGGACTTTGACCAAAAGATTGTCACCGGAACTATTACCATGACAGACTTGGAAGCGGCACAAAACAAAGGCAAAGAGCAAATTATACCTTTAATGAAATCTAAAATGGAGGTTTTAAAAACTTCATTTGATAATAAGTTCGGTGATTATTCTTACTCGGACGGAACGGGCGAAGGTGGTAATGAGTTTGGCGGTTTACAGTTGCTTGTAGCTGATGACCCGACAACCGGAACTGTTGGCGGTATCAATCGTGCTAACTATTCTTTTTGGAGAAATCAGCTTTACGATTTTTCGGTTGAATCTGTTACTCCAAGTTCAACAACCATTCAAAGTTCAATGAACGCATTGTATAGGCGTTGCCAAACTCAAGGTGGACAGCTGGTTGACCTTATCACGGCAGGTGATACTTACTTCGGTTACTATGAAGATTCATTGCAAGCTAACCAACGTTTCAATGACGGTAAACTTGCACAACTTGGTTTTGATTCGTACAAGTATAAAGCTGCTGATGTGGTTTATGATACTAAGTGTGATGACGCTCGCATGTACTTCTTAAACACTCGTTTCTTGTCGTATAAATACATTGGTGAGAAAATGATTAATGTTATGAATGCAACCAGACCTCACAACCAAGGTGTAACAGTTGTACCTTTGACAAGTATGGGTAACCTAACAATTACTAATGCTCGTGTTCATGGTGTGATGATTGCATAGTGCTACGGGGGTGACAATTTATCACCCCCCTTTAAAAAATAAAACATAAGGAAAAGACAAATGTCAGATTTTAAACCAATATCAAATAGAGTGATTCCGCAAAAAATAAGCGAAACCTCTACAACTCAACAATTACCGTTAGGAACTATAGTTGAGGCAGAAGATAAGGCATCTGCTGCTTACGGTGTAGGTAAATTTATATACTTAAAAGGCGTTGCATCTACCGTCGTGGGTTCGGCGGTTTTGTATAATCCTGATGACTGGAGTACTGCACTTGCAGATGCTAACGATATAGGCTCAATAGCGTTTGCAATGTCAGCAAATGTTGCCAGTCAATACGGTTGGTATCAAATTGAAGGTAAGGCGGTAGGAAAAGTTGCGGCTTCTTTTGCCGATAATGCTAACTGCTATCTAACTTCAACGGCAGGTACTATTGACGATTCGGTTGTTGCAGGGGATTATATCTTTAATTGTAAAGGTGCATCGGCGATAGACACGCCAAGCACGGGATTGGCAGAATTAGAAATCAACAGACCGTTTGTAAAAGATGGTTTGGATGATGCAGTTGTATAATGAATAAGGGAGGGGAAGCCCTCCCGACTTTTTAATTAAAATAATGGGTATAAGCATGACTACAAAGAAAGAAGTGGAAGCTCCGGCTAAAGAAGTGAAAGCTCTAGTTACAGAAGTGAAGCCGGAAAATACAGTTAGCTATGGCGGAGTAATTGTCGGGTTTTATGATAATCCTAGAACTTTAAAAGATAAAAACGGTAACGATATTATAGAAGACCGCATATATGTTGATAAAGCTACGCCAAACGCCAAACAGCAACATGTAAGAAGAAAAGCTCATGAAGATGATATACAAAAATTCGGAAAGGCTTTTAAAAAATATCTTGAAGCTAAAGAAAGAGGCGATTGTGGAACTTCTGCAAGTGATTTGCTGGAAAAAGACAAAGAGATAGAAGAATTGCGTAAGCAACTATCTGCCAAGCAAAATGAGGTTAAAACCTCGAAAACTAATTAAAGTTTTAAACTATGACCCTTTTAAGTATATGTCAGGACGTAGCAAGGAATACTAAGGTAAAAGTGCCTAGCACTATTATCGGGAATTCTGAATTAGAGGCTGTGAGGCTTCTACAATCTGCTACGGAAACAGTGAGTGACCTTCTTAAAAGGGTTGATTGGCAAGAATTACATGCAGAGGCAGATTATACTACTTTTTCGGGGACGGAGGCATATAGTTTGCCTTCGAACTTTGAGAGAATAGTCAATGACAGTGCGTGGAATAGCACTACACGCTATCCGATGAGCGGTGTAACAAGTGCAAAGGATTGGCAGAACTTAAAGAATGCAACTATATCCCAAGGCTCGGTAATTGATTATTATCGTATAAGGGGTGGGCAGGTTTTAATATATCCTACACCCACAGCGGTTGAATCTTTAGTTTTTGAATATATACAAAATACTCCTGTTGAATCGTCAGGCGGAACGGCTCAAACAGGATGGGAAGCTGATACGGACGTGCCTAGAATAGATGCTTTTCTCGTAGAGTTAGGCATTAAATGGAGATTTAGAAAGTCTTTAGGCAAGGCGTATAAAGAAGACTATACGCAATACAATGAAATAGCCGTTGAATTAATAGCTAGTGACAAGGGTAGAAAAACGATAAGACCGAAAAACAGAAGACCAAGAGGCGTTATGTCGGCTTATCCTGATACAATAACAGCACCATAGGAATATGACTAGAGAGTTAAACTTACAGCAAGAAAGAGGCGGAATATCGCAACCGCAAACTATGCCCGCACCTGTAGGCGGTTGGAATACTCGTGATGCAGAAAGTAGTATGCCACCTGAAGATGCGGTTATTATGGATAATGCGATACCGGGCGTTGGAAAGGTTGTATCAAGATGGGGGTTTACTACGGCGGCGACAGGTGCTTTGGGAAACGTTGAAACGTTATTGTCTTATGATGCCGCAGGTACAGAAGAGTTGATTAGTGCGAGCGGTAGTGTCGTTTACAAAGGAACTAGCGGAACTCTTACAAGTATAGGTACGGGGTTTAGTAATGCACGTTGGGAAGGGGTAAATTTTAATGCTAATCTACTTATGGTTAACGGTTCGGATACTCCGCAGAAGTTTGACGGCTCGACATTGTTAGCAATGACAATAACGGGTAGCGGCTTAACACCTGCTAATTTTAATGGCGTAGCCGTATTTAAGAACTTTGTTTTTTATTGGGATGATAGAACTCAAGACTTTTGGTACACTGCTTTAGATTCAATTGAGGGTGCTGTAACTAAATTCCCATTATCTAGGGTGGGGACTTTTGGCGGTAATTTGGTTAAAATAGAAACTTGGAATGTAGACGGCGGTGACGGAGTAGATGATTTAGCGGTGTTTTTTATGTCGTCAGGTGAGGCTATAGTTTACCAAGGAAATGACCCGGGCGATGCCACGGCATGGGCTATAGTCGGTGTTTATAAAATTGGCGCACCCGTAAATAAAAGAGCGGTTATTAAACTAGGAAGTGACATAGCTTTGATAATAAATGGTGATTTTGTCTTATTTAGTGATGTTTTTAAAAAGAAGGAAGTCAAAACAACGGCTACTAAATTATCAGGTGCGGTAAGTAATGCGGTACGTAATTATGCTAATAACTTCGGTTGGCAAGTTCTTCAATATCCAAGGGGAAACCTGTTAATTGTAAACGTTCCCATAAGTACAAACTCAAAATATCATCAATATATAGTTAATAATCTAACAGGTGCAGCGGCACGCTTTACAGGAATAGAGGCTAGGTGTTGGTGTGTACATCAAAATTTGTTATATTTTGGCGGTGATACAATTATATATCAGGCAGATAGCGGATTAAAAGACGGTAGCAATTCTATTGACGTAGACATACAACAGGCGTATTCAACGCTAGGTGTGCCATACACAAAAACAATAAATACAATTGACCCTGTTCACACCGCAGACGGAAATGTTACTGTCAACGTAGATATGGGTTATGACTTCGGGCGTTCAATACTACCACAAGTTATAGCCTCGGAAAGCACGGGTACACAGTGGGGTAGTGCGTGGGGAAGTGACTGGAGTCCCGAGGTGGTTACAAGAACACAAGATTATTTATCAAGCGGTGAAGGAACTTATGTAAGTCCGAGGCTTAGAACTAGTTTATTATCACAAGAATTTGCTTGGTATAGTACGTATTATACGTTTAGTGTAAATGCAATATAGGTAAAGAATATGGGGTTTTTTGATAACGCTTTTACGGGATTTGGTGAAACGGTAGGTGGTTTTATAGGTGATGCTATAACGCCCGGTCCGAATGAAATACCAAGTGCGACAGACCCTCAAAGCATTATAACGCAAGAGGATTTATTAAATCGCTTGGACATTATAACTCCGGAAGGCGGAAGGGAGTTTTTTGTAGACCCTGAAACAGGTCGTGTCGGTGTAAGGGTTACTGAAACGCCTTTTCAGCAAGACATAAGAGGGCAAAAAGAAGCCTTAGCAAGTACATTCTTAAATGATTTATCAGGTGGTGATGACAGGTTCGCAGCAGAATCAAAACGTATAGGAGATTTAACTTTTGAACGTGGTTTATCAAGGTTAGCTCCGACACTAGAGCAAGCACGCCGTAGAACGAAAACAGAACTATCAACTCAAGGCTTGCCCGTTGGAAGCGAGGCAAGGAAAGACCTTATGGCGGAGTTCGGTAGAAATGAAAGTGATTTATTAACACAACTGGCGAGAGATGCGGAGTTGGCAGCAGGAAATGAGCAAAGTAGATTACGGAGTTTAGCTTTGCAGGAAGCCGGGGTATTTGGCGATGTATTGGGTGGTGTTAATACTAATACGTTCTTAACCGGAATACCACAAATAGATGTAAGCGGTATAATACAGGGTAATGATAAATTAAACTTACAGCGTGCAGGAGTGCAGATAAAACAAGACCAAGCAGCGATTGATAATGCATTCGACTTAATAGATATCGGCTCATCATTTGTAGGAGGGTTCTTTTAATGAGGGAGGCAATAGAAAGAGCAGCGTTAAACAACGCAAGAAGAAGACAAGAACTAGATAATTTTGTTGCACGCTCGCAAGGGAGTCAAACGTCACGTATCGGAGCTAATTTAGGTAGTATATTCAAGCGTAGAAGGCTCGATGAGGAAATGAGGCAGCTGCAACCGCAATTAGACCGGTTGAATCAACAAAGGCGTACATCGTTGGCAGAAGCTATAGGTGGTGTAAATCCTGAAAACTTTGATGTGGAAGATTTGCAGAAATTAAGATTCGCTCAAATAAACCCGAGAACAGAAGAAGTCCCGAGTGCTATAAAAGAATTTAACTTTTTTAAAAAGCTAAATCCTAATGAGCGTCAAGAATATTTAAATATAAAACGTTCCGACCCATTGAGAGCAAAAGGACTTATAGAAAATGCAGAAGGCGGTGTTGAGCCTATACAAGGCGTAGAGCAGGGATTATCGAAGGTTGAGGAAGCTAAGGCGACCGGTAAAAGAACAGGTGATTTGTTGGCACGATTGGCAATAGAGCCGAAACTAATAAATTTAATAGAAACCGGTAAGCAGCAAGCTATAGCAAATAACGTTGCAGAGATAGAGAGGCAAAAATTATTAGGCTCAGGTCAAGTTTCGCCACAAGATAAAAAGAAAAGCGCACAGGCGAAAGTAACTAATAATCTGGCGGAAATGGCAAGCCTTTATAACAAATTAGATGCAGTAGGGGCGATTGTGAATATTGAAAATAGCTCCGTGAATAATTTAATTGCAGCTGCCGAATCTTCAACAGTCGGTCAATTTATAGGTAGAGCGTTAGGTACGGACGCACAGAGTTTTAGAAATCAAATAAGGTCGATAAGACCTTTATTAATAAACGATATACGACAAGCTACCGATATGGGTGCAAAGGGAATGGATTCAGAAAAAGAATTAACATTCTATCTTGAGGCGGCAACAGATACGAATCGAGATGTGCAATCAAATTTAGCAGCTTTATCAGTTTTAGATACGGTGTTTGGGTTAAATCAGGGCTTTGATAAAATTGCACAATCAAACAAGATTAAATCGTTAAAAAGTGAATTCTCCCAAAACGAAGGGGCATTAGAGGCGTTGCCGGAGCGAGCTAGGCAAATAGGAACTAGCGGTGGAAAGCCTCAAGGAGTAGATTTTATATTCGACCCTATAAGCGGAGAGTTTCAATAATGACTATTGTAACTGTACAGGGAAAAACAATTCAATTTCCAGACACGATGAGTTCTGATGAAATAAAGGCGGTTTTGCAAAAAAAATTCCCTTCACCAAAAACAAATGGTAAAGCGGCTAATCAGGACAAATCCTTGCTTGAATCTACTAAAGAGAATGTAGAAGGTTTGGCAAGAGGTGGATTGAAGGGTGCTACTTTCAACTTTTCTGATGAGTTAGTCGGTGCGTTGGGAGCGTTTGGTGCAAGAATCGCAAGACCTGATTTGTTTGAAGGTGAGAGCTTAAAAGAAACCACTCAAAGGGGTGTAGAAATACAAAGAGCAAAAGAACAGGCAGCAAAAGAAGCTGCACCAAAGTCTTTTTTAACCGGTGAGATTGGCGGAGCTATAGGAACGAGTGCAGCAGGACTTTCTACTAAAGCAGGTGGTAAATTAGCAGGTTTTGTAGCTAATGCACCAACTAAAGCAGGGGCTTTCGCAAGGGGCGGACTAGCAGCTGCACCGGCGGGGGCTTTACAATCGTTTGGACAGGCTGAGGGTGATGTGTTGGAGCGTACACCGGAGGCAATAGGCGGAGGAGCGTTTACAGCATTGACGGCAGGGTCTTTGACGGCAGGAGGCAAGGCATTAGCTGAGAAATTTGCACCAAAAGTAAAAACAGCATTATCAGATATACCGCTAACACTTGGACAGTCTACACAAAATGCTATTCAACAATCCTTTGAAGAAAGTGCATTAAAGGGTGCAAAGGGAGAAACTGCACAACAAGCTTTATCCGGATTTAGGGAGTTGCAAGAAAATGCAATAAAGAGAAAATTAAGTGATATTAAAGTCAAAGACGGTAATGAGTTTGAATTAATTTCAAGCGTTGTGGATAGTATAAAAGACAGTCGCAGTGCAATGAACTCTAAAGTAAGTGATGCCTACCGAAAAGCGGGAAAAAGTGGAATGGCGGTGCTGGATACAAGATTGATAAGAAATTCATTAGGCGAAAGTATAAAAGACATTGAGGAAAAGTTTGTATTAGCGGATTCTCCAAATGCCAGAAAATTAATAAATCAATTTAGACGGTTTACGAAAGATGATAAAACACCATCAAATATAATAAGACCTATTATATTTGATGGTGTAGGTCTTACAACGCTCACAGATATAGTGCAGTTGGAAAAATGGCGTAGTAGGGTAACAACCGCAGCGAATAATACTAATAATAGACAGGAAGCCGCCTTTTTAAGTGCGGTTCGTACTCAATACGATAACTTTGTTGATGACGTTTTAGACAACGCTCTTGTTCAAGGTGACGAGCAGACTTTAAGACTTTATAAAAGTGCCAGAAACTTACGTAAAGACTTTGGAAAAAGGTTTGAAAGTGATAAGATAGTATCAAAGATTCTTACTGAAGACACTTTAACGCCTGAAAATGTAACCAACATGATTATTGGTGCGGGTTCCGTGAGGGGTAAAGAAACAACTGCTCGTGTAGTTGATTCTCTATATAAAGCCGCAGGTAAAAACAAGCCTGAAGTACAAGAACAATTAAAATCCGCACTTTTAGACAGAGTTTTTACTCGCTCTGCAAGTAAACAGCTTGGTTCTAATGAGCAAGAGTTGTTAAGTTTTGCTAAATTAGATAAAGAGATTAATTTATTGTTAAATAAAAATTCCAGTTTAGCAAATAAAGTTTTTGAAAAAGGAGAGGTAAAAGCCCTACAAGATGTAAGAGAAGCGTTAAAGTTTATTAACAGTAAAAAGCCGGGCGTTGTTAATAATAGTAACACTTATGAAAAGCTGGCACAAAACATCGGGGTGTTTAAAACAATTCCTTTAATTAATATAGTCTCACAATCTATTAAAGACGCATCAAATGCGAAAGAGGCTGCAAGAGCTATCGGACAAATATCACCGATTGTTAAACAATCAGCAAACCAAACTAAGTTTTTACTTTCAGGAGCTGCCGCTTTACCACAAAGTCAATTACAGGAGAATGAATAATGGCAAATGCAGCAAGAAATGGAAGCGGTACTTTTGTTCGTGAATATGACTGGACAGATGACGCAGCAAATTCAATCCCTATCACGGCATCAAGATTTGATGAGGAGATGGACGGTATAGCAGCCGAGATAACCAATTCTTTAGCTTTAGACGGTCAATCTACAATGGCAGCAGCCTTGCCTATGGGCGGCTTTAGAATAACCAACCTTGGAGCCGCAACGGCAGACACAGACGCACCACAAGCAAAGCAAATACAAAATAATTCACTGCAATATCTAGGCACGACAGGCGGTACTAGTGCAGCATTCACATTAACACCGAGTCCGGCAGTCGCAGCCTTAACTACGGGTCAAAAGTTTGACTTTGTACCAAATGCGGATAATACATTAAGTGGCGGCGAAACTACCTTAGCAATAAGCGGATTAACAGCCACTAATATCAAGGTTGTAAACTCAAGCGGTGCGAAAGCGTCACTAGCAGCAGGAGATTTAAAAAGCGGTGTACCTGTGACGGTCAAGTATGACGGAACGGATTTTATATTACAAGAATACAAACAAGCAGCGGCGGTAAGTGCGGCAACAACAAGCTCCACAGGTACGGTGGAATTAGCTACTAATGCCGAAGTTACGACAGGTACGGACACGTCACGTGTATCGCCTGTTAGTTCTATGATTTATCACGAAGGAGCTTGCAAAAAATGGGTGGCATTTAATGGAACCGGGACGGTATCTATTCGTGACTCTTATAATATAAGTAGCATTACTGATAACGGAACAGGTGATTATACTATCAATTTCTCGGGTTCTATGGCTAATGCTAATTATTGCGCTGTCGGTATGGCAGCAGATAGTGATGGTGGTGGTGACATTTCTCCAAGTCCAAGAGGGAATAGTGACATTGCCACAGGTAGTATAAGGGTTATTACATATAACACGGCATCTGTAATAGTTGACGCAGAGTCAGTTCATATTGCAATATTTGGAGTTATTTAAAATGGTTAATAAAAATTTGATTATAAATGATGATAATCTAAAAAACAGGATAGATAACTTCAAGAATTTAAGGGGCGTTATTAAAAATCCGGATGGGACTTGTTCAATTATTGTTCCAAGTCCCAAAGCAGTAACCCAAAGCCTTGATGACAATGGAAATAAGTTACCTCTTCGCTTTGAATCTCTTGATGAAATAATGGCAAAATCAAATCCGAGTGCGTATCCGTTAAGAGTGGTTAATGTTTCTTTTATACCGACAGACCGTACATTCCGAAACGCTTGGACTGACAATAACCCTAATGACGCAGTCGATGTTGACATGCCAAAAGCCCGTGGATTATGGATGGCATATATCCGTAAATTACGAGATGATAAACTCAAGCAATTAGATATAGAGCAGTTAAAAGGAAATGACGTATCGGCACAAAAACAAGCATTGCGTGACTTGCCTATAAATCTTGATTTAAATGTAGCTACAACGCCAAGTGAACTTAAAAATATAATGCCTGATGAGTTAAAATAAAGGTAAATTAATTAGGGTTTTAGACGCATGACAAATCAAAGTGAATTACAAGCTAGTATAAGAAGTTCAACAAGTACGGTTTTAGATTATAACGGTGATTGGAATGCTTTATTTGATGCAGAGGGCATTAACGCAGGAACTTTTAACGAAAGACTGATAACATACCTACAAAATGTTACCGGTAGTTCTTCAACCAACATAAATGATTTAAAGGCACAATATGCAATTGATAGTGGCGTTAGTAATTGGAATAGCGTAACTTCGGTAGGTGGCTTTGAAGATGGTGACGCATTATTATTAGTTGATAACACAAGTTTCCTGCTATTAGTAGATGACGCAAGTAAATTATTATTGGAGTTTTAAATGGTAGATACAAAACTAGCAGATTTAACAGCTTTAGCAGCTTTAGCGGATAATGATATAATCTATGTGGTAGATGACCCGGCAGGAACACCACTTAACCGCAAACTTACAGGCTCTGTATTAAGCACATATATAGGCAGTAAGAATCTAAGCAATTTAGCAGACGCACCCACGGCACGAGCTAATTTAGGTGTAGGGATAGGAACGGACGTTCAAGCTTATGATGCCGAACTAACAGCGATAGCCGGGCTTACAAGTGCGGCAAATAAGCTTCCGTATTTCACAGGCAGTGAAACAGCAGCGGTAACGGATATTACCGCCGCAGCACGCTCAATGATAGGAAATAATGATTTAGTCCTACAATATGCAGATGTTGCCATATCAAGTGCCGAGATATTATCACTACACACAACACCTAAAACACTAGTAGCTGCCCCCGGTGCGGGGAGAGCTTTGTTACTTCAAAGAGCAGTTATGTTTTTAAATTACAACAGTGCGGCATATGCCGGAATTGCCGCAAGTGACGACCTCACAATAAGATACACTGATGGTTCCGGTGCTTTTTTAGCGGGTTTGGAAACAACGGGTTTTTTAGACCAAACTGCTGATACTTATGCGGATACAACTAACTACTCACCTTTAACTGTTGGAAAAATTATAGCGACAAATGCCCCATTGGTTTTGAGTTTAGTAGGAGCGGTTACGACGGGAAATAGCCCGATAGGTGCTAGAATTTGGTATTATGATGTAGATTTATCAACACTATCAGCAACATAGGTACAATATCAATTACGAATTTAACGGACGCACTAACATTTTAATTGAGCTAAAGGAGTTTATACATGTTACTTTCAGAATTAGACCAGCCGAATAATAATGTAGAGTCTGATACTCTAATAATCGGCTTACATGGGTATGGTGGCAACGGCAATCAGCATATGGCTGATAACGGATTGGATACTATAACCGATGCTACGGTAGTATGTCCGACTGCCCCTACTCAGGACTCAGACAGTAAAAATCAATGGCGGTACACCGACACAAATCATGACATATATTTTCTTGCGGGCATAATTGCATACATGATAGAGAATTTCAATATTAACCCTGATAAGATTCATTTAAACGGGCAATCGCAAGGCGGCAATATGTCATATGTTTTGGCTAGTGTTTTCCCTAATTTGTTTCAAAGTGTAACGGTAACTTCCGCTTTTTTTCCCTTAACAACTTCGGTATATCAGGGTAAGGTAACTCATATTCATGGTGAGCTTGACGCTATTGTACCTATAAGCGGCGTGGAAACGAATACTATCCAGAAATTAAGAAACGGCGGTGCAAAGGTACTATTTCAGAAAGTTTATGACGCAGGTCATTCGGTACAGAATAGCCTTGACGGATTTGCTACACTTAACGAGAAGCTTGCAATATTTAATGATTCTGTTTTAGGGTATATTAAGCGAAACGTGGGGTTGTGACATGAAAGCAGGTAATAATCACTGGCATCTAAACAAAAGCGTTCCTGTCGCAATAATATTTGCTATTTTAATGCAAACCGCAGGGGCTTTGTGGTGGGCGAGTAAGGTTGAGTTCAGCAATACTGCTAACGCCGAAAAGATTCTGGAGCTTGAGGAGCGAGCAAAAGGCGACAGAGATTTGTATGACAGGCTCATACGTGTGGAGATTTTGCTTGAAAATGTATTAAAAGAAATACGAAATAAAGGTAATTAATGTATAAATTTAGCAGATCCTCATTGAAACAATTAGTAACATGTCACCCCGCATTACAGGAAATAGCACATGAAGCCATAAAGGTTATTGGTTTTCAGGTGACAGAAGGTCATAGGGGCAAGGAGCGTCAAGACCGCCTTGTTGCAGAGGGTAAAAGCAAAGCACCTTTTCCGACTTCGTACCACAATAAAACGCCGTCACTTGCCTTTGATTTGCTGCCTTCACCCTTTGGGGGTTGGGACGACATTAATCAGTTTTACCGACTGGCGGGGGTAATACAGACGGTTGCAGCGGTAAAGGGTTATAATGTTGAATGGGGCGGTGATTTTAAAGGGTTTTTTGACGGCATGCACTTTCAGTTAGTTTTGGAGGATTAGTCGTGAAAAATAACATAACAAGACTTAGTGTTCATAAAAACAATAAAGCTCAACGAGGTCGTAAGCTATTAAGAAGGCAAGCCGTAGTAGATGTAAAAGAGTGTGTAAGACCTGATGATGTAGCAGGTTATTGTATAGTTTCGTGGTCAAAAAATAAAGATGCTAATATTTGCTGGGACATAATAGATGACTCAATCGAACCTAAAGATATGCCTGATTTTATAAGGGACATTGCACATCTAAGGGTTACACAAAAACGCATGGAGGATTAAGAATGTACGAAAAAATTAGAAGCCAAATAAAGATAGGGGATTTAATCGCATTTAGCGGAAAGTCTAACGTATCCAACGCTATTAAAGGCTTTACAAACTCGGATATATCCCATGTGGGAATGGTTTTTGAAACGGAAGTTAGGGGGGAGCGTAGGGTTGAGGTTATCGAATCAACGTCATTAACTAACCTGCCTGATATGCACACCGGTGAAGTGAAAAAAGGAGTGCAAAGGCATATGTTATCCCAACGTATGGATATGTACCACGGTCAGGTTTATTGGCAGCCATTGAAAGAAGAATTAGACGATGCGAGGCTTGCAAGAATGGTTTCATGGCTATTCTGCAAATGGGCAGGGGTGACTAAATACGACACTAAAGGTGCTATTATGTCAGGCGTAAAGCTTTTCAAATACGTAAATGAGCCTGATTTTAGCACTTTATTTTGCTCCGAGCTGGTGGCGGAAGCCTATAGATTAGCAGGATTATTACCTGTAAGCTTTAACGCAAGCATGGCAACCCCTGCCGATGTGGTGGATTTTGACTTCCTTCATACTAGGGTTCAGATAAAATAAACCATATTGCCGGTGCTAACAAATTGGTATCCATATTACTCAGCCCCCGCAAGGGGGCTGCGGTGGCTAGTGCCAATTTGTGGGTTAACTATACCACATCTTTTGTTTTTGTCAAATTTGGGGGAGTGTCTAGCACTTCTACTATAATGCAAGTTGCTTTACAGCCCACATAACTGATTCTTCGAGGGCGGTAAATGCAAGTGCTTGATATCTACCACCGCCAACCTGCTCGATTAATTTTTCAAGTTCCTCAGCCTTAGTCTTTAGGGCATCATGTAACGCTTAGAGCCTTTTTTATTAACATTAGCCACAAACGGCTTATCTATCTCCTTAATGCGGCAATTCTTGTATAAAGGTAATATTAAAGCCTCTAATTCCTCCACGTGACGCAAGGCTACTTTTGCCTTTTGCTTTAGAGCATATGGAGTTCTATAATCGGGAGCGGGCTTATCCGGACCTATTACTTCTTTCAGAAGCTGCTTTATTTCTTCTATTTTATCTTTCATCTCTCCACTCTATAAAAATGTTATATACATAAATTCCGCCGTGACCTTGAATAAGGCAACAATCAATTTGATTTACCGCACAAAACTCGACCAACTCCTTACCTTGCCCCACTCTAAAATCTTCAGGGCGTTTGCCTAAATAATATTGAAGCTTTAGATGGAATCTTTTTAATTTAGTCATTGTCTTTCCCGGTCTTATTATTTCCACACATGTAAATACCCCCTAAACGGGAGCGAATATCTTTCTTTAAAGAAGATGATTTTAATTGTTCAGAAAGGCACAGTTTAAGTAATTCTTTATTAGATAGTTTACGTTCTATCCTTAATTTTCTACAAAATCGGGAATAATATAATTGAATAGCAGGGTAATTTATTAAAATTAACACTGTTATTGATGTAAAAAAAAGCAACAATCTATAATCTTCCGGGTTAAATACATACTCAAAAACAGTCATTACAAAGCTCCCTCATTTCGTTGGTGGTGTTGACATAAAGTCGTTAATGTTTTGCGTAGGTAAATGTGAATCTACCTTATGCTTATGGATAATTTTGTCAGCTTTTTTGCAAAACAAGTAACCAAAACAAACCCCCATAAATATACCCAGTAATGTTTGGACTAACCATTCAATCATATCACTCCTCCTTTGCAGCCTTAACTTTTTCTTTTGCCTCAGAAATTAAAGACAAAAGATTTCTCCATTCCCAACCAAAATCCTTTTCATCAGGCAAGGACTCCAACTCTTTAATCAACTCTTGCATTTGCTTTATTATGTAATCTGTTGCGTATCTCATTACCGCTCCTTTGCAGCCTTAAACTGCGGCTATTTAAACCACACCTTTGCAGTGCGATTAAAGTTTTAACTATATCATCTTTGCTATACTGACCGTGCATATTAGCCACAAAAAATGTGCAATTCTTACCTGAATCATATAAAGCCCTGCAAGCCTTAATAACACCTAAGTAATTACCTAAATGCAGCTTTCCGCTTGGTCTAATGCCTGATACGTATTTTTCCATAATATTTCCTCTCTGTTGTTGGTGGGTGGCAGTAAGGCGTTACCCTTACAGGGGCTAACTTCGGACGTTCATTTAAAAGTAAGGTTGCTATCCTACCTACTTCCCCTCCTGCGTACGTTCAGGACGCTTGTAGCACCACCCATAAAAACGCCGTCTCTCCGAGCTGTCACGCATGATTCCCATTTACAAGGAATATTCAGGCAGCGTTTGCCGTTGGTAGATTTTCTATACCCGTTAGCGGGGCTACCACCCTCGCTACTTCATAATCCGGACTGAAGTAGCCATAATATTACGTCTACAGGGAAGACGCACCGGAAATCTACTAACCCTTTCGGGATTCTTATTCACCATCAACTATATCATTCAACCACTTTAATTGCTCATCGCTAATTATCGCAGCATTGCCGAACTTTCTATAATCATCACGTAAGGATTGAACAAACTCGAAGTCCTTATCAGATAGATTGTCTTTAGCCTCGGCAGCCTCGACCAGATGTATGTAGCTTATGACTTTCTTGGTAACCTCCTTAGCATTTTCAAGCCTTGTTTTTTCAAGCTCGGAGTCCACATCGTCAAGCTCAGGAAGCATACCCAACGCACGTTTATACGTATCAAGTAGGTATTCTTGCTCTTCAAGCTCCGTGGCTTCCATTTTCCGCAACTTCAATATCTGACGCATTGTTTTTGTATCAAAGCCGCTTACTTTAGCTTCTGCAAAGACCTCTCTAATGTCCTCTGCTATATCTTTCCTTTCTTTTTCTAATCGCTCTAGACGCTCTATAAACTGCTTTAATTCTTCAACAGATAAACCGCCGTAAAATGAACCTGAATTATGCCCCATCATTGCTTAAATCCTCCTGTGTCACTTCTCTTTTTTCTAATTTTTTACCATTGCCTACCATTTCCGCAACTTCAAGTGTAGTGGCGACCCTGCAAGCAAAGGCGTTTTGCGTTACTATCCGCAAAGCCTCGCCTATACTACCTGCAACAACAAGGCGATTATCACCCTGCTCGATATTGCCTTGCGGCTCTATTATGTAAACTCGCTTACTCATTGTACCCTCCGTAATTATTGACACCCCGATAATAGCAAAGCCTTCCGCCCATGTCAACAACATTTTGTAACTTTGTAAAAAAACCTTGCGTTAAACGAAAATGATGTTATTGTAAGCTAACAACCAAAAACAGGAGTAATTAACAATGCATTATGACCAACATGCTTTATATGAAATATTTAAAGATTTCATGAACGCTATAGACAAGGATTCTGGAATAGAGGTGACAGAAAGTGATTGTTTGGAAGCCTTTAAGGCAGCAAAAGAGGAAACTGGATATGGAAAATAATAATTTAAAAGGAGTAAATAACATGACGGCAGAAATTGTACAGGCTATCATAAATAACGACATCGAGGG
>Ga0066646_10000380_pt1 | contig 21760 bp, 19 predicted proteins | sample CryGeyCG2114_250_3_FD_59511 | JGI IMG/M metagenome (GOLD analysis project Ga0066646, IMG submission 59511) | Groundwater microbial communities from aquifer - Crystal Geyser CG17_big_fil_post_rev_8/21/14_2.50 | ecosystem: Environmental > Aquatic > Deep subsurface > Groundwater | place: USA...
GAGAAGCATCAGCTAAACCTACTCTCCGATCGTCAAATCGCTAAAATCAAAAACAGAAATGTTGCCGGCGGAATCCTTGTTGGCTTCGCCCTCATAGGCTACTCAAAAATGTTTTACGCCATTTATCAGGATTCCAAAGAATCATCGAACAAATCCTCATAATTGCCAACCGCATCAGAAGTAAACAGATCAAAAGCCAAACAATCCCCTAACGATCCTAAATAAACCCATTTCTTTCCTGCAGGCCTGGGATCGTATCAAATACTCCCCCGACTATAGTACATCATTCAATTCCTTGTCGTAAATTTTGATATCAACCGTTATTACGCCACTTGATGAATCCAATGAAACCGATAAAAAACCATGGGACTCCCGTCCTTTAGCCCCTTTCAAGGTAATTTTATACTCCTGGCCTGCCGTTAAGTTAGTAATAACCTGACCCACGATTTCAAATTTTCCCTCTGTGAGGTTGGGTGAGTAAAACCAAGGCCTTTCTATCCTGGCGCTTATATTGCTAGACGAAATTTTAAGCTGGCTTATACTCGACATGGCATCATAAAGCACCTTCTCCTGATAAGCTGCACTCCTGGCCGCAAAATGAATAAACTCTTCATTCGGGACATTGGTTCCGGTCGCTGTCCCATTTAAAACCACCCTTATGTTGTCTCCCGGCGTTATATCAATCTTATTTACACTCCACAAAAAATTGTAGTCATGGGGTACAAATGTAACTTTTGCGCGAACCTTAGTATAATTCGCCGCCTCCAGAGAAGTCGAAGAAAGGGTAAACACCGCAAACGCAACCAAAGCAATCCCAAAAAAGAGTGATGTTCTCATACCCTAACATATACCAAATCCGCAAAAAAGCAACGGCACCCCTCTTATATAAAGACAAACACCTCCAAACCGGCATCTTCATAAACTTCACCCTCCTCGGCTACGCCCACTTATCCTACTCCATCTACCAAGATGGCAGGGACATATACCCGCAATGCAAAATGCGACCAAAGCCCAAATGCGGATTAAATAACTAAAAGCCTAAAATATCCCAGATTCTTGTATCGATAAAGCGGATATACAAAAGCAAACAGGCTCAAAGCACTTATAGATACGCATCTTCGTCCAAAATATGTGTCTTCTCACTCACTTGTTCCGCTAATCGAATAATCTCAGCTGACTTAGCTAATTCTTGAACGGTTTCTTCAATCAATCGTAAGCTGTCTACGTCCAGTTTTATCTCATTAAAGGCAGAGATTAATTTTTGATAAAACGCATTGTCTCCCGTCAATCTTTGCCAAAACGCTTCGCCCACATACACAGGATAAAAATGCTTCTTTTCTATATTTTTATAATGTGTACTTAATTGATCTTTCCCTCCATACAAAACACCTACAATTAAGTCGTTGCTCCCAAGTTCGAAGCGATTTGTCTTAGCCAAATTTCTTATGGAATGAAAGTGATCATTTATGGTTTTCACGTCATCTTTATTGATAGTATTTGGACCTAGCTTAACCTGACAGAACTTTTTCCGACCATCTACTTGGTCTTCAAATTCTATATCAATACCTGATATTACACTACCAAAAGCATTTAAAACTTTGCTAATAAAATTTTGTAAATTCTGCCCGAATGATGTGTTTATTGACGTAGATAACATACGCGGATAAATCAATACTCTGGCAATCGACTCTGGACTACAGTCACCCGTAAAAAACCTAGCCAAATAGTTCACCAAAAAAGGATTGATCTTAAATTGCTTTGGATTTGATAGAATTTTTGTATTCTTAATATGCGCTTCTATAATAACTTCTTTAAACCAGGATTTCGCTTTTTGCAAAATCTCGTTTTTTTTCACTTCGTCACTCATGCAAGGGTAAGGGTCAGTAATTGTTTACAAATGATAAAATTTATCTTGAGATATATCATGATCATTGACAAAAGAAAAGATATAGGTGATTTTCAAGTAACCATGACTAACGTTGACCAAGGTTTAATATGAAAGAATTTTACTCATTGACAGAGGTAGCGGACATGCTTTCCGTTTCAAAAGAAACGTTACGCAGATGGGATAAAAATAATTACCTCAAACCCATCCGACACCCGATAAATAACTATCGAGTTTACCCTGCTTTCTCTTTAAAAAAATTCGAGCAACTTGGATTTTTATTTGATAACAACATATCAATTAATGAAAAACCTTTAAAAGACTTTTCATTAATTGAACTTTTTTCAGGCGCTGGGGGGTTAGCACTTGGCCTTGAAACAGCTGGATTAAAATGTGAATTACTGAACGATAATGATCGTAATGCATGCAATACCCTGAAGAAAAATCGCCCTGGATGGAATATCATCGAAGGAGATGTTTCACAACTAGATTTCTCCCCATACAAAGGAAAAATAGATGTCGTTGCGGGAGGCTTCCCATGCCAAGCGTTCAGTTACGCAGGAAAAAAACTCGGTCTAAAGGATGCAAGGGGTACCTTGTTTTATGAATTCGCAAGAGCAGTTGATGAAATCAAGCCGCTCATATGTGTAGGTGAAAATGTCCGTGGTTTACTTAATCATGAGAACGGAAATACTCTTCAAGGCATGATTTCAGTTTTAGATGAACTTGGTTATGATGTTATTCCACCTAGAGTACTCAAAGCCATTTTTTATCGAGTTCCTCAAAAAAGAGAACGGCTTTTGTTAGTCGGCTTAAAACGTGGATGCGGATTGAATTTTGATTTCCCGCAACCCCATAAAGAAATATATACATTAAAAGATGCTTTAAAAAAAGGCAGGTTATTTGACTCAGACGTACCCCCATCACCTGGTCAGCTTTTTTCTCCAATGAAAAAACGAGTAATGCAACATGTTCCGCCCGGTGGATATTGGAGGGATCTCCCTATAGAGCTCCAAAAAGAATATATGAAAAGTAGTTTTTTCCAAGGTGGAGGCAAAACAGGAATGGCAAGGAGAATGCATTGGGACGAACCCTGCTTGACACTAACCTGTAACCCATCCCAGAAACAAACAGAAAGGTGTCATCCTGAAGAAACCCGACCTTTTACCGTTCGTGAATATGCGCGCATACAAACATTCCCTGATAATTGGGAATTTGTGGGTTCCTTATCATCTCAATACAAACAAATTGGCAATGCTGTTCCAGTAAATTTTGCTAGGGAAGTAGGCTATGCATTAATAAAAACATTGAACGCCTACTATTCTTCAACAATGCAGGCAAAGGAAGAAATGCAGCTAGCCATCTAAATAATATAACTTACTGAATACATCCGCATCACCGCATTATCCATAAAAAGAAATTCTTCAACACACCCAAGGCAAAAATTATCATTTCAAAGATGGCGACCTTCTTTACGATACCAAAGATGCCTATCTTCTCCCTTGGGCTCAACTATTGACAATGCTCAAAATATGCATCCGCGTAGATGAAGCTGCCTTATCACTCCCTGTACATTTCTCCATCCTCATTCCCTCGCCCGAAAAAACTAGCCTAATCTACCTCAACTCCCACAAAGCCGATCAACCGGATTTTGTAAACTTCCTTCGAGACGGCATCTTACACGGAACCACAGACTACCGTCCCTACAAGCATTAAGTAAGTAGCCCCTGCCCTCCCCTTACGGAATAATCTTACTCAGCTCCTCATCTTTAATATCAATATGCACGGAAATGATTCCGTTTGCGGGCTTCATAGTAACGGTGACTACTGCTACGGCACCATCCTTTCTTTGCCCTCCGCCCGCCAAGGGCACCAAGTGTTTGGTGGTTGCATTACCCAAATCAGTAATCACCGTTGGCTTAATTTGAAAAGTTCCCCCAACCGATCGATTCCAGAAAGACCAAGCGGGTCTTACGATTGTAATGGTAAACCAGTCTGAAGAAATCTCGATACGCTTTACCGGCACAGCGGGGCTCCAATTTATACTGCCCGTAACCGTTGGGTTCGAGCTACTAGCAGGCACATCCAGAACAAGAGCTTCATAAGAACCAGACATCGGGAATACTTTAATAAAAATCCTACCTTCCTTTTGCAGCTTTAATACATTAGCCCCTCCCACCCCATGGTGATAAGGCTTAAAGGCAACGGCGCTTTCAAGGCTATGATAAGCCTCAGCTCTCAAGGTAGCTGGTATCGATAACAGAAATAAAAAAACCAGCAATAAACAATAAGCAATATACCTGCTCATTTCTTAACGTAAGCCATATTTAAGAGAAATCAACCATTCCACACCAATTCCTGCTATATCAATTCATCAAAAAACATCTCGATATCCTAAATGAGGGTCTCGGCAATTTTTCGTAAAAAAACATACCCCCTTCAAAGATCTTTTAATAAGGAATTTTCTTATTAAAGGAAATGACGCTTTCCTTTAATAAAATCCCACAAGTTTGTTCCAGGTGAAACAAACCTCCCCTTTTGTTCACATTTATTTGATCATTATCTGGCAATATAAAAATAGCAAAAATGGGCATTTTAAATCTCAATAAAACTATCATAATACACCCTATAGCACAGCCACTTGTCTCCCATTTTAAGCTTCCCTTTTCCCCAAATTCTGTTTTAATAGAACACTACTATTATGAGCAAACCGAAGTTCAGCCTAGATTTTGAAAAACCTCTCCGTATTCTAGAGGAGCAACTAGAGAGCCTGCGCGCCTCTTCCATTCAGGAAAAGGTTGATATGGCCGATGAAATTGACGCCATCGAACGCAAGCTAGAAGCCACCAAGGCTCAGATCTATAAAGGCCTCACGCCTTGGCAAAAGATCCAGCTCGCGCGCCACCCACAGCGCCCTTACTCGCTAGACTACATAGGCGCTATCTTCGAGGACTTCCAGGAGCTCCATGGCGACCGCAATTTCAGGGACGATCGCGCTATAATCGGCGGCACAGCCTTCTTCCAGGGCGAGCCCGTCATGATCATCGCTCAACAAAAGGGCCGTACGACCAAAGAAAACCTCATGCGCAACTTCGGATCCCCCAACCCAGAGGGCTACCGTAAAGCGCTCCGGCTCATGAAGATGGCCGAAAAATTCAACCTCCCCATCATCTCTTTTATAGACACGCCTGGCGCCTATCCTGGCGTACAGTCAGAGGAACGCCACGTAGCAGAGGCCATCGCAGTCAACATCCGTGATATGGCTCAACTCCAAGTCCCCATCATCGCCATCGTCATCGGCGAAGGCGGCTCTGGTGGTGCCCTAGGCATCGCTGTAGCAGACCGCGTCCTCATCCTCGAAAACGCTTATTATTCCGTAATTTCACCCGAAGGCTGTGCCGCAATCCTCTGGAAGGATCGCGCCTTCGCCCCACAAGCCGCAGAAGCCCTACAAATAACAGCAGATAAGCTCCTCGAGCTCGGCATAGTAGACGGCATCATCACAGAGCCAACCGGCGGGGCACACACCAACAAAGATTTAGCCGCCAAGTCCGTCAAAGCCGCCATCCAACAAGAGCTCAAAACGCTCAAAACCATGAACGGCACTCAGCTAACAGACAAACGCTACGAAAAATACCGAGCCCTCGGCACTTTCTACGAATCAGCCCAAGACTAAACGCTTACAATCTGACTAAAGTGATAAGAGGAGAACTTTCCTTCTCCGATGAGTCGACTATTTTCTTATACACTGCAGGCGATATTTCATCGCTCGCCTGAGTAACCGGCATACTGAAAATAAACGCACCCACGCAAGCTACAATGGCAAACTTTACAATGGATAAGGTGATAAGAACATGCTTCATATATACCTTCAACCTACTCCACTAATCCGAGCTTGTCAAAGAATTCGTAAACTTTTTACACTTAAACCAACATCACGCTCGGTTTTTCGAGTAATTTTCTAAGTTCTGCTAGGAATTTTGCGGCACTTGCCCCATCAATTACGCGGTGATCTCCACTGATGCCAATGGTCATGATTTGCCCGACACCTATCGTTCCATCGGACTTCACTACCGGCTTTGTAGCCGTTCCGCCAACAGATAAAATCGCTGCGTTTGGCAAATTAATAATCCCATAAAACCGGGAAATCCCAAACATCCCTAAATTCGTTACCGTAAAAGTAGATCCGGACATTTCTTCAGGCTTTAACTTCTTATTTCGAGCCTTTTGAATATAATCCTTCGCCTCTAAACTAATCTGGCGCAATGACTTAGCCTGACAATCCCGAATAACAGGTGTTACCAAACCATCTTCAATTGCCACCCCAAATGCTAAATGCACACTTGCGTATTGGCGTATCTTATCGCCCAACCAAGATGAATTGACCGCTGGTACCCTCTTTAATGCAACCGCAGTGGCCTTCATTATGAAATCATTGATCGTAAACTTGATGCCATCCGCTTCACAGCCGCGATTGATCTCTTCACGCATCTGTACCAAAGCTTCCACGTCCACCTCAACCTCTAAGTAAAAATGAGGTGCTTGAGCCTTAGCCTCTACTAAACGACGCGCTATCGTAGCACGCATGTTACTGACAGGCATATCCTTATCTTCGCCACTCATCAACGCTTGATTGATAATCGGTGCAGATGAGGCTGCTTCTACTTTAGCCACCTTACTACCCGCAGCTTCAACACCAGCAGGCTTCTTTTCCGCCACGACCAATACGTCTTTCTTAACGATGCGCCCATCGGGGCCTGACCCCTTCACGCCCTTTAATGAAATACCTTTTTCACGAGCAACCATTTTAGCTAAGGGTGAAGCCTTTACGCGCTCATCTTCTTCGTCTTCAAAAACTTCCTCGTCCTCTTCTTCTTCTTGAGTGACTTCAACCTTTGCTTCTTCTTTTTTAGGCTGCTCTGGCTCCGCTTGCTTTTGCTTAGGCGCTTCCGGTTCACTTCCTCCAGTAGCAGCTTCCGGCACTTCTTCGCCTTCTTGCCCTACGGCACAAATCGGTGCTCCAATAATAACAGATTCCCCTTCTTTCACATAATGCTTCAAAAGAACGCCATCTTCGAAGTTTTCCAGTTCCATGGTCGCCTTGTCTGTCTCGACTTCAGCAATCATATCTCCGGAAGAAACGGCGTCCCCTTCATTCTTCAACCACTTCACCAACGTACCGGTGGTCATGGTGTCACTCAACTTGGGCATGTCTATTACTACTGGCATAACAAATTTTTTAAATTTTAATACTTATTTAAGAAGAGCAAGAACCGTTTTAACAATCAGCTCCGGATACGGCAATTGAAGCTTCTCGAGCGCCATACTGTAGATCTGAGGCGCATCCACTGCGGAAATACGTTTAATAGGCGCATCAAGATAGTCAAATGCCTTCTCTTGTATGATATAAGAAACTTGGGCATCGACACCTCCAAAGGGCTTGTTTTCCTCAACCAATACCACGCGGTTCGTCTTCTTAACCGTGTTGATAATGGCTTCTTCGTCCAATGGCCGTATGCTTCTTAAATCAAGCACTTCGACATTTATATTGTGCTCTTTTTCTAAAATTTCTGCAGCTTTAAGGGAGGTAATAACAGCTCTGCCGTGCGCTATAATAGATAAATCACTGCCTTCGCGTTTAATATCCGCTTTACCAAAGGGAATGAGATATTCTTCTTCAGGCACTTCACATTTATCATTATAAAGGATCGTGTTTTCCATGAAACATACCGGGTCATTATCTCGTATAGCATTCTTTAAAAGACCTTTAGCATCGTACGCGTTTGCTGGGCAAACAACTTTCAGACCAGGAAACTGGGCATAAAAATTCTCTGGAGTATGAGAATGCGTTGCGCCTACATTCACGCCTCCATTAGCAGGCCCACGAAACACTATCGGTACATTGACCGTTCCGCCGGACATATAACGCATATTAGCCGCGTTATTCATAATCTGGTCACACGCCACAAAGGAGAAGCTCCATGTCATGAACTCTACTATCGGGCGCAAGCCCATCATAGCAGCCCCAACACCTAAACCGGCAAATCCACCTTCACTAATCGGGGTGTCGATAACCCGCTTCTCACCAAATTTCTCCAAAAGACCTTGGGTCACTTTATACGCGCCATGATACTGGGCAACTTCTTCACCCATGATAAAGACTTTTTCATCGCGAGCCATTTCTTCCGCAATCGCTTGATTGACAGCTTCTCTATAAGTAATTTCGGGCATGATAATTATAATTTAAATTCGAAAAAAAACACTAATGTGGGCTTAATTAAAATACATCCTACCTTGAGATGTTTTTTGGTCCGGATTATCTTCTTCCCAATAAACCGATGTCTGTATCGTTTCCTCAGGCGGAAATGGGCTCTCTTCCGCAAACTTTGCAGATGCTTCCGCTTCCTCTTTAGCTGCCGTGTCTATCGCCTGTTTCTTCTCTTCGTTAAGCACGCCTTCTTCAAACAATTTTTGCTCAAATAAGAGGATCGGGTCTCTTGTCTTTTTATACTCTTCTATCTCATCTTTGGAACGATAGGTCTTGTCTGGGTCAGACATAGAGTGGCCACGATAGCGATATGTCTTAATTTCCAAAACAGTTGGGCGAGATTCGTTATAGGCTCTTTGCAAAGCTTGCGTTGTCTTTGCGCGAACTTCATAGAGATCGTTTCCTTCCACAACATCCCAGGCAATATTAAACCCTTCAGCGCGTTTTGCTAAAGGGGCTCCGGCAGAGGATCTCTCTTGGCTCGTCCCCATGGAATAGCAATTATTTTCAATAATGTAAATAACCGGAATATTCCATAAAGAGACTAAATTGTAGGATTCATATAGTACGCCTTGGTTAACCGCACCGTCTCCCAAATAACACAAGCAGGCTGCTTTTTTCCCTTGGTACTTAAGCGCAAACGCAATACCCGCACCTAATGGTGTTTGGCCGCAGACAATGCCGTGGCCGCCCCAATAATTTTTAGAGGGGTCAAAAAAGTGCATAGAGCCGCCTTTGCCTTCGGAGCAGCCTGTATACTTGCCGTACATCTCGGCCATAAGCTCATTCATTCCCATACCAACTGCCATCGCGTGGGCGTGGTTACGATACGCGGTAATCACTTGGTCATCTGGCCCCAATACTGAAATAGTACCAACCGCAACAGATTCTTGCCCAATGTATGTATGGCAAAAACCTCCTATATTTCCTTGCTGGTAGGATCGCACCGCGCGCTCTTCAAACTTACGTATACGGACCATTTCTTGGTAAAGAAATATTTTTTCTTCCGCAGATAGTGCCTTGTTAACTTCCGCTTCTTGGGGAGAAATCTCAATGCTTTCGCTATTCACAATACAAATATTTAGGTTTAGTTACTGCTCTTCGCAATATATGGAAGAGGATCCGATTGTGCAAGATTCAGAAGGATTCTTCAACGATAATTTCCAATTTCTTTTTGGGATCACAATCCGCCTTCAACGCTACAAATCTTGTGTGATATTTGTCATACGAAGCCCATAGGCCTTGCCTGTCGGTCTCGGGTAGTTCTTCATCGGGCAAGTCATCTATCTCAGCTCGGCTAAAGAAATCAAAATGTCCTTCTTCCATCACTTCGGGGTGAAAATCGATTGTTTTTTTACACTCAAACAGGAACATGAGCCAATGCTTCTCTCCTTCGTAATTTTTTTCGGAAATCATCCCAAATAGATGTAAATCGTTTGTTCCAATGGTCATTCCTGCTTCTTCAAATACTTCACGAACGGCACAGTCATGGGGAGATTCGCCTTCATCAATTTCTACTTTCCCGCCAAGCGGTGTCCAGCAGTTAAAATTCGGTGCTCTGGTTCTTTTTAACATAAGGAAACGGTCTTGATCGTCTTTTATAAAGACGAGAACGCTTACTCCAAAGGGTTTTTGTGCGTGTCCACTCATAACTCGAATCATGAAACATGAGCTCTCATCAATAGGCAACTTTATTTCAGATTTTGGGCTTGTATATCCCTCATCTTGAGGCAAAAAAGATACATGCCCAGTCGACATTTGCGTACTATTGCCCTCTCTTTTTTTGTATTAGCAAACTTACTTCCTACGTTAAGCGCCCAGGAGGAAAAGCTCTCTCTTGAAATTGCGCCTTCGTCTTCGTTCAATTATACGGATGCGTTTATTCTGGGCTTGGTTGAGGGGGTTACCGAGTATCTGCCCGTCTCTTCCACAGGTCACTTGATCATCGCAAACCATTTCCTTCATCTGGATGCCGAAGTGCCGTTTATCGATCCTGAAACACAAACGTATGTGTTAAGAGATCCGGAAAATCCCGATTCCAAATACACGTTGAAGGAGGCCGCAGATGCCTACGCAATCGTAATCCAGGGGGGCGCTATTTTGGCCGTTTGTTTTCTCTATTGGAAAGAAATCCTTGGCATGGGTTTAGGCATACTTGGAATGAATCCTAGCGGAAGGAAACTCGCCATTAATCTAATCATCGCCTTTTTGCCGGCTGCCGTACTGGGGCCAATCCTCGATCCCTGGATTGAAAGCAAGCTTTTCCATCCGTGGGCCGTTATTGTGGCTTTAATCGCAGGCGCTTTTCTAATGCTGGGGGTAAATCGCTGGTATGTGCGTAAAAAACATCCCTACGAGGGGCATGCTGTCTCTTCTCCCCGAATGGAGGATCTTACGTGGAAGCAAAGTCTCTTCATAGGTTTTTTGCAATGCTTCGCCATGTGGCCGGGTACTAGCCGCTCAATGATGACAATTATTGGCGGGTTTGCCGTTGGGTTGAGTCCCAAGCGTGCCGCAGAATTCAGTTTTTTGTTGGGATTAATTACGCTCACAGCTGCATCGAGCTATAAGGCGCTATTTGAAGGCCCTATGATGCTAAAGGTTCTGGATGCGGGTCCACTGCTCTTTGGTTGTTTTATAGCCTTTGTATCCGCGGCTATCGCTATCAAATGGTTTATTCAGTACTTAAACAAGCATGGGCTAGGCTTGTTTGCTTGGTATCGCATCGCCTTGGCATGCGTGGTTTTTGTTTTGGTGTACGTTTGATATCCTATTCCTCCCAAGCTTATAAAACTCATGGCCCATCGTTAATTGGCTTTCACTAACTGTGTTTGCGGGATGGAATTTTCAGAGTCGTAAAAGGTTTGAATTCGGCAAATCGCTCATCTAACAATCGTCAGCAATTGCCTCGTTGCAGTCGATCCACCAACCGCCGCTTACTTGATTCACGTTAGTATAGTGAACGAACGAGCACGAAATAGTAAAAAAATTCACTTTTTTTTCAAAATCATCCCAATTATCCCAACCATCCCAATTATCGACCAAAGAAACGCTTGACACTTCCGTATAATAGAGAGGAAGGACTTCTCTCAAAATGTTTTCAAAAAAATGTCTCGTTTTACATCGTCACTGAATTAACCCCTACAACAACCCAATACAATTATGAACTTCTCTATATCAACAAATACTGTCTTATCGGTCACCGCGTCAATGGCTCGACTATACATGATACGCCTTCACGTCTTTTCTCTTATTAGCGTTGCCTCTGGCAATATTTCCAACTTATCCTGATTTATCGATATAACCGTTAACCCCTTATAAAACTATGGCTGATCATTTCATTTTCTCTTCCGAATCCGTTGGCGAAGGCCACCCAGATAAAATCGCTGATTACATTTCTGATAGTATTCTAGATGCTTTTCTAGCAAAGGATCCCCATAGCCGGGTTGCGTGTGAGGCTATTGTTAAATATGACACCGTTTACCTTGTTGGCGAAATTTCGTCTAAGGCGCATATCAATTACCAACAGGTCGTGCGCCAAGCGGTGAGAGATATCGGTTACACCCACGAGGATGATGTTTTTAATGCGGATACTATAGAAATTCACAATAAGCTCACAGAGCAGTCTCCTGAAATCGCTCAAGGGGTCAATGCCGTTGGAGCTGATGGTAAAAAGACCGCAGAGCAGGGCGCGGGTGACCAAGGTATCATGTTTGGTTACGCGTGTGACGAAACAGAGGAGCTTATGCCTTCACCTATTGTTTATGCGCACAAACTTAATATTGAGCTCGCTCGACTGAGAAAGGATCACACGGTTCCTTGGCTACGCCCGGATAGCAAAACTCAGGTCGCCATTGAATACGTCAACGGTAAGCCCAAGCGTATCGTTAATGTTGTTATTTCTACCCAACATGAAGCTTACATTAAACACAAGGAGATAGAGCACTTTCTCATAAGTGAGGTCATCCCTAATGTTCTTCCCAAGGAGTTATTAACGAAGGATACTGAATATTTTATCAACCCTACCGGCAGTTTCGTTAAGGGGGGCCCGGAAACAGATGCCGGGCTCACGGGTCGTAAAATCATTGCAGACACCTATGGCGGGTGGGCTCGGCATGGGGGTGGCGCGTTTTCTGGCAAAGATCCTTCGAAGGTAGATCGTTCTGCTGCCTATATGTGCCGCTGGGTCGCAAAAAATATCGTTGCGGCAGGTATCGCCTCCCAAATAGAGCTCCAGGTAGCTTATGCTATTGGTCACCCAAATCCTACCAGTATTCACGTATCTACTTTTGGGAGCAGCCCTTACCGTGATGAGGATATTCATGATGCTATCAAAAAGGTCTTCAGTTTTAAACCTGCCGATATTATCAAGCAGCTCGACCTACTGCGCCCTATTTACAGGAGAACCACGCACTATGGGCACTTCACGAAACCGGATCTCCCTTGGGAGCAAACGGATAAAGTCGAAGCGCTCAACAAAGCGATGAGTGCTTATAAACCCCGAATCTTTGCTGTATGACAACGCTGCTCAAAAAAAATACCCCACCCTATCAAGTAGCCGATATTAATCTTGCCGACTGGGGCAACAAGGAAATCGGGATGGCCGAAAGGGAAATGCCTGGTCTCCTTGCTTTACAGAAAAAATATGGAAAGGAAAAACCGCTCAAAGGTGTTAGAATCATGGGCTCCCTCCATATGACAATCCAGACTGCTGTTTTGATAAAGACGCTTGAAGCGCTTGGCGCTGACATTCGTTGGGCAAGTTGTAACATATTCTCCACCCAAGATCATGCCGCAGCTGCCATGGCAAAGGCAGGCTATGCCATTTTTGCCTGGAAGGGGGAAAGTATCAAGGAATATTGGCAATGTACCTTTAATGCGCTCAATTGGCCCAATAAACAGGGGCCAAACCTGATCGTTGATGATGGTGGCGATGCTACGTTGATGGTCCATAAGGGCTATGAATTGGAGGCTGGAGATAATTGGGTCAATACCCCTTCCGAATCAGAGGACGAAGTGGTATTAAAACAACTCCTGAAAGACATTCATGCTGATAACCCCAATTACTGGCATAATGTGGTAAATGACTTACATGGCGTATCTGAGGAAACGACAACGGGAGTTCATCGTTTATACAAATTGGCCAAGCAAAACCAATTGCTCTTCCCCTCCATTAACGTGAACGACTCTGTCACTAAATCTAAATTTGATAATATATATGGTTGCCGGGAGTCTCTACTAGATGGCATCAAGCGAGCCACAGATATCATGGTGGCTGGTAAAGTAGCCGTTGTTTGCGGCTATGGGGATGTGGGCAAGGGTTCCGCGCAGTCTCTGCGTTCCCTAAATGCAAGGGTTCTTGTTACGGAAATCGATCCTATTTGCGCCCTCCAAGCTCTTATGGCCGGCTTTGAAGTCGTAACATTAGAAGATGCCCTCAGCATAGCGGATATTATCGTCACCGCTACAGGGAACAAAGATGTCATTACACTCGAGCATATGCGCCACATGAAAGATCAGGCTATTATATGCAACATCGGCCACTTTGATGATGAAATCCAAATGAATGCGCTTGAAAACGCACCCGATGTTAAAAAGAACAACATCAAACCTCAAGTAGACCGCTATACCTTTAAGGATGGCCGCCAAATTTATGTCCTCGCCGAAGGGCGCTTGGTCAACCTGGGCTGCGCTACCGGGCACCCCTCATTCGTCATGTCCTGTTCTTTTAGCAATCAGGTACTTGCCCAAATGGATCTTTGGAAGAATAAAGGCAAGTACGAGAATAAAGTCTACATCCTCCCAAAGAAGCTAGACGAGGAAGTCGCCCGCATCCATGTAGAAAAGCTAGGCGCTAAACTAACTCGTCTGACCAAGTCACAAGCAGATTATCTGGAAATCCCAATCGAAGGGCCTTTTAAGCCTGAATATTACCGATATTAAAAAAATCTTTTCTCATTATTTTTTATTATCATGAGCTTCCGACTTTTCAGTAGATTTTCTATTTTTCAATTTAAATGAAAGGTTGCTGAAGATATTCTTTAAAGACGTGTTACTCTTTTTGCTCTCATTGCTTTTCTTATCACTCTCCTCTACCATACCTTCTTCGTTAATGACAATGATGTCCTCGTTTAAGAAAACATCATTATACGATGCTTCCTTGACAGATTTCGACCGCTTTTTCGGTACCTCTATTTTTTCACTCTTTTCAGTAATATTCAGAAAATCCCCCGAGAAAGATTTGCGCTTTATCTCATATTTTGATTTCAGCTGTTCCAATAGCTGGCCATAAAGTTTAACAAAGTCGATGCCCGAATCCGTTCTGCCTTTACGCTCAATGCTCGTGGGCTCTACAAATTTACTCTCTTCTCCCTTCTCTCCCTTCACCAGCTTTACAATTTTATCGATATCTTCCTTCGTGGCATATTTGATAAAAATCTCAAACCCTTCCTTATCCGAAACAATGTTCTTAATTAATTTTCGTTCAGCGAAATACAAGCATAACTCCAAATGGTGTTTCTCCATGTAAAGTTTTTCCTTCTTCTCATTTCCAGAAGGAATCATATAAAAAAAGAAATCCTTTATCGTTACAGCCAAGGATTTTTCATTATTAAGAGGCAAGCCCCCCAAGCGCATAATCCCCACAAGTATTTCCAGATCCTTAGCCGAAGCAGATTCAAGAAATTTCTTATAATGATTTTCCCATCTGGAGAGTTCACTCCCATTTCCTCGGATAAATAAGTTCTCAAGATTTTTACAAATTAAATCTTTTAAGAAAAAATCCTTATCGATAACCACTTTCTCTTTCTCTTGTAGCAAATCTTTCAATTCTTCTTCAGAAAGATTATCGAAACAACCTTTAGTATGCTTTTCAAACGCTTCAATGATGCTCTTTTCAAAACCCATGAGTTTCGAAAATTTGCTTTCAGCAAAATCAGTCATATTGTCCAGAAAATGCGTAAAAAATAAATTTTTCAGGTCGGAATCGGTAAATTTGATTAACTCGGCACCATATTTCTCTTTCAACTTTTTATTTAAATCATCTGCTTTCAGCGAAATAGTGATTGTTTGATTTTTATTTATTTCGATATCTTTTGGGAGTCCAAGATAACGAATATAAGGCATTTTCTCCTTTTCATTTCCCTTCGTGAGCGTCTTTTTAAGGATGTTATCTCTAGGCGAATCGACTTCTATAATTTTAATTTCTTTCGTCTTCTTATCTAAAACATCAGGGGTAATAATGAGCATACATTGATTGTCCGCCACTGTGAGCTCTATACTCTTGGGATTGAGCAAACATCCTTCATTGAGGATATCGGAAGCAATACATTTGTTAGATAGAATTTCTTTTTTCTCATTTTCTAATATGCGAAAGTGAATTTTTTTTGCCTCCTTGATCTCTCGTGGGCTTGTCAGCTCCTTTAGCCGAGGGCTTACAAGCATCCCTTCCTCAAGTTTTTCAAATGTCTCTTTTTTTTCTTCTTTTTTCTCCAATTCTAAACTGAAATTGAGAAGGTCGTTCTTCGGGGGGGTATTGCGTTTTTGCTGAATCGGGGTGTTGCTCATAGACTGTAGAATTAGTCTCGCCAAGCATAAAAGTCAATGCAATACAGATAGAACCAACTAGCATTAACACCTAAGTTAACTAAATAAAAATTAATAACAATCTATACCAATTATTACTTAAACGTCTTACTGAGATAAGCCATTTGCTGGTTTACCTTTTGCTGAGCAGCCTCCATGGCAATAAACCCGGCTGTAAGCTGCTCTTCACGACTTTTTAAATAAATATCAAAGTCCGTTATTTTCTTTGTAATACTTGTGATTTGATTGTTGAGAGAAGTTTTCTGGGTCTCAAAAATACCCTTTACAGCGATATCATCGGGATCGCCCGCGAAGCTGTCTATAAACTTATTCAGAACTAAAGAACGCCCGCCCGTAGGAGTGTCACCGCTCAGTGTGCCAGTTGCATCCGTAAATAGTTTGGAGACTTCATCTGAATTTTTATTTAATGCGTTTGTGAGGACAGTTTCGTCTGCGACCTTTAGCTTGTACGAATCTGTTTCAAAATCGATTCCGATATCCGCTATTCGTTTAATACTGCCCGTTAAAGCGGTAACCTCCCCAAACACAAGCTTGCGCAAGCCGGATCGTAAAGCAGTCACTTCACTATTATTTGATAATATGGAAGTCGTTACTTTTGTTTTACCAGAGCTATTACTCGTCGTAATTTTGGTTTTATCATCAATGTATGTCTGAACCTCATTGAATTTTGTAATAAAGTCATCAATTTTTTTACGAGTATCCGTAGAGTCTTGCTCAACGGTAAGGGTATCTGTCCCTACTTTTAGCGCCGTCACTGAAAGGCCTTTTATTCCGTGGCTATCTTCTGTTAGTACATTGCTTGTGCTTGTCAACGTACCACCGCTATTAACGGTGTACTCGGCGTTTGTACCGATATTGAGCGTTGAGGTTGAATTCAGCCCCATGGATTCCAATAAATTACCACTCACATCCTCCACACTGACATCGTAGCTTCCGGTAGACTTGTTCGTAAGTTTAAACTGGTCGTTCACGGCATCGTAGGTAATCGAGACTCCGGCTCCAGAAGCATTAATCTGGGTCATAATACTGCTCAGGCTGTCATTCGCAGTATCATAGGTAAACGAAATGCCGTTAATCTTCATACTGCCTGAAGTCACAGATGTCGTAAGATTCGAATTCGCAATAGAATTCGTTAGTTTCACAACACCCAGTTTAGCATTACTTGAAACGGTCCCCGTACCATTGCCAAAGAGCTTAGTCGATGTCAGGAAATTACTGGTATCGGCAGGTGTGCCTAATAGAATCTCGGAGCCACTGGACAATTCTATTTTATCCGTAGTGGCGTTATATGAAGCTGTCACTGATCCACTCGTTGCCGTAGAAATTGCGTCAAACACGCTTTGCAAGGAATCGGTAGTAGCGACTGTTATCTGCTTACCATTTACAGAAAAAGTGCCCGCTGTGATATCTGTTGCAATTTTCATGGAGGATAGCGTTAATCCACTCACATCGGATGTTCCGTTAATCTGTGCTCCCACATCGCCAGCCCCGGATCGAGTAGATTGAGTCGCTAATTGAGTAACGTTAAGGGAGTACGTGCCCGTGAGCGTTTGAGATGCTGCTGTTGCCGACCCCAGAACAGGAGCTGTAGTCGTTGCAATCGTTGCCTTTCTTCCCAAGAACGCATCCGCGCTATTGAGTGCATCCACAGAAGTACGCAAACTCTCCAATTTTGTCTTGAGCGCGCTGAGCGTATCTACTTTATTCTGTAAACCACTTTTTTCCGTTGATAAATTCGTTTTCTGAATTCCCTCAATAGAAACCATTTGCTGGACAAAGCTCTTCCAGTCAAACCCAGACACTAATCCTGATAAACCTAAATCCATCGCCATAAATCATTATCCTCAACACGTTACGTATTTCCTAGTAAAGTCGGTTATTTGCTATCCATCTTAAGTAAAGCCAACGGCGCAAGACGCAGTTCGACACCTCAAATAGAGCATAAAACATGCCAACAAACCTCAATAAGCCCCCCTACACCAAATAGGTTTCTATGCGATCACGCATAAAATTAGCCCCTTCAGCAATCGCCCAAAAGTATTCCTTGTTCTTTTGAATTCGACTCCAATGCTCTGCGGGAGAATTGATTTTCTGGCAAGCCTCTAGATAGCGATAAAGCTCAAATTTAGTTTTACCATCCAAAAGCACCTCCGTATCCTGAGGATAGCGATCCAGCAAGTTATTCAATTTACGGGAAAAATCATCACATTTCAGCAATTTCGGATTATCCTTGTAACTCATATTTTCAAACTTGGCCGGCAAAAGGCTCGAGTAAACCGCTCCATCCCAAGCAATTTCGAGAACAGATTGTACGAAACACCGAAAAGCATCTACTGCCTCCTCATAAGAAGTATTCATTTTAGGCCGGTTATCGAAAATCGCTTGCAAACGATTTGAAACGTTCGCCGTGGAGCCTTGACCTAGCCACGCTAAGGCCTCCTGGTACGTTTTATAAGGGGCACCCTGAATTTTAACACCCGTTCTAGCTGTGTTTATAAACTCCAAATTCTGGTAATCCGGCGCGTGGATGAGCTGCTCGAACGTCTTTAAGTAAACGTACAATTTTTCCTCCACAGGTACTTGTGTAAACGTGTTACCAGGCAACATTCTACACTTATCGAGATGAACCCTTAGCCTACCCTCATCCGCGTAAAAAGAATCGGCCGTGTGGGATTGCCCTGTCGAAGTAACCGCCATGTCCTGCCCCACGAGGCAAATTTTATTCGTGCCCCATACGCGCGCAAAGTCGGGCACACAAGCTGAAATTGTCCCTTGCTCAATAATGGAGCTTCCCTCCGGAAGCCCTACACGCTTACGCAGCAACCTGATAAGCGAATTCGCGCCGGCCCACGTGAAATTTCTGCCTGCAAATAGTTTCACCACACCCGAGTGCACAAAGGTTGAAGAAACCAGGTAAACACCCTCAGTAGGGCAACCCATATATCCTTTATAAGTATCCTCTCTGGGATCTGCGGCAATTGTGATGTGAGGCAGTATGCCGGAATTTGCCAGTTTACGATACGCGGAGTTGACACAGACAAGTAATGCTTTTTCCTTCGCCGCTTTAAGAAAATCAATGGACTCATCTAACGAAGGTCCGGCTGCGATCAAAATAAGCGGTAAACCCTTAAACATGCCCTCCATGAGCTTGATATCCGGTGCATCAATCGTATAGGGCAAGTTCTCCAACGTGCGTTCTTGCCACACAGAGGAATCAGCAATGTTGGTTTTGTGAAGCTTTTGGGCAAAGTCTACAAATCGGGCAAAGGCTGTCAGGCATTCATCGTAGTAGGGTGCTTCGAACGTATAGATAGGCGAGAAAAGAACAGGAGCTGCATCCCTTAGCAACGCTAAATGAAGTTCACCTAAAGGTTCAAAAAGCTCATCGTCCGGCTCACCGGCACCCAGCATGACCCTCGGATCACTCAGGAGACGAGAACAGTCTACTTTAGAAAATACCGCTTTAAGCCAACCCGGATATTTTTCACATACGAAAAAATAAATATTATCCTCCGGAACCCTATTTAACAAGAGCTGAAGATGCTTTCCCAAGCCAAAACCGCAAATCGCATAAAGGCCATTCTCCTTACATTCAACGGCCTCTGCCCAGCGTTGAGCCAACTGGGTTTGATCCAGATTACCAAAAGGCATAACTTCATGTTTGCCAGCCAGCGCTACCATTTGAGCCTCGACTCCCGAGCCCTTTATTTTATAAGGAATACCCGTTTCGCTAGCGCATTCGATACGCTTTAACAGCTTTGGAAATCGTTTTTTTAAAATTGAATAATTCTGGGGCAGAATAGGCATATTGGGCGATTAATTGAGGGAATTTGCCTGTTTTTCAAAATAAGGTAACACGTCTTCACGAAGCCACTTCTGGCACTTTTGCATCATAGGAACCACCTCACAAGCCAAAATATCAGAAACTTTAGCAACATCTGCTTTTTCGATCGCCTCCGGCAACGATGCCAAATAGCGCTCGTACTCGGTCACTAAGATCTCGAGAGACTTTGCCCAAGGAGCCGTTTTATTTTGTTCCACAAAGGACTTCAACTCATCGATAACATCAACAAACAGGGTAAATCGTTGAATACATTGATTTAATTCGGAAATAGCTTCTCGCCACGGGCTTACCAGTACCCTCTTGCTAAATTCAGTCAAGGTGTCTGCCAATTCCTCTATGTAAACGATGCGCCCCTTCACCAATCGCTTGTAGAATTCTTGCTGTGGAGCGGAAACCGCTTTAATGACAACATATTGCTTGGGAGCAGAGTCGAAATAAGCATTCAGTAAATCGACATCGTCAACATAGAATTCGGCCACATACCTACCCGATTGAGCCAAGTGCTGGGTGAGTACAGCGAGGAGAGTTGCCAAGTCCTTCGGGGGTTCATCGGGGAAAGTGACGGGCTCGCCATCGAGGTAAATCTGTTTCATTATAAGGCATTTAAGAGCATAACGCGTGCCCAAGCAAGCACAAAGGCCATGCGCATAAGCAGGGCTTATCAGACTTTAGGAACGCTAATAACAAAAACGTTACAAAAATTATGATTTTCAAAGAGTCGAGAATAGATACGCTATTTTAATCGCCCTATTAAGTGCGAGCGTTCAACAACGTTATTCGCTAACATGCCAAATAAAAACTTCCTTATCCCCGTCATTGTCGGTCTAGTACTCTGGTTTAGCCCAGTACCTGAATCGCTTAACAGCCAGTCATGGCATTTATTTGCAATTTTCATATTTACCATATTGGGAATCATCATGAAGCCGCTTCCCATGGGAGCTATAGCCATGATATCGATTGGATTAACGACATTCACGGGCACACTGACCCTCCCTCAAGCGCTAAAGGGCTTTAGTAATGGCGCCATATGGCTTGTATTGATTGCGTTTTTTATCGCGCGTGGGTTTATTAAAACTCATTTGGGGACGCGGATTGCGTATTACTTTGTTTATTTATTCGGAAAAAAGACACTAGGCTTAGCCTACAGTATGGTTTTAAGCGAACTCATCCTGGCACCAGCTGTTCCCAGCTTCACCGCAAGAACGGGGGGCATTATATACCCTATCGTAAATGCCCTAGCACAAGCCTTTAACAGTAAGCCAAACGACCCTACTTCAAAAAACCTGGGAGCTTACTTAATTCAAGCGTGCTTTCAGAGTTCGGTGATTTTAGGCGCTATGTTCGTGACAGCGATGGCAGGAAATCCCCTCGTAGTAGCACTTGCAGCAGATGCAGGCGTCGAAATTACCTGGGGAAAATGGGCGTTAGCCGCGATAGTGCCCGGAATGATCAGTTTATTAATCATTCCCTTAATCATTTACAAAATCGCACCACCAAGGATTAAGGAAACCCCCGATGCTAAAAATTTAGCCAAAAACAAGTTAAAGGAACTCGGGCGAGTCAAGACCAGCGAGATCATCATGTTAGGCGTATTTATCATGTTGCTCGTCTTATGGATTTTCGGGGAAGGATTTGGCATAAATAGTGTTACCACAGCCTTTCTGGGATTATCTATCCTATTAATATGCAATGTGTTAACGTGGGAAGAAATTTTAGAAGAAAAAGGCGCGTGGAACACCTTTATATGGTTCTCCACACTGGTAACCCTTGGCTACGCACTCAATGAGCACGGCTTAATCACTTATTTCAGCGGACAAATGTCCTACGTAGTAGAAGGCATGCACTGGTCCCTTGGGCTCTCAATAATATGCCTGGTGTATTTCTACACTCATTACTTCTTCGCAAGCAATACTGCGCATATCGGGGCAATGTATGGTGTCCTTTTAGCCGTTGCTATAGGACTTGGCGCGCCCGCGATGCTCTCCGCGCTCATATTGGCCTTCATTAGTAATCTTTTCGGCGGCTTGACTCACTACGGAAACGGCCCTGCCCCCATATTGTATGGAGCAGGCTATGTTAAACTAAAAGACTGGTGGATAACGGGTTTAATTGTAAGCTTTGCCAACATACTGGTCTGGGGTGGTATTGGTGCCGCCTG
>Ga0066646_10000444_pt1 | contig 20134 bp, 21 predicted proteins | sample CryGeyCG2114_250_3_FD_59511 | JGI IMG/M metagenome (GOLD analysis project Ga0066646, IMG submission 59511) | Groundwater microbial communities from aquifer - Crystal Geyser CG17_big_fil_post_rev_8/21/14_2.50 | ecosystem: Environmental > Aquatic > Deep subsurface > Groundwater | place: USA...
CTTCATTCCCTTGCCAGCCTGATTTACGTCCGTGGTATTATTATTCCACTCATGCATATCCTCGGCCATTTGCCTCCATATTTGATTTGACTGAACGATTCCTTGTTTTAATAATGGCGCGCGATTAGCTCCAATCTCACCCGATAAAGGTTGGGCTAAAGTATCGCTGTAGATTTTATTATTTTCATCTACCTCTTCCGCTATCCGAACATCCTTTAACGCCTTAACCATGCTTTTCACAGTATGGTCTGTCATCCGTTCAACAGTTTTCGTGTTTTGCTGAATAGATAATTCAATGCGGTTTGTTGATGCATCTAATCCTTGAAGCAATTGTTGAGTATTGAGGTTGATGGTCGCTTGAAGTGATGCATTCACAGCTTGTACAGATGCATTTAATGCTTGGGTAGCAGATACATTTGCTTGAACTGAGGAAGTGACAGAATTTATGGCAGCGGTCATGTTTGTATTGGCGGTTTGAGCGGCGGCTTGGATACATGTATCACAACCTGCATTGACATTCTCCGAAAGAATTAATATCGAAACCCACAAGGCCCAAGATACTTTTTTAAAAATTTGCATGCTCGATACCTCCTAATTCTCTTGCCATAATTGTTTAACATCTAGTGCATCTTTAATTTTGCCTTCCCACTCTTCCTTATCATGACCAGGTGTGCTTTGATTTGCTGAAGCCTTTTTCACAGCGCCAGAAACAATTCCAGGGGCCGGCACCTGACCTAACGTATCAGTCGTCACCTGAGTGGCCAGCTCAGTACTATCCATCTCAACATCAGCACTTAACGCGCTTTGCCAATCATTCAGCGTGGATCCTTGCGAAACACTTATTGAACCCAACCCAAAGGGGGCTTGGAGCGTAGTATCAAGAGCTGAGGTTTGGTTATTCACCCAGTCAGTCGATGCTGTACACGCTTGATTAATTATTTGATCCTTTATGGAACTATAAAGAGCGCCCCAAATATTAGTAAAGTCAATACTAAAGACGCTCAAATCAATGCCTTGAATACCACTCAAGCATCCGCCATCTATTGCATTTTGTGGATCGGAAATTACGGTGTCCGCCACATCTTTTGCGCTTTGATTCATATCAGCAAGTATCGTTTGCACTTGCGCCTTTTGTTGATCAGCAATGCTTGGTGTAGCGTCAGATAAGTTACTAACTGAAATACCTACAGCGAAAACTAAAACCAAATGAATGTTCGGTATTTTTCGACTACTCATATATCCCTCCATATTGTTCACTCGTTGAGCGAATAGCTTGTTTGATTTTCTCTGATCGTTCTTCAGAGAATATTCGCTCCAATAAATCTACGCGGAATAAAGCAACTAATCGTTCCCTAAGAATTCGCTGGGATCGTGTATCTGCAACTCCGTCTTCAATCTTATCTAGTGATTCGAGCAGCAACTCGGATGTAATGCCCGGGTACTTGTTTTCAATTTGATGCAAAAGGAAAAGCGATCTCTTGCTTTTCATAAATGCAAATATGCGAATTAGAGCATCAGGGTTATTTTCGACGAAGTTTTCTAAACTCGACTCAGTAAGATTTGCTGCCCATTCAATCATTGCGTGTCTTAAATCATCATGACCATCAAGCGCCCAATTTTCTCGGTACTGCATGTTTTCAAGAATCGTAGCAACGCCTTCATCAACCCGGTTCCAATGACTCGCAATTGTCGAATCTTGCAAATCAATTATGTTTGACATCGTTAAGCACCCTTAAGACTAACTATTTGTAGAAATATGAACTTTTGCATTGACCACAGCACGCTCAATTGACAATCTGAAAAACAATAATGCGCCCCGGATCAAGAACCGATCAAGGCAAAAAGTACTAAAAGTAGAGATAGTTTTTTAACGATGAACGCGGGAAATCCAAATGAGCAACAGAACGGCATATAAGAGTTTTTTAATAATTGTTGCTCTTACGGTAATGAGCGATCCAGCCTTCGCATCCATTACTGACGTCAAAGCGACGGACAAGAGCCTTGAATACCTCCGTTATATTTTTGGTAGTGTCGTTGACGTTATCGTAGGTGGAACTGGGCCAGCAAGCCCTGACTCTATTATTGGCGCACTTTCTGAAATCCTAAACACAGGAATGTTAATTTTCACCGGTTTAATTGTTGGTTATGTTTTTCTAACCGGAGTTCTGAATTCAGCACATGAAGGCAACCCTTTAGGGAAAATGTATAACACTATGTGGATACCGATGAGAATGGTGTTAGCTCTCACCTTAGTTCTGCCGTTCGCCGGGGGATATTCCACAATGCAAATTGGCGTTATATGGATTGCCGGCCATGGTATTGGGTTGGCCAATTCATCTTGGGACAAGGCTTTAGACTATATGTCCAGTACTGGCGCACTATATCCTCCTACTATAAGCGTTAAATACGAAAATATTGGCAAAAGTATTCTGGAATCACGCGTTTGTATGCATGGCATTAATACCGCTGACAGACATGTCAACATTGAAGAAAAACCGGTAGAACTGGTGAACAATAATCAAAACTCAAACCTGGCTAACAGTGCTCAAACAACCTCCACACCATCTTCTGCAAACCATAGAGTCCAACAGCGCTATGATAGTCATTACAATTTAGTTTCAGCTGCAGGCGCTTACACCGCAGCATGGTTATCAGGATTTAGTGCTGGCGTTCCTAGAAGTTATGGTTCGAACCCCTGTGGATCAATAACGCTTGAGTTTGCAGAAATTGATGAGGGCATCGCGATCGAGCCTGCTGTAATCAACTTTCAACAAAAGATTATTGAGGCAACGGCTAATCTTGATGAAGATCTAGACCCTTTAGCTCGATCTATAGTCTCAAAAGCAGTTGATGACACTCAACCAAATCCAGATGAAACAGCATTTAACTCTGCGATACAGACATTCAAAACTGAGTATGAAAAAGCAGTTAACGAGGCTATGTCCGCCATTGCTACGATACGCATAAATAAATGGGCTGGGGGTAACCCCGACGCAGCTGGCACATCAGTGGGCTCTCGAGATGCCGGGTGGATTACTGTAGGTGCCTGGTATTGGGATTTTCAGCGAATAAACGCAGAAACTCAGGCGATGGTGAATGTAAAACCTGAGCTTTCTGGTCCAACGGAGGATGCTCAAGAAATAGATGACTATGCAATGTTTGCGTCAGCTCTAAATAGTTACCTTTCTAAAATGACTGTTCAAGATCAATATGGCAATACAGTTACTGCCTTAGAGCGAAGTAGTTATTCCGAGGATGATTGGTCGTTAAACTACGTATTGAATAGGGCAAAGAATCTTATGGATCTGGCTCTAACAAACCCAGACCCCGTTTCAGGCATGGCCAATGTCGGCCACAGTATTATTGCTATAGTAGAGGCTGGATACCTAGCCTCACTTCCTGTTTACGTTACTGTAAATACGGGGAAAGATGTAGCGGAAGCTACAGGAGGATTTACCGGTGGTGCCGCAATGACTGTTCTATCTACAGCGCACTCCCTGATTACAGAGGCTAGAAACCTACTATTTCTGGCTGGCATTCTACTTTTCCCTATAGCGATCATGCTCGCATTCTATCTGCCAGCGATTCCAATGATACTATGGATTATGGGGGTTGCTGGCTGGTTCGTTCTACTTATAGAGGCGGTAATAGCTGCGCCTATTTGGGCTGCTAGTCATGCCATGCCTGAAGGTAATGGATTTGTGGGACAAAGAGCAATGGCAGGCTATATGGTAATGCTCTCCTTATTTTTGAGACCTACACTAATGATTTTTGGTTTCTTCGCATCAATGCTCTTAATGATAGTTATGGGAAAAGTTGTATCTCTTTTGTTTATTCCGGCAATGAGCTCTATGGCTGCAGACCATGTAGCCGGAATCGTAACGTTGTTCGCAATGCTCGCAATATTCACAACGGTAATAATTCAAATTGCTCACCGGGCATACGGTTTAATACATGAAGTGCCCGATAAAGTTCTTAGGTACATTGGCGGTGGCGCCGAAAACCTGGGTGAGGCTTCCCAAGAACAGCAAGGGAGGTCAGTATTTGTGGGTGGTGTTGCTAAAACTGTCGACTCTACGCATAGACAGAGGCAGCTAGGTCGAGGCGGTCATCAGGGATCTGGGAATAATTCTGGCTCACAACAACCTACTATTGGTGGAGTTGCTGGGGGTGCGGCCACAAAAAGCATGTCGAAACTAAGCAAAATGCTTTCAACCAAAAATTAGAGCTCTTCTTATCGAAACCCAGAAAGATTACAAATCCAATGTTTAATTCGGACATGTCAGCAATGATAGGTAACCGACATGTTCTGGCTGTAGTTGTTATAACCCGAATCATACCGGTTACCAAAAGAGAAGCGAGACACAGCAAAAACATGTAGCTGAGGGAAAGTTATAGATTTGTTAACTAGAATAACTGAACTAGTGCCATTTTTCATAGTAAAGACTAGGGCCATCAACACTTTATGGACTATCAGTTAGCAATTTATTTCCTAACCATGCCACACCCGCCTCTCAAACGAAAAAAACTTAAGAAGCGATCAACAATGGAGACTTGTATGGAATTTCAAGTGAGGTAAGAGTTATGGAGACAGTGCAGAAAAATAAGACAGAAAATATCATTTTGTTCGTATAAAAAAACAAATATATTCTATTTATCGATAAGATCAGGAAGAAAAAAGTGTCGCCAAAGAAAGTTTGGCCACACCAATCATTTTTTAAGAAAAATTAGAGAACACAAGCCCAAGCAAGGTCATCCGTCTGTTGGTCCAATCAGCCACCTCTGAGAATGTAACATCACCCAGCCATGACTGTAGCCAGTATCCGTAAGGACCAGGTCCAAATATCGCTCCATGTGCCAAATCAGCAATTAACCAAGTGCAAATAAACCCAGAAAAAATAACGGAGCCATTTACAGGTAATTTTGAACTATTAACTAATTTGCGCCTGAGACCTGGCACTATCATGCTCACAAGAGTAAACATGAAAACCAACCATAAAAGAAGTAGAATTGAATCACCCAGAAAGTATTTCCAGGTTACCCAAGACCAATCATCAGCGGCAAGTCGGCCTGCCCACTTGCTCATATCTGCCTGGCTTAACGCCATTGTTAAATCGGCCATCATCGCCTCCTAATGATTAGCTTAATTGTATTGATCGGCATTTATACCGAGAGTATTGCCAGACCATTGCTAGAACCCCGATCAACGTAATTTCGTGAAATCTCCAGTTTACAAGCTCTTTAGGTGAAACACTAAAGTAACCAAAGATTAGCAATACCAAGCCTTGTACCATAATCCAGATGAACAATAAATTAACAAGCACCGCCAGACTATTTCGTAAGATTGGTCTAAATTCTCGATGCCTTACGGCTGCAGACCAAATAATGCTTCTTTCATTGCAGTTCCAAAGACTTTGACAGATTATCCTGCCAATTATCGCAATAGCCAAACCCAATATTATGACTTTCACGAGCATTAAAAACCAAATATCATCAATCGAGAAGACCATAATTAATCTCTCACGCTAAACCGTAACATGTAACGCACTAACTGTAAAGAAATTCACCAGAACATAGCCTCGATCACTCTTCAATTTTTACAGGGACCGCCTTCCCATTTACGAGAATTACTCCTCCCTTGGTGATTGGCTTGGCTGAATAAACAAAAATAGTTCTACCTGATTCTGGATCTTTTAGAGCAACAGGATCGTTATAATCAGGTGCAGTAAAGTCTTCATCCAGAGAAATCTGTAAAAGTTTTTGATCCCAATCAACCACAAATCGATAGCCATAGTTGGCACCCATTTTTCCAAGAATATCTGTCCAGGCCTCATTTTTTGCCTGCCAATCTACCATATTTGGATTCTCTACATTCTCATCAATATAGGCGATCCATTTTTCAGGCATCAGCATCATTACAGCTTCCTTAAGTGGCATATCCGTCCCAAAGCTGCTTGTTTTTGACGCGGCACCTTTACCAATTTGATGAATCATTCCAAAGGATTTGTCAGCAAGCACACGATAACCATCCGGTGCTCCTTTTAACCTGCGTAGTTCTTCGGCCGTAGCCGTTTTATGTTCGATACCCTGATAATCGACGTAAAAATTAGCGCTGGCAACAAGCGGCAATGCCAATACAAATGCTCCGGTAACCGGTCCTAAAAAACGAGATACTCTTTTATTTTTCATATCGGCATTAAACCTCCCAATTTTGATTTAGCAGAATTCTTGGCTTGCGGAACGGGCATCTCAATTACGGTGCCTCTATCTGCTTGATTTTCTATAGCCAGAAATTGATTAATGATGGTTTCGTCCCTTTCGGGCAGGGATTCAAACCAATATCCGTGCAGAAATAGGTCGCGAAGATAATTCTTTCGCTCATCTCTTCTGGATATTTTTGAAACAACTTTCCAGATTTCTTCTTCATGTGTTATTGCTGACTGGGCCGGATTCAATTCTACATTGAGTCGAAACTTGAACTCCTCCGCACGCTCTCCCGAACAATCAGCACGAATAGCTCGATGAATTTCTGGGATACTTCTATCTATTTTTTTTAGCACCTTAGTGAGCACCAACCCCTGCACCATGATCCGGCGCACGTACTCGTGTGAACGTTTTGAGATTGAAGTTTTTTCAATGATCGAGTTTAGAGCCAATGTTTCTATACCAGGCACCCTAAAAAGCTCGAATGTTAATCTATGCTCATCAGCCATAACGATGACTCTTTGCTTATCGAACGAATGTCATATATTTCAACATACCCCGGGCATTTGAAAACTGGGGTCTTTCTGGCACCCTTGCGTGCGGATACTCTTTAATAACATCACCTAAAATTTCTGCACCACCACCAACAAAAAGGACCATATCCAGATCAGCAGCATCGCCTACCATTTCTTCAACGTAGTTCATGAGTTTTTTTACACTCTCGCGTTTGGCAGAATCAATTTGCTTTTGAACGTTTTGCTCTTTACCAAAAATTTTGCAAGAACCGGTACGTAATGCTCTATCAAGTTGCGCATCACGAAGCTCATCTACCTTGAATTTCTCCTGGATGAGCCGACGCAAACGATCTCGAACATTTAAAACACCAAGTTTTCGAGATCCCGAGCGTTGAACGTTAATCATGTTGTCGGAATTGATATAAGTAATGTCAGTGGTATTACCTCCGATATCGACAACCGCAAGTCCCATTTCAATTTCGTTCTTCATCTCGCCAGTTTGTTCGTCAACCGCATAGTCAACAAACGCTGCGGTCGATTCTGGATATAGTTCGTGCCCAATCAAATTAGCAGCGGAGAATCCGCCTTTCGGTAGAACGGGCACTTTTAGAGACTCTTTCACCCTATTAATTAGATCCTGATTAACTTCACCATTACGGTAATAGTGATCGAATGGAAGTCCCGTGGCTATTCGGAGATCTTTACCCGCAAAACCAGCGGCAATCAGCGAGTGTGTAACTAGCACTGCATTAAGCTCCGAGTAAGCGTATCTTTCACCGCGAATCGACTCAGGTTCTGTCACATCCTTGCCTACTGTCCAGGAATCACCATCAATCTCGTAAACCCCGAATGATGTGCCATCAATACTAATGTTGATAGCTCCCATCTGTGCTCGTGATGGGAGCAGTAGTTCTGCAATCACCCTTTTTCCATTTTCATCTGTCGCCCAGTAAGCGACTTTCTGATCTGCATAGCCATTATCAACAGCCACATCAGTTGTTTTCTCACCATAGATATGCGTAAGCTCAGGTACGTTTTTAAGTGCTGCTTCAGCCATGAATTAATCTCCTGCGTCGTGAAATTGTGCGTTGTACGAATCGATACCGACCCGCAATTAATGACCTTGTTTTACGTAAAGCTACTGGCGCGGAATAGCCGAGAAATTCAAGAAAAGCGAAAAAACTCACCGCACCAATAAAAATGTATAATGTTGTCCAAGAAATATGCAGAATGAGACCTAGAATTGGTAGGAAGGCCCTGGCATCGATAGATACAACGATTAACCCCATCCTTGCGGCTAAGCCAGAATTTCTCCATTGAATATTTTCATAAAATTTCATTTTATCCCGTACCTCCTGAATTCATTTATCCATGAGTCAAATCTTTCCTGATCGATTATTCCTTTTGATAAAAGATCATCCGCGACTTGCGGTACGATTGTCATATCATCAAGAGAGCCTACTTCATTCACAATTGATGCATACTGCGAAAGATCTATTGCCCCTTCACGGAATTTACTTTGTGCATCACGAAGCAAAGGCTTTCCAAACTTTTCCATTAGTTCCTGAATATCGCTACCAAGATCATCTTTGCTAAGTAAGCACATTTGGAGATGGCGGCGCATATCATCGGTGAAAACTAAGAACTCCCGGATGGCCACCCGACCCCCACCCATTTTTGGATAAAGCCGTTGGTGTACTATCATTCTCATTGCATCCACTAATTTGGCCGTTGTTCCTCGTCTTTCAGAAGGTTCAAATTCATCGACCATACGGGAAATAGTCATCGGTACATTATTCGTGTGTACTGTTGAGAACACTAAGTGGCCGGTTTGGGACTCGCGGATACAAGCTGCAATAGTCTCTTTATCTTTACCTTCACCAAAGAGAATAATATCGGGTGCCCTTCTTAAAGAATTAGCTGTCGCTATACGGTAGTTCTTTAAATTGGCAGGAACCTCACTTTGAATAACCCGGGCTTTTCTGTTCGGTATTGATTTAAGGTCAAATTCAATAGGAGACTCATACGTGATGATATGAACGCGTTGGGTCTCTGCAATCATCCGTAGCATGGCTGCGATCGTCGTAGATTTGCCTGAGCCTGTTGGGCCTGTAATAAGAATGATCCCATACTTGGAATTGCAAGCTTCCATAATTTCATTTTCAATGGACAGGGTTTTGTAGGTGGGTACATCTCCGGGAATTGTACGCAAAACTAGCTCTACACCTTCGTCGGCACCTAAAGCCCCTTGGCAGGCCGTGGCGTTCACACGAAACCGAATTAGTGTATCGTCAGCGCGAAGGACCGAATATTGGAAATTGAGCTCTTCCCCAGACTTGAGTAGTGCGGGCGCTGCTGACTGGTAAATATTGCGGAGAATTTCCGAGACTTCTTCGTATCGAAGGAGGCGTCTACCTACATCGGCCACTTCACCATTAATTTTCGCTCCGAGTACTTCGCCTGACTCAATAATAATGTCGGATGCACCGTTATCGAAACACCATTGAATAAATTCATCAAAGTGTTGCTTGGTGAAGCGAATAGGGTCTTCATCTGGCCATAAGATATCACTCATCTATGACTCTCCTGGCTACCTAATCGGAAAAAAGGTTCCCAGTCTTGGGTGTCGGTAAAATCAGACTGTGTGGTAATGGAATAAACGACGTCGTTTAGGTTCATTGTTCGACCATTATCCAATTTGACTACTGAGTATTTTGAAGACGATATTTTCGGCATTGTTACTATCCCCATCGCCAACAATTTTCTAAATCGATACATCCCCTCAATATCACGTTGTAGACGACGGAGATCTATTTCAAAAATGTCATCAGCTTGGCTGACTCCCTCCTCCCAACCTTTATTAAGGTTTTCAACCCAAACCATCGTTTCTTCTGATGTTCTTGGAAAAATAGCATCATGAGGCTTTTGAGGTTCATCGATAGAGCGAATTAAGTAATCACGCCATGTCGGCGTCTGTGGCACTAACCTCGCAGGTTTATCAAGCGTAAAAGAAACATTCACCGTTCTTACAGTATCATTTGCTGTCTGCTCAAATATTCGATCCGCTTTAATAATGGAAGGCAACAGCATTTTTCCGTCGACAATGAATTTATTAAAGCTAAATACTGTATGTAGCTCCAAGGATTGCTTGTCTAAAGAGTCCACAATATTTCCATAGCGCCAGAACAATCCTTCTTGTACACCCCAAGAGAATGCAGCTTGCTTTAACGTTTGATGACGAATTTGTTTGACGCCTTGCTCGTCTTTATCGTAAAAAATATTTTCTGTAATACCATGCAGCTCTTTCAGTCTTTCAGGTAATTCTTGTTTAGACATCTCAGGCTTAAACTTGGTGTCTTCAGCCTTGGTAAAGCCAACAGTTAGCGCAAAAAGCAATATAAGAAAACGGGCACCGTTACGATGAAATCTTGTAGAAGACATTCGTGTTACTCCTTAGTATGGAATGTATTCGACTTCAACCAAACGCTCTTTCATTTTCAGCGTAACCTTGGCCCGACTACCTGCTTGTGTTCCAGCATCGTGTAGCATGTCTATAATTCGTCGATAGTCCGTATTTACGTTTACAATCACGTCACCGGAAGGTTTCACACCGAGATAACGTGGCGCATTTAACCCTGCGAGAACAGAAAGCTTATCTACAAGTTTGTCAATTGGACCGTGCCAAGCTGCACCTAAAGAAACAACCTTTTCAAGAGCTGGCCAGTTAGACACATCGATCGCTCGTGGACTCCGACCATTCGTTTCGATGTATCGGGCCATCTCAATGTCTGCAAGATCGTTGTCATGCTTTTGTATACTTTCGGCAACCTGCGCAAGTCGAACAGATGCAGGATCTGGAGAGTTCAGTTCCAAAGGTGTTGTTGAACATGCAGACACGAGTAATGTTACTCCCATGCCCAATGTGATTTTTTTCCAAGTCAGCATCGTATAACCTCTTTAAGTGTCGAAAAACGCACCGTAAATTTTCTATTTACATATTCGTTTCCTGAGTGCCGAAAAGCGCAAATAAAATCTTATTTATATCGTGCAGCTAAACAGCATCTAAGTGCAGGAAAACGCACTAATTCCGCAAACCACATTCAAGCAAAGTCAACAGGTAGCAGCAAAGGAAAACTCTACATTTCGAAAGAAAGTGGAATCACCAAGACCACTAGGTGCAGCCCAGCTGCATGTTGAGAAGGACATGATTATTTCGTATGTTTTCAATGGCGATTCGCAGAGGCTTTTGGTATCAATCACACTATTCACAGATTTCACTTGTTACACACCTACTTGAACGTGGACAGTAGAATTTAATGGGAAACTTATGGCGTTAGTTAATGAAGGTATCGTCGTCACCAAAAATGACGTAACCAAAGCTGCGTATTTGGATCGGGCAAAATCGCTTCTTGAGCGTTATGAGAAAACTCAGCCAAATTCAAGTTTTAACCACAATGAGTTTGTTGCGTGGATAGTAGCCATGAAGCCAGATATCAGTAGATCCACCTGGAGACAATACAAAGCTTCGATCATTTGGTATCTGGAACTAAAGAGAGAGCAGGATCTCGCTGACTACTTAAAGGACGTAAATAATGATGGCTGCAAAGATTACAAAAACATTCCAATTGAAAGCAGGAAAACATCTGCCAGGAAGAAAAAATCGGTAACCGAACGCGAAGAGAATTCAATTACTCAATATCTTAAAGAGACTGGAAATGAGTCTTTTTGGTCGAAACCTACATTGGCCATTTTTAAAGCTATCCTGGCTACAGGTTTAAGACCAGAAGAATGGCAGTCCGCCGTATTGATTACAGAACCCAACGAACTATATAGCGCTCATCAGGTACCAGTTTTAAAGGTGAGTAACGCAAAGGCTACAAATGGGCGATCGCATGGAGAATTCCGGTCTCTACACTTAAATGATATAGAAGATTCGGACTTACTCTACATTCGTATCGCGCTTCAATACACGAATCCTCGTTCAGATAAAGGATGGATGACACCTTCAGGTAAAGCTAAAAGTTGGCATGAATATTATAAATTCATTCGCTCACACTTATACCGTGTAACCTCAAAACTGTTTCCGGTTGCGGCGCGAAGAGTAACTATATACTCGTGCCGACATCAATTTATTGCCAATTTGAAAAAAGCGAAATATTTAAAAGAAGAGATTGCGGCAATGGTGGGCCATGGAACAGACGAAACAGCTACCGTTCATTATGGCCGATCTAAATTTGGTAGAACAAGAAAAGGCCTGCCCGCACCTAACGCAGAGGAGGTCAGCCGCGTAAAACTAGTTTACCAGGGCAGACCCTCTCCAGGCACAATTTCAAATGGACTCCATAACAGATAACAAAAGGCCGGGAACTCCCGGCCTTTTGTTATCTTAATCAATCAAACGAGCTTATGACCTTACATTTTTCATTGCTTGCTTTACCAACTCCAGCAACTTATTTTCATCGGATTCTTCCAAGACTTTGAGAGGTATCTTTAGTGAGAGATCACGAGCCGATGCTGATGCTTTGATGACAATCTTTCCATTCAACTTCATGTCCTCTTTGTAAAAGCATTGAGCAGTATTCTTCTCATCTTTTGCAGCCTGTAGCAGCGCTTTTAGGATTTGTTCCGGTGATTTCCCGTTAATATCTTTTCGCAACCGATTTGCTGTTTCAAGAATTGCATCTCTAACACCCTCCTCTTCACTGTTCCAAAGCATCATGACATTGTAGGCATAGCTCCAAGGGATATGGATCCTTCGTCCCTTGAATAAACTAATAAGTTCATCAATCTCATTTAGCTCAGCAGCGGTTACCATCTGACTGAGGCCTGCTTTAGTCAGTTGCTTCCCTCTCGCAGCGCCACCATCTCCTTTGTCAGATTCAATCGCCGCACGCAACTCGTTCAATGTTTTAAATATCGGTTCATAGCCTGGGGCCTTTCCCAACTGCTGACGGTAACTGACACAGCGCTCAAAATCTGAAATGTCGGCACGCTTCCGGTTTTCAAGATCCATTAAACGCGCCGCTTCTTGGTCGGATATATCGCGCAAGATCGCCTTAAATGGCTTTACGTGACCATCATGCTCAGTGATATATTCAGCGGAAAAGTGACGACGCCCACCAAATACCACCTCATATTCATATCCATCAGGGTCGTTTTCCAGTTTGCGAACAATACCGGGGATTTCCTGCTCCCTAAGCCGCATATCATCAATGAGGTCTTGGCAATTTTCGTAACTAAACCACTCCTCAAAGCGATCGTAGTAACGCCACCGACGACAAATACCCGGGTCCAACTCAAGGATCATTGTGCGCTTTTTAGTAGGTTCTTTCTGACGTCGGCCAGACATTACTCGCTCTGCTGGCAGATCAAGCGGTTTAGGGCTTGGATAATCAGGCGTAGCTTGAGGCTGCACAACACTTTCAGGAGAAAGATCATCTAGATCCAATCCTTCTAATACTGAATCCGTATCAATTTTCTTTTTACTTGCCGACATGATTAACCTCCAAGTCCCGCTTTTCTGAGTCTATCTTGCTTTGAAGGCCAATGACGTAACACATCCATTTCTATCTGTTCAAAAACTGCATTTAACTCCATAAGTACGGCTTTGTTTGGCTTTTCAACTTCATATACCGTTGTGAAATTACGTGCAGCCTCTTTGATGTTGCTGATCATACGGAAAACTTTTTCGTAGCAAAGTGGGCCATAAATACCACGGCAAATCTTATAGAAATCCGCATCATTGGTTGATCTGTTGCCTTCATTAACAAATTGTGTAACCAGAAACCGGATAAACTTGAACTCTTTATCAGAAAGAATACCTTCGACTTTTATCCCTTCCTCATCGGTGACTTGGGTCAATCGTTCAGCAATTCCAAGAAATTGCTCAGTACTTGCCAAGTCATGCTTTCGCGGAGGGATGGGTATAATGGCCCCATCAGTGGCAGCAATAATTTCAAAACTATTGATAGATGAACTTGGCGGACTATCTATCAAAATAATGTCATAGTTTTCAGAAACAGAGTCAATACCGCGGCGAAGTTCATAATACAATTCACGCTTTTCTTCCTGGGTCTCAGTTTCCATTGCATATTGAGCCATGGCCCAGTTGAATTCTTCCAGAACCATACAGCCTGGTATTAGATCAATATTTGGCCATGCGGTTTTTCGAATAGCATAATGCAAAGATTCCTTCTCACCTTTGATATATGGAATAACTGTATCTTCTTCTTTAAACATCATGTCAGGGAAATAGCCAAAGCTTCCTGTACAACTACCCTGGTGGTCCATATCAATAACCAAAACACGATAACCTTCTAGGCCAAAGTAGCGTGAAGCATTACTAACTGTCTCAGTTTTTCCGGCGCCCCCCTTAAACTGAATAACGGAAATTATGAATGGATCATCTGTCGCTGGATCTCTCCATGGTAAAGTTCCAGCCTCTTTTCTTAGGGCCTGAACCCATGAGAATTGATATCCAGCAATACGATTTGTTTCTTTGTTGATCTCCAATGGTGGAAGGTACCCCTCAGGCAGCTCACCTTTTTCAATCTTGGCTTTAATCTTGTCTTCAAGTTTACGAAGAGTGGTTCTGGAGCGTCCCACCATATTTTCAACTTCTCTCTGTGTAAAAAGACGCCCCATTGGCCTTGATTCAATCGAGAAGTTCTTAAATCCTTGTGCGTCCTGAAGCAATCGCTGCAGCACCATTTGCGTCTTCTTACGTAAAAGGCCAAAGTTAGGCCGCTCATCCACCGCTTCATTCACCGCACTCATTTTACTTCCCTCTCTAATGTAAGGTTGCACATTAATAGCTATAAAAATCAAAGTTGCATACTTTATAGCAACGAACAGAAAAAAGCGCAACAAAAAGATATAAAAAAGAAAAAGCGTACTTTTTGGTGGTGCAGATGAAAGACCCCATCTGCAGAGACGTAATGGGGGCTGTAAGTTGTATCAGCGTTTATTTTCCCTAATTACAGCCGGAAAACGCGCAAAAATGAAGAGAAGTAAATAAAAAGACGAAAACCGCACGAATATGGAAGCGATAGCGTTTATCTACCTTATTAGTGTCGAAAACCGCATGAACAGGGTGCTGCCGGGTTGAGAGGGGAAATTAGAGACGAAAACCGCAATATAGTCTTCTGTTTGAAGACATCCCCCTTCTTGCTAACACCCTCTATCAGAATACTCCCAGGACTGTTACGTATTTTGCTGTAACACGGATCTATTATGCTGCGTAACAGCGCGTTACGCGCGTGCAGTAACGGGGGGAATAGACAAATAAGAGCAAAAAAAAGACCCGCCGAAAAAAACACTATTCAGATACACAAAAAAGCATATTGCAAGGCTCACATCTGACAGTTAGCCCAGGCTTTCCCCAAATATTCGAACAACATGAGGGACATCGATACTTGGTTTTAGTTGGAACCGAGCGAGCTGATGAAGAAAGGAATATCCCCTCTGCTGCTGGAGACATAAGTTCTGCAAGGGGCGTAGAAAGCATAGATACAATCTGCCTACTAATTCCTTGCTCCTCAACTCCATCATCTTCACTTAGGTATTCTAGTATTTCAGGTGATGGTTCATATCCTTCAAGAGGTTCTGCCCATCTATCAAACCAGGGAATATTGAATGATCGACTTTTAATTAAGCCTTTACATGCTTCGATGAATAACCCGCCTGTTATTGGGTAGTCGCTCATATTCTGCCCAGTCTTTTTTCCACCTGGTCTGCCGGTATTGGAGGGCATCAATCCAATCTCCTCCATTTTTTTAGACCAATGCTTGCTGTGATATCCGTTTCGCCCTGGTTTGCGACTTTCCGGTTTCATATGCGACCAGATATGACATTGCTCGTGTACTAGAGTTTGAAACGTACTAAGCAGCGATGAGTTACCTATGAATGTGGGGTTGATAGCTAGCTCATGGCAATACTGATCAATCCCAGTAGAAGCCCATCGATCAGGAGAAAAATAGCCCATACATTTTTGCTTCCTTTGCATTGTAAAAATCACATTTGGAAGTTCGTTGTCAAATAGCTCACGATTGAAATGTTCAAAGGCTGTTTGCAATGATAGGTAAAGTTGTTCTGTAGGCGTGGAACTCATTTCCGCTCCTTTTTGTATAGTACTATACAAAATAATAACCAAAGATGTTTGCTGCGTCCAGAGCTATAAACACCAAAAATCACATAGAGTGACATCCATTTCATTTAAGGGAGGAAGGTGCGATAGCGCCTTTCGTACCGAACTGAACCGTGATAGCGGTCAGTTCTTTCCTGAAAAAACGATAGCAGCCAGAATTCCTGCAGATTTGACGCATAAATCCAGCCCTGTACTCTCTCAGCGCAGCTACTCTATTCAAGTAGCCGAATATCCTATTGCTCTCTATTTGAGCACACATAGAGAATTTCTTTTCTCAATGGGAAGCAGGTCTCTACGATGGTCCACAGCCAGATCTGGCATACGCACCTGGCGGTAGTAGCCAGCCATCGTTGCGAACTATCGGAAGCGAATAATCACGCATCATTGCCTGCGTAAGTGCTTCACTGTCGTCAATGTCTAGTGGTCTAGCCTGGTTGGACACATCCATAATACTGATCCTATTTCGGTTTATAGTTGTTCCGAATCGATCCTCATAGGAAGCAATGGCCTCAAGGCTACCTGGAAAGTAATGTCTAAGAGTTGACCAAATTACTGCGTCGTTGAAAATACACTTCATGCAAGATGAGCGGCCCCAACCCAGCCGATATGGCACTGGGGCAATTACACTGTGCCGCTGCAGGGCGTCCCACACTTGCTCTTCTGTCCAGTGCAAAACAGGCCGCCACGTATCAACGTGCCTCGCCTTACGGCCAGATCGACGATCACATGCGTGGGGTTCAAGTTGGTTGTACTTTGCTCGGTTAGAACTTTCTTCTCGACGCTCTCCTGTGATGAACAGCACCTTATTGCCGTCGAAACGTGGCTGGTTGTTAAGAGATCGCCTGCCCACATCTATCTTGAGTGCAGAGCTGCACCAACGTGTCTGGAGGTTAGCCGATACCTGGGGAAATCTCAGCCTGGTGCCAAGTTTGGCTCTACTCGTGTCTCGAGCTAGAACCATAAGCCCGTCAGGCGTCTCTATGCAATGGGGCCGGCTGTATGAGTCCTCTTTAAGCATTTCCCCTTCAAAGCCCCCTTCCAGCCAAGAAAAGTAGATTGGCACCCCGAACGCATCTGCCAGCTTTCGGTTGTAATCGGCCATAAACGGCCAATCCATTAAAGTCGATCCTTCGCGACCATCAACATCATGGTGCCAAAGCTCAACCTTCTTAAGGTCAACGCCCATATCAATGAGATGAAGTAAGCAGGCAATTGAGTCTTTACCTCCTGACATGCAGAGCACGATCCGGTCATATGCGCTGACATCGATTGAAGGGGCTGAGAAATAAACCCTGATGGCACTGGCCGAAGCTACCAAATTATCTTCGAACATCAGCCCCAGCTGTTCGCCCAGGCTGGGAATGATTGTGGTGTCATCGAATTGGTGCATTGATAATCTGCCTTCGCCTGTAGAAGGCTCTTTAAATTTGTTCAGAAGCTCGGTGCGGAAAGGTTTGTTCATGGTCATTCTCCTCAAGGTTAGTGAGTGGGTGTATGACCAAGGTAACCAAAAAATAAAAAATGGATGATTTAGGCGGAAGTCGAACCCACCTTAGGTTGTTGTGGGAGAGCTTTTCCATGGATCCAATAACAAATCAATCAGGACGGATTGTCCTGAGGAGACTGCCCTATGGTATGAAGGCCTCGAAGGAAACAGGAGTATGTTTTCACTAAGCCCTCTTGAGGATGAGACTCGGTTTCTTAACTGAAGGGTAGGTATATCGATTGTGAAAACTAGCCTGGTCGATTCTCTATCCCAAAAAGTCGCGCAGAATTACCAATATGCAAATGGCACAACTATCCGAAATAAAACACAATATGTAGTGGTCGGGCCGGTTATAAATTCGGAAATTCTGCCACAAAGGCACAAGATGTAGTATTTAATATACGCAACTGTGTAAATAGGGGAATTCCAGACTGTTCAAGCCTTAACCTGACAATCTGGATAATGAGTTGAGGTTACCCGTAATAAGGGTGACGGACGCCCTCTTGGTTTTCAGCAGAGCGCATTCGGCGATCAGTGTAGTCGCTCTGGCGTTCAACTAGGTCATCACGACCTGAAGCTTTAGCGTAAACTTCACGCTCGCTTAAAGTCCGTTTGCCTGCCTCAACTGGCTCAACACTGCCACCATTTGCCAAAAACGCAGCAATTTGATTTTGTAGATCATCGCGGGAAAGGTTGCTCATGGTTATTCTCCTTACGTGGGTGAGTTGGTATGTGACCAAAGTAACCATAAAAAAGAGAACGTGTTATTTAGGGGGAAAGCCTGGATCCACTCCACGAAATGCCCTATTTCCTGAGAAGCGGTAGCGGAGCAGTAGCAGGGTAACGCCCACCCCCATCGCAATGTAGGGATAGGCTATTCCCTGCATACTATATTACTTACACACCCAGTTTTTCACTCTGCTTCCAGTTATTTACGCAAGCAGAATTGTCCGAATGATCAAATGCATTAATTTTGGTCATAAGTTCAGACTTACTGGAAGCGAACAAATAAGTTCCGGACTCTATATGGTGAGCGGTCCATTTGCTTCGGTGAGTTAAAACCCAGTCAAGACGCTCAGAATGTTTCATCATTTTCATTTTAGCTTCCTAACCGGCAGGTCTAATCCTACAACCAGCTTCTCTATAGAGTTCCAGTTATAATGCGTTCCTCTTGTATCATCGTATACAGCCTCAAGATCCGTTAAACGTTCAGCTGTATCGATTAACGCCAAAAGAAGGCCTTTGTTCACTAAAACCATCGTTTCATTGTCACCGGCAGTAATTCCACAATCGTCTGCCCCCAGATCTTCTTTATCCTTGTGCCCAAGGGCACCAGCACCATGCAAACAAATATCTACATGCCTATTTTTAAGATCCTGTAGAGTCTCGCGCTCTTCAAGTTTAACTGTACTCGACACACTGGCATGGATACAGACCGATACTTCCCGAACATATCTACTCTCAATTGAATTGCTCATTGATTCACCTCTAATCATGGGTTGAAAGTTGTTTATACGGCTACAACATACCCAATAAAGCCTTTTAAGGCGGGACTGAAAGAAAATCAGACAAGCACCACTAGATGAGGTACTAACAGTTAAGCGATAGCGCAACTGTGAAGGCGTTAACAACGGCATCAAATTATGAAGCGTACTAGGGCACTCAATCCAGGTGCCCTGAAATTGAGAAATTTAAAGTTCTTTAGAAAGCTCAACCCTATAGCCCATGGATTCGTACTCGGAAAAAGGAGCAAGTGCACACGAATCAATCACCCCGGGTGACTGCATTATTTCGCCTTTGAATGCAGGATATAAAAACACATCGCCGTTTGGTTTGGTGATTTCAGCCCAATTACATTTACCCTTAAAATGATGCTGAGCATGGGGCGGCTGTATAACGATTTGATCCAGACCTAAATCGCGAACATACATAAAATGCCATTCATCAGGGTTAATTCCATGAATTGAACATATATCGAAGTTTTCTACAGTCATTTATAAGCACCTTTTATTTGAGTTTCTGAAAGAATTTCAAGGTACCAGATAAAAAAGACAGGGGTGTGTTACCCGGAAGTCACTGCCTATCTGCTCAATATTTTAGAAGGTAGGCAGGGCTTTAATTTGTAGGTCAGTGCATTAAGATACCTGCTGGTCTGCGTATATCCCGGTCATTGGCGACCGGGAAGTTAGTCTGCACGTCACTTTGTTTGACTTGATCTGCTCTGCGTGTGGGGGCGGTTAAATCAATTTTGATAACGCGCTTTTCGAATGTGTGACACCAAATAGCAAGATTATCACCATCCTGATAACTGCCGTTGCATTGTGATACACGCCAGCCTGAAGGTGATTCAATTAATTCTTTCAGGAACGCCTCTCCGCTACACTCGCCTTTGCCAAACTCGCTCGCAGCATCATAGGCGTAATCATCTGTCAATCGAAGCTCTGTCCCACAGTAGCTATACTGTCCAGCCGCCAATAAACGACGAACATGCGATAAGCTCCATTTTGCTGGAATTTCCTTTAAGGGTTTCAAATGGGAAAGCGCCAGAGGAGAAAATGTCTCAACTCCTTTGGGCTCTCTTTTTGAAATACTTATACGGCGGTCTTTATCGACATACCTGTCATTATAAGACTCGAAATCCACATCAAGGGATGCGCACCAATCAATAAAGGCAGGAATATTATAATTAACGACTGCTAAATAGTTCTGTAACCGATTGGAGGCTTCATCACCAAGTGCTTCAAGACGGAAACCAATACATGATTTACCCGTTTTAAATGCATT
>Ga0066646_10000508_pt1 | contig 18859 bp, 19 predicted proteins | sample CryGeyCG2114_250_3_FD_59511 | JGI IMG/M metagenome (GOLD analysis project Ga0066646, IMG submission 59511) | Groundwater microbial communities from aquifer - Crystal Geyser CG17_big_fil_post_rev_8/21/14_2.50 | ecosystem: Environmental > Aquatic > Deep subsurface > Groundwater | place: USA...
ACTGGAATGGGTGGCCGGTTCAGAGCGGAATAGGCGGCCGGATGCGTCGGAATACGCAGTGTTGCGATTGACTGCATATCTGGTCGTGCTGCAAGTATCAATGTGCCTTTCGCTCGGTCACTCATAAAATCATTTACAATGCTTTGTCCGCCTGCGGTGTCCCAATATTTTGCAATTGCGTCTAACGATTTTAAGGGCGCTCGTAATGAACCCATAACGCCCTGCGTTTGTGGTGAAACGCTGCCGTCTTTTTTGATCTGAATATGCTGCGCTGCTGCGTGCTCGATACTCTCAAGTGCTGCCGATATTCTCTCGGCACTTGCAAGCAATGTGTTCAAATCTTTCCAGCTCCAAGCATTCGATTTTTCGCTGTGCAAATACTCAATACAACCTGCGAGTACGTCCTGTGCTGCCTCGGTAAAATAAGGGTTGCTCTCATTGCCTGAACAGGGAATGAATGCCTCAGCAAAGTCGGTGGCATTGTCTGGATTAATGTCTGCCGCTATGTTCCATTGAATTGAACGTTTGTCCCACGGCGCGACAAGGTATGTTTGTGCCGCCTTACGCTCTGCAGCGTCGGCTGAAATCATTTGTGCGGTGTAGTCACTTTTGATATCGAACATTATAGCTCTGTCTTTGCGCTCACGAACTGACTCAATGACGTGCGTTAGCGCTTGCGACTTACCCGCACCTGTTGCACCTGCGATTAGAATATGCTCGGACTCTCGACTGAACGGAATTCGAACGTCTTTATGTATACGTATGCCGTCTGCCTGTTTTAATTTTGCCTGTGCATTTTGCTCAAAAGATTTCTCGTCACTCTCAACCGCCTCACCGCGTTCGATAATCTCGGTTTTCCGTGGTCGGATGTCGTTGCGTAAGATTAGCCAAGTAATGCTGAAACTGATTATTACTGGTGCAAGCAATCGAACTGCAAGGTCTGTCTGTGCGCCCAAGCTCCACTGCATAACGGCCTCAAATGCCGATTGCTCGCTAAGCAACCAACTCATTAATTGCCAACCGTTGAATATTTCAAACGGTGGCTCGTTCGGCGTTACAAGAAACTCGTGCCAATAGCTCTCAAACAAATTGAACAACGGGAAATAGAGCACAAGCGCAAACGCGCAAGCACCTAGCGCTCCGCCAACTATGTATGTTGTCGGATCACGATATGCTGTGTTACCTGTGCGCTGTGCGCCTGTGCTCTGGCTGCTCATTTTGTGACCTCCTGCTGCTGTTCCTGAATCAAAGGGTTTTTGATTGCCGAGGGGTCAACTGGTGAAAGTGTTAAGAATGTGTATGCGAGACATCCAGCCAATATCAAGTTCATAAACAAACTCAAATTGACTACTTTCTGCATAGCTGAAACGACAACAACTGTGTGATTGTGCGCCTCTCGCAACTCAATAAAATCGTCTCGGTCGACTTTCAAAAATGGCTCGTCGTCGAATGTTATATCTGTGTCGTCGTCAAAAAACATATCGTCTTTGTCTGTCATATCGCACCTCACTCGTCTGCTGCAAGGCGTTCAATCATTGATACAATTTCCGATTTCGAATCTGCAATTGCCGCAAGAATTTTAGCGTCACCAATATCTGACTGGCGCGCTCTGTTGATTATAAAACGGACAGCGTGTGCAACGCCGCCGTGTGCGCCTGATATTGATTCTATGTAGTCCTGTTCACTGTCATTCAAACGGACTGAAATCTGTGTTGCCATAGGGTTTTCCTCTCAAAATATTTTATTTTGAAAGACAATGAATAGGGGAATTAGTTAATGGAAAAAAAGGCGTTCAATGGCAATAAAATGCTTTAAATAATAGTAGAAATTTCAAGGTATTCATTGAATTTCAATGCAGGTCAAATGGCATTCGATTGTTGAACTTTCTGCGATTTCTGTTGAATACGCTTGAATTCGTATGACTGTCACCTGACACTTTTACCATTATACACTGACATTCAATGAAAGTCAACTCTTTTCTGCTGTAAAATCAGTAACTTACGAATCATTGTGACGTATAGGTTTCTAACGGTTTCGGGTGAATTCGGGGTGAATTTATGGCGACGGTCAATTGAACTTTTTGGCTATAAAGCACGTTGAAATAATGCCAAGCCGACATTCAACTGAATTCGCCTGGCATTCAACGGGTAGTCAATATTGGTAGTCAACTGAATTCGTATGAATACTGTTGTAGCTGTTGGGTTTCTGGCCTCTTGAATTAGCGATAGCGACATTCAAGAGACACCCCACACCCGCGCAAGCGGTGAGTGGGGTGTGGGGATTACTTGCAAAGTAATCCCTTTATATTGCTTTTTTGCTCTATGTATTAAATGTGATGGCACGGTAAAAAACGCTAAGGCGTTTTCTATCTGGTCGTGCCTATAGTTGACTATGAACTATACGGGATAGTGCCTTTTGAACTGTCCTATGCGCATACGCTCGCGCATTCCTTTTACCGCGTCCTCGTGCTCTTTCAACAAGCTCACGCTCAAGCAAAACAGGGTCGGCTCCGTGCTCAAGGCGTCCGCATACATAACCCCATTCGTTTTCAGATTCACTGCCTCCATTGTCTCCAGAATTGTGAACCACACCGCCCCCTTTGGGGGAGAGAGACGGACGGGAAATAATCGCCTCGTCGTCAATCAACACCTCACTCGGCACGCACCAAACTCCAGCATTTGAAACCTCAATAACATTTACCCATTGACCACCTCGCTTGTGATTTTTGAATCCAGCAAGCCTCCCGAAATGCTCTCCTGATATGCTACCTCGGTCGCTGTTAATTAGCGGCTGTAAATAGCGCTGTGTAAGATAACGCTCTCGCTCATTCAATTTGTGATTTGTTTGTAGCCAAATGTGACAACCTCCCTCAACACTCGTTTCAATCACGCAAGCTGAATACTTGTTGGAAATCGCAATCGCTTGTTTCCGCTCCACGTCGTCTAAGAATATCACGGCATTAGAATTATAGCGGTGTGGCCTAATCTGCACCTCGGAACCTTTGGCATTTTCCGCGCCAAGCCATTTCAAATAGCGGTCAATATCTCCCGCCTGAACATTCTCCCGTAGAATCATTTTACCGCTGCCTCTTGCGGCAAGGTCGAATGATTCAATGTCGATCTGTTTGAAATACTCAATCTGTTGCTTTGTAAATTTGTTCATAGCGTAATCCTTAATTTCTCCCCTGAAAGGGGTTGTGTGGTTCATATATATAGGTTTGCTCTTGTTACCTGTGTTACCTCTTTGTTACCTGCAAAAAGTAACAAGGAAGTAACAGGTAAAATCACTAAAAAACCTATATATAATATATATTTATAAGAATAATTATATATAGAAATATATAGTGTTACCTCTGTTACCTGTTTTTTATAGCTACGAGGAAAAATATTTTCACCGATACTATAAATATAGATTGCTTTGTTTTTTAGGTAACAGAGGTAACAGACGCTCAAAGCGTTGGTACGTATAGCTTTTTCTGTGTTTTTAGAAAAGTAACAAGAGGTAACACAGGTAACATATCGCATTAGAACGGCACCGAATTGCTTGATTCAAGTTCTTTAAGCGGGATTTTTTGTATCTCAACTACGTCGCCGTCGGCTACTGTTTTGGCAGCGTAAGCCGTCGGCACATAGATACATTTCTTTGCGTCACCCGCAACCCTGACATTTTTGATTTCGGCGCTTGGCAATCGTAGTAGCAACTGCCGCCACCCCGCCTCCCATTTCGACCCTTTAAAAATATCATTTAAAGGCGCAAACGACGACGCTTTGACGATTGATAACGCAATATTACCGTGATTGTTTGTTGCGCGGATTCCGAACCGTGCAATTGCCTTAGCGATATCGTTGTCACGACAAGCCTCGCGCAACCATTCGATTATTGGCTTCTCCATATATTCTTTGCGCTCATCGATAGTTCGCTTATTAGCCACCTGCATTTTCAACATATACGACAATAGATATTCTAATGCGTCGCTCTCGTCGCTCGCGTCTTGCTCATTCCTGTGGTGGTTAAGCTGCAGACCTGCAACAAATGATTCTACGTCGTGCTCATTAAGCATTACCATTGCACCTGCAATCACTGCTCCCAACGTGTCCTGCGCACGTTGTGAGTCACCTGCTTTTGACAATTCTTTCCGAACTTTCTTCAACAAGGTTACGAACGAGCCGTGATTTTTGATTGCGTGTTTCCACAGCCTTAAACCTAATTGCTGTGCCTGCTCGTCATCCTCAAGCAACTCGTGCGGCTCGGCATTGAATGCAACTGGCTCAATTTGCATTTGAATGATTCGCGTGGAATCTGCTGCTGTAAATGCTGGCGGCTTGATTCCTGCTGCTAACCCGCACATTGCAAGCTTGTAGCTTGTGCCGATCTGGTTAGCTGTACCTTTTAATACACCGTCGCCGCAGTCGCTTGACGCTGCTCGAAATAACTCAATGATTTTCAAAATTGTATCGCCGTCACCCTCTGCCTCGTCTAAAAGCACTGGTAATGCACCCTGTTTGATTCGCTGCCGAATTCCCGCTGGTGAACTATCCGCTGGTGCGTGAACGGCATAACCATTCATTAGGTTTGCAAGTAGATTCTCGAACGTGCTTTTGCCGCTCCCTCGTTTGCCTGTCAAATAAACGTGAGGTCGCCATTTCAACGCGCCGCACACATAAGCACAGTACAACCAACCGATTATCAAGCGACTGTCGCTCTGATACTTCCAATTGAACGATTCAATAACTGCAACAAGCGCCTCAATATCTTCGTTAGTGGCTATTTGTGCGGTCATAGGTTCACCGATATCCGCAACTGCTGGATATACATAATCGCTATCGCCTGCACGCGCTATTTCCTTGCCGTCTGCTGCGGTTACAACCTTGCTATTTATTACAATGCTATCTCCGTGCCTCCAAACTCCTGCACCTCGGACGTGTGCGTGTGAATATAATCCTTTGGCGATACATTTCTCTGAAATTGCCGCTGTGACTGATTGAAAGTCTGTGCCGCATATCTCGCCTTTTGCATTCAGTTTCGGATAATTATTCAAACACCATTTGCTGCCAAGTAACGCAATTAAATTTGACGTATTGCCGATATTTGCTGGTGTCATATGCACTACACATTGCCGCGCAACAGACCAGATAATGCTATCTGCCTCGCTGTAACCAAGTGGGACAAATCCGCCGACTATCTTTTTCTTGTTTCGTGTGTATTTTTGTTTCTTTGGTTCCATTTAAGTTACTCCCGGAAAATCCGGGAGCGGCAAGGTCTTGACTGCTTATGCTGATATGCTTATAATATATATTGCTTAGATAAATATTATTTATATCAACACTTGCACCGGAGCCTCGCCGCTCCGGTGTTTTATTTGTGATTAGCTATATAGTCTTTAATGCAAGCTTCGTTAGTTCTGTCGAAACCCTGACAAAAGAACCGACCTTGAAAATAGGCTATATCTCGGCCACCTTCCTCGATTGTTTCGTAGATTGAATATGCGGTAGACGCTGTATAATCGATAGAAACATTCTCTTTTAACGAAACGCTATACATTACGCGACCCCCTGCGGGTCTGAATCCAACAGTTCATTCACCTGACTTTCAAACTGGTGAACAAGTGATACGAACTCGTTTCGAAAAGCCTCCGAAATTTGCTGAGCCATCTCCTCATCAATGCAGTCTGCATATGCAAGGCCAACTGAAATTTTACTTATATCTTCGTCTAAATATTTAAATTCAAGGGAATTAATTGTAATCATTACGCCACCCCCTGCTGATTTTTACGGGGACGACCTGGACGGCGTTTTGCGGGTGCGTTAATGACTGGCTGATTAATCAACCATTGCTCAACTTCGTCACGAATAAAATATACATTGCGACCAGTTTTGTGCGCTGGCGGCAAAGTAGTTTTCTGGTCGCTATAAAGTTTGTTTTTGAATGTGCGAGTTGCGCAACCGACAATTGCGGCTGTTTGCTCTAAAGATAGAATTGTGTTCATTTTGAATGCTCCAAGTGCATTGATATGACCCGCACTTGGGCGTATCTCGAACAGGGTAGCCTGTTGTCATAGATACCTTCATAGCCTTCGCTTTCGCGACATTTGTAAATTGTTTTTTTAAATGGGAACGCTTAACCCATATCAACACGCTATAGCCATTGTTCACGCGCCCGCCTTTCCATTTTCTCAAGTAGCTCCCGAAAATCGGGCTGAAAAGGTTTTGAATATGTATCCTCAATTTCAACATACTCACCACTTGTTCAACCCATTATACACAACTCTCAACCCTTTGTCAACACCTAATTTTCATAAGTAATTGATTTAAAAGGTTTTTTTGTCAACCTTTACTTGACACTCCCTTATGCCACTGGCTTTTTAGTCAAATAAATCCACTGAATCTTTTTTTGCTTGCTGCAACTCGTGGAAATAATTATCAAGCATTTGCGTAGTCTTGTGTCCAGTTAGCAGCTGCACTGTGTGCGGTTTTAAATTTTTTCCAAGCTCGCGTGTTACAGCCTCGTGTCTGAAAGTGTGTGGTGAAATCCCGTCAAATTTGCCATTGTACTTTTTCTTCATTCTAATGTTTGCGGCGGCGCGTGTTAATGAGCTGGCTCTGGTGTATTTCGTAAATACTCGACCTCGCTTTTTAATGCCGATTCTTTCTAAGACTGCTAATGCCGTTTTAGAAATAGGGACGTCGCGCCTTAAGACTTTACTTTGCGGGTCTTTGTTTTTTACATTCATTAGTCGATTTTCAATATCAATATCCTGCCAAGTCAAATCAACTAACTCGCCACGGCGGCACGCTGAATAAATTGCAAGTTCGACAAAATCTGCATAAGTACCATCGGAATAATCTCGGCAAGCCTCAATCCATTCTTTTTCTAAGGATTTGCCTTCCTCATTTCTCACGAAAGGTAGTCGAATTTTTTTGTCGTCTGGAATTTCAATCAATGCAATATCAACGTTAACTGGATTTCCTGTGTGTCCGAATGAACACATTGTTTTTGATACGCAATAATCTAATGCACGTCTAATAATCTGTAGTTCTTCTTTGATAGTACGCCGTGACACAAACTTTCGACCTTTGCCTTTGTCTTTGCTGCGCAAGGTTACGTAGTGATCGATATGTGTACTGTCTAGGTCGCTAACCTTGATATCAGTTATGTCTCTTTTAGAAATAATTATATTTACTTTCGATTGATTCGATTTGACGTAGTTTTGATTTTTCAACGGCAGTATATTATCCCTGAATGCTTCTAAGCAATTTTTAAGTGTGAAATCAGCTCCGCCAGTTTTTAATTTTCTTTCGCGCTTCGCTTTCTCAAGCATTAAAGCTTTACCCTGAACTGCGCCGCCTTCGCCATTAAGCTTGTCATAAGTACCTGACAATGATTTCTGTTTTCCGTTTATAGTGATAACTGTTCGAACTCGGTACTTTCCGTTTTCCGTTTTATAGATACCTTGAGGTAAGCTCTTAAAATGCAGTCTGTCTTTAGCCATTTGTACACCCCTCAAATCCGATTGAATAACAGTCAATGAAATAGTCAATGCTAAGTATAAATAGTCAATGAAATGCAGTCAAATAGTCAATGTCAACATAACCTTGACACTGCCATATGACAAAGGAATAAATCCATATATACAAACAAAATAAAGGGAGTTTATGTCAACTTAATATTGACAATGGTTGACTACAAAGGAGTAGGGGGCTTGACTACGAATCAGAAGGCCGGGCGTTCGAATCGCTCAGGGAGCGCCATATAAAACAAGGACTTACGGCATTTGTCGTAGGTCCTTTTTTCGTTTTGGCGCACTTTTTGGCGCACTCGCAAAAAGTTTTATGGCGCAATACGCATCTCTTACACGTTGAATTACTCTAAATATCTTTCTCTACCTATTGACTTTCGCATACTTAAAAAGGTATGTAATTACAGGTGGTTAAGTAATTATGGCGTCGATAAGAAAGAGAGGAATACATCAATGGCAGGTAACGGTTAGAAGGGCTGGGTTCCCCCGCTACTCTGGCACATTCAAAACTAAGGCTGAGGCAACCAAATGGGCTGACAAGATCGAAGAGTCCATGGCTAATGAGACATTTAAGGGAATTCTCATAGCTGATACGACTACTCTTTATGAGGTGATGGAGCGTTATTTGAAAGACGTCATTCCTCTGAAGAAGTGCGTGGCCAGTGAAAAATCAAGATATAAACTGGTTTCGGGGCATCTAGAAGATCTAAATATTCTACATAAGCCTATCGGAAAAGTTATTCCAGAAGACATGATTGACTACATTGAACACAGGGAAGGAAGTGTAAGCGGTAGGACAATCAATATTGAGCTAGCTCTTATCAGTCATGTATTCACCAAGGCTAGAAAGAAATATCGCATCCGAGTTGATAATCCAGTCAGTGATATAGAAAAACCAAAAGAGGCAAAGGGTAGAAATAGACGCTGTACCCGTAAGGAAGAGCAAATGCTTATCAACTCAGCAATAGATTTTGGTCGATACACTGATATGCAAATAATCATACCCTTTGCCATTGAGACAACGATGCGACGTGGAGAAATCGGTTCACTTGTTTGGGAGCATGTAGATTTTGATTCTGCAACTGCATACCTGCCAGATACAAAGAATGGTTCAGAGAGAACTGTCCCTCTCTCTCCGCGAGCCATAGAGCTCCTTAAGCGTTGCTCTCCAAGGGAATCGGGGAGTGTCTTTTCATATCAAATTGATTCTATCACTAGGGCATTTTATGGAATCCGAAAAAAAGCAGGCATCAATGACCTTCGTTTTCACGACCTTCGCCATGAAGCAACTTCTAGGCTGTTTGAGAAAGGTTTAGGCGCAGCTGATATAAAACTCATCACAGGTCATAAGACCTATGAGATGCTGGATCGATACACTCATCTCTCAGCCAGAAAAATTAGTGAGAAGTTGGCAATGCTTGATGAGGTGGCGCGGCTGGATTCAGAGATTAAGAATAAACGAGCAGAGTTGAGGCTTGTCGTATAATATATAGTGAAAGGAAGTATTCTTGTAGAATCCATTCTGATCATCTATAACACGCGGGGTGGTGGGGATATTAATAACAACAGTTCTCACTGTATTTTTCGCATGCCTTACTGCAACATAGACTTTGTTCTTTCATTTATAGTCACAATGGGAGTGGACAGAGAATTACAATTAATTCTGATTATGGAGTTGCCCCATGGTTGATCAATACGTTGAGACTGCAAAAGACAGAATACAGGAAGGCGATATTCTTGATGGTTGGACCGTAACCAAGCAGTTGCCTATAAAGAAGAGAAGTGCTGGGGAAACAGGTTCATTCTTCTCTCGTGGATACCTCGTTGAAGATTCCGATGGTCGCACAGGCTATCTCAAGGCGATGGATTATGAGACATCACTTTTTTTATACAAAAGTTTTCCCCCTCATGAGGCTATGGCACAAATAGCGAATGATATTTCATTTGAAAAAACAGTGGCTTCACACTGCAAGAGTATGAACAGAGTTATTACGGCTATTGATTCTGGGAGCCTAAATCCGGGAGATTTAGATTTAACTAAACGGGTCGAATATATAATTTTTGAGAAGGGGGAAAGAGGAGGTATTCGCGAATACCTCAGGCTTTCATCGGAACTGGATGTTATTTTCATTCTTAAGGCTCTACACAATACATGTGTTGGGCTAAACCAACTGCATCAGAGTGGTATTACTCATCAGGATATGAAGCCATCTAATGTGATCATTATGGGGGATGATGATAAGCATGTAGCGAAAGTGGCGGATCTTGGTCGAGTGATTGTGAGAGACCCAGAAAAATTTGGAATAGTCAGAGCACCTCTTCACTTTAATAGCCCGTTAATGATGCCAATCTCGATGATTTCAGCATTACTGCCTAAGCCAGTCGTTTCAGTATCTAGCACAAGAAAATCAATCATGCTTATTCGCATCATACACAATGTAGTATCGATTCAAATCACAGCTCCATTTCTGGTTCATGATCTTTTCCCTGCTCCAGCTGTTTCTCAAGGGTTAACTCATTGATGTATTCAGAGGCTTCCCTTGCTTTGGACGCGGCTCTAAAAATAGCTTTATTATCGTTCTTCAGAACCTTGACCCAGCTCTTCAGATACTCCGCATGCTGAAGCTTGCCTTGTATGCCACATTGAGCAGTCATGAAGGCCGAGCCCAGTTCAGCGACCAGCTCTTCGGCAGCGTATGCCTCATCACCCCAGCTTTTACTATCATCAAAGCTTCTGTTGAGTCTGCTCTCATTGCCAGCTGAATCTTTCCGAGTGGTTGAACCTGATGCTACATCTGTCTCTTTGCAGTAATTGCAGAAACTTTTCCCAAAATATACGGGTCATAGAAGATATCCTGCAAAAAATGAGAGGGCAGGGGCAAGATGAGATCAGGTTGTCGGATGCGGATCGGCAAACAATCCTTCAAAACCTTGATGTGATCATGCACTCCGATCGCTAGCGCAAGGAAGAATCTGTTTATCAGGATGGCAAAACATTCTTGCTGAATGCTTTTACTTTTTCGAACGCAAGATGGTCACCTTCATCGCGCCCGTAGTGCGCCAGTTCAATAATGCCATGTTCATTGACCAGAAAATCGGCCGGCATCGTTGTCATGCTTCCCTTGATCGTTGTCGGCAGGTAACCGCTGAACATGCCTTTGAGCAGGGTTGGCATGCGCAGGATCATCCCCTTGATTACGCCAACCACTGAATGCTCAATCGCGTAGGCGCGATAATATCGGTTCGCTTCATCGGCCAGGATCGGGAAGGGTGCATGATGTCCGTCGGCATGTTGTTGAAGGTTATCCAGGGGTGAGTCAAATATCGCGACGATATCGAACGCTTCTCCCAGTTCATTGAATCGCTTTACCAGCTCATGCACACGCAGGTTGCAGAACGGACAGGAGGCGAATCGGAAGAACGACAGCATATAGCGCTTGCCTGTCATGGATTCCAGATCGAAGGTTGTATTATCGATAGCCGGCAGCTTAATGGGGGAAACCCTGTCTCCCGCACTTCGCCTGGCTGTTTTGGACTGTGTCATTGCATATCCCTCCGTCACTCAGGCCTTTCCATGCCATTCACGGCTTTTGAAAATGTCATCAACAGGTGTGTCAAACAGGTGGTTGGAGTAATTGCTGATCGTTTTTACGCTAATGGCCAGCAGGATCGCAAGAATATGCTTTTCCTCAAAACCGGCCGCCAGGAAGTGATCTGTATCATGTTGCTCCACCCAGCCGCGGCGGGTTACCATGGCAGCAGTAAACAGGCTGAGTGCTGCCAGTTTCGGATCAGGTATTGCGCGTCTTTCACGGATGGCATCGGTCACATCGCCCGGCACTTTCGAGACATTATCGGCCAGCATACTGTGGGCGGCCACGCAGTAGTGGCAGCTGTTTTCATAACTGATGGTCAGTAGCACGACTTCCTGTTCTACCGAATTGAAACCCGATTTGGTGCGGAATTTATCATAGCCATACAGATAGGTTTCGAGCAACGGCGGCAAGTTGACCATGTTCGCGTACATGTTGGGAATAAAACCCAGTTTTTTGCTTGCCCCTTCGAGAACCCGACGAATCGCGGGGTCTTTGCTCTCCAGATCATGAGATGGGAGTGATAATTTAGATTGTACAGTCATAGCGGATCTCCTTAAGCCCCATTTGAGGGGATGGTGATAAGCGAATGCTACCCCTCTGTGTCGGATTATGAATGACTTAATGTACACATATCATGATTATTCGTACGGAATATGAGATAGGTAAGTGGTTTGTCGTATGCAAGGGTAAACAGGTCGGAAGAATGCATTGTAAGTCATGCGCTTTTTATCCGACTGACCTGTGCTTATCACGCATGATCAGGAGAGATATGTGAAAACAACAATATTATTTTTATGTACAGGCAACTCGTGCCGTTCACAAATGGCTGAGGGGTGGCTGCACCAGCTCGGTGGAGAGAGGTTTGAAGCCTTGAGCGCGGGGATTGAGGCGCATGGACTCAATCCCATGGCCGTGCAAGTGATGCAGGAGTGCGGTGTGGATATCAGCGGGCAACAGTCGGAGATTGTCACTGCTGATATGGTTAAACGAGCCGACCTGCTTGTTGCCGTGTGTCAGCATGCAGAGGATCACTGTCCGGTAGCAATCACAGCCGGCCATAAACAGTCATGGCTGTTTGATGATCCGGCCAGGGCAGAGGGCAGCGAAGATGAGGTGCTCGATACGTTCAGAAGAGTGCGCGATGAAATCCGGGCCAGGATAGAAACATTTGTACTCGCCTCCAACGTCACCTGAAAGTGACGCAATGCGTAAGTCTGACTACAAAAACTGCAGACCTGAGCAGCCCAAGATCATGTACGGATCGATTTGAAAGCCCGCAAAAGCAGTCCATCATTCGATATTAAATATCTCTTTTCCCATAGCTGCTATGTCGGCGTAACTGATTACATATTACTGGTCGAGAGAATGGATTCTCTCAGCCTGTGAAGTTAAATCCTGTTTTCATTGTAATATCTCGACCGCATATCCGACTAGTAGGCGCAAACTCAGGTTGCGAGTGACTTTATTCCGATTTGGGGCGAAGCTTGTAACAGGCAGCCCCCGGCTGAGCTTGAAACTGGAGAAAGCATGATTAAAAAACTTCTACTTGTTCTGATTGTACTGCTAAATGTTATCGGTTTTTTTGTATTCGATCTGGATCATTTGTTGACCCTTGAATCACTCAAACAGAGCCAGGGTGAGTTTGGCGCACTGCAAGCGGAATCACCATGGCTTGTCGTCGCACTGTTCTTCATGGGTTATATCATCGTTACGGCGCTGTCTCTGCCGGGGGCTGCAATCATGACGCTGGCGGCAGGTGCTCTGTTCGGAGTGGTGACGGGTACGCTGCTGGTATCCTTTGCCTCGAGCATCGGTGCAACACTGGCCTTTCTGGTATCGCGTTTCCTGTTGCACGACACGGTTCAGCGTCGTTTCGGTGACAAGCTGAAAGCGATCAATGACGGCATTGCCAGAGACGGGGCGTTCTATCTGTTTACCTTGCGTCTGGTACCGGTCTTCCCGTTTTTTCTGATTAACCTGCTGCTGGGGCTCACGCCTTTGCGCGCGGTTACCTTTTATTGGGTCAGTCAGGTCGGCATGCTGGCCGGCACGCTGGTCTATGTGAATGCAGGCACGCAACTGGCCAATATCGATTCTCTGTCGGGCATTTTGTCGCCGGCTTTGCTGCTCTCCTTTGCCCTGTTGGGTGTTTTTCCGATTCTTGCTAAAAAGGTCGCACAATATGTGCAAAAACGCCGCGTCTATGCGCGCTGGCAACGTCCGCAATCTTTTGATCGTAATTTGATCGTGATCGGTGGCGGTGCAGCCGGACTGGTCAGCTCCTATATCGCAGCGGCAGTGAAAGCCAAAGTGACGCTGGTGGAAGCGCATAAAATGGGGGGTGACTGCCTGAACTACGGCTGTGTACCGAGCAAGGCCATTATCAAGAGTGCGAAGCTAGCCCAGCAGTTGAGGCATGCTGATCGATACGGGCTGGAGAAGAGCACGCCCCGTTTCAGTTTCAGGGCGGTGATGGCGCGGGTGCATGCGGTGATTCGCGCAGTTGAGCCGCATGACAGTGTGGAACGTTATACGAAACTGGGTGTGGAAGTGCTGCAGGGTTACGCCAGGGTGGTGGATCCCTGGACCGTGGAAATCAGCTTTCCAGATGGCAGCACACAGCGACTGACAACACGCAATATTATTATCGCTTCCGGAGCCAAACCTTTTGTGCCGCCATTGCCGGGCATTGAAGAGGTCGGTTATCTGACCAGCGATACCCTGTGGGAGGCGTTCGCCAGGCTCGATGAGCCACCGAAACGACTTGTTGTGCTCGGTGGTGGTCCGATCGGCTGTGAACTGGCGCAAAGTTTTGCCCGTCTGGGCTCCGAGACCACGCAGGTCGAGATGGCCCCGCGTATCATGATTCGCGAAGATGAAGAGGTTTCTGCCCTTGTTCAATCAGTCTTTGAAGAGGAGGGCATCACCGTTCTGACCGGACACAAGGCACTGCGTTGTGAACGCGAGGGTGAATCTAAAATTCTGGTTGTGGAATCCGGTGGCGAAGAGAGGCGCATTGAGTTTGATGCGCTGCTTTGCGCAGTCGGGCGGGTTGCCCGCTTGACCGGTTACGGCCTGGAAGAGCTGGGTATTCAAACCGAACGCACGGTTGTGACCAATGAGTATCTGGAGACACTCTATCCCAATATTTTTGCAGCCGGTGATGTGGCAGGCCCATACCAGTTCACGCATACAGCTGCGCATATGGCCTGGTATGCCTCCGTCAATGCGCTGTTTGGCAGTTTCAAGCGATTCAAAGTCGATTACTCGGTTGTACCCTGGACAACGTTCATTGATCCCGAGGTTGCACGTGTTGGTCTGAACGAACAGGAAGCCAAAGAGCAGGGTGTTCGCTTTGAGGTCACACGCTACGATCTGGATGATCTGGACCGGGCTATTGCCGATAGCGAGACACAGGGTTTTATCAAGGTGTTGACCGTGCCCGGTAAAGACAAAATTCTGGGTGTGACGATCGTCGGGGCCCATGCGGCCGAGATGCTGGCCGAGTACGTTCTGGCCATGAAACACGGACTCGGGCTGAACAGGATTCTTGGCACGATCCATACCTATCCGACACTTTCTGAAGCCAATAAATATGCGGCGGGTGAGTGGAAGCGGGCGCATGTACCGGAAAAGTTACTGGCGCTGAGTGAGCGATACCACACTTGGAAAAGGGGGTAATGCATGAAAAAGCTGCTGCTATTCTGCCTGCTGTTTTTTAGCGCGATCAATGTTCAGGCCGCTGCATTTAATCATGCTGACTGGGACGTGTTGCTCAAAAAACATGTCATCACTATGGGCCGGGGTGAGATCACGCAGGTTGATTATGCCGGCATGGCCGCAGATCGTTCGCAGCTGCACTCCTATCTCTCGTCATTGTCGGCCATCAGCATGCAAAACTTCGAATCCTGGCCAAAAGCGGAGCAACTGGCTTTTCTGATCAACGCCTATAATGCCGGGACCGTAGCGTTGGTGTTAACCGCTTATCCGGACATTGAATCGATCAGGGATCTCGGCTCGCTGTTTCAGTCGCCGTGGAAAAAGGCGTTCATTCCATTGCTCGGTGAGACGCGTTCGCTCGATGATATCGAACACGGCTTCATTCGCGCCGAAGGACGTTTCCAGAACCCGTATATCCATTTCGCCGTGAACTGCGCCAGCATTGGTTGTCCGCCACTTCTGGCTGAGGCATACACAGCGGAGCAGCTCGATCACCAGCTAAAAAATGCGGCAGCCAATTTTCTGCGTGATCGAGGCCGCAACCGCCTGGAAGGCCATACGTTGAAAGTTTCGAGCATCTTCAAATGGTATCACCAGGATTTTGAACGTGGCTGGAAAGGTTTTTACTCGCTTGCTGATTTCTTTTCGAAGCACAGCGAGTCTCTTGATCTTTCAGCGGCTGATGTGAAAGGCTTGCTGGCAGGAGAAATCGAAGTGGAATACCTCGACTATGACTGGCGACTGAATAGCAGAAAGAAATAGTTAGGGATACTCTGAAATATTCAGGCTGGTCGCGCAGATCACGGATAACTTATTTTTGACATCCTGCCAATGCATCTCCCTCTCACTACTGCTTGCCTTGACCTAAGCCTCTTCAAGATGAAATGCGCACTCTTTTACCAGCTCTGCGATCAGATCCAGATCTATTTCAGGCTCCAGCTCTGCCGGTCTCCCCATACGCCCGGTAGGCTGAACGCGGATGTCACGTTCCGTGCGTTCGACTATCGTTTCGCCTCCACAGTGGCGGCAGAACACATGATCGCCACTCTGATGTTTTCGCGTGACCACGATAGTCGGACCGCAGATCGGACACTCCTGAATCGGGATGCCCGGCTCACTATGGCCAACGATATGATCGAGCAGGCCTTGCCTGCCCATGTTCAGGAATTGTTCTCCAAATTTTCGATCAAACTGTTTCCCCAGTTCGCTTTCAATGATGGACAGGGATTTCTCTATCGGCATGCCGTGTCGGTAGGGGCGATTGCTGGTCATCGCATCAAAGGCATCACAGATACCGACAATACGTGCATCCAACGGGATTTCATCAGCAGTAAGACCATGGGGATAACCTTTGCCGTGCGGTGTTTCATGGTGAGAGAGAATCGCTTGCTCAACAAGTCCTGCAAGCGGATGACCGCCAAGCAGGCGGGCGCCCACTTCAGGATGCGTTTTAATTACTTCGTACTCTTCATCCGACAGCGGTCCCGCCTTGCCGAGAATGGCATCGGGGATCGAAATCTTGCCCAGATCGTGCAGGAAACCGCCAACGCTTATCCGGGCCACCTCACGTTTGGTCAAGCCGGCCTCTTCAGCGAGCATGCGGGAGAACTGGCCTACACGCCATAAATGCCCACCTGTGTATGTATCACGGGCTTCAACCATGGATGACATGACAAACAATGACTGCAGCAGTGATTCGATGTGTTTCATGGGGACTCCCCGGAGGTGGTGCTGTTTTATTATTCACTTCTTCGTTATCGGTGAAAGTCGGTACTCAAAAATATCGGTTTCTTACAGGAACGCTTTTGAACTCTTTGCATATCCCAGATTTGACAGGCATTTACACAGGGCAAGTCGGGCTCTGTGCATGATCACGTGTAGATTGGATGGTTCGATTCCGTAAGTTTGGCAGATATCCGCCGAGCTCTCTCCATTGACTTCACGCAGAACAAATATTGTTCGCTGTTGCCCGCTTAATGTGGCGAGGCATTCTGAAAGTTGAAGCTGGAGTTGATTGTTTTGTGCCCGGTGTTCGGGCATGTCGTGCAGGTTATGCTGTGTTTCCAGCCATGATCCGCTTGCATCAAAGTAATCCGAACTCGGGTCATTTTTTAATTCGCTGATTAACTCGCGCTCTCGTATCTGCTTGCGAATATGGTCAATGATTTTGTGTTTAAGGATGCCGATCAGCCAGGTTCTTTCGCTGGAGTCGCCACTGTAATTTGCTTTCCAGGCCCCCAGAAGTGTCTCCTGAACAAGGTCAAAAGCGATATCTTTGTCATACACTTTTTTGATGGCATAACCGTAAAGATAGTCACCATGCTCTCTCAACCATTCGGCCACTTTTTTATCATCATGCTTCAAGGTCATAATCCTTTGTCACTGTCTATCTTTCGCGAAACCTGTTTTCACAGTCTCTATGCCATATTTGATGTATGGACTTTAACCGTTATATTACGTTTTATGAATGACAATAAGTACGGAAAAACAGACCAATCGTTCGATAATGAGAGCTTCTTAGACCTGTTTCGCTTGCTTAACCTGACCGTTGATGTTTATCACAATGCAAAAATTTGCGGGAATTGGCGGGTTCAGGAGCATGAGCTTGGGGCAACCTGTTTTCACATGGTCACGATGGGTGATTGTTTGCTGGATGTTCCCGGGCATCTGAGTGTGGAACTACATTGTGGAGATCTGGTTATTTTCCCGAGAGAGCTGCCGCATCACATGACGGATGGCAAAGCCACTCAGGGAGATCAGCAACATCTGGATTACAGTGAAGCTGTCAATCGCGATGGCACCGGTATGTTGTGCGGTTCAGTGCGTTTCAGTCATAAAATCAATGCTTTTTTGCTCGATGCCTTGCCGCCCGTATTTGTCATTCCAAATATTAACCACCACCCCTGGATGGAGTCGATTTCTCACTTGATTCTGATAGAGAGTATGGGGCGTGGCCCTGCTTCCAAGGTGATTCTGGACAAGCTCTCCGAGCTGCTGTTTATATATGCGTTACGCCAACACATTAAAGATCAGCCGATGAAAGCCGGCATGCTTGCCCTTTATGGGCATGCCCGGCTCGGGAAAGCCATTCATGCTATTCATCAGTCACCTGCCAAAGCCTGGACGCTTGAGATGATGGCACGCGAAGCCGCACTTTCCCGGACAGTATTTGCCGAAACATTCAAAGCCACCAGTGGTTGGACTGCCGGTCAGTACCTGACTTGGTGGCGTATGCAGTTGGCATGGGCAAAACTGAAAGCGGGGGAGCGCATTGCCGATGTTGCCGATGCCGTGGGTTATCAGTCAGAAGCGGCATTTTCGCGAGCCTTTCAGCGGCTGTTTTCCATTTCCCCGAGTAAAGTGAAACGGCTGTAATAAGAGTCGGTCAGTTTTTTTTATCCGCACTGCGGCGGGAGCAATAATATCTGCCGACCACCACGAGAAGAATTCCACCAAGAATCATCATGCCGGAGAGCAGCAGGCGGGAAGTGATGGGCTCGGATACAAATATGACACCACCCAATGCTGCAATGACCGGAACAAACAATTGAACCACTGCAGCCTGGGTGGAAGAGAGCCCGGCCAGTGCGACATACCATATTGCATAGCCAATACCTGATGCGATGCCACCCGATAGCACTGCCAGTAAGATGCCCTGCGCAGAGAGGTGAATGTTTTGAAACGTCAGTAGGGCCAGCAGAATAATGAACGGAATCGTGCGTGAAAAATTGGTCGCCGTATCCAGTAGCGGATTCAGTGAACCGCGTCCCTTCAGTGTATAGATGCCCCAGGCAATGCCCGATATGCTCATAAGCAGCAGACCCTTGATCGAGGGTGTGCTTACGCCGGGCAATATCAGGAATATAAAACCCGTAAAAGCGAGGAATACACCCGCCCATTCCGTGATATGCAGTCGATTCCCCGAAATCAGGGATAGCAGGATTATGCTTAACTGCACGGAGCCAAATAAAATCAGTGCGCCGGTGGCTGTATCCAGCGACAGATAAGCAAATGAAAATGCGGCGGC
>Ga0066646_10000613_pt1 | contig 16870 bp, 15 predicted proteins | sample CryGeyCG2114_250_3_FD_59511 | JGI IMG/M metagenome (GOLD analysis project Ga0066646, IMG submission 59511) | Groundwater microbial communities from aquifer - Crystal Geyser CG17_big_fil_post_rev_8/21/14_2.50 | ecosystem: Environmental > Aquatic > Deep subsurface > Groundwater | place: USA...
GGCTGTAGTTGCTCATGAGGTTGGCCACATCACCAATGGCGACATGATGGCCACCACGCTGTTGCAGGGACTTATGAACACCTTTGTCTATTTCCTTGCCCGCATGATTTCACGTCCCCTGATGGAGCGTAATTACTGGATGGGTTTTGCCGTATATATGGCGCTGCAGTTCATGCTCTCCGTACTTGCCATGATTCCGATCTGCTGGTTCTCCCGCCGCCGTGAATTCCGCGCTGACGCCTTTGCCGCCCATGCCGTAGGTGCACAGTCCATGGCATCCGCCCTGCAAAAAATCGAGGCGCTGTCACAGCGCACACTGGCTTCCGAGCATCGCGAAGAGGGCATGAGCGAAGATGCACTGGCCACCATGAAAATTCACGGTCAGTCGACGGGATTCTCACACCTGTTCGCTACCCACCCGCCGACAGAAGCCCGCATCGCAGCTCTGCGCGCCTTGCCACGCAAGCCATAGTAGCAATAAAAACCGAACCTGTGGTAAGTGTCACTGCGTTGCGCTTGGATTTTGACTGTCCGACCACTAACATGACTGCATTATGAAACATCAGACTGCAGCCATACTGGTGATCGGCAATGAAGTGCTCTCGGGTCGTACCCGCGAAGCCAACGCCTATTATGCGGCTACAAAACTGTTTGCTGCCGGTTGCAAGCTATGCGAAGTGGCTATCATTCCCGATGATCGCGATGCCATCATCGCCACGCTCAATCGCCTGCGTACCCGCTTTGATGCAGTCATCACTTCAGGGGGCATTGGCCCCACCCATGATGATATCACCATGGAATCCATTGCTGCGGCTTTTGGCGTGGCACTGATCGAACATGATTATATCGTGCAGGCCATGACCGAACATTTTGGCGCGGAAGGCCTCAATGAGGGACGTCGACGCATGAGTCGCGTGCCGCAGGGATCCCGATTGATCCGTTGTGAGAAGACCATCGCACCGGGTGCGCATATCGGCAATGTCTATATTCTTGCCGGTGTCCCTTATATCTTCGAATCACAAATTGACTCCATTCTGCACCAGTTCGGGGACAGGCCTTACCAGCGTATTGAGATTGAAGTGGAACTGGCCGAAAGCCTGTTTGCCCGACCGCTCACCCGCCTGCAGGAGCGTCATGCAGATATCGAGATTGGTTCATATCCCGGTCGCTGTGGCCCCAATCCCTGTGGTAAAATATGCTTGAGCGGACAGGATGCAGAGCGACTGCAGCAGGCAGTCAATGATGTGGAAAAGATGCTCGCGGAGCTAATCGCTGGCTAAATACAGGAGCAGGAGGGTTGGTGAGGACATTGCCAACCTGCCGGATAAAGCGGCTTTAATTCGGCAACCTGATTGCAGCGCAATTCCCCCAACCGGCCATGATGGCACTGGATTAACAGTTCAGTCATTTTTTCCAGCAGATCCATTTGAAAAGGCTTGGTTAAAACAAGGCAGGCCATTTTCATTTTGTCAGACAGCTCATCCGTATAACCGGACATGACGACAAACTTCATGTTGCGATAGCGCTTCTGTACACGAGCAATCAGCTCAAAGCCGTTCATGCCGGGCATTTTCACATCAGTAAATATGGCTATCGGCTGCTCATAATCGGCATCATCCATAAAATCGATATACTCCAACGCGGACGAGTACGCGCAGGCAGCGTGGCCCAGTTCGCGCAAAATATCGACCAACATCTCTCGCAGTGCATAATTATCATCAACAATATGGAACATCTGCGGCACCCTGCCTGCCCGTACAAAATACAAAAAGCCCACAGATTTTATTACTACTCACCACATCCATGTGGTTCACCTTCGCTTCCTGCGAAATGGTCAGCTCGCAAGGGCAAGCGCATCGTTTCGCGCTTCCTTAGCCATTATTGATTTGAATCGGAATGCGACGGGCACCGAATGCGCCGTGAAATTCATCATAATGGCCGGGAATCCTGCTGCCACAGATGATGCATTCTCCTGTATCGGACAGGCGATGCTCAAGAATTTCATACCAGTCGCGCATGATCACTCTGGCGCCGCAGCCCGGGCAGAAAGTCGTATCGCCATCCGGATCATGCACATTGCCGGTATACACATAGTGCAGCCCGGCCCGCATTCCGATATTGCGTGCCCGTGTCAGGGTGGCGGACGGCGTCGGCTGAACATCGGTCATTTTCCAGTCCGGGTGAAAGGCCGTGAAATGCAGCGGCACATCAGGTCCCAGACGTTCCGCAATCCAGTCACACATGGCTGTCAGCTCTGCATCGCTGTCATTCTGTCCCGGAATAAGCAGCGTGGTGATTTCAAGCCAGACATCGGTTTCATGTTTCAGATATATCAGTCTGTCGAGTACCGGCTGCAGATGTCCGGCACATAAGCGATGATAAAAATCCTGCGTAAATGCTTTCAGGTCGACATTGGCCGCATCCATATGCGAAAAGAACTCGGCACCGGCTTCGGCATGGATATAACCGGAAGTGACAGCCACGGTTTTGATGCCCAGTTCATGGCAGGCAATGGCCGTATCCACCGCATATTCAAGAAAGATGATCGGATCGTTATAGGTGAAGGATACACTTTTGCAGCCATGCTCTGCGGCTGCTCTGGCAATAGCCGCAGGTTCAGCCTGATCACACAGGCGATCAAATTCGCGCGACTTGGAAATATCCCAGTTCTGACAGAATTTACAGGCCAGATTACAGCCAGCAGTGCCAAAGGAAAGAACGCTGGAACCGGGATAGAAATGATTCAGCGGTTTTTTCTCGATCGGATCAATACAGAAACCGGAAGAACGCCCGTATGTCGTCAGCACTATCTGCTCATTCTCGCATTTACGCACAAAACAGAGCCCCCGTTGCCCGTCGTGCAGTTTGCAATCGCGAGGACAGACATCGCACTGGATGCGGCCATCTTCAAGTGCATGCCAGTATCGGGCGGGGAAATGGTCGTTGCTCATGACTACTCTTTGGAGCGGTCCTGATCGCGATATTTATTGACCTGATATTTATACAACAGCACTTCCGGATGCCAAAAATCGGCAGAGAGCCCTGCTTTCACCTTCAACTGGCCAAGGAAGGTTTTCGGGTCAGGCAACTGCGCCCACACTTGTGGCAGGAACGTGGCTTTATAGATGCCGAATTTAAACACCACACCATCCACCCCCGGACGTAGCCTGGAGAGGGCAATATTCTCATTGCGGGCATGCATGGCTTCCAGCGATGACAGTACGGAAACTTCGATCTGCACATTGGCAAATTCATCTGCCGTAAGCGGTGCGAAACGATGATCATGAAAAGCTGCAGCGACGGCATTGGCACGCACATCTTCAATCAGTGGCCGGTAGGTTTCCAGCGAACCGATACAGCCACGCAACACACCCTGCAGGTAAAGCGTCACAAAGCATGCGCCGGGTTCATGCAACCAGGACAAGGCTGTTGCTTCCATTGAATCTGAAGTCAAATCAAGATGTTTGGCAATTGCCGCACGTGCAATTCCCGTAATGATCTTACCCTTGTTGACTGACTCACTCATGGCCACTCCTGTGTCAATAATACCCTATTGATGCATAACCTACCACGCGATCTTTATCTCCGGCCGTATCCCCCGAATTACGATAATCAAGCAGTAACGGTCTCAGCTGCTTCTCATCGGCTATCAGCTGCAACGCATTGATCGCCGTTGCGCCGCAAGCCTGATCATGGCTTAAATCATGTTTTTTCGCCAACAGGGCATCAATACTTTGACCATCTATAGCTCTTGCCTGCGCATAATTGTGATAATGTGAAAGATCGGAGCTGATCAGCAACAGTGTCTCTTCATCACCCCAGAGCAGGCGCATCACATCGGCTACCTGCCCGGGCTCTGTCACACCAACACACAGCGGAACCAGTTCAAAATCATCGAGAAGCAGCTGCAGGAATGGCAACTGCACTTCAAGCGAATGTTCCTGCGCATGGGCATACGCATTCAAACTCACCTGGGGCAATGTCAGCGCAGTCTGCATGCCCGCCTGATCCAGACGAACCGATCCGAGCGGTGTGGAAAAGATATCGCAATCAGGCAGCGACAGGCCGGTAAATGGCACCCGGTGAGCCGGCCCGAACAAGACCACCCGCTTGATATGGGCCGATGATATCGTCGCATATGCGAAGGCAGCGGTCAGGCCGGAATAGATGTAACCGGCATGCGGCACAATCAGGGCTTTGGGTGAAGCCGTGTCAGATTTTAAATCAGCCGATGCCTGCTGCAACAAGCCGGAAACCGTTGCAGTCAGCTCTCCGGCATCATGCGGATAAAACATACCGGCCACAGCAGCAGGGCGAACGCGCATCTTCACCTCCTGACGATCTGCTTATATATTAGCCTAATCGTAAGAGTATGTCGCCTGCACGTACCAGCGCTGCTGAATCATGGACGCGTATTGCATCGAGTTATTCTCTTGTTCCTGATGCTTTAAATTCATCAAATCCTGACCAACAATGCTGATTTCAAGGTTATCATCCGGTTTCCAGGCTGCTCTCATATCCAAACGGTGATTACCTGGCACTTTACCCTCGCGGAAAGGACCGTTGAAATAGACATTCGCATCGAGCTCCAGACTGCTCACCGGATTCCAGCTCACCCCCAGATGGAAACGACTGGTAGGGTCTTGAGCCCTGTTGGAGTCAACAGTATACCCTGATTCTCTATCATTGACGCGAATCGCGCTATAATTCTGATGCAGGTAGGTATATGAACCTTTATATGTCAGATTATTATCAACCTCGATACGGAAATTAGCCTCGAAGCCATCCCCTTTACCATTTAACACATTGGTCAGATATTCATATGTAATGCCACTGGCAACATTGACCGGCCAGTTTGTCTTATCCTGCCAGGTATCCAGAACACCCTTATAAAAAGTTTTGAAAGCCGTGACTTCAATCAGACTTTTTTCAGTAGGACGTGCACGTGCGCCGATTTCATACGTCTTCACATGCTCGGTTTGAGCCACCCCGGTTCCAACCTGCTTCACAATGCAGGCGCGCCCTGCTGGAAACCCGGGAGTGCCGGGCGGCGGACACCAGCCTGATGCCTTCCGGTTCCACAGCAGGCCATTCTCCAGATCATTCGGCGTACGTACTGATTTCGATGCAGCGACCCAGACGGCCCAGTTGTCATCCGATGCTATAGCACGAATACTCGGTTGAGACTCCCACTTGGTGTAGGAGTTTTTCTCCACCTTCAATCCACCGATAATACGGAACCTGCCGTCAAACAGGCTTAATTCATCATTGATGAAAAATGAGTTCAGCCCGGACCAGCGCGAAGGCATCTGGAACTGCGGTGTGTTATCAAAATGCGAACGTAACTTGCGCATGTTCGTGCCGACAGAGATATTCTGATGCAGGACATTTTTCGCATCAATCTGAAAATCTGCATCAAAGGTCTCATTTTTCTCCCGAATAATTTTCGTATGCACTTTGTAATTATCATAGAACAGTTGCCCTGAAAAACTGAGCTTCGGAGCAATCTCCTTCTCAATACGCAGCACAATGTTTTTACCATTAAATCCATTCAAGCTGTTGGAATAACTAACAAGACTTCCCGGCGTCGTATCCGGCATCCAGTAGCCAAACTGACCGGATGCAATCTGATATGCATCGCCATGCAGGGAAACTCTGGTTGATGCATCAGCTTGCCAGTCAAGACGGAAACCCTGCTGTTTCATACGCCTGAAATCAGGCATATCTGCACCGGGGGTGTATCCGGGCGAATCTGTCGTGGCTATTCCACTATCACGGGTTTCCCGCATGGCATATAGCCTGTAATCAATGTTGCCGTATCTGGACCCGTAACTGATGTTTCCAAAACCGGTTTCTTCTGTGCCGGTGCCGGCAGTAACTCGCAAGCCCTGCGATGCTCCGGCCTGCTTGGTAATAATATTGATCACGCCATTCACGGCATTGGAGCCCCATATTGCACCGCCGGGCCCACGTACAACTTCAATGCGCTCGATCTCCTCCAACGGATAGTTCTGGGCTACCCACCAGACGCCTGAAAAGGTTGTATTATAGATTGGGCGTCCATCCACCATGACCAGCAGCAGGTCGGTCCAGAAATCGGACTGGCCCCGAATACCGATCTGGAACTGGTTGGCATTGGTCTGCGAAACCTGCAGTCCCGGGGCCAGTCTCAAGGCATCGGGAATACTGCGCACACCGGAGCGCCGGATATCATCATTGGAGATGACAAACACGGCGCCGGCAGTCGACATATAAGTCTCTTCGCGTTTGGACAGGGTGGTGACTTTGACATTCACCAGATCTTCCATATTCATGGAAAGCAGGTCATCAGCCGAATAACGTTCAGCAGCTGTTGCCGGCATCGAACAGGCGCTCACGGCTAGTGCCAATGACAGCAGCAAAAAAGTGTACTTACAGCACAACATATCGCATTTCATAAATAGCCCCGCCCCTTTTTACCCGCTTGAATACTTCTGAAGACGGGAATCTTAGCTAATCTGGCGATTAATATCGATACATTGCCTTAAACAGATAACTCTGCTGTTGCAATGTAGATGCCTGAAGGGTGGACTCAAGATCCTCTTTATGCGTGGCCTGCAACAGGTTTTTGCCAACCAGACTCAACTCCACACCTTCAACAGGCTTCCAGCCGATGCGTGCATCAAGACGATTATATCGCGCCACCCTGTCCCGATTAAACCGATCCCAATGCGAGAAATTCAGATCCAGTTCAACATCGCTACCAAGGTTGATACTGGTTCCAACGTGATACCTGTTTTCAGGCGTTTGCTCGGTGAGTACATAAGCGGTATAGCGGGTTTCCGCATCATTAATCGGCGTCGGCAAATAATGGGAGCGTAGATGCGTAAATGAACCTTTTAGCTTGATCCATGCTCTGGCCTGCCAGGTCAGATCCAGCTCAACACCCCGCGCATTACCATCAAGTACGTTGGGCATATAGACCGGCACAACCAGATAGGTCTTTTCAACAAATGCCGCTGCCGTATCCTGATAGGTATCGGCCACACCTTTGTAAAACATTTTAAACACTGTGGCCTGAAACAGCAGGTCATCATGCGGATGCAGTCGCCAACCAACCTCATAAGCTGTTACCTGCTCAGGTCTCATACGACCATCACCGATCAGGCGAGCCACATAACCCGGACCTGCCTTTACATCGAGTGAAATTCCGTTCTCAATCATATTCGGCATGCGCAGTGTTCGTGATGCTGCAGCCCACAAATTCCACTGATCGGCAGTGTACATTGCCCTCAGGCTCGGTTGCATCTCCCACCCGGTATATTGATTGTGCTCTGCCTTCAATCCGCCAGTGAGCTTCAAACGGTCACGGATAAGTGCTATATCATTCTGAATAAACAACGAGTAGAGCACATTTGTTGTATCTGCCATCTGTAATACAGATGAGTTCGTAACATCAGCACGGGAAAGGCGATAGCCGCCACCGACAGAAATCGATTGTCTGAAAAATTCAGGCAAATCCAGCTGCAACTCCGTATCCAGCGTATCACGCGTTTCACTAAAATGCGCAACCTCCATTCTGGAACGATCAACATAAACCTGCGCGCTCAACTGTGTATCACGCAACACTTCGTGATCCAGGTGCAGCAGCAAATTACTACCGGAATAGTTGTTATTACTGATGAAAGGTGTGTTTGTTACTCCGGCCTTTGCCAGATAACCAAATGCACCTTCCTTCACCCTGTAGGCATTGCCGATCAGAGACACCTGTGTGAGATGACTGGCATCCCAATCCATCCTGAAACCGGCCTGCCCGAGTTTCCTGTAATCCGGTGTGTCGGAACCAGGCCGCATACCCCAGAGATTGGCAACAGCAGGGTCATAGATACCACCGTCCCTGTTGCCGCCCATGGCATAAGCCCTGTAATGAGCCTGTTTACTGTCCCAGCCATAGCGTATGGTGCCAAAACCCTTCTCTTCCGTTCCGGCTCCACCTGACAGCATAAAACCCTGCGTATTTCTGGCATGCCTGGTGATAATGTTAATCACACCATTCACGGCATTTGAACCCCAGACTGCCCCGGCCGGCCCCCGGATCACCTCGATGCGTTCAATATCGTCCAGTGGATAGTTCTGCACCAGCCACCAGACACCGGAAAAGGTCGGTGAATAGAGCGCCCGGCCATCCATCAGCACCAGTAATTTATCGGAAAAAGTATCGTTATGGCCGCGAATACTGACTGAAAACTGATTGGCATTCGACTGCTGGACTTCCACCCCTGGAGCCAAGCGCAGAGCCTCAGGAATACTTGTGGCTCCGGAACGCCGAATATCATCATTGCTGATCACATACACTGCAGCCGCAGTTGAATAATACTTCTCATGCCGTTTACCGGCAGAGGTAACAGTCACATTCATCAACTGTTCCATATCCATAGCCAGCAATGCATCAGCCCGAAGTTCGTCTTCCCCGGAAAAAGCAGTAACAGGCATAGCCAGAAGCCCCGCAATAAAACAGAGACACAGGCTAGTCTTCCATGACACAGCAGTTCCTTTCATCCCCCCACCCTTAAGGATTTAACCTAGTATATCAAACATACTGTGCAATGCTTTCAGTGAGAAAGGCTTCTGCAAAAAACCCGTAGGCTGGATTTTATCAAACTGGCCCGAGATGCTGTCATTGCTATAGCCGCTGCAAATAAACACCGGCTGTGAAATATTCAGAGCACGCAACCTGGTTAAGGTTTCCTTGCCACCCATTCGGGGCATCGTCATATCGAGCAGGATCAGGTCAATCTCCTGCTCATGTTGTTTATAGACTTCGAGTCCCTGTTCACCGTCAGCGGCCAGTAACACTTTACAACCCAGCTTCTTCAACAACCGCTCAACCACGGTTCTGACCATCACTTCATCATCAATAAGCAGAATTGTGCGTTCAACTGCATCTGTGACCTCAGCTTCAATTTTATCTTCAACATCAACTGCAGGCACCACCCTGCAACTGACCGGCATAAGTACTTTAAACTGCGATCCCCGCCCTATCCTGCTGCTGACCTGAATTGATCCACCATGCGAGCGCACAATGCCGAGTACAGCACTCATGCCCAGGCCGCGACCGGTAAATTTGGTGGTGAAGAAGGGGTCAAACATTTTGGCCACGGTTTCCCTGTCCATGCCACAGCCGTTATCCATCACTTCAAACAATACATAAGCCCCCGGCTCCGGCCGCTGCTCAATAAATTTGCTCTCCAGCTCTTTTTTTCCGGCCTGAACCAGTCGGGTCACAATGGTAATATCGCCCTGTTCCTTTTCCCCGATACTTTCTGCCGCATTGGTCACCAGATTCATGATAATCTGCTGCATCTGGGTTTTATCTGCATAAACATCGGGCAGGTCGCCGGCCAGCTCCAGCTCCAGCGAAACATTTTTGGGTATGGACACATCAATCAGCTGCAGAGCCTCCTCAACCAGCAGTGTCATGTTCACTTCAGTCCGCAGAAACACGCCCTGTCCGGAATAAGCCAGCATCTGCTTGCACAGGTCAGCGGCCCGACTTGAGCCGGAGAGTATATTCTTCAACTCAGGCTCAACCGGCAACCCTTCCATCGCATTCATCTCGGCCAGCTCGGCATTGCCCATAATGCCTGCAAGAATATTGTTAAAATCATGCGCTATGCCTCCGGCCAGCACACCGAGAGATTCCAGCCGCTGCACATGGGCAAGCTTCGTCTCCATCTCCTGCTTCTGCTCTTCCGCCCGAACCAGCTCAGTGATATCACGTACCACGCCCTCAACACCGGCAGCTTCACCCTGCTCATCAGTAATCAGGTGAGCAGAGATGGACACCCAGATGGCATGACCCAGTTTATGTTTGAGCTGCGCCTTTTGATTGATCACTGCCCCGTCACTCTTCTCCAGCGCCTCTACCAGCTGCGGGAATCCATGACCATCGACAGACAGCTCCAGCAGCGACATCCCTGCAATTTCTGATAGCTGATAACCAAGCAGGGAATACACTGATGCCGACACCCATTTTACCGTGCCATCGGCGTGAATGCGGTAATAGGTATCGAGCATATTATCCAGCGTGGACTGCAACTCATCCCTGGCGGCCTGCAGTTCAGCAGTACGTTTGAAAACGCGCTGCTCAAGAAGCTGGTTGTTTTTAGCCAGTGTCTGCTCGATATTCTTCTGCTCTGTAATATCGACAAAGGCACTGAACAGGCGCTTTTCACCTTCAAAATCCATCATACTCATCGACAGGGAAATCCACAGTGGTTCGCCACCCGGCCTGAGCACTTCCAGCTCATAGCCGTAGAATTCACCCTGCTGTTTGAGCTTTTCCATCAACGTGTTCCGATCTTCCGGACGGCGGTAAAAATCAACCGCGTTGAACTGCACCTGCCCCTGTTCATCGACCCCGAACAGTCTCGCTGCAACCTGATTATAAAACAGCACATGACTGTCGGCTGGCCGCGTCACGATGACCGGCACAGGCGCAAGTTCCACAATATTGCGGAAACGCGCTTCGCTCTCTTTCAGGCGCTGGTGGTTCTGTTCAATGGTTTCAGCCATCTGATTAAAGCCCTGCAACAGATCCTGCGTTTCGCTGTTATATGCCGCCTCATCAGCCCGGAGCAGATAATTGTGATTCGCTCCCATCTGCCGCATCAGACCTGCCAGTGCGCTGATCGGTGACGCGATTTTCTTCTGTAAGTTGTAGGCCAGCAGCAGGCCGAGCAACAGACACCCGGCCATCACTATCAGCGCAGTAAACACACCTGCTTGCTGGCTCTCTTTCAAATGATTCAGTCCGGATTCAATATAGATGATGCCTACAGGTTCACCTTTATGTTTAATCACCCGATATAGATGCAGCCTGCCATTTGCATATGAACTGCTCTCGCTGTTCTGGTAATCAATTAACCGGCCTGCCGCTGCAGTGTCGCCTTCTGCAGTATAGGTAAACAATGCATTGCCATCATAGGTAAACAGCTTGACTACAGAGACATCCCGGTCGAATTGCATGGCCTGCAGCAGTTGAGCTGCCAGACGCTGGTCATTGAACATCAGGGCGGGCCTGGCGGCAGCGCCTATGATGTCACTCTCAACCATCAGCACCCGTTCAGCTTCTTTCTCGAGCAGCACCTGATTATAACTGATCCACACGCCGCCCATGATGAGTACGGTGAATCCAAGTGTTAACACGAAAAAGAGCTGGAGCTGACGCTGGATAGAAGTGGAAGATGTTCTACTCATTGCCCCTCCCAACGATCTCACCCAATTGCAGCAGCTGTGCACTGATATAGAGGCCAGCGCGTTCCACCGCTTTCAAGTTGACGACAAAGGTGAGTTTTTCGTTGTGATATTTAATTTCTACCATGCCGCCCTGCGCGGCAAAGCCCGGAATACCGGAAATGGTCAGTACGGGTTTGCCATCAACCAGTTCCAGTAACTGGCTGAAGTGGCCCCGATCTGATTCTCCTATATAGAGAACCGCACTGTTTTGAATGCAGTCAGTCTGCATACACGACTGCAACTCCAGATCGAGGTGCTGGCCTGCAGGTCTCGTTATAATGGTCTGCAATGTGTCCTGAATTTCCTGATCATGAAGGACATTGATCATCAGACCTGCCTTGCCCTGCCTGTAAACCGACTCAGGCCAGTCGGTAAAACGGATAAAGTTATAGATATATACGGAAGTCAGATCGCTGACGCCAGCCCTGACCCGTTCAGCGGCATTAGCCGAACCTGAAACGAAGACAGCAAGCAACACCGCAGTAAAACAGCAGTAGAGGAAGCGACAAAGAGCGTGTTTGCGCCAGCTAATCAAATAACCGGCCTGTTACATACGAAAAGGAGAGTGAGCAAAAGCAAGCAACAGATGCCCACAGCTGACCGGCATCAAGCCGGCTATCAACCAGATCCGCATCAATAGCCTGGGCTGACTTCAACAGTGTAAACGGTGCATTCAACGTTACGTCTCTCCACGCTTACCCGGCATGCTGAAAAACAAGCATCAGGCAAGACTTGCAGATGATTATAGTTGAAAGTCGCCAAAACCCAACATGGGAAACTAAGTCCTGCGAACAGGAATCCCCTGCGCGGCCAGAAACTGTTTGGCTTCATCAATGGTATAAGTGCCAAAATGGAAGATGGAGGCGGCCAGCACGGCATCGGCGCCACCTGCTTTCAGTCCATCCGCCATATGCTGCAACGTACCCACGCCGCCGGATGCCACCACGTTGGCGCTGATCGCATCGGCAACAGCGCGCGTAAGCGGAATGTCGTAACCGTTTTTGGTGCCGTCGGCATCCATACTGGTCAGCAGAATTTCGCCGGCCCCGTAATCGGACATGCGGCGCGCCCACTCCACCGCATTGATGCCGGTCGGTTTACGGCCACCATGCGTAAAACACTCCCAATGATCATCAACAGACTTCGCATCAATGGCCACAACAATGGTTGATGAGCCGAAGCGCTCAGCTGCCTCTTTGACAAGCTCAGGGGTAAAAATAGCAGCCGTATTGATCGATACCTTGTCGGCACCGGCATGCAGCAGCCCCTCGATATCGGCCAACGCCTTGACGCCGCCACCGACGGTCAGCGGCATAAACACATGTTCGGCAACCTCGGTCACCATATGATAGAGCGTACCACGACTCTCATGGCTGGCGCGGATATCAAGGAATGTCAGTTCATCCGCACCCTGCTGATCATATTTGATCGCAGCTTCAACCGGGTCACCTGCATCAATGATATCGACAAACTGGACGCCTTTGACCACACGCCCGTGCGCCACATCCAGACAGGGTATAATTCGTTTACTCAGCATATTTTTTCACCGCAGAGGACGCAAAGGAATCATCAGCAAAGAACCTTTGCGTAGCCTTGCGCTCTTTGCTGTTCATCTCTTTCATTTCAGGGTTTTCATCGCTGCAGCGAAGTCGATGGCACCTTCGTAGATGGCGCGGCCTGTGATAGCGCCGCAGATGCCGTCATTTACATGTACAGCACAAGCCGTCACATCAGCCATTGTTGCCACGCCACCGGAAACAATCACCGGAATGGAGATAGCCCGGGCCAGATTCACTGTCTCCTCGATATTCGGACCGGTCATCATACCGTCGCGGGCAATATCCGTGTAGATAATCGCCGACACACCGGCATCTTCGAACTTACGGGCCAGATCAACAGCGCGTACATCGGTCACATCATCCCAGCCATGCACGGCAACCATGCCGCCTTTGGCATCAATACCGACACAGATCTGACCCGGAAAGGCTTTGCATGCCTGCTCTACCAGAGCTGGATTGGAGACAGCTATAGAGCCGAGAATCACGCGGTTAATACCGAGATTCAGTGTGGCTTCGATCATGGAAAGGTCACGCAAACCGCCGCCGAGCTGCACCGGAATATGCATCCCGGAACAGATGGCGCGAATCGCTTCACGATTGGCTGGCTTACCGGCAAAAGCACCGTCGAGATCCACCACATGCAACCGTTTGGCGCCCAGTGACTGCCAGTGCGCTGCCATAGCCGCAGGGTCATCACCGTAATCAGTTGCATCATCCATACGACCCTGTTTCAGACGTACGCAGTGGCCACCTTTCAGGTCGATGGCCGGGATCAGCTCAAACGTGTTGACAGTTTTCATGGATTCCATTGTTGGAATGCCTCCAATAGTGCGAGGCCAGCCCGCTGGGATTTTTCCGGGTGAAACTGTACGGCAACAATGTTGTCGCGACCGATCGCTGCGGCAAACGGGTAATCGCCATAAGAGCAGGCAGCCAGCAGATGCTCGGGGTCCTCAGGCATACAGCAGTAGGAATGCACATAGTAAACCTGCTGGCCGGCAAGCGGGGCCAACACAGGATGTGCCTCTTTCTGGGTGGAGAGAATCACATCATTCCAACCCATGTGCGGAATCTTGAACCCGCGCTGCGGGTGATCGGCAGGAAAAGGTTTTACGGCGCCGGGAATCAGTCCGAGCCCGGGGTAACGGCCGAATTCGTATGAGACATCCATCAACACCTGCATACCCAGACAGATACCAAGGAAGGGTTTGCCTGCGGCAAGCTGCTCTTTCAGTGCCACATCCATACCACCGGCCTTCAGAGCTGCGACACAGTCACGAAATGCACCGACGCCCGGCAACACAATACGCTCATAATTCTTCAGCGCATCAGCATCGGAGACCAGTTCAACCTGTCCACCGACTTTCTCCAGCGCCTTGGCCACCGAATGCAGGTTGCCCATGCCATAATTAATCAGACCAATCAAAGCTCACCACCGAGAGCACAGAGAGCACGAAGAAAAACAGAGTCGTTACCCTGCGTCCTCCGCGTCCTCTGCGGTGAATAATAAAAATTTGTAATCAAAGTGCGCCTTTGGTGCTTGGAATGCCTGACTGGCGGGGATCAGACTCGACAGCCATGCGCAGGGCGCGGCCAAAAGCCTTGAACACTGTTTCGATGATGTGGTGATTGTTATTACCGCGCAAATTATCGATATGAATCGTAATACGGCCGTGATTACTTACCGCCTGGAAAAATTCCTTAAACAGGTCGATATCAAAACCGCCAACCGTCTCTTTGGGGAAATCGATGTGATATTCCAGCCCCGGACGCCCGGAAAAGTCGAGCACAACACGTGAGAGCGCTTCATCCAGCGGCACATAAGCGTGGCCGTAACGCACGATACCGGACTTGTCGCCAATCGCATCACGCAGCGCTTCACCCAGACAGATACCGATATCTTCAACGGTATGATGGTCATCAATCTCGCGGTCACCTTTGGCAACCACCTTCAAATCGATCAGGCCATGACGGGCAATCTGCTCCAGCATATGATCGAGAAACGGTATCGAAGAGTTCAACTCCGCCTTGCCGGTGCCGTCCAGATCGAGACTCAGGCTGATCGAGGTCTCTTTAGTCGCGCGTTCAATCGATGCATTTCTGCTCATATCAGAATCTCCCGTAGTGCGGTCAGTACCGCGTTATTTTCATCTTCAGTGCCAATGGTGATACGCAGACAGTTAACCAGCAGCCGGTCAACGCCATGCATGTTCTTGATCAGGATTCCTTTCTGCTTGAGTGTCTCAAACACAGCGATCGCATCATCCACCCTGACCAGCAGGAAGTTGGCCTGCGACGGGAACACCTGAATGCCATCGATTGCGGCCAGTGCTTCGGCCATGCGTTCACGCTCATCACGAATCACTGCAGCCTGCTGCTCAAACAGATCAAAGTGATCCATCAGAAAGTCCGCCGAAACCTGGGTCAGGACATTGATATTGTACGGCATGCGCACCTTGTTCACCTGCGCAATCACGTCAGCATCGCCAAGCAGATAACCCAAACGTAAGCCCGCCCAGCCCACCTTGGAGAAGGTTTTCAGCACCATCACATTGGGCGCAATCAGGTAGTTATGTGTACGTTCGGAGAACGGGCCATAGGCCTCATCAATGACCAGCAGGCCACCGAAACCTCTGGCAATTTTCTCAACCCTGTCCTGACTCCATAAATTACCTGTCGGATTATTCGGACAGGCCAGAAATGCAATTTCCGCCTTTTCACGCGCACAGACCTGCAGGAAATGCTCATCTTTAAGGGTAAAGTCTTCGGCCAGAGGCACGGTCGCCACAGGGCGTTTGAGCCACTGCGAAATCATATTGTACATGACAAAGGTCGGGCCGGGGATCACACAGGTGCCGGGCACATTGGCAATCAGCAACATCTGGATGATCTCATCCGAACCGTTACCGAGCAGTACCTGCTCAGCCTCCACACCCTCATGTTTGGCAATCTTCTGGCGCAGGGCATACATATCCGCATCCGGATAGCGATTGATCTCCACCGCTGCCAGACGACTCCCCCACTTTTCACGCAGGTCAGACGGCATGGGAAACGGATTTTCCATGGCATCGAGCTTGATCATGCCGGATGAGTCCGGCACATGATAGGCTGCAAGAGCCTTGATATCGCCTCGGATCATTTATTCATCCGTTCGGGAGCATCCTGCCCCTCACTTAATATCGTTACGCAAAAGCGTCGTTTTGCTTCACTTACGGGCACACTTCGTTTGCCCGCCGCACATCCATGTGCGGAGAGGGTGTTCCAAAGATTGTCATTTAGCATGATCATTTCTTGTCTTTCAAGCGTAACTCAAGTGTCAGGGCATGCGCCTGCAGACCTTCGCGATGGGCAAGGTGTGCGGCCGCGGGACCGATTTTTTCAACGGCCTCACGCGTGGCGCGAATCACACTGCTGCGCTTCTGAAAATCGTAGACACCCAGAGGGCTGGAGAAACGGGCTGTACGGTTGGTCGGCAACACATGGTTGGGGCCGGCAATATAGTCACCAAGCGCTTCCGGTACAAAATGACCGATAAAGATTGCACCTGCATGCCTGATTAACGGCAGGATTTCATCCGGATTCTCCAGTGCAAGCTCCAGATGTTCGGGCGCAATAACATTGACCACATCCGCCGCTTCCTGCCAATCCTGCACAAGAATCAGAGCGCCATGTGTCTCCACGGATGCACGCGCGATAGCCGCACGCGGCAGTACCGCCAGATGCGCCTCAATCGCTTCGGCGACCTGATCGAGCAGGTGTTTATCGGTGGAAACCAGAATACTCTGGGCTGCTTCATCATGTTCAGCCTGAGAGAGGAAATCAGCTGCAATCCAGGAGGGATGGCCACCATCAGCCACCACCACGATTTCGGACGGGCCGGCAATCATATCGATACCGCAGGTGCCGAACACCTGACGTTTGGCCGCAGCCACGAATTTATTACCCGGACCCACCACCTTGTCCACGGCAGGAATCGTTTCAGTGCCATAAGCAAGGGCCGCCACGGCCTGTGCGCCACCGACGGCAAAACCGCG